>FWWL01008605.1_pt1 | contig 11261 bp, 3 predicted proteins | sample 2228331 | NCBI WGS metagenome assembly FWWL01 (sample SAMEA103939775, study PRJEB20133) | metagenome
CTCACAGATGATTCTATTGCTATTGACAATCTACATAATAAAACCTACAACGAGTGGTTAGAAATGTTTTTACCAGAAGGAAATATATCATCTCAAGAAAAATTATTTCAAATATTCAAAGATAAAATTGATGAAAAAGTATTAGAAAAATTAGAGTACTTGAAATTATTTTCCAATGAGAAAATACAAAATATTTCCAAAGGCACATCAGCGATGATATTACAGACCCTAATGGAAGAAAGATTAAAACTAAAAGAAACAGATAAAGATTGGACATTAATGTATCATTATTTTGAATATGAATTAAATGAAAAAAAATACAAGCTTGAATCATATTTTGATGATAAAGGAAGGGATAACATATATACATCAATGGCTAAAACCGTAGGGCTTCCATTAGGCATTACTGTAAAAAATTATTTGCTTGGAAAAATACCATTAAACGGTGTTCAAATACCTACTGTACAAGAGATTTATAATCCATTATTAGAAGAACTAAAAACATTAGGAATAGAATTTAAAGAAAAAATTTATTCCATTTAACAATTATGTGAATAAAATTTGCTATATTTATAAAAAAAATTTAAAGTATGTTCAAAAATATTAAAATATTATTCGTACTGCTCTTTGTTTCAAACTTATTATTATCTCAAAAAACAATGTACTGGATTGGTGGAAGTGGCAAATGGAACGACCCACAACACTGGTCATTTCAATCTGGCGGAAAACCTTCCAATAATATTCCTGATGAAAATACAAAAGTGATCATTGATGAAAATTCTTTTTATCAAGATGGAGTTATTGATGTTTTTCAAAATATTCACTTAGCGGGTTTAGAAGTTATCGCTCGCAATAAAATTTACTTTAATGCCAATCAATATCAGTTAGTTATAAATGGTGATTTTATTACTTCTCCTAATTTTATTCTTGAAACCAATAAACCTATTGTAATTATTGGAAATATAAACAAACCCTCTGTTATCCGGCCTTACAGAAAACTAAATCAGGATGTAATAATTAAAAAAGGCAAGGTCCATATAAACTATTTAGAATGTGATACATTGATATTAAATAATACGGATGTATACTTAAACAAATCCACTATCATTCTTGAAAATTTAAAATCCGTCTCCTCTTCAAAAATTTTTTCAGATAATTCTGTAATCTTTACAAAAAATATTTTTTCCAAAAACCTATCCATTTTATCTAATAATTCTCATTTTATTTCTGATAATCTTAATAAAATTATTTTTTCTGACAACTCAACTTATAAAACCTACTCACCAAATCAAATACAGGCCTGCACCGCATCTTTAACAGGATATTCTGTTTCTTGTAATAGTGTATGTGATGGCTCATTAGTATTAAGTGTAAGTTTTACTGGCGGGTGTGGTACTCCTCCTTATACATTAGATTGGTCTAATTCTTCCTGCACACCTTCTCCTACATTAAATACCATTTTAGGAAGCGGTACCTATACCATTGGTGGTGTTTGTGCCTGCGCTAATGCCTATGTTGTGTGGATTTATGATAGTGGAAACAATTTAATTGCTATATCCAATAATGCTTATGTAAATGGTCCATCACTTATTAATTTCGTACCAACATCTTTAACTCAACCCCTCTGTAATGGACAGTGTAATGGAGCCATTACTGCTATTACTTCTGGTGGAACAGCACCACCTACTGGTTACACTGTAACTGTAGATGGATCTACCAATTACACCAATGTACCACAAGGTGTTGCATTTACTTACACCAACCTTTGCGCAGGAACTCATACTTTTGTTGTAAAAGACATGAATGGATGTACAAAAACCGTAAATGTTACTTTATCACAACCTACTCCTCTTGTCCCTAATGGTTCTTCATCTAATATATTATGTAATGGCGTTTGTTCTGGTTCTATGAACGTTTCTCCAAGTGGTGGAACACCTGGATATACAGTTAATTGGAGCAATGGCGCCACAAATACGGTAGCTATATCAAATTTATGTCCTGGAGGTTATACGGCTACTATTACAGATGCTAACGGCTGTACGGCTGTATATTCTAATACAATTACACAACCTACATCAATTACAGTAGTGCCATCTCAAACCAATGTAAGTTGTTTTGGTTTATGTAATGCCACTGCATCTGTCGGTGTAAGTGGGGGCGTTTCTCCCTATTCTTATACATGGTCATGTTCTGGCTCCACTTCAAATTCTGCTACTGCTTTGTGTGCAGGTAATTGCACAGTAACCATTAAAGATAATAATAATTGTACTAAAACCCAATCTTTCAATATTACTCAACCTAGCTCTATTACAATTGTACCATCTACAACTGCGGCCTTGTGTAATGGGTCTTGTAATGGAAAAGTTACTTTTACCATTAGTGGTGGAACACCAGTTTTTAACTATACAGTTTCTCCAGGTGCAATTACAGGAACAGCCAACCCTACTGGAACAGTCAATAATTTATGTGCTGGCAATTATACCATAAGTGTAAAAGATGCTAATAATTGTACTCAAACGGTTAGTTTTTCCATTACTCAACCGCCAGCATTATCTGGTACTGTAAATACCACTAGTGTAACTTGTAATGGATTGTGTAATGGTAGTGCTACCGTTATTGCGGGAGGCGGAACACCGGGCTATACTTATACGTGGACACCGGGTAGTCAAACAATTAATCCTATTTCCTCAATTTGTGCAGGGAATTATAGCGTGGTTATCAAGGATGCTAATAATTGCACGGTGGCTGTCAATTATACTATAGTTCAACCAACTTCTATAACACCTAATGTTACGTCTACAAGTATAACCTGTAATGGTAATTGTAATGGATCCATCAACTCTTCTCCAACAGGGGGAACGCCACCATATACTTATACACTTACAGGACCATCTACTACCATTACATCCAATCCTCCATATACTGGATTGTGTGTTGGTATCTACACACTAACAATTAAAGATTTTAACGGATGTATTCGTACCCAAACAGTCAATATTCAACAACCCAACGCTTTAACCGTAACAGCCGTATCTACAAGTGTTTCTTGCTACGGCGGATGCGATGGCTCTGTATCTGGTAGTGCCAGCGGCGGAACACCTTCTTATACTTATGTTTGGTCTGTTCCTCCATCTGGTTCAACATTTACTGCACCTGTTCTTACTAATCAATGCGCGGGAACTTATACTTTAACAGTATACGATGGTAATGGATGTTCAAATATTACAACAATAAATATTATCGCTCCTCCTGATATGACCATTACTGCTAATACTAATTCCACTACTTGTAGTTATAATTGTAATGGCTCTATCACCACCACTGTTACGGGTGGTAATTCCCCTTATTCTTACAACTGGTCCACTGGAGCCACTACTAATAGCATTACAGGACAATGTGCAGGAACTTATACACTAACAGTGACGGATGCTAAAAACTGTACCAAAGTTCAAACTTTTACAATTTCTTCTCCTCCGCCTATTACAATTACTACTAATGTGCAAAATGTTTTGTGCTTTGGACAATGCAATGGTTCCGCTACTGCTACTGCTACGGGTGGTAATGGAGGATTCTTTTATTCATGGAATACTATACCCGTTACTAATAATTCCGTTGTAACCGGTCTATGTCCAGGTAATTATGTTGTAAATGTTACAGATAGCAAAGGATGCACTGCGTCTCAAAATATTAGTATTTCTCAACCATCTCAATTACAAGCCAATATAACAGGACTACAAGCCAGTTGTAGTTCTACGTGTATTGGAGCGGCTACTGTAAGCCCTAGTGGGGGAACACCTGTTTATAGTTATACATGGCTGCCCAGTGGAGGAAGTAATTCTGTTGCAACGGGTTTATGTATCGGAAATTATACAGTACAGGTGGCGGATGCCAATGGGTGTACGACCACTGCAACTACTTCAGTGCCACAAGCAATATTTCTTAATCTAACTACCAGCGGAAACACGCTTACTTGTAATGGTTCCTGTAATGGTGCAGCCAATGTAAGCGTCAGTGGGGGATTGTCGCCCTATACATACACATGGTCATCTACCTCTGGCCCTATATCCAATAGTCCTAATATTAGTGGATTATGTGCAGGCGGATATACTATTGTAGTAACCGATAATCAGGGTTGTCAAAATGCTGACTCTGTGAGATTTGTTAATCCTCCACCTATTGTCATTACTTCATCAAATATTATCAATGTTGCTTGTAATGGTAATTGTAATGGGCAAATCACAGTACAGGCATCTGGTGGTACAGGTAGTTTAAATTATTCATGGACACCATCAGGTATAACTGGTAACGGAACAGGCACAGTAACCGGTCTGTGTGCAGGAAATTATACAGTAGATATAAAAGATGTGAATAATTGTACACAAACACAAACATTTACCATTTCTCAACCACCTGCCACCACCCTTTCCTTTTCTAATACAGATCCAACTAGTTGTATTTCTGCTAATGGAATTATTTCAGGAACTATTTCCGGCGGAAACCCTAACTATAATTATACTATAAACCCAGGTCCTACAGGTTCTACTTCGTCTAATTTTTCCGCTATCAACTTATCATCGGGAGTATATACAGTGATTGTAAAAGATGCGAGTGGATGTACCACTACTTCTTTAGTTACACTTAATGGACCAGGTGGTCCTACCATTACAAGCATTAATGCACAAAGTGTTTCTTGTTATGGGGGCAATAATGGGTCGGTTACCGTAGTAGCTACTTCTACTAATCCGCCACTAAGTTATTCTTGGTCTCCATCAGTATCTACGGGAAGTACAGCCACTAATTTACCTTCAGGTGTATATGTAGTTACTGTTGGAGACGCAGGCAGTTGTACAACCAGTTCATTAATCAACATATCTCAACCTACTCAATTTTCATTTAACCCAACCGTAACACAACCATTATGTAATTCTAATTGCTCAGGCGCTATTTCTATTTCTCCATCGGGTGGCACTTCTTCTTATACTTATTCGTGGTCGCCATTAGGTTCTACCTCACAAAATGTAAATAGTTTGTGTCCCGGAACTTATACTTTACAAGTAACTGATGCTAATCTTTGCCAATATGTTCAAACCTTTACCATTAATCCTCCTTCTACATTGAATGTTACCTTTACCAAGCAAGATGTACTGTGTAATGGTGCTTGTAATGGTTCTATTACCGCTAATGTAACAGGTGGCACCCCTCCATATACTTATACATGGGCACCTGTTGGCAGTTTTCCCGGATCTTCTTTAAATAACATTGTAGGTTTATGTCCCAATGTTTATACATTAAATGTTTTAGATAACGGAAGCTGTAATGTGGTGGTAACAGTAACTATCACCGAACCGCCTTTATTAAACAGCACATTAGTTACATCAGGAAGTGTAAGTTGTAATGGTTCCTGTGACGGAAGTGCAACTGTTACTGCTAGTGGAGGAATTTCTCCTTATACTTATAGTTGGACCAGCACATCTTTTACTACCCAATCTGTCAATGCCTTGTGTGCAGGAACTTACTCATCAGTAGTAACCGATGCCAATGGTTGTAAGTCCATTAAATCTTTTACACTTAATCAACCTGCACCTATTAATGTCAGTTTAACTGCCACTAATCCTTTATGTTATGGGGCTTGTACAGGAAGCATTTCTTCTTCGGTAACAGGGGGAAATGGAGGATATACTTACACTTGGATACCCAGCGGTGGTAATGCTTCATCTGCGAATAATTTGTGTGCAGGAAATTACACATTATTAGTAAAAGACAGCAAAAACTGTAGTGGATTACAAGTAACATCTATTACTAACCCACCAAAGATATTAGCTAATATTACCTATACTAATCCTACTTCTTGTAGCAATTGTAATGGAATAGCACAAACTAATCCTCTGAATGCTACTCCACCTATCAGTTATACATGGACATCTACTCCTCCCCAATCTGTTTCTACTGCAACAGGATTATGTGGTGGAACTTATACCGTTTATATTCAAGATAGCAAGGGATGTAGAGATAGCGGACAGGTAATTTTAAGTGCTCCTGTTACTATTACGGTTAATCCATCTATGAGCCCATCAGATTGTAGTATTTGTAATGGCTCTATAACTATTGCAGCCAGTGGGGGTACTGCTCCCTATACTTATACATGGCAACCTTCTGTTTCTACTGGAAGTGCCGCAACTAATCTTTGCTCTGGAGTATACACTGTGACTGTTGCTGATGCGAATAATTGTAGTCAGACATTTCAGCTACCATTAAGTAATTCTAATGGTCCTAATGGAATTACCATTACTTATACTAATCCTTCCTGCTATGGATATTGTGATGGAACAGCGATAGGTAGTAATCCTACAGGCGGAACAGCGCCTTACACTTATACATGGGTAACACCACCTGTTAATTCAGCAACTATTACCAATTTATGTGCAGGGGTTTATACTATTCAGGTAAAAGACGCTAACAATTGCTTATATTATCAATCTGTAACACTTACTGAACCTAACAATTTATCTGACAATGCCAATATTAAATATCCTCAGTGTAATGGAATATGTGATGGTAGTATTTCTGTATCTCCAAGCGGAGGTACAGCTCCTTATTCTTATTTGTGGAATAATGGTTCAACTACAAGCACTTTGGGCTCACTCTGTCCGGGCACTTATTCTTTAATGGTGTCTGATAATAACGGGTGTCAATATCCTTTTACTTACACCTTAACAGGGGGTATTTCTTTAAGTGCCAGCACATTTATTACTAATAACAATTGTTATAATGATTGTAATGGGTCTGCTGCAGTAGTTGGAATTTCTGGCGGTTCTCCTCCATATAGTTTTCATTGGAGCGATCCTTTGGGACAAAGCACATCTATGGCAGTATCTTTATGTAATGGGACTTACACTTGTACTATTACTGATAATAATGGGTTTTATGATAATTTTAGCGTAACCATAACTTCTCCTTCATCTATTACAGCCAACTATTCAGCCAACAATCCAACTTGTGGACAATGCGATGGTAGTGCTAACATTACATTATCAGGGGGCACACCGGGTTATACAGTACAATGGAGTAATGGAAATACAGGATTTTCAGCAACTAATCTTTGTGCAGGGATATATATGATTACTGTTACAGACACATTGGGTTGTCAGCAAAATATTATGATACCAATTAGTAATAACTCGTCTTTATTAAGTTCTGTAACAGTGACCAATCCTGCCTGCTTTGGAGATTGTGTGGGTTCTGCAACAGTTACAGGAAGCGGAGGCACTCCGCCATACTCTTATCTATGGATAATGAGCGGCAATACATCAAATATTGAATCGGGATTATGTGCAGGAGTATATTATGTGCAGGTAAAAGATTCTGCTGGATGTATTAATACTAATTCAGTCAATATCATTGCTACCAATAGTATATTGATTAGTCCAAATGTTTATCAACCAAGCTGTGGATTAAGCGATGGAACCATTATTGCCAATGTTTCAGGAGGATCGGGAACATACAGTTATACATGGTCGCCGGGTGGCAGTACAACAGCTACTTTATCCAATATTTCTTCGGGAACATATACTGTACAAATACAAGATAATGTTACAGGATGTACAACTTCTTCCGTTTTTGTGGTATCCAATCAAAACGGGCCAATGGCGAATTTGAATATTATTGATGCTTCTTGTGCTTCTTCTTGTGATGGAGCCGTTTCATTAAGTGTAACGGCAGGCGTGTCGCCCTATACCATTACATGGTTTGATGGAACAGTAGTAAATGGAAGTTTTAGTAATCTTTCTGGATTATGTAGTGGAATTGTTACTGCCACTGTAACAGATAATGTAGGATGTTCAACTGTTTTAAGTGGAAGTGTGTCTTCTCCAACGGCTATATTAAATAGCATGCCTATTATCTACAATCCCAAATGCTATGGAGACACAGATGGTGTAATATCTATAGTTACAAGCGGAGGAACATTGCCTTATACTTACACATTCCTGCCTACTGGTAGCAATTCTAATCCATTAGTAAATGTTGGTACTGGCAATTATACTGTCAATGTTATGGACGCTAATGGGTGTGTTACTAATGTTACTGTAAATATTAATCAACCACAACCTATTGTGGCAGTTGCGTCTGTAACAGATGCTAGTTGTAGCGCATTATTAGATGGTGCTATTTCTACAACAGTTACAGGAGGCAATCCAACTTATACTTATTCGTGGTCAGGGCCCAATTCATATACCAATAATACTTCTAATATCTCAAATTTAGGTATTGGCACTTATTCATTAAGTATAACAGATACAAAGGGATGCACACATGATACAACTTTTGTTATTTCATCTACATTAACCTTAATAGCATCTACCAACAGCGGAACAGCACAATGTGGTAGTTACACTTATACATTAGATGGTAGTTCGTCTACTAATGCTATCACTTATCAATGGACACAACTACCGACTTCTACTGTGGCTAACACTTCTACTGCTGTTGTCAATGTTGGAATTGGCACCAACTCTTTTGTACTAACCGTAACAAATGGTGCTTGTGCTGATACAGCGATGGTAGTACTGGTGGGTAATCCTTTACCAAATGCAGATGCAGGTAACTTTTCTGCAATGCCAATTGGATCACAAACCATTATAGGTGGGAATCCTACATCACCAACAGCTACAAATTATGTGTGGATGCCTGCAACTGATTTGAGTAATCCGAATTCATCTAATCCTGTAACTTCAACTACTGTTACAGCTACCTATACTGTTATCGTTACAGATGCTAATGGTTGTACAAATTGGGATACAGTTACCGTATATGTATATCCTGAAATTGTAGTGCCTAATGGTTTTAGTCCAAATGGAGATGGTAAGAATGATTTTTGGGTAATTGACAACATTCAACAATTCCCAGATAATGAAGTTGAAATATATAATCGTTGGGGAGAGAAATTATTCTATGCGAAAGGATATAAAAACGATTTTGATGGTAAATACAATGGAAAGGATTTACCAGTAGGCACCTATTACTATGTGATTAATCTTAATACACCGCTATACCCAAAGCCATATACAGGACCATTAACTATATTCAGGTAAAGAATTAAGAATTAAAAATTATTTGGAAAAAATTCGTACATTCATGACTAAAATTAATAATTAAAAATTGATTTATGAAAAAAATATTTTATTTACTCATAATTATATTAGTGGCAGTGAGTGAAAAATTTTTCGCTCAACAATTACCTCATTTTTCAAATTTCATGTTGAATGAGTTGTATATCAATCCTGCTGTGGCGGGTAAATACCAATATGTTGATGCTCGTGCATTTTATCGCTATCAATGGATTGGAATTACAGACGCACCAAGAACTTTTAATTTGACAGTGCACGGCCCATTAGCTAAACAAAAAATGGGATTGGGATTAAATGTTTTTACAGATATTGTAGGACCAACAAGAAGGGAAGGCGCCAATGTGAATTATGCTTATCATCTATTACTATCAAAAGAAAAAGAAATTAAATTATCAATGGGCTTATATGCAGGTTTTACAAGATGGGGCATTGATGGGCATAAGTTAATTTTACACGATGCAGGAGATGAAAATTTGTTGGTTCAATATCAAACAGTATTTTTACCTGATTTTGGTACGGGCTTACATTTGTATAGTAAAAAATGGTATTTTGGCGTGGCTGTGCCACAACTTTATCAAAGTAAAATTAAACTTTATCCATATTCAACAGATAAGAGTAAATTAGTATCACACTTTTTCATTAATGGTGGTTATCAAATAGATATTAATGAAGATTTTAAAGTAGAGCCATCATTTTTAGTAAAATATGTATATCCTGTTCCTGTGCAAGTAGATTTGGCTTTAAGGGCTATATATAAAGAACAATTTTGGATTACTGGCAGTTTTAGAACCAGAGATGCGTGGAGCTTAATGGCAGGTGTTTTATATAAAAATTATTTAATGATTGGCTATGCTTATGATTTTACAACCACTTCTTTAAGAAAATATAATAGTGGCACACACGAAGTTGTTTTAGGTATGCGATTATCCAGAGGACAGAGCAAACACTGGGAAAGCAACGATGAAGTAAAATCGCTTTATTGATTTATTGTGTGTTATTGCCCTCCGTTTTTGTTACTTCTTATATTAAAAAACTTCTATCATCGTTTTATTATCAAGGATGATAAGATATATCCACATAGTTTTTTTACTTCATGTTAGTTTATATTCTTTATTTTCACAGGAAGTAAGAGATTCTACAAATATTCCCGAAGAGCAAAAATTATACGAAAAAGCATTAAAGTATATTGACTCACTACAATATGATAAAGCAGAGATGTTGCTTTCAGAGGCATTACAAAAAAATAAAAAATATGTACCAGCATCGCTTAAAATGGGATATATTAAATTAAAAACAAAAGATTTAAAAAGCAGTGAGAAGTATTTGAAACAAACCTTAAAATACGACATTTCTCAATGGGAAGCATTGAAATATTTAGGAAAAATTTATTATGAAAATAAAAAGTATGCTGAAAGCAAAAAGTTTTTAGATAGTGCTTATCATTATGAATCACAGGATGCAGAATTGTTGTATTTCAGAGCACAATTGATGATTGCAGGCAAAGCATACAAGGACGCGCTTCAATCTATCAACGAAGCATTGGATATTCAACCAAATTTTATAGAAGCATTGGTATTGCGAGCTGAAATATCTTATCATATCAAACAATTCAATGAATGTATTAAGTCCATTTCAGAAGCAATAGATAAAATGCCAGCTGATAAAAAAGATTATAATGCATACAGATTAAGAGCCAAGGCATATTTTGAGATTGGCAAATTTAAAAATGCAATCTCTGACTTTAATGTGTACTTAGAAGCCAACCCACAAGATGAAGAAGCGTTGATATTAAGAGCGTCGGCTAAAATCAACACAAATGATTTTACAGGTGCTATTTCAGATTTAGATGAAGCCATTAAAATTAATCCTAAAAATCCTGTTAGTTACAATTATCGTGGTGCCGCAAAGGGAGGGCTGAATCAATTCAAAGCTGCTTTGGAAGATTTGGATAATGCTATCAAATTAAAATTTGATTATGCTTCGGCGTATGTGAACAGAGCTGCCATCAAATATGCAATTAAAGATAGAAGAGGTGCCTGTAAAGATTTAGAAAAAGCAGATGCTTTGGGCGACCAAATGGCTTACCAACTATTACAAGAGTATTGTAAAAATATGCAGTAAAAATAAAACCAAATC
>FWWL01009926.1_pt1 | contig 11261 bp, 11 predicted proteins | sample 2228331 | NCBI WGS metagenome assembly FWWL01 (sample SAMEA103939775, study PRJEB20133) | metagenome
CGGTCTGGCGCGGCCGGCCCAGCGGCATGCCGTGTCGCGCCCCTATGGCACGGAGTGCGAAATGCCCAAACTCAAAACCAAATCGAGCGCCAAGAAGCGCTTCAAGATGACCGCGACGGGCAAGGTGAAATCCGCCCAGGCCGGCAAACGCCACAATATGATCAAACGCTCGAATGACTTCATCCGCAAGGCACGGGGGACGACGGTGTTGTGCGCCTCGGATGCGCGCATTGTGAAGTCATTTATGCCCTATGACCGCTGAGCCAGCGCTGAGGAGGTCCGTCTATGTCTCGCGTTAAATCCGGCAAGGTCACCCACGCCCGTCACCGCAAGATCGTTAAACAAGCGAAGGGCTATTATGGCCAGCGCTCGCGCTGCTTCAAAACGGCGGCTCAGGCGGTTGATAAGGCCCGCCAATACGCCACTCGCGACCGCAAAAACCGCAAGCGCGATTTCCGGCGGCTTTGGATTGTGCGGATCAATGCTGCGGTTCGGGCGCTTGACCCGTCGTTGACCTACGCGCGCTTTATCGATTTGATGCGTAAGGCGCAGATCGAGATTGACCGCAAGGTGCTGGCTGATCTTGCTGTGCGGGAACCTGAGGCCTTTGCTCAGATTGTTGCGCGCGCCCGCGTTGCGGCTGCGTAATTGAGTGCGCGGGTCAGTGCTTAAGCGAATGGCGGGATCGAGCCGCGGGGTCAGCGATGGACGAGCTTGCATCACTGCGCGCGCGCCTTCTCGAGCAGATTGCGGCGGCACATTCGCCAGAAGCGCTTGAGGCGGTGCGGGTGGCCGTTTTGGGCAAGCGCGGGGAATTGACCGAGCGCTTGCGCGCGCTTGGGGCCATGGAGGCAGAGGCGCGGCGCGCCCTTGCCCCCACCCTCAACGCGCTGCGCGACGAGGTTGAAGCGGCTTTGCGCGCGCGCAAGACAGCGCTTGAGGATGCCGCGCTTGAGGCACGCCTTGCTCAGGAATGGCTCGATGTGACCTTGCCGCCGCGCCCGCGGCCCGTGGGAACGATCCACCCGGTTTCGCAAGTGATCGAGGAATGCGCAGCAATTTTCGCCGATATGGGTTTTGCCGTTGCTGAAGGCCCGCAAATCGAAACCGATTGGTACAATTTCGACGCGCTCAACATTGCGCCCGAGCATCCCGCACGGCAAGAACACGACACCTTTTTCCTCTATCGTGCCCCTGACGACCCACGCCCGCCGCATGTTTTGCGCACGCACACGAGCCCCGTGCAAATCCGCGCCATGCACGAGCGCGGTGCCCCCTTGCGCGTCATCGCACCGGGCCGGGTTTACCGCATGGATATGGACCAAACCCATGCGCCCATGTTCCACCAGATCGAGGGCCTGGTCATTGACCGCGCCGTTACCATGGCGCAGATGAAATGGGTGCTTGAGGAATTTTTCACCGCTTTTTTCGGACGGCGGGTGCGCACGCGGTTTCGCGCAAGCCACTTTCCCTTCACCGAACCCTCTGCCGAGGTTGACATCCAATGCAGCTGGCAGGGAGGGCAGCTTAAGGTTGGCGAAGGTAACGACTGGCTCGAGGTTTTGGGCTCGGGGATGGTGCACCCAAAAGTGCTTCAGGCCGGAAGGATTGACCCCGGTCAATGGCAAGGTTTTGCCTTTGGGATGGGGATCGACCGCCTCGCCATGCTGAAATACGGCATCCCCGATTTGCGGGCCTTTTTCGAGTCTGATCTACGCTGGCTTCGCCACTACGGCTTTGCGGCGCTCGACATCCCAACTCTCTATGCGCGCTAGCCGGCGCTTGCGGCCGAAATTCGTCTGCTGACGACGGGGCATACAAACGGGGCATACAAAAATGTGATTTCCTTGTTGACCTGTCGCAAAGCAGCGCCGCCCCGATTCGTTCACCCCTCCCGTCAGCTGGCGAAAGGGAGGGCGAAATGATCAACGAAAACGACATTCTCGATCTTGTCTGCCTGACGCGCGCGGAGATCGCGGCGATTGCAGAACACGAGCATCTGGCGGATGTGCAAGCCGCCGAGCTTGGTGAGTCTCTGATGCACATCCATCATGGCCCCCAGCGTGTTCAGCAGATGATCTGTGATGACATTCGCAACGCCTTACATGCGGAAGACCTGGCACGGGCGCGGGCTCTTCTGAAGACGCTCAAAGCGTTTCTCGAAGCGCATCCCGAGGCGTTGCGCGGCAATGCCTAAGCGTTCACCGCCGCGGGCTTTTTGCACCCGATCATGCCGTATGGGTTTTCCCTACGCAGCCGTCGGGAAAGGCCGAAACAAAGTCACAAAAAGCGGTCAGAAGCCAGGTCTTGCATCGGCAAGCAAGGGCAAGCAAAGGCGAGGGGCAAGGCATGCCGGTTGACACCCAAGCGAAATCCGCTCAGTGCTGCAAAAAGATCGTTCGCGAGCACCATCCGCCTTCTTCTACGGGAGATTTTTTGCAACGCAAGCGGTGTTCGGCGGTGCTGCTCGGGCCGCTTCGGTGTGTGGCATTCGCGATCGCAACGCATGAAAAGCAGCTTGCCCCTGCGCTTTTAAAGGCGCTTAGGCCTCAGAGCTCCCAACCTATGCGGCGATCGAGCGACCGCGACGGATCACAGCGAAGCCGTGAGGCTTTCCTTTGAAAGGATGTTGTATCCCGCGAGATGACAAAACCCCGCGATAAGGCGTAAGTTTCGGCGATGGATCTGGCTGCCTTTGACCCGCCCGCGTTTTCCCCGGACCAAGCCAAGGCATGGGCCCATCTTTCGCACGTGCTTGCCGAAGCCGGCATCGATCTCGGCGCGCGGCAAGTGATCAATCCTGCCGTTCAGCGCACCGAGCGCGTTTGTGCTGTGCTCGGTCGTGCAGGCTCGGGCAAAAGCGTGCTTTTGGTTACGCTTGCAAAGGCGCTGCTTGCGGCCGAGGTCGAACCGATCCGCCCTGATTTTGAACCACGCCCCGGGCGCATCAAGCGCAGCTTTGCCGTTTTGGCCCCCACCAACAAAGCCGCCTCGGTATTGCGCGCACGCGGGATTCCCGCCACGACCATCCACCGTGTGCTCTATGCCCCAATTTATGACCCAAAATTCGAAGAGATTATTCACTGGCTAACCGGTACGGGCGCGCGCCCGAGAGGGGGCCTCATCACCGAGGCGCAGCTTGACCAAGCGCAGGCCTTTTTCGTTCAAACCCGATCGGTTCCCGCCGCGTTGGCAGCCGTGGGCCTACGAGGGATTGACTTCGTCCGCGGCTGGACGCGCCGTAAGCGGCCGCTCGATATCGGGCTTGTTGACGAATCATCGATGCTCGATGCGGCAGCCCTTGCGGATTTGAGGGCAATTTTCTCAACCCTCGTCTTGTTTGGCGATCCAGCGCAGCTTGCTCCCGTTGGCGGCGCAGGCCCGATGGTTTTCGATCTTCTGCCGCCCGAGGCGCGGCTCGAGCTCACCCGCGTGCACCGCCAGGAAGCCACGAGCCCCATCCTGGATCTCGCCGATGCGCTTTTTGATCCGGCGGTTGAGTTTCGGGATTTCAGCGCCCTCGTGCGCGAGACGGCGCGGCGCGATTCGCGCGTGGTTTGGGCCGAGGCTGCCGACGCGGCGCTTATGGCACGAACGCCGCTTTTGGTCTGGCGTAACAGCACCCGCTTTCGCATGATCCATGCCTTTCGCGCTGCCTATGGCCTTGCCCCCAACGTTTTGGCGCCCGGCGAGCCGCTTGTTTGCGATGGGCTTGAGATTCCCCTCGATCGGCGGAAACAAAGGCTCGCGCTTGAGCTGCGCGGGCTTATCAAAGGAGCGCAGGTGATTTACCTCGGCCCCGGACGCAAGCCTGGTTTTGCCCGAATTTTTCTGATTGGCGCCGAGGATCCGCGCTTTTCGGTCGCGGCGATCGTCAAAATCGAACAACCCGACGCGGAGCCAGCGCTGATGCCCTTCACCGCCGAGATGGGGGCTGTGTTTATCCATGGCGCTGCGCTCACCATTCACAAGGCGCAGGGCAGTCAATGGCCCGAAGTGCAAGTCTTTGCCCCCGATCTTGCCGCAGCGGCCTATTCTGGCCGAACAGAAGGCGGCTTGCCGCTTTGGAAGCGCCTTGCCTATGTGGCGATCACGCGGGCCGAAGAGCGGCTTTATTGGGTTGTCCGTGACAGTGTTACAGCGCCAACGTCCGCGCTTTCTGCGTTCGATTTTGACGCCCCGCTTACGGCCCTTTCAGAGGCGCAAGCGCGCGGGGCGTGAGCGCGGGTGTGGTCCTTGGCGAGGCTGCCCTTTTGGCCGCTCGCACACGCTTTCCGCTCTTGCCCTTACCTGCGGCCAAGGCGTCTTCAAGGGCAAGCCTCAGCGCCCGCAAAACAGGAAGAGCTGCGCGCACCTGGTCATCGCCAAGCTTTGCCACAAGCGCGGCGATCAGTGGGACAATGCCCGCAAGCGCTTCGTCGCGGGCAAGCCGCCCAGCCGGACTGATCGAGACAAATTTCCTCCGCCCATCGTCCCAATCCGGCCGAATATGGATATGGCCCTGCGCTTCAAGCCGGGTGAGCGTGTTGGTCATGGCCCCGCGCGTGACATGAAAGGCTCGCGCGAGTTCGGCCGGTGTCCGCTCGCCCGGAAGGCGGGCCAAAAGATTGAGCACGCCAAAATGCGACAGCTGCATCCCCTTGGGCAGGGCACGGCTCAAGCGCGCGCGCGCAAGCTGCTCGGCCATGAACATCTCAGCCAAAAAGGCGGCGGCAAGATCGTTGGCGTCGCTCACAGGGCCGGCTCCGGCGGCGCGAAGGACCGATCATGCATGAGTGCGGGCACGCGGCGGCGGGCCTCGGCAACGCTCATCCGCGAAAGTTCGACAAAGATCACGCCTGGTGCCGTGCCAGCATCGGCCAGCACCTCGCCCCAGGGATCAACGGCCAAGGCATGCCCATACGTGGCCCGCGGCGGGCCCACCGTAACCGGGTGCTGCCCGGTTTGCGCCGGCGCCAACACGTAAGCCCCGCATTCGATGGCGCGTGCCCGGGTCAACACATGCCAATGCGCCGCCCCCGTGACGGGGCTAAATGCGGCAGGAATGCACAAGACCTCCGCCCCTGCCTTTGCCAAAGCCCGGTAGAGGTGCGGAAAACGCACATCATAGCAAATGCTAAGCCCCAACACCGCAAAAGGGGTCTTGGCCACGACGGCCCGCGTGCCCGGTTGGATCAGCTCCGATTCGCGATAGGTTTCGCTCGGCGAGATCGCAACATCAAAGAGATGAATTTTGTCATAACGCGCCACAATTGCTCCATCGGGAGCAATCAAAAGCGAACGGTTGGCCAGCCGTTCCCCGCTTGGCTCATCCTTGACCAAAATTGATCCAACCAAAAGCCAAATGCCCGCACAAGAAGCTTCCTCGCGCAGCATAGCGAGCACCGGATCTTCCGCTTCTGGTCGCAAGACCCGCCGCTGATGGCTTCGGCTCGATGAGATGCAATTCGTGCATTCTGGGGTCAGCACAAAGCCAGCGCCTTCGGTAACCGCGCGCCTGACCGCAGCGCGGACTGGGGCAACATTGGCCTCAGGCGTATCATAGGCGCTAAGCTGCAAAAGCGCTGTCCGCATCACCGCTCCGCATCACGTGTGAAGTCCTGCATCTGACCTTGCGCGCGCCTCTACCAGAGCTCAGTGTTTGGCCGCTTCGATGCGTGTTTCACCCGGGGTTTGATGCAGCAAGCGGTCGAGCTCCCCGGCCCGGTCGAGCGCATGGAGGTCATCGCAGCCCCCAATATGCCGGCCATCGATGAAGATTTGCGGTACCGTCCGCCGCCCGCCCGCCCGCGCAACCATCGCGGCGCGGAGTTCCGGATTGGAAACCAGGTCATATTCGCGAAACGCGACCCCCTTTTTGCGCAACAGCGCTTTCGCCGCATGGCAATACCCACAAAGCGGCGTTGTGTAGATTTCAACCTCGGCCATTGCCTGCCTCCGCGCGCTTCGCCCGTGGGCGGCGCCCTTCGCGCTGCGCCACCGCTTGACGTGCATCTAATCATCGCGCGGTTTTCTGAAAAGGCCATGTCGAGCAGACACCGTGCAGCGGCTGCGAGGCGTGCGGATCTCTTCTGCATCGCTTGCCAGCATTCGGAACGGCAAGAGCAAAGGACAAGGGACCTAGCCCTCGGGCTTGCCGCCTTGGCCAGCCGGTTGTGGCCAATTGGCAACCCCGGCAAACTGCGCCTGCGGTCGCGTTTCGCTGGGCTTATGGTGTATTTGGCTCTTGCCGAAGCCGAACGCTCGCGCGAAGAAGAACCACCCGTGCGCCCGCGCGCCTTGCGGCATGGCTTGCGCTGCGGAAAGGTCTTCGCCTGCGAAGCGTTTTTTCGGAATCATCGATGAGCACCCCAACACCGACGCCCCTTGCGCAAAACAACGCCGTTGATGCAGCCCCGCTTTGGGATTTGGCGGAGCGGCTTGCCGATGCTGCGCGGCCGGTCAGCCTGAAGTATTTTCGGGCCCCTGATCTTTCCCATGCAAGCAAAGGCACCTATTTCGATCCGGTTACGGCCGCAGACCATGCGGTGGAAGACATAATCCGCAGCTTACTTGCCGCCGAGCGACCCTTGGACGGGATTTTCGGTGAAGAGCGCGGGCAGTCCGCTGGCCGCTCGGGCTTGACCTGGGTCATCGATCCAATCGATGGCACCCGCAGCTATCTTGCCGGAACGCCGACCTGGACGGTGCTCATCGGGCTTGTCGATGCCAAAGGGCCGGTCCTTGGCCTGATTGATCAGCCTTTCCTGGGCGAGCGGTTCTGCGGCGGCCTTGGTCGGGCCGAGTATCTGGGCCCGCTCGGGCGGCGGGTTTTGCAAACCCGCAACGGGCGGCCCTTAGAACGCGCGATCCTCTTTAGCACCTTCCCTGAGATTGGAACCAAGGCAGAACGGGCCGCCTTTCTACGCGTTGCCGAACGCGTTCAGCTCGTTCGCTATGGGCTTGATGCTTATGCCTATGCGCTGCTTGCGGCAGGGCACATCGATCTTGTGATTGAGGCCGGCCTCGAAGCTTACGATGTGGTCGCACCCGCAGCGGTCATTGAAGCGGCAGGCGGTATCGTCACCGATTGGACGGGCGGCCCGGTGCATCGGGGCGGGCGGGTCTTGGCTGCGGCAAACACAGAGCTGCACGCGGCAGCACTGGCTTTGCTGAATTGGCGCGAAGAGGGCTAGCAGGCTGTTCGTGTGCATCTCTTGGTGTCTCGCTTGGCCTTGGCGCTGCCCTGGTGGCGCCACCCATGGCCTGTTTGCGGCTTGTGCGGTTCCGATCCTTGTGCCGCCCAAGCCTCTCTTCCGCTCCTTCGCTTTTTGCCACCTCATTGTGAGACACGACCCGGCGACCACGTGAAAGGGCCCTGGGGCGGCGCGTGCTTTGCAGGCTCCGAACGCAAATCACCCGCGCCAAGGGGTAAGCGGGTCACAAAATGGGCGCGCGCGTGCACAATCAGGTGCGAACGCAAGCCGATCAGGCGGCAGCCGCAAGCGCACCTGAGCCCAGCAGTGCCCCCTCAACCCTGCAGCCCATGCCATGCCTCGCCGCTTGCGGCGTAAACATGGGGCGCACACCGTGGCTTATCCTGCAGGGCCGGGCCAAAACGGCGCGCGGCTGTACCTTGGGCACGCGGATTACCCGCGCCCTTTGACCTTTGCGCGCATCATGCTAGGGCAAGCGCGTCATCGGAGAGTTTGCTATGGACCTGTTTCATGAAATCCGCGCGAGCATTTTAGAGGCCTTGGGGCGCTTGGTTGAAACGGGCGAGCTCCCTTCTGGGCTTGACACTGATGCGGTTGCTGTCGAGCCACCCAAAGACCCGGCCCATGGTGATATGGCAACCAATGCCGCGATGGTGCTCGCAAAGCCCGCAGGCCGCCCCCCGCGCGCCTTGGCCGAGACTTTGGCCAGGGCGGTTTCGGAGGACCCCCGGGTTCTTTCGGCCGAGGTCGCAGGCCCTGGGTTTTTGAACCTTAGGCTTGCGCCCTCGGTTTGGCAGGCCGAGGTGCGACGCATCTTGACCCTTGGGGCTGATTATGGGCGCTGTGACCTGGGCCGAGGGCAGCGTGTCAATATCGAATTTGTCAGCGCCAACCCAACCGGGCCCATGCATATTGGCCATGCGCGCGGCGCCGTGGTTGGCGATGCCTTGGCGCGGCTTTTGGCCTTTGCGGGCTGGGGTGTCACGCGTGAATACTACATCAATGATGGGGGCGCGCAGGTCGACACGCTCGCGCGCTCGGCCTTCGAACGCTATCGCGAGGCCCACGGCCTTGAACCGGCCATTTCTGAGGGTCTTTATCCCGGCGATTATCTCATCCCGGTCGGCCAAGAACTTAAGGCGCGCTACGGGGCACGCTTGCTTGATCAACCCGAAGAGGCTTGGCTCGAACCCGTCCGAACCTTGGCTGTTGACATGATGATGCAGCAGATCCGGGCCGACCTCGAGCTTTTGGGCGTGACGATGGATGTTTTCAGCTCCGAGCGCGCCCTTTACGGCACGGGCCGGATTGAGGCAGCGCTCGACCGACTCCGTGCGCTTGGACTTGTTTATGAGGGCGTGCTCGACGCGCCCAAGGGCAAGCTGCCCGAAGATTGGGAGCCGCGCGTGCAAACCCTCTTCCGATCGACGGCCTATGGCGACGATGTCGATCGCCCGCTGAAAAAATCCGATGGCTCGTGGACCTATTTTGCCCCCGACATCGCCTACCACTGGGATAAGATTGAGCGCGGTTACGACCTTTTGATCGACATCTTCGGCGCTGATCATGGCGGATATGTAAAACGCATGAAAGCCGCGGTGGCTGCTTTGTCGGAAGGGCGCGTCACGCTCGACATAAAGCTCGTCGCGCTTGTAAAACTCACCAAGGGCGGCCAGCCCTTCAAGATGTCAAAACGAGCGGGCACTTTCGTCACCCTGCGCGATCTTGTCGAAATGGTCGGGCCCGGCGTCACCCGCTTTACCATGCTGACCCGGCGCAACGATGCGCCCCTTGACTTCGATCTTGATCGCGTGGTCGAGGCCAGCAAGGACAACCCGGTTTGGTATGTCCAATACGCCCATGCCCGCTGCGCTTCGGTGCTGCGCAAGGCTTTCGCACAAGGCCTTGCCATTGACGATAGAGCGCTCGCCGGTGCCGATCTCTCTGCCTTGCGCTTTCCCGAGGATCTGGCCCTTATCCGCAAGCTTGCCGATTTTCCGCGGCAAGTTGAAGCCGCTGCGCGCGCGCACGAGCCGCACCGGATTGCGGGGTATCTTGCCGACCTTGCCGGCGAGCTCCATGCCCACTGGAACCGCGGCAACGACGAGCCCGCGCTTCGCTTCTTGCAAGAATCGGCTGAAGCGGCGTTGCCGCGCCTTGCCTTGGCCCGCGCAACGGCGGTTGTCATTTCGACCGGTCTTGGTATCTTAGGAGTAGAAGCGGCCGAAGAGATGCGTTGAGACTATTGCCAAACGGTTTTGCTCGGCGTGCTTCGGCTGAGGCGAAGGCAAGAAAACGAAGCTGGGAAAACCCGGCTCGGCGACGAGGCAGGCATGGCTTACGGACCCTTCGATCGGCCGGATCAGACCGGCCGCGTTCCCGCTCAGGGGGACGCGCCCTTGCTTTTGCGTTTCGTCAATCTCTCCGCTGCGGTCATTTCCGTTGCGCTGGTGGCTGGCCTTGGATGGTGGAGCTACCAGCTTGTGGTGCGCGATATCTCTGGTGTGCCGGTGATTCGGGCTTTGGAAGGGCCCTTTCGCGTCTCGCCGACCGATCCGGGCGGGCGGCAGGCGGCTTTCCAAGGGCTTGCGGTCAATGCCGTGCCGGCTTCGGGCGCAGGCTCTGACCTTCCCGAACGCATCGTTCTTGCGCCGCCGCCGGTTTCTCTGTCTGCGGCAGATCGCTTGCCGACTGCGCAACCAGACGCCGGTGTCGCAGAGGCAGAGGCTCAACCACCGTCGGCTGTGGCGCTTGGCACCTTGGCCGCAGAGCCGGCACCAGCCGGAGCAGCCCCAGCCCTCACGCAGCAAAGCGCGCAGGCAGCGCCGGCGCACTCGCCCTTCCCCCGCCCGCGCCCGGCAGAGCGCGCCACAGGCCAGCCCATCAGCCTCGCCCAAGGACGCAGCGCTGACCCCATGGCTGAGGCTGCCGTCAATGAAATCGCCTCGCGCCTTGCCGGCCCACGCACGATCGACATCGATCCAAGAACGTTGACGCCGGGCACCCGGCTTGTGCAATTTGGAGCCTACGAAACCGAAGCCGAGGCACGCGACGCGTGGGCCACGCTGTTGCAGCGTTTCCCGGCTTATCTCGACGGGCACGCACGGGTCATCGAGCCGGCCATGGCGGGGGGGCGAGTCTTTTACCGTCTGCGCGCCCACGGCTTTCGGGATGAGGGCGAAGCGCGCCGCTTTTGTGCGGTGTTCATCGCCGAGAATGTCGATTGCATTCCGGTGCTGATCCGCTAGGCGCACGCGGGGGACATTGTGACGGGTTTGCAGAGCCCTGAGAAGACCCCAAGAGCAAGCCGATGCCGCGCGCGATCGTCTTAGGTCTGTCTGGGCCGGACGTGACCCCACACGAGGCGCGGCTTTTTGCCCGGCTCGATCCGTGGGGTTTTATCCTTTTTGCGCGCAACATCGATTACGGGAAAGGCGGGGGCGAAAGGCTGAGCCGGCTTGTTGCCGATCTGCGCGCGGCGGTGGGCCGGAACGCCCCCGTTTTCATCGATCAAGAAGGAGGGCGCGTGCAGCGCCTCGCCCCGCCTTTGGCTCAACGCTGGCCCGCGCCCGCAGCGGCTCAGGCCCGCGCTGGGGGAGCGGGCGGCATTCGTGCCCGGCACCGTGCCATGGCGGCAGAGCTTTCGCGCTACGGTATCGATGTCAATTGCGCGCCTGTGATCGATCTTGCCGGGCCGTGGACGCCGGCTTTCCTCCGCCCCCGGATATGGGCAGACAGGCCTGAGACCGTGGTCACCTTTGCCCGGGCTGCGGCCGAGGGCCTGATGGAGGCAGGTGTTGTGCCGGTGATCAAGCATCTGCCCGGGCATGGCGCAGCGGATGCGGACAGCCACTGCACGCTTCCTGTCTGCCGCAAACCTCTGGAAGCGCTTGCGGGCGAGGATTATGCCGTGGTCCGAGCGCTCGCGGACCTACCGGTGGGAATGACTGCGCATGTGGTCTACCCTGCGCTCGATCCGGAACGGCCGGCAACGCTTTCACCTTTTGTGATTCGCTATCTGCGCCAGGCACTCGGCTTTGAGGGCCTGTTGATTTCGGACGATCT
>FWWL01007271.1_pt1 | contig 11246 bp, 7 predicted proteins | sample 2228331 | NCBI WGS metagenome assembly FWWL01 (sample SAMEA103939775, study PRJEB20133) | metagenome
AGTAGAGAAGTACAGCGTCCTGCGTGCCCTGCGAGCGATCGAGCGCGCCGATGTCGTCTTGTTGGTGGTAGATGCCCAGGCAGGCATTACTGCCCAGGATACCCACATCGCCGGTTTCATCCTGGATGCCTGGAAGTCGTGTGTGGTGCTGGTGAACAAGTGGGATGCCATTCCAAAAGATGCCCAGACCATGGAAGTCTACAGCCAACAAGTGCGCCAGGCGCTCAATTTTATGGATTACGTGCCGTTGCTCTTCATCTCGGCCAAGACTGGCCAGCGGGTAGATCAGGTCTTGCCGTTGGCCTTGCGCGTCCAGGAGGAACGCCTGGTGCGGATTCCCACCTCTCACTTGAATAAAATTCTGCTGGAAGCCCAGGATGCTCATCCCCCACCCAGCCACGCCGGACGGCAATTGAAGATCTATTACGCCTCCCAGGTGCGCGTGGACCCGCCCACCTTCGTCTTGCATGTCAACGATGCGGACTTGCTGCACTTCTCCTACCAGCGTTACCTGGAGAACCAGTTGCGCGCGGCCTACGGCTTCCTGGGCACTCCGATACGCATTCTGGCAGAAGGTCATAAAAAGAGAGGCCGTCGTCAGAAGCGAGGTTGATATTCCATGGCGAGAAAATTCACCCATCCTGTCGGTCATACCTGGGTTCGCGTTCGTAAGGCGGTGCAGTACCTGAGCCTGGCACTTTTCCTACTCCTGTTCTGGATGGCCCGACCGGGCGGATGGGCGGGGAATGTGGTCAACCTCCCCATGCGCTTGGACCCGTTGCTCATGCTGGCAGGCTCATTGGCCGGCCGGGTCTTTCTGGCGAGTTCCGCTCTGGCGGTCGGGACGATTCTCCTGACGCTCGTCTTCGGGCGTGCCTGGTGTGGCTGGCTCTGTCCATTGGGGACTATCCTGGACATCTTTTCGCTGCGAAGGCTGCGAGGCAAACGTCAGCCGCCGGCTGAAACCTGGCGTAAAGTCAAATATCTCCTGTTGATCGCTATCCTGACGCTGGCGCTCTTTGGGAACCTGACTCTGTTGGCTCTGGATCCGTTGACTCTGCTGCAGCGTTCGCTCACGACCGCGATCTGGCCGCTTCTGGACCGCGCCGTGACGCTGCTGGAGCAGGGATTGGTGCGATTGCCGTTTCTGGCCGCCTCGATCGTCGCGCTGGATAATCGCCTTCGCCCCTGGCTTCTGCCAAGCGCGCCGGCCTTCTTCCAGAACGCGTTTTTGTTCGGCGGTCTGTTCGCGGTGGTCGTTGCTCTAAACCTGTGGGCCGAGCGTTTCTGGTGTCGCTACCTGTGTCCGTTAGGGGGCCTACTGGGCTGGTTGAGTAAAGTTGCCCTGTTCCGCCGGACTTTGAAGGGGGAGTGTCCGGGTTGCGTGCTGTGTAGCGCGGCCTGTCCCACAGGCACGATTGACCCGGCCAGGAACTATGCCAGTGACCCGTCCGAGTGTACGATGTGTCTGGCCTGTCTGGAAAGTTGCCCGCGCGGACAGACGACTTTTCCAGCGCGCCTGCCTCAGCCGCAGTGGCGTCCCTATGACCCAGGACGGCGTGCGTTCCTGACCACTGTCGGAGTCAGCGCGGCGGCCTTGGGGTTGGCCAAAAGTGGCCTGCTGGCCAAACGCTCCACCCCCTTCCTGTTACGGCCACCGGGCGCGCCCCTGGTCAACCGCGACTTGATTTCCCTGACCCGCTGTATTCGTTGTGGAGCATGCGTGCGCGTTTGTCCCACCAATGCTCTCCAACCAGCGGTCTTTGAAGCCGGCCTGGAAGGTTTTGGTTCGCCGGTGCTCATCCCACGCCTGGGATATTGTGACTACGAGTGTAATGCCTGTGGACAAGTATGCCCTACGCAGGCGATTCCTCCTCTGACCCTGGCCGAGAAAAAGCAACAGGTGATCGGCAGAGCATATATTGACGAGCAGCGTTGCCTAGCCTGGGCGGATGGCATTGCCTGCACCATTTGCGTCGAGATGTGCCCGCAGAAGGCTATCACGCTGGGCGGAAATGCCGGCCGCGGCGGTCGCGGTTGGGGACGCCAGGGAGGGGCTGGCCAGGGCCGGGCGGTGGAAGGACCGCTCGTCCATCGTGCCCGCTGTATTGGCTGTGGGCTGTGTGAGTATAAGTGCCCTGTCAGCGGTGAAGCGGCCATTCGTGTATATACGGCTGACGTGGCGTTGATCTTCTGACTTAGGAAAACCGTGCGACGGAATACCCGCTTGCGACTCGCGACCCCGCTCTGGCCAGTGATCACTGCTCTGTTACTGCTCCTCCAATTGGCCTGGCCCGATCGCGCCTGGATGACCCTGTTGCTGATCCTGGGCGGTGGCTGGCTGATCGGTTTTCTTTGGGCGCGCTCTCTGCGACATGGCTTGCGCTTGCAACGGGAGATGCGTTATGGTTGGGCGCAAGTAGGCGACCTCCTGGAGGAACGCTTTACAGTCTTCAACGCGGGCTGGGCGCCGGCGATCTGGTTGGAAGTGGAAGACCATTCCACCTTACCCGGCTACCGAGCCGGCCGGGTGACGGCTGTTGGGGGGAACTCTCAAACTCAATGGAAGATCGAGCAAGTATGCACGCGGCGCGGCCTGTTCACACTTGGCCCGACTACCTTGCACGCGACCGACCCTTTGGGGATGTATGCGGTAGAGGTCCATGCGCCGGAGACGGTCGTTTTGCTGGTACTGCCGCCGGTCTTTCCTCTATCTTCTGTGAACATTGCGCCGGGCGGACAGGCCGGGGAGGGCCGGCGCTCGCGCCGCTCGGCTCTGGAGACGACCGTCAGCGTCGAGACGGTGCGGGAGTACCTGCCAGGCGACCCGCTCAAGGCCATTCATTGGCCCACCTCGGCGCGTCGGGGATTCCTTCATGTCCGTCAGTTCGACCATACCCCTGCCAGCGACTGGTGGATCTTCCTGGACCTGGAGGAGCGCGTGCAGGTTGGTAGCGGCGATGATTCCACCACTGAGCATGGCGTGATTCTGGCTGCCTCGTTGGTGGACCTGGGCTTGCGGAACGGCCACGCGGTCGGTCTGGTGACGTGTGGGCAGGAATTGGTCTGGATCCCGCCGGAGCGCAGTCCCACCCAACGCATGGAGATCTTGCGCACGCTGGCGATTGTCCAGAATGGCCAGGAGCCATTGATGGCTTTGCTGCGCCAGGCGCAGACTTCGTTACAACGTGGGGCCAGTCTGATACTCATTACCCCCAACGTGACCGCCGATTGGCTCTCGCCGTTGACGCGCCTGTTGCGTGGTTCGATTGCCCCCAGCGTCTTTCTCTTTGATCCCCGTTCCTTTGGCGGCGAGGCTGATGCCAACCGTGCCCTGGCCTTGCTGAACGATTATCAGATTGACTGCACCCTGGTCAAGCGCGATTTGCTCAACCGTTTTCCCATGCCTGGCAAGGAAGGGCAGTGGGAGTGGCGGATCGTCGGTCCCGGCAAGGCAGTGCCGGTGCGCAAACCTCGCGAAATGGAGTGGAAGCGGCTGGCATGAATGCTCCGGTAGTCCGTTTTCTCCGTTGGTTGATACGGGTCTTTGGGGTGGAGACTGTACTGCAAGTGAGCCTGCTCTGGCTGGCGCTGGGTTTGACCGTTGCCGCTTTGAGTCGCATGGTCCCTGTGATCAGGCAGACGAGCTTAACCTGGGTGGTTCTGGTGGGCGTTGGCTTTGGCTGGTGGCTGGCGCGCCGACGTTGGAACGGTTGGCTGGCCATGCTGCTGGCCGCTCTCACGGGAGCCATCCTCTTGCTCCTGAGCATTGGTAGACTCTCCCAACCGATTACGGCTATCTTGAGCGCCTTGTGGGAGTTCCTGCGGTTCGGCCGGGAAGCGATGCCACTGTTGAGCGAACGTTGGATAGAATGCCTGGAAAGCCTCAGGACGCTGGCCGGTCGCTTTGGGCTTTGGTTCCGGGTGGTGCGCAGCGGCAATGTCGTTCTCGATCCCCTCGTGACAACGCTACTTTGGGCGATGGGGTTATGGTTGATAGCGGTCTGGGCGGCGTGGGTCTTGCGCCGTCATCGCGCCGCGCTGCTCGCTCTCTTGCCGTCCCTGGCCTTGCTGGTGTTTGTCAGTTATTACACCGGCGTCAAAGAATCCTATCTTTTCCTGGCGCTGGTCGGTGGGGTGTTCATTGCCATCCAGGGCCTGAGTGGGTATCTCGTAGCGCTGCAACGCTGGGTACTTGCCCGTCTTGACCGGGCGGAGGTGGAGGGAGAACTGGCGGCGGCGGTGGCCGGCCTGGCAGTGTTCCTGACGATTACGGCCAGTCTGTTGCCGTCTATTTCTATCCAAGACCTTGCCGATCGCATCCAGGAGTGGTGGGAAGCACGCCGCAACGAGGAACTGGCGCGCTCGGTTGGTCTGGAACAGACACCAGTCGCGGCCGGGGCGGGTCGCCGTAGCCTGCCCTCTCCACGCCAGAGTATGCTCATTGGGGGTGCGCCCGAACTTTCGCAAAACGTAATCCTGTATGTCCGTGTCGAGGGATATCAACCCCTGCCGCCTGAGGCAACTCGCTACGGGCATGTGCGCGATACCTCACCGCGCTTCTATTGGCGGGCGCGCACCTTCGATCGCTACAACGGTCATGCCTGGACTGCTCTGTATTCCTTCGAGGAAGAATTCGCGGCCGGGCAGGCCGTGTGGCCGGAAGCACAGGCCACGGCACCGGATTTCCTCCTGGCGCGCCAGGAGGTGGAACGCGTGGCAGAGAGCGATATCCTCTTCCATGCTGGCACGCTGGTCAGCGTGGATCGGCCCTATCGCGTTTGGTGGCGCGCCGCAGGCGATCTGGTCGAGGCACGTAGCGAGGCGGAGCGTTACGTTGTCACCTCGCGTCTGCCGACCGTTACGGTAGCCCAGTTACGTCAGGCCGGAGAAGAATACCCGACCGCGATCACAGCGCGTTACCTGCAGTTGCCGGAAGAATTGCCCCGCCGTGTGCGCGATGTGGCCCTTGATCTGACCGCTCTCCAGCCGACGCCGTACGACAAGGCCGCGGCCATCGAAGCGTACCTGCGCGGTTTCCCTTACGACGAACAGGCTCCGGCTCCACCCAACGATCGTGATGTCGTGGACTACTTCCTCTTCGATCTCCAACGCGGATACTGTAACTATTACGCCACGGCCATGGCCGTCCTGGCGCGCGCGGCCGGCCTGCCCGCGCGTCTGGTAATAGGCTATACGGCGGGTTCTTTCGATTACGCCGCCGGCCATTTCGTAGTTCGGGAAGCCAACACACATGCCTGGGTGGAGGTTTACTTCCCGGGGATTGGCTGGGTGGAGTTCGAGCCGACCGCCGGGCGAGCGCCGATCGAACGCCCTCTGGGTGAGGCAAGTCTGTACGTGCCTGCCCCGGTGCTCAAACCTACCGACCAGGCTGGCTCGCCACAGGCTATTCTGCGGCGCGTCTGGTTGGGACGGCTTCGACGATACGCCGGCCGGGTGGGTTTGGGAATCCTGGCTGCCATTGGGCTTTTCTTCTTACTGGAGCGCTGGTGGCTCTACTTGCTTTCGCCGCGCCGGACGGTGCAGGTGATCTACCGTCGCCTCTATCGGCGTGGGCGGCGCTGGGGAGTGAAAATGACCCCCGGTGGCACGCCCAACGAATTCGCTAGCCGTCTGAGCGCGCGCCTGCGTCAATTCTTTCGCCTGCCTGCCTTGCAGGCCGCGATCGAGGCCGATTTGCGGCACCTGACCGACCTGTACACGCGCAGTTTGTATGCCCCGCGTCCGCTCAGCCGGCGGGAACAACGCGAGGCAGTGCGTCTATGGTCGCGCTTGCGTCGCCGTTGGCGTACGGCGCGTTAAGGCATGAGGTCTTTTTCGATCAGAAGCCAGTCCAGCGAATAGCGACCCGCATAGGCAAACAGAAGCATCTTGCACAATTGCCCCAACCAGCAAAAGAGCAGAAAGCGTTTGAGAGGCATCTTGACGATCCCTGCCGCCACGCCAGCGATGTCGAAGAGAGGGTTGGGGAGGGCGGCCAGCGCGAAGATGGCATAATGCCCGTATCGGCGTACCCAATTGGTGACGCGCTGGTACTTTCGGCCCTCGGCAATGACAGCCCGACCGCTGAAGCCAGCCAGGTAGCCGCTCAATTCCCCCAGCGCGCCACCCAGGGAAGCGGCCAGGGCAACCCCCAGCGGGTGAAAAATGTTCCCCATCGCAAAGACGACCGCCACACCTGGCGCCGGGAGAAAGACGGTGGCATTGGCCAGTAAAGTGGCGAGGAAAATTCCAGGGTAACCATAGACGGCGAAGCGCTCCGCCTGGGCACGGACGCGATACAGAAAAGCAGTCAACGCCAGAACTGCCAGGAGCAGGAGAATCCGCACGATGACCAGGAAAGTCCGGGAACGCCACCAGCGTACTGGCAAGGACGGATTCGCGTTAGTCGGTAGCTGTTGGGCGCGACGACCGATTTTTCTGGGCTTTTTCAATTGACCTTCGACAGGAGGAAGCACGCTGTTCTCCTCACTCAGCGTAGCATGGTCTCGATCCGTGCTACCACCATATCCAGCGCGGCCATGTTATAGCCGCCTTCGGGAATGATGATATCGGCGTATCGCTTGGATGGTTCGACGAACTCGAGATGCATGGGGCGCACCGTCGCGAGGTATTGTTTGATGACTGACTCGGTTGTGCGCCCGCGCTCGGCAATATCGCGCTGCAGACGGCGAATGAAGCGGATATCGGCATCGGTATCCACGAAAATCTTGATGTCGAACAGATCGCGCAAAGCAGGTTCCACGAAGAGCAAAATCCCCTCGACGAGGATCACTGGCCGGGCCTCGATGTGAATGGTACGGTCAGTGCGGCTGTGGGTTGCAAAGTCATAGACCGGAACTTCGACCGCCTGCCCATTCTGCAGTTGTCGGATGTGGGTGATGAGCAGATCGGTTTCCAGAGCGTTGGGATGATCGAAGTTGACTTCGGCACGTTGGGCGGGCGGAAGGCCGCTCAAATCTTTGTAGTACGCGTCGTGTTGTAAGAAGGAAATGCGTTCCGGCCCCACCCGTTGCAGGATGGTCTGCGCCACCGTGGTTTTCCCTGAGCCGGAACCACCAGCAATTCCGATCGTGAGAACTGCCTGAGTGCTCATACCTGCATTATACCTGCGAAATCACTTGTCTTGAGCCAGCGATCGGAACCCTGCCTTGTTCTCTCGGCAGTACAACTGCCAGAGAACCAATCACACCAATTCCCTTCACAGTCCATCGTCTACCGTCCATCGTCTATCGTCCATCGTCCTAAAAATCGCTATCCGAGCGAGCAGCGTTGTGTTATACTAGCCCCTCGATGAAGAGATTACCTGGCTGGCAATTGGTGCTGTTCGCAATGATTTTCCTGGTAGGTGTGCTTTGGTCGGGCCGTTGGTGGCATGCCTGGGCTTCGCCTGCCATCCAGAATGGGACGGCTACTGACTTCGCATCGGATGTCACGCCGACGGTGACGCCTACCCCTCTGGTGCCCCAGAGTGCGGATACGGGGGGCATTGTCTGGCTTGCTTCCGTCTTGCTCCTCATCATCCTGGGAGGCATGGCCTTGGGTTGGCGGTTGACGAATACCTCACGGCCGGTCGAGCCAGATAAGAAGGAAACCTCGTCAGCGAGTTCGGGGCGAGATGGGAAGACCGTGCCGCGTAAAGGGTGTTCTGGATAACCGAGCGGGTCAGAGATCTTCCTTACGGAGCAATCCATTGGGAATGAAATTAAGACTTCTACAACGCTTCAAGCAATTGTTAACTATTGTGGGAGCACTGCTCCCCGCGCGCGCGCTTCACCAACTCCAAATGGTCGTGAACTATATGCGGCTGGGGCACTGGATGAAGCGCCATCATTACCAGGTCAACCGCCGCCTGCCAGATCGGTATGCGGTTTTCGACGTGGTGGCAGAAAAAGTGCGCGAAAAGCGCGTTCTCTACCTGGAGTTTGGTGTCTTCGAGGGTGCCAGTATGCGCTATTGGTCCAGTGCCCTTAAGCATCCGGAAGCCCGCTTACACGGCTTCGATAGTTTCGAGGGCTTGCCAGAGGACCTGGACATGGACGGCCCTTACGTGAAAGGCGTCTTCGATGTCCAGGGCAGGATTCCTCAAATAGACGATCCGCGCGTGGAGTTCTTCAAGGGGTGGTTCGAGGAGGTCTTGCCCACTTACCAGTTGCCCGATCATGAAGTCCTGGTCGTCGTCATAGATGCTGACCTGTACTCTTCGACGCGCTGCGTTCTTCAGCATTTGCGGCCGTTTTTCAAGCCGGGAGATTTTCTATATTTTGATGATATGTCACGCCCGGATCACGAGCCGCGCGCCTTTGAAGAGTTTCTAGAGGAAAGCGGGCGGAAGTTTCGACTCGTGGCCGTGGATTATACGCTCAACAATGCCTTTTTCGAGTGCGTGGGCTAAGAAGGTGGGCGGAATCGGGGTTTTCCTCTCCACTTCTACCTTCCAACTTTCCCTGTTCGACAGTATAATTTGTCTGGCGGGCGGATAGCTCAGTTGGTCAGAGCGTCTCTCTTACACAGAGAAGGTCGCAGGTTCGAGTCCTGTTCCGCCCATTGCAAGGCGCCTGCCGGCCGGGCTGGTTAGCCTGCCCGACACGCTGGCTTCCACCCGGCCGCCTGTTTTTTATCTCTAATCCACCTTCCCTCGGAGATCGCATGACCGATTACCTGTTTCGTGGCACGCTCGCCGAACTTGACCCGGACGTGTATGAACTGACCCAATTGGAGGCGGAGCGGCAGTATCGCAAACTGATTCTCATCCCATCCGAAAGCCAGGCACCGCTTGCCGTCCGCGAGGCGCTGGCCTGCGCGTTTCAGAACATCTATGCCGAGGGCTATCCGGATGAGGAGACTCGCTGGATGAGCGAGGCGGAAATTCTGGATTATCCCGTTCGCCTGGCGCATTACCGTCGCTACTCCGATCCGCGCTATTATAAAGGGACCGAGTACGCTAATCTCATTGAGGCACTGGCGCGCCGCCGTTGTGCCGAGGCCTTTGCAGCGAATGGTATTTCTGCGGATGACATCTACGTCAACGTCCAACCGCTTTCCGGCGCGCCGGCCAACAACGCTGTGTACTCGGCTCTGATCAACCCCGGCGATACCGTGTTGGGCATGAGCCTGTTACACGGCGGACACCTGACGCACGGCTCTTCGGCCAATCGCTCCGGCAAACTCTATACCACCGTACATTACACCGTTGATCCCCAAACGGAACAGATTGATTACGATGCCTTGCGAGCCCTGGCGCGCGAGCACCGCCCCAAGATCATTATCGCCGGCTATTCCTCCTATCCCTGGATTCCGGATTGGAAGGAATACCGTCGGATTGCGGACGAGGTGGGCGCCTACCTGTTGGCCGACATCTCGCATATTGGCGGGCTGGTCGCGGCGGGGGTCGTGCCCTCACCGGTTGGCTTCGCGCATGTCATTACCTCGACCACGCACAAGACCCTCCACGGGCCGCGGGGGGCGATCATCCTGACTACCGATGCAACACTGGCGAAGAAGATAGATCGGGCTGTCTTTCCCGGCGAACAGGGCGGGCCGCATGTCCAGGTCTTTGCCGCGCTGGCGCTGACGTTCAAGCTGGCGCGCACGCCCCAATTTGTCGCCTTGCAGCGTCAGACCGTCCAGAACGCTGTGGCCATGGCGCACCGATTACAAGAACGCGGTTTGCGTCTCGCCTATGGTGGCACGAACAGCCACCTGCTCAACGTGGACTGCCGCCCTATCCGCGGCGAAGACGGCACTGCGCTCTCCGGCGATCAGGCTGCCCGCATCCTGGACCTGGCCGGCATCGTTGTCAACCGCAATACCATCCCTGGGGATAAGTCGGCGCTCGATCCCTCCGGCATTCGCCTGGGAACGCCCTGGATCACGCAACGCGGCTTTGATGAGGAAAAGACCCGACAATTGGCCGATATCGTGGCGGATATCCTGCTGGCTTGCGTCCCACATAGTGTCGATTCACCGCGCAAGGGGCGCGTCCGCCGGGCGAAAATTGATTTCAATCTCTTGGAAGAAGCGAAATTGCGCGTCCGCACCCTGGCCGAAGCGGCCGGCATAGACTTTCAGCCCACCCGGCACGGGTATCCGCATTTCTATTACCTGGACGACAAAATCAGCGGCGCGCTGGAACTGCGCGGACCGCGCGTGCGCCAGATGCTGGATTACCTGGTGTGTAGCGATCTCTCGGCCCTGGCAGAGGGGCAAAGCACCGCGACTTGCCTGGCAACGCCGCGCGGGCGCGTCCATGCCCGCCTGACCTGCCTGGGTCGCGAGGCCTATCGCCTCCATTTGCCGACCGAACAGGCCTCGCTGGTTGCCGCCTGGTTGCGCGATCTCTCAGATGGCTATGTCTCGTTCCATTTGGACGGTTCGCCTGATCACTCTCCCCTGCGCATGCCCGGCCCGGTAGTGGTAACCGAGGCCGAGGGCCAGGAGGAACCATTCCAGACAAGCAGGGAGTGCGAGCCTGGCGCGGCGCGTAAGCCCTGGTTCCTGGGATGTGAAGATTGTGAGGCCAGCGCGCCGAAGGAGGCCAAGCCCTTGCCGGACTTTGTCTGGCAAGAGAAGGAAATGCCTCTGCGCCGTACTCCTCTTTACGAAGTCCACAAGGCGCTTGGCGCCAAACTGATCCCGTTTGCTGGCTGGGAGATGCCGGTCTGGTACACGTCGGTCATGGAAGAACACCTGGCGACGCGCCAGGCAGCCGGCCTCTTCGACGTGGCGCATATGGGAGTGTACGAGGTAAGCGGACGCGACGCGGCCTCGTTCCTCGATTCGGTCTGCGCCAACGATTGCGGCGGTTTGCTGCCGGGCGAGAGCCTCTACACCCATTTCCTTACCCCCGAGGCCGAGGTCATAGATGACTTGCTGGTCTATCGCCTGGACTGGGAGCGCTATCTGGTGGTGGTCAACGCGGCCAACGATGACAAGGACTATGCCTGGTTGACGGCTGTGCGGGATGGCGCGGTGAAGGTGGATAACGCCCGCCCCTGGGCGCGCGCCTACGGCTACGCAGCGGAAATCCGCAACCTGCGTGACCCCAAGGCCGGCGATGCGATGCGCGTGGACCTCGCCTTGCAAGGCCCAAAGAGCCTGGAGATTCTGCTGGCGCTGGGCACCCGCGAGGAAGATGCCCGGCGGTTGACCCGTCTGGCGCGTACGCAATTGTGCCAGGTGCAGGTTGGGAAATTCGATTTAATCGTCTCGCGCACTGGCTATAC
>FWWL01009942.1_pt1 | contig 11245 bp, 11 predicted proteins | sample 2228331 | NCBI WGS metagenome assembly FWWL01 (sample SAMEA103939775, study PRJEB20133) | metagenome
CCGGGGCGCCAGTTTGACACCGCGCCCCTTTCCGTGTATAATGGGTCCTACATACCCCATAGGGGTATAGGAGAGGTGGAGCCATGCCAGTGGTGGACTTCACCAAGACGCAGGCGACGGCGGTGCCTGCGGTGGACGAGGCGAAGTGCCGCGCCTGCCGCAAGTGCCTCGCCCGCGCGGTGTGCAAGAGCAAAGCCATCCTCCAGATAGATCCAGAGGAGCCACCTTTTGTGGATGCCAGCCTCTGCTACGGCTGCCATGCTTGCCTCCCCGCCTGCCCAGCAGAGGCCCTCTACCTCCCCAGCCGGGAGCCGCGGCCCCAGTGAGGAACCCCTCCGAGGAGAGACCTGCCATGCGCCCGATGGAGGACCTGATCCGCGAGTTCGTGAACGAGCGCGTCTGGGCGGTCGTGGGGGTGAGCCACGACCCCGAGAAGTACGGCCACCGCATCTTCCGCGACTTGCGGGCGGCGGGCTACAAGGTCTATGGCGTGAATCCCAAAGGGGGCGAAGTGGACGGCGAACCCCTCTACCGGTCCGTGGCCGACCTGCCGGAGGTGCCTGCCGTCTTTGACCTGGTGGTGCCGCCGTCCGTGACCGAGGAGGTGGTGCGGGAGATCCACCGTCTGGGGGGCAAGCGGGTCTGGATGCAGCCCGGGGCGGAATCGGAAGCGGCCATCGCCTACTGCCGCGAGCACGGCATGGACGTGGTCTTCGGAACCTGCGCCATGGTCCAGAAGCGGCGGTGGACGTGAGGCGCGCTGCGGCGCGTAGGAGGTTTCCGATGCAGGATCACGAACTGACGCTGCCCTATGGAGAGCGCAAGGTCACCTTCCGGGTGCCTGGGGCTCACCCCGTGGAGGTCCTCCTCCCGCGGGAGGTGGCGCCGGCCGAGAACCCCCTCGCTGCTCTCGTCCAGGCCCTGGACGCCCCTTTGGACGCGCCGCCCCTGGAGGAACTCGGCCGCGGCAAACGCTCCGTCACCATCGTGGTGGACGACCTGACCCGCCTGACCCCTGTGCCCCTCATCCTGCCCCTGCTCCTGGAGCGGTTGGCCCGGGGCGGCGTCCGCGAGGAGCAGGTGAAGGTCCTCGTGGCCCTGGGGACGCACCGGGCCATGACGGAGGCGGAACTGCGGGAACGGGTCGGGGAGGAGGCATGGGGGCGGGTCCCGGTCCTGAACCACGCCCACTGGGACCCTGCGGAACTCGTGGACCTGGGGCCGACGCGGAGCGGCACGCCCATCCACCTCAACCGCCACGTGGTGGAGGCTGACTTGGTCCTCGGCGTGGGCTCGGTGTTTCCGCATCACATCGCTGGCTACTCCGGCGGCAGCAAGATCGTCCAGCCCGGCGTCTCCGGCGCGGCCACGACCGGCGCCACCCACTTCGCAAGCGCCCGCACACGGCGTTCCTACCTGGGCATCCTCCGGAACCCCATCCGGGAGGAGATGGACGCTGTGGCCGAGGCCGCCGGGATGCAGGTCTGCCTGAACTGCGTCCTCACCCGCCACGGGGACCTGGTGCGGGCCTTCTACGGTGCACCCCGGGCGGTGCTGGCCGCGGGCGCGGCTGAAGCCGACGCCATCTACGGGGTGCCCTTCCAGGCCCAGGCCGATGTGGTGGTCGCGGGCTCGTATCCGGCGGACATTGAGTTCTGGCAGGCCCACAAGACCCTCTACCCAGCCGACCTCGTGGTGCGAGAGGGGGGCATCATCCTCGTCGTCACCCCTTGCCCGGAGGGCCTGGCCGTCACCCACCCGGAGATGGTGGACCTGGCCAGCCTCTCCAGTGGGGACCTCATCCGTCGGGTGGAGGCGGGCGAGGTGGAGGACCTGGTCGGGGCGGGCCTGGCCCTGGCCTGGGCTCAGGTGAAGGAGCGGGCCCAGGTCTGGATCGTCTCCGACGGCATCCCGGACGAGGTGGCCCGGGCGATCCACTTCGTGCCCTTCCCTTCGGTGCAAGAGGCGGTGGATGCAGCCCTGCACCAGGCTGGGCCAGGGGCGCGGGTGGCGGTCATCCCCTACGCCCCCGAGTGCCTGCCCCTGCACCGCCCAGCCTGACCTCCGGCCGCTCCAGAGGAGCCCGCTTTCCAAGGCCCGCAGGGGCGCATCTCCCCTGCGGGAGCGGTGTTTTCCTTGCAGAGGCTGGTACCGCGAGGTCAAGGGCTAGCCGTCGGCGGTTGGCCGTCCTCCCCCGAAGGCGCGAGTTGCCAAAGACTTGGAGATGGGGTATACTATACATAATGGGGGACAAGGGCCCCCACGCAAGCCCCCGGTAGCGGGACGGTCCTGGGCAGCCCTGCCAGAGCCCGTCCGGGGATCCGTCTCGCGGTCTCTCTCACAACCGGAGGGCCCCCTCTCCGGGCGGGCCTCCTGAGCGGGGAGGATAGGCGCACCATGAAGCGAGTGGCTTTCTTTCTGCTGACCGTTCTATGGCTTTTCGTGGCACCGTTCGGGGCCATGGCTGCGCCCTCGGGCCAGGGCCCAGTGACGCACGTGGTCCAGCCTGGGGAGTCCCTTTCGTCCATCGCCATGCGCTACGGCGTCAGCCTGGTAGACCTGGCCCGCGCCAATGGCCTGACCACCCGGTCGTGGGTCTACACGGGGCAGGTCCTGCAGGTCCCCAGCGCAGGGGCCGCGTCGGTGGTGGGGACCACGGGCAGCGTGCACGTGGTCCAGCGTGGGGAGACGCTGGCCAGCATCGCCTGGCGCTACGGCGTGACGGTGGACCAGTTGGTCCAGGCCAACGGCCTGCCTTCCAGCCATTGGATCTACGTGGGGCAACGCCTGGTGGTGCCGGGAGCGGCCCAGGCCGGGGCGGCTCAGGCAACGGCCATCCCCTCGGGCGGGGTGCATGTGGTCCAGGCAGGGGAGAGCCTCTCCAGCATCGCCGCCCGCTACGGTCTGAGCGTGTGGGACCTGGCCCGGGCCAACAACCTGAGCGTCCTCAGTTGGGTGTATGTGGGGCAGCGACTGGTCCTGCCGGGCGCGTCCGGAGGGCAAGCGCCGGCCCAGGCCGCGGCGCCCTCGGAGGGCGGGGTGCACGTGGTGCGGCCGGGCGAGACCCTGGCGGGCATCGCCTGGCGCTACGGCGTGACGGTGGACCGGCTGGTCCAGGCCAATGGGTTGCGCAGTGCGAACCTCATCTACGTGGGGCAACAACTGCGGATCCCGGGCGCGCAGCAACCTGTGGCAGCCGCGCAGGCCACGGGCCAGTTGGCGGCGGCCGATACGCCGGGCGAGAAGTGGATTGAGGTGGACCTCTCGGACCAGACGCTGACGGCCTACGCTGGGGGGACACCGGTCTACTCGGCTGTGGTCTCCACGGGCCTCCCAGGCACTCCCACCGTCACGGGGGAGTACCGCATCTATGCCAAGTACCGCTCGGCCCCCATGAGCGGGCCGGGATACTACTTGCCGAACGTGCCGTACATCATGTATTTCTACCGGGGCTATGCCCTGCATGGAACCTACTGGCACAACAACTTCGGCCAACCCATGAGCCACGGGTGCGTCAACCTCCGGACGTCCGACGCAGAGTGGCTCTACAACTGGGCCCCTGTGGGCACGCTGGTGAGAATCCACCGGTGACGTGAAGGGGGCCCTTTCCAGGAGAGGAGATGACATCTACAACCTCGGTTCGGGTGCTCATCGTGGGGGCCGGCGCCGTGGGGACCTGGCTTGCCTACCGCTTTGCGCGGGCGGGGCACCAGGTGACCGTCGTGGGCCGGCCCCGCTACGTCCAGGCCGTGCAGGAGAGGGGCGTGGGGCTGCTGGAGGCAGGAGAGGGCCAGACCCCCTCCTTCGTGGGGGACGTGCGGTCCGCCACCGACCTTGCCGCCCTCCAGGGGCAGTCCTTTGACCTGGTGGCGCTGACCATGAAGGCCTACGACGTGGGCGCCGCGGTGGAGGAACTGAGCCGCCTGGTCATCCGCTGGCGCTGGCCCCTGGTCCTCATCCAGAACGGCGTGGGCGTGGAGGAGATGGTCTCGGAGAAACTCTGGCGCGGCGCGGCCATGTGCCTCTGCGCCACCCGTGCCATGACCCAGGTGGAGCCGGCTCTGGTCCGCATGGACAGCCCCAAGGGGGGTGTGGTGCTGGCTCCCACCGCGCCGGGCCAGCCCGTGGAGGAGGTGGCAGCCCTCTTCCGGGAGGCCGGCTTCCAGAACGTGCGCACCCATGACGACCATCGGTCGGTGCGGTGGTCCAAACTCCTCCTGAACCTGGTGGGCGGCGCCCAGTCGGCCATCCTGGACTGGACGCCCCCTCAGATGTACCAGGACCGCCGCCTCGTGGACCTGACCCTGGAATCCCTTCAGGAGGCCACCGCTGTGATGCGCCGATTGGGAGTGCGCCCCATCCCCTTGCCCAGTTATCCCACGCACCTGTTCGTCTTCTTGGCCGAGGTCCTGCCGGCGTGGCTGGCCCAGCCCATCATGCTGAGCCTGGTAGCAAAGGGGCGCGGGGCGAAGGTCCCGGCCATCCAACAGGACCTGATGCGGGGCAAGAAGCGCCTGGAAGTGGAAGTGATGAACGGGGCGGTCTCCAGTTACGGCAAGCAGGCGGGCGTGCCCACACCGGTGAACGACGTCCTCTACCGCACCCTGAGCGGGATCGCCCGGGGGGAGATCCCCTGGGACGAGTTCCGGGGCAAGCCCGAACGTCTGCTGGCCGCGGTGGAGGCCCGGCGCAGGGAACTGGCGGCGGCCCCCAGGGGTGGCCGGCCCATCCGCGCCCTGTGGCGTTGGTTGGCCTACCAGATGGGGATCAGCAAGACGTGGTAGCGCGCCCCTCCCCTCCCGGGCTCAGGGCTCGGGGATGAGGAGGACCTGGCCCACGTAGATCCAGTTGGGGTCGCGCAGGCCGTTGGCGGCCAGGATCGCTTCCACCGTCACCCTGTACTGCCACGCGAGGCCGGAGAGGGTCTCGCCGGCCCGGACCACGTGCTGGCGACCCTTGGCCGGGGTGGGTGTGGGCCCGCTCCCGGGCACGACGCCAGGGTTGGGGATGGTGAGCCTCTGACCTACGTAGATGGTATCCCCTTGGAGGTTGTTGACCCGCCGGATCTCCCGCAGGTCAGCCCGGTACAGGTAGGAGATGCCCACGAGGGTGTCGCCGGGTTGGACGATGTGCACGACAGCCGTGGGGGACGGGGCAGGGGTGCCGGCCTCTGGCGCGGCGGCGGTGGGCGTGGGTGAGGGGGCGACCGGGATGAGGAGCGTCTGCCCAGCGTAAATGAGGTCCGGGCTGGTCAACTGGTTGGCCTTCAGGAGCGCGTCCTGGGTCACGCCGTAGCGGATGGCGATGTCCAAGAGGGTCTCCCCGGCCTGGACCACGTGGGTGGTGAGGGCAGGAGTGGTGGTGGGGGTGGGCGTGGCCTCCGGCGTGGGTACGGAGAGGCCCACGGAGGTGGGCGTGGAAGTGGGCGGCCGTGGCGTCGGCGTGGCGGTCACCAGGGCGAAGGCCCCCAGGTCCGGCGTGAAGGTGGGTTTGGGGGTGCGGGTCGGCGTGGCCGAGATGGCCAGGCTGCGCCGGGAGACCAAGTTGGCCAGGCTGCTGATGACCAGGTAGTTCACCAGCGCCAGCACGATGATCAGGCTGATCCAGCGACCTTTGGAGCCCTTCATACGTTCACATCCTTCTCTTCGGGGCCTGTGGGGCGGTCCGGCCGCCGCAGGTACTATACCCCAAGTTGGGGCGGTTGGCAAGCGGGGCATGGATGCCCTGCTCGCTCACCCCGTGTCGGGCCTTTCCAAGGGGCACCACGAAGAGCGTGAAGGACCTAGAGAGAGATTTTTTCCTTCGCGGTGACCTCCGAACTGGCAAGGGAGAGAGGGCGACCTGGAACCGTGGTACTGGGGTGATCCGACCTTTCCACCGCACAGGGTGCGGTGGAAAGCCACGGCGTTTGCTGGTTGGCGTTGACGGATTTCCCCGGTCCTCGGCTTGGTGTGGGACCATCACGTGATAGAGTTTTGTCGCACCCTTGCGGAGGTGGCCGAACCACCCCATGCAGCCCCCGGGACCATCAGCCCCAGGTCGCGCCTCACCGGGATGTGAGTGCAAGTTCCGTGCCACGTTGCGGCAGGGAGGAACCGTAGGAGTGCGGGTCTCGGTCATCGCCACGGTCAAGAACGAGGGACAGAGCATCCGGGGCCTTCTGGACTCCCTGGCGGCGCAGACGCGCCCCCCAGATGAGGTCGTCGTGGTGGACGGCGGCTCCGAAGACGACACGGTGGCGCAGATCCAGGCCTATGCGGATCGCCTGCCTCTCCGGGTGTTGGTGGAGCCAGGTGCTAACATCTCCCGCGGGCGGAACCTGGCCATCGCCGCGGCCACTGGTGAGGTCATCGCCTCCACCGACGCGGGGGTCCGCCTCGCCCCGGACTGGCTGGAGCGGCTGGTGGAGCCCTTCGCCGACCCCACCGTGCAGGTGGTGAGCGGCTTCTTCGTGCCCGACCCCCAGACGGTCTTTGAGGTGGCCATGGGAGCCACAGTCCTCCCAGAGGTGCGGGAGATCCGCCCGGCCTCCTTCCTGCCCTCCAGCCGCTCTGTGGCCTTCCGCAAGGCCGCGTGGGAGGCGGCTGGGGGCTACCCAGAGTGGCTGGACTTCTGCGAGGACCTCATCTTTGACTTCCGGCTGCGAGCTCTCTACGGACCCTTCCCCTTTGTGCCCGAGGCGGTGGTCTACTTCCGCCCCCGGGGGAGCCTGCGGGCGTTCTGGCGGCAGTACTGGCAATACGCCCGGGGCGACGGCAAAGCGAACCTGTGGCTCCGGCGGCACCTCATCCGCTATGCCACCTATCTGGTGGCAGGTCCAGCCCTGCTCCTCCTGGGAGCCCTGCACCACCCGGCGTGGTGGCTCCTGGTCCTCGTGGGCGCGTCCGCCTACCTGTGGACGCCCTACCGCCGTCTCTGGCCAATGCTCCGGGGCCGGTCCCTGGGGGAGAAGGTACAGGCGGTGGCCTGGGTGCCGGTCATCCGTGTTGTAGGCGACCTGGCCAAGATGGGGGGCTACCCGGTGGGCGTGCTCTGGCGGTGGCGCAACCGGCACCGCCCGGAGGTCCACTGGCGGCAGGGGCTGGGCCTGTGATCTGGAGGGGCGGAAGGGCGGGGCAACCGTGGATTGCCCGTTTTAGGCGCGTCCCTTGCTCGCCACCCCCAGAGAGCGGAAGCAGACGTGGGGCACCCGGACCGAGCCTCCCACCCACTCCGCCTGGTCGCCGAGGTAGAGGATATCGGCCAGGGCCCGGAAGACGTTGCCGGCCACCATGGTGTCCTTGACCCGGCCCACCAGTTCGCCGTTCTCCACCAGGTAGCCCAGGTGCACGTTGCCAGAGAACTCGCCCGCCAAGGTGTTGCCAGCCCAGGCCCCCATGGTCTGGTCCACTACAAGGCCCTGCTTGAGGTTCCTGACCATCTCTGGGAAAGGGGTATCCCCAGCGGAGAAGATCAGGTTGCTGGTCCCTGGCGCAGGCAGGGAGCCGAGCCCTCTCCGGCCGTGGCCAGTCGGGGGGACGCCCGCCAGGGCTGCCGTGTGAAGGTCGTAATAGAAGGCCCGGACCACCCCCTGCTCTATCAGGGTGAGCGGCCGCGAGGGCACGCCTTCGTCGTCCATGGGGCTGCTTCCCACCCCTTCCTCCGCGAGGGGGTCATCCACGAGGGAGAGGCGTGGGTCAAAGGCCTGCTCTCCCAGGCGCCCTGCCAGGGGAGAAGCCCCTTCCCAGACCAACTTTCCGTTGAAGGCCATCTCCAGAGATTCCAGGAGCGTGGAGGCCACTGCCTTGGGCGTGAAGATGACCGGCATCTGAGCGGTGGGCGGGACCGCGATCCGCTCTGCCAGGCGGACCTTCTCCGCCACAGTCTGGGCGAGCCTCCCGAAGTCCAGGTCCAGGCGCGGGGAAGCATCCCCCTCCCACACGTTGAGGATGTCCGTGCCCCGGATCCAGTTGGCCCCCAAGGAGGCCCCCACGGAGGTCTTCCGGTAGCCGGCCACGAGCCCTCGGGAGTTGAGGAGGACCAGTCCCCCCACCGACTTGCCCAGGTGGGCATCGCAGAGAAGTTCGCCGTTCTCCTCCAGGAGGGCGGCGATCATGGACCGGCCGGCCTCCACCATGGCCGCGGGCTCCCAGGACGCTGCGTCCTCGTAGTACAGGGTCAGGGAGGGGAGGGGCGCCGCCCCTGGGAGTTCGTAGGCCACCGGCCCTCCCAGGCGGGCCACCGCCAGGGCCTCTTCCACCAGGTTCTGGGGGTCGTCCAGGCGGGTGGCGCTGGCCAGGCCCACCTTCCCCCCCACGATCACCCGCAGCGAAGCCCCCCGTGTCTCCTTCGTCTCCACCAACTTCAGGCGGTTGGCCTCAAAGGTCACCGGCGTGTGGAGGGACTGGACGCCGAAGACCTCGGCCTGGTCCGCGCGCCGCGAGGCCAACTCCAGCACCTGCTCCAGGTAGGCCAGGAAATCCCTATCCAGAAACGCAAGGTTCTCTGTTGCCATGTCCGCCCCTCCGCCCGCGCCTATTCGCCGCCGACCACGACGTTGCGGATGCGCAGGTGGGGGCTGCCCGTCCCCACAGGCAGGGGGCTCTGGCCATCCTTGCCGCACCCACCCCCCTCGGGCCCCCACTGGAAGTCGTTGCCGATGGCCTCTATGTTCATGAGGGTCTCAAATAGGTTGCCGCTCAAGTTCACGCCGCGCACCTGCTCCGCCAGGCGGCCGTTGCGGATCATGAAGGCCTGGGCCGCGGCGAAAGTGAACATCTCCACGTCGGTCTGGCCTCCCAGGGAACGGATGACGTAGATCCCCTCGCGGAGGTCCGCGAAGAGGTCCTCTTTGGGCACAGTGCCGTTGGCGATATAGGTGTTGCTCATGCGGACCAGAGGGCGGTAGCGGTAACTGATGGCGCGGGCGTTGCCCGTGACCCGCTCGCCCATCTTGGCTGCCGTCTCCCGGGAGTGGAGCCTGCCCACCAGCACCCCGCCCTCCACCAGGGGGGTGACCTGGGCGGGCACGCCCTCGTCGTCGTACTTGTACGAGCCCCGGCGGTGGGGGATGGCAGCCCCGTCGTAGATGTGGAGTTCCGGCGGGCCGAAGCGCTTGCCCAGGACCATCAGTTCCTGGAGGCGCGGGTTTTCGTAGACGTGGTCGGCCTCGGAAAGGTGCCCGAAGGCCTCGTGCACGAAGACCCCCGCCAGGATGGGGTCCACCACCACGGTGTAGATGCCCCCCTTCACTGGCCGGGCTGCGAGGAGGGCCTCGGCCTGGCGGCCCACGTCCGCTACCTGGTCGTGGAGGTTCTCCAGGATGCCGTAGTCCTCCGCGCTGCCCAGGGAGAGGACGGCCTGCTGCACGTCGCTCCCCTCCCGGGCCACGGCCACGAAGGACGCGGTGATGTCCGCCCGCTCCTGCTCTATGTAGGTCCCCTCGGACGTGGCCAGCCACTTCCGCCGGAAGACGTCGTGGTACCGGATAACGGTGGTCTGGATCTTGGGCGAACTGGCCCAGAGGGTCTCGTTGTACTCGTCCAGAAGGGCTTTCTTCTGCTCCAGGGGCACCGTGCGGGGGTCCTTGGCCAGTTCTGCCCGCACCACGTCCACCACGGGTTCCACCTCCTGGAGGCGGCTCCCGCCGTCGGAGGCCAAGCGGGCTTCCTCAATGGCCAGGTCCACGTAGGTGCGCAGGTCCTCCAGGGAGTTGAAGGAGACGAACCCCCATCCCCCCTGCACAAGGGCGCGCACGCTGCCGCCCCGGCTGAGGCTGCGGCCTACCTCCTCCAGTTCTCGGCCACGGTACCGCAGCGTGGTGCTTTCCACCTCCTCCACGCGGAGTTCCAAGTAGTCGGCCTGGTGTCCCTTCAGTGCATCTTCCAAGCGGTTCCGCATCTCCTCTGCTCCGCTCCGGGTATCTGATCTGCCACGTGCTCCGCCCTGCCTCCGCCTGCGGCGGGCCCTTCCCTCCCGGCATGCGCGGAGGGAAGGAGGCCAGGGGGATGAGAGAGGTCGGTACTGGTGCTGGACTGCCCTGGCCTCAGAAGACCTTCCCCCAGTCCGGCAGGGGGATGGGCGAGACCAGGTCATGGTAGGTCACAAGGACCATCAGCCCGATGAGGAGGGCGAACCCCATCATGTGCACCAGGGCTTCTTTCTCCGGGTCCACCCGCTTGCCTCGGATGGCCTCCGCGATGAGGAACGCGATGCGGCCTCCATCCAGGGCCGGCAAGGGGAGGAGGTTGGTCACGCCCAGGGCCGCGTTGACGAAGCCCATGATGAGGAACAGGGGGTACCACCAACCCGTGGCCAGGCCGTGGGCCATGGCCCCTCCGGCCAATCGGGCGATGCCCACGGGGCCAACCGGCCGCGCCTCTTCCAGGGTGAGGGTGCCCCGCAGGAGGAGGATGGGCAGTTGCAGGGTCACGAGGACGACGCTTGCGGTCATCCTCACCCCGTACCGCAGGGCCTGGCCCCAGGAGTACTTGGGCCGCAGGACCACGCCAATGGCCCCCTCTCCTTCCGGGGGATTGGGCCGGGGCGTGATGCGCACCAAAAGGTCCTGGGCAGGGCCGGTCGCCGCGCCCTTCCGCACCTGGAAGGCGATCTCCTGACCCAGGTGGCTGTAGATGTAGTCGTGCAGTTCCCCGGAGGTCCTCATGGGTACGCCATCGGCGGCCAGGACCACGTCGCCGGCCTGGAGGCCCGCGGCCGCGGCCGGGGAACCTGGGACCACATGATCCAGCAGGACGCCCTCGCCCACGGGCGAGTGAACAGCGCCGCCAGGGTGAAGCAGACGACCGCCAGGACCAGGTTCATGGCCGGCCCGGCCACCAGGGTCGCCAGCCGGAAGCGCTTGGGGGCGCTGGCGAAGCCACCGGCCACGGTGGGATCGTCCTCCCCGGCCAGGCGCACGAACCCACCGAAGGGGATGGCGTTGAGGGTGTAGATCGTCCCGCCCCGCCGGGCAAAGGTCCAGAGGCGCGGTGGATACCCGAAGCCGAATTCCTCCACGGCGATCCCGGACCGTTTGGCCACCAGGAAGTGCCCCAGTTCGTGCACGAACACCAGGAGGCTGAGGGTGATGACAAAGGCAAGAAGGGTCAAGGCCATCTCCATTCCGTTTCTTGACTTGAAAACTCTCTTTGCTCCCCAGGGGCATTATACCCCCGAGACGCACGGGGTGCAAGGGGAGGGATGGCAAGCAGAGTAGCAGAGTAGGTCACGCTTGCAGCGTGACAAAGTTTCGGCACGCCAGAAG
>FWWL01009943.1_pt1 | contig 11242 bp, 9 predicted proteins | sample 2228331 | NCBI WGS metagenome assembly FWWL01 (sample SAMEA103939775, study PRJEB20133) | metagenome
CCTACTCAGCAATAACTCACCTTTCTTATCTGGTGCTTGGCTTTTCTCTTTTGTTTTATCTTTGTTGCAGGTACATCTGTACACATGCTCCCCCATGCATTTGTAAAGATTACATTGTTTTTTCCGGTCAGAATCATTGCCAGAGCAGCCTTAATTGAAGAAATTGATGAGCTTAGAGAACCGGCGAAAACTACTTCTAATTTAAATCAAGGTTTTTATAACCTCTCTCTAATAAGTTAGATACTTTAAGCGGGATGTATCAGCAAAAAGCTGATTGCTAAAGGTGCAGTTAAAGGTTGAATTAACTGGGTAACGGCTGTACTTGATATTACATTACGTTTTTTAAGTGCTATACTTTTTAACATTCCCTTTGTTAATCCCTGGGGAGGCAGGAGGCGAGCGGACAGAAAGTTTTACTATAATGAAAATAATCGCTTCAATAACGATTGCGACCTTTATAAATATTTAATATCTGTTCTTCTCAGTCTTTATGTTATTCTCTCCTTAAATCAGATAGATTTCGTTAAAAATGCAGCTGAAATCTCTGAATTTTCTAAATCATAGGAAGGACAATATGAAAACAGCCAGAGAAAAAGTACGAGAAAAAATAGTTGAGATCCTGAAAGAAAAACCCGACGGAATAAGATTCAGCGAGCTTTACAGAACTCTTCTTCGGGAACTGCCGGATATTCATCCGAAAACAATCAACGGTTATATGTGGAAGATTCGCCTCATTGCAGAAAAAAGTGAGGATCCAGAGATAGAAATTCCTGAAAAAGGCCTCTGGGTTTATAAAAAGCCGAAATGATATGGTTTTTTATCAAGATTACAACCCAGAAAGCGACTGATGGTAATATGAGTTGACATTTTTCTGTATTAATTTATTATTGAATTATACAAAGATGTTGAGCGAAGACGAAGGCGTCTGACTTTCAGTCAGGCGCCTTTTTCATTTTTCGAAAAAGGCGCCGGGCAGCTTTCATCGGGCTTGCCATCATTCTCATCAGGGGTCCTCGAAAGCCATTCCTCGAGACAGTGCAGTCTCAAACTGAATTCCGAGCACCAGCTTGTTAAGGTGCGACTTTATTTATTGGAAAGGAGTGTTTGAGTTGAAAAAGCAAATTTATTTGATTGCTCTGCTAACGCTTTTTGTTTTCAGCATAGGAACAGGCGCAGCACTTGCTCAGGAAGAGGGACCGGATATTGTAAATGTTGCAAGAGGTCTTGATACTGTCTGGGTTCTCTTAGGAGCTTTTCTGGTATTTTTTATGCAGGCTGGATTTGGCATGCTTGAAGCCGGTTTGATAAGATCTAAAAACACAGTCAATATACTTATGAAAAACTTTCTTGATTTTTCGATAGCCACACTTGGCTTTTTCCTTGTTGGTTACGCAATTATGTTTGGCTCCGGTAATGATTTCTTTGGAGCAAGCGGCTTCTTATTGAAGGGAGTTGAGTCTCCTGCAGGTGTTCCTGTATGGGCGTTCTGGCTTTTTCAGGCTGCTTTCTGTGGTGCGGCGGCAACAATCGTTGCAGGTGGAATGGCTGAACGGATGAAGTTTCCGGCATATCTTGCCTATTCGTTCGTCATTTCCACTTTAATTTATCCTGTTATCGGGCACTGGATATGGGGAGGCGGCTGGCTCAGTAAAATGGGATTTACGGATTTTGCAGGTTCTACAGTGGTGCATCTTACCGGTGGAGTAGCGGCGTTAACCGGTACCATAATACTTGGCCCGAGAATCGGGAAATTTGCTGCAGATGGTACGGCAAAAATAATTGCCGGTCACAATATCCCGCTTGCCTCTTTAGGTGTGTTTATACTCTGGTTTGGCTGGTTTGGATTTAATGCAGGTTCAACCCTTGGTGTAGGGAACGGAGACCTCATAGGCTTGATTGCGATGAACACAAATATAGCGGCGGCAGCCGGTGGATTAGCAGCGATGCTTCTTACGCTGATTTTATTCAAAGCATTCGATCTCACAATGACAATGAACGGCGCACTCGCCGGCCTTGTAGCGATAACTGCACCCTGCGCATTCGTCAGCCCTGGGGCATCTTTCATAATCGGGGCAATCGGCGGCGTTCTGGTTGTGCTTGCTGTAAGCCTGCTTGATTTACTGAGGATTGATGATCCTGTTGGCGCTTTCCCTGTGCATGGGGTCAATGGGATTTGGGGAACCTTGGCCGTGGGTCTGTTTGGACAGAAAGCGCTAGGACTTGGATCTGATGGCCTTTTAATTGGTGGCGGTTTGAGCCAGCTTACCACACAGATTATTGGAATATTTTCTGTCGCTGCTTTTGTTACCGTCGCTATGAGTATCGTGTTTAAGTTAATCGATCTTATCATTGGGCTAAGGGTCAGCAGAGAAGAAGAGTTAAGAGGACTTGATATAGGCGAACATAAAATGGAATCCTATGCTGGTTTCCAGATTTTTACAACAGATTAGGAGGTGTTTAACAGTGAAATTAATTATCGCTCTTATTCAACCGCATAAATTGCCTGATGTTAAAAAAGCTCTCCATGACGCAGAGGTCTACAAGATGACAGTTACCAATGCTATGGGTGCAGGGCAGCAGGGTGGATATACAGAAATATACCGGGGCACAAAGGAAGAAGTAAACTTGCTTAAGAAAGTCCGAATCGAAATTGCTGTGAACGAAGATTTTGTCGAACCGACTATCGAGGCAATAATAAGGGGTGCTCGAACTGGAAATATTGGAGACGGAAAGATTTTTATCCTTGATCTTGTTGATTGTGTGCGCATAAGAACTGGCGAACGCGGTACTGAAGCAATAGGTTAATCTGATAAAGTAAGTAATCCGGACCAGGGCACCGACTTTTAAAAGTCGGTGCCCTGGTCTTTCTTATTCCATCTTATTCTCAGATTTTTCTTTTAACCTGAATATAGCAACGAACGAAGTAATTTTATTGAGTGTGAGTTTTCCGTTCTTTTCACTATTAATTCTGTTATTTTTATCATATGCCCTTAGAATTTCCTTCAGTAGAAAATTTTTATTGATAACCTTTATGCCTTTTATTTCTCCACTATTCTTAACAAAAGCATTCGTAAAAACTATTATGCTATTGATGTATACGTTCATGCCGGTCTACTCTCTTAAATATTCTTTGAGCCAGTAAGTATTCTTTATTATTTGAGAAAGATAATTTTTACGTGGAGTATCGGTATTGAATATCAAACGTCCATTTTTAGAATCACATACAACAATTCGAGCCATAGACTTAGTTTCGATGAGAAAGACAGTATTATTGCGGTGCAGAACGATATGATCGATATTACCGTACGGAGTTGGGATATCGTGAAATACTTCAAGATCGCTCGGAAGCCTTTTCAAGAGTTTAGCTATTTCTTCTTCGCTTCTTGCATCTTTTTTGCGTAACTAATCTGATGTGAGAATTCCTCAGATTTTAAGCAAATTAAAAAATGCAATCAAAATTAATATCCCGATAACAACGCCTGACAAAACCAGGGCAAATAAAGATTGCATTTTTTTGAGTTATTATCATTACCAGGAATGCAGCAAAATAAACGAGAAAATAAATATTTACGGTTATGTTTTCGTTTTTGCCTTTTGAGGTTCTTGACTATTTCCCAGGTGCTTTTTGCAGGTTCTCCTTTTTCGAGAGCCAGGAATTATACCTCTTTCGAATCTTTGTATATTAGAAATATTCGGTAAGTCATTAAAGTTCTCAAGAGAAAAAACCAGAAATTTATCTTTTTGATCAGATTTAGATTTCTTCAGAAAGCGGGAAAACCTGGATAGCGGCGGGCGATTTAATCGGGCAGTTATATTCACAAACGCCGCAGCCGGTGCAGAGTTCTCTGACAACGTAAGGTTTCTTAAGGTCCCCCTCCACTTCAAGCTTAATAGCTTTATCTGGAACCGGGCAGAGCTCTTCGCATACTATACAGTTCTTTCCTGTTGCCCAGGGAATACACCTGTTCTTATCGATAGCAGCAAATCCAATCTTGAATCTCTGTTTATCTTTAAGATCAATCTGCTTGATCGCAGATGTGGGGCACACTTTGCCACATTCATTGCAGTTCCACTCACAGTAACCTGTTTCAAAATTCATCTCTGGAGTAAAAGTGCTTTCCAACCCAGCTTTGAGCATTATCGGTTGAATAACGTTTGTCGGGCATACTTTTGCACACTGGTTGCACCGAACACATGTTGCAAGAAATTCATCTTCAGAGATTGAACCAGGAGGCCTGATAATTTTCTTGCTTCCTTTAGAAAACTGAATAGCTAAAGAGCCAAAAACAAAAAGAAGCGCGGATTTTATAATAGTTCTTCTCTCGGGGTAGTAAAGAGATTTATCTCTATTTTTCTTGATCCTGCCAAATGTTATTGCCTGTGTCGGGCACACAGAAGAACACTCAAAACCGAGCTGACATCTTGAAGTATCGGTTTTCATAAAGCTTTCATCGATTGCACTCATAGGGCAAGCTTCAGCACATTTTCCGCATTTAATACACTTTTTTTCATCAACCCTTCTTCCAAGAAGAGAAAAACGAGAAAGAAAAGAAAAGAGAGAACCAAGAGGACACAAATTTTTACACCAGAAGCGAGAGCTTATAATTGAAAGAAGAAGAACTGCAGTAAAAATAAGAAAGATTGGGAAGGCTGAATTGTAAATCAGCGGTTTTCTAAATATAAGGAAGCCGTATAACTCAGTCTTAAGGGGCTCAAAAGCAGAAAAGCTCGTGATAAATCTGAAAAAGGAGTCCAGGGCAGGAAATACAACGGCAGTTGAAAAGCGGGTCAGCAGAGAAAGGGGATCAAATACAAAGATAAAACCGCCTGCAGATGCAAGTAAAATAAGGGTGGCTGCAAGAACATAAACAGGTATTTCTTTGTTCTCAACCGCACTTCTTTTACTTTTGACTTTAGATGAAATTTCAATGATAAAGCCGAGCGGACATATATAGCCGCAGAAAAATCTTCCCAAGAAAAAAGGAAGAATTAATACGATCAGACCAAGAACAAGTTCAATTTTAAAAACGGTTTTGAGGGTGACAAAAGAAATTAAGGGATCTGAAATAAGAAAAGAGCCGAGGTAAATTGTTCCGAGTGGCCAGACAGTAAATATAAGCAGAGTAAAATATATCAAAAAGAAAAGAAATTGAATTAGTTTTCGAAGCCTGCTTAGTCTGACCACTTCTGTATCTTTCCAATGCCCTTCTGTTCAGCAAACTTGAGATAAGGCAATTCTTCGGGGTCTTTGTTGAATAGTGCGAGGGCGGCAGCTGAATCAACAGCTACCGGATCAGTTCCTGCGATAATTGTTTTCTTCTCTTCAACATCATCAAGACTTCCGCCAGTTGGACCATTTCTGATGAGGATTCGCCAGGCATCCAAGATATTTAAATCAGGCATAACAACGCTTAAAAGATCGACAATTTTTTCGTGAAAATCGATATGGAAGAAACCTCTCGTGCCTCCGAGAACACCCATAAGATTTTTGATCGATAATGTTAGACCGGCAAGAGAATGGTGCTTTGCTATCGGCAGATTTATAAAAACGTCGGCTTCGAGTACATCTTTCAGCACAAGAACCCTGTTTAACTTGTAGCCATTTTCTACTTCAACCTCAACAAAATCGCTGTCCAGCGGGTATTTGAGCTTACCGCCTGCTTTTTTAACTGCATCAGCCATGCCACTTACTTCAAACGCTGTCCTTGCGTCTGTTGTCGGTCTGTCTGTAACAACCACTTCTTTTGCTCCGGCTTCACGGCAGATTTTTACTATTGCAGCAACAAGCAGAGGATTTGTATTCACCGCATACTCCGGTTTTCTTCCTGTAACGAGATTGGGTTTAAGAAGGACTCTGTCACCAGCACTGACAAACCTTTCAATTCCACCAAGCTGCCTTAATGCAACTTCGAGGTTCTTTTCTATTGAATCGCCAGTCACCACTACAAGGTCTTTCCGGGATTTAGCCGGGGTGCTTCCTTTTCGCGCTTCTGGTTTTCTTGGCGTGTCTGGTTCTTTAGTTTCTTTTCTTGTGCAGCCCTGTTCAAGAAGAGAAAAAAGAAAAATACCGGAAATTGTTTTCAAAAAAGTCCGGCGGTTCATATAACAATTATAGCATTTCAAAAAATTTCTGGATTTAAAGGAAGAAAGGGAATTCGGCGTAAGTAAGCCAGTCTTCGATATGATAAAGCCTCGGAACACTGTAAAAGAAAGCGAAAATAATCATAATTTCAAAGAAAACAATAAGATTCAGGTTCGGTACCACCGAAGCCACATAAATACCTGCAGCAGCAGAGGCAATCGTATGTATTAGAGAGATAATCATTATATATTTAATTCTGTTGACGAGCAGATGCTTATTTCTTTTTCGAGCAGCATCAATTATTGCTTCAAGCCGAAAATATCTGATGCCAATCGAAACATACATTGAAACAAGAGCCAGGTAGCCCAGTTGTTCGTGAATCTTCGCAATATAGAAAAATCGTCCGTCCTGAAGGAGGCGGATAACAAAATAGAGGGGAAGAGCTGACATCGAAACAGCCCCTATAATGTTTGAATAGAAAAGCCACTTCTTGAAAGTTCGCCAATTTTCAATATAAAAATCATTGTATATATCAAATCCCATACTCTTTTTATCGTCATGTTATGCTCATAAATTAGCAATTTCTGACCTTGAAAGCACGAGTACTTTGAAGCTTTCTCCGAATCTATGCGGAAGCGCTGCTCTAAAGAGTGAAACGATTTCTTCAGGCAGTAAATCTTTTTTGAATTTCTCTGTCTGTTCAACGATGAATAAACCCAGGTTCAGCGTGTTTTCTACTCTGAAACCGTACGATGCAAAATCATGAATTAGAAAGTCAAAATTGACATAGTGGGTAATGTCGATTTCTCCTGATAGTTTTATAATCTCCTCTAGGTCATTTATGAATTGATGTCCCTTGAATCCGGCGATTGTGCCCTCAGGAAACCTGTCAATTTCATTTATTGTAAAGCCGTAGTCGATAACTGTAAGCCTACAGCATGGAAAAACCGAAAGTTTTCTCGCCGCGGTTCTGTAAGCATCTGAATATTCAAACAAGCTTTCATCGGGTATGTTTTCTAAGAAATTTTTAACTGTTTCAGGAATCTCTTTGCATTCAGTAAAAACTATATTCTTTTGGTTTCTATTCAGATAAGCTTCAAACATTTTTCCTTTGCTTTTTTTGAATAATCTGACGGGCAGAGCATCAAAGAATTCATTGGCAATACAGAAAACGGAGTACTTTTTATCGATATTGTTTACTTCTTTAACTCGGTGCAGGTTTTTTAGGGGAGTAGAAATATCTGCTGAAAATGCTCTCCTTTCTGATATCTCAACAGCAAATACTGGCACGTTTTCAAGAGTTCGGGCAATCTCTAAAGATAGCAGCCCGGAGCCAGAGCCAAGTTCTATAATTGCGGGCACAGAAACATTAAAATTTTCAACTTCAGATTTCATGTAGTGCGCGATCATTTTTCTGAACGGATGAGATATTTCTGGAAGAGTAATAAAATCTTCTGTTGTGGATTCTTTTTTCATGTAGTAGCCATTTTTAGAATAGAGAGCTAAATTCAGAAAGCTGTCGAATCTTATAAGATTGTTTTGCATGAAGGCAAATATATAACATTTATTCCTGTGGGACAACGTAGTTTCTCGGGTCGATGCCTACACTGGCAGGCTCAACTGCTTCGAGTATTGTATGTCGGGGGCCACCCCTTCTTGCTTCTTCGAGGAGGTCAATCTTTAACGGCTCAGAATAAGCATTTAAGTCCTTATCGAGGAGGACTATGACTTTTGGCCTTGTAATATCCTGTTTTCCCGGTTTAACTACCACACCATATTCGCCTGTAACGAGTTTTACGACGCTACCCACGGGGTAGAGGCCCATCATCTTGATAAATGTCTTTGAAATCAGTGGATCAAGTTTTTTCCCAGACTGGATGTGAATGACTCTTAAAGCATTGTCTGGCAGAGTTGGTTTTCTATAAGCTCTTAACGTCGTGAGAGCGTCATATACATCAACAACCGAAACTATTCTCGAAAAAATATGAGGTTTTCTTATTAATCTCAGCTCTGGATAACCGGAACCATCAACTCCGAGATGATGCTCGAGCGCTGTTATGGATGCAACTTTACTGATATTTTTTGATGTCAGCAAAGATTGAGCGCCCCAGACTGTATGCATTTGCATAATTCTCCATTCATCTGCGGTTAAATGGTCGGGCTTTTTAAGTATTTCAGGTGGAATTTTGACCTTTCCAACATCATGAAGCAGTGAAGCAAGGCCGAGAGCAGATAGAGTTACCTTATCAAAGCCCAGTGCCGCTCCCAGAGCGATTGAAAGCAGCATGACGTTAACGGAGTGATAATAGGTATCTTCGTCATAATTTTTCAGGATTGATAGGCGTATCAGTGCATCAGGGTTTTCAAGAACTTTCTCAACCAGGCTGTCGACGAGTTTTCTCGCTTTATTTAAATTAATAGGAGTGCCTTCAAGAACATTCCTGGCAATCTCTTTTATGACAGAAACAGCCTGGTGATATGTTTCTTCGGAAACACCATTGAAATCTGCATCGAAATCATCCTCTCTTTTCTCTTCCTGTTTGGGTTTCGCATTTGTAACAATAATGTTGACTATGTCGAGATTGGCAAGAATCGCCTGGACTCCGTCAGCTGATCTGATGTTTTCAACCTTATCTGAAATAGCTTTCGCAAAATCATAGATTTCTCTGTTGGTTACTCCGGGAAGGATGGTGATCTCAAGAATTTCCCTTTCTTCGAGGAAACTTATCAATTTTTCAAAGGAGTCTCCAAGTCTTGGGACGAATCTGTTGAAGACAAAAACATCTCGTTCGAAGAAATTTATATTCATTCGCGCGTAATTGACAAAAATTGTCTTTAAAAATAATTGAAAGTTGTTTATCGATTCATTCAGTATCGGGTGGCCTTCAGGATAGAACTGAGCATGTTTAATTACAGAATTCAACTTTTGCAGAAAGCTTTCACCTAATTCAAAAAGTTCGTATGAATTGGGCAGACTTTCCTGTCTTACTTCATGCATCAACAGCCACCTCGCTTATGACCGGAGAGGATAGCGAGCTCAGCATAGATTTTGCTGCACTGGCTATCTGAGATGCTTTTCTTCTAAAAATCAAGTGCCTGGTTTTCGAGAGTCTTATTAGCATTTCTCTTGCTTCTGGTGTTCGAAGCTTTCCAAGTGATTCGATTGCTGCAAGCTTGTAATTGATATCTCTAAAGAAGAAATCTCTGTTTTCTACAATTGGTCTCAAAAGCTCTATTGCTTCTGAACAGTTTGTATTACCTACATTCTTAAGTATGAGAATTCTTAAATCCTCGTCAGCTTTTTTGTAAAGTTCTACGAGGATATCTAATGCTTCAGCTCCACCTATCGAGGCGATTGCTAAGATGACTTCTTTTTTTACCCTGATGTCCGGATAATCAAAGGTTTCTTTGAGTTTTGATAGTGCTGCTGGATTTCCGATTCCTTTAAGTATCGTTACAATGTTTCTGATGAGATACCACTTTTCAGAAGGATTTTCAAGTCTCTGCAAAAAGTATGTGATATTTTCCTTTCCTAGCTCTGTTAGCAGGTTTATAAGGAGTTTTCTTCTGAAAAGCATCTCTTCTGTAGAAAGTATTTCAATCAGCGTGGAAATGCATTCTGATCTTGGGGCTTCTCTCAGAAATTTTATCGCATTCTTGAAAACTTTTGATTCCGGGTTGCTCTGAGCCATCTTTTCGAAAGCTTGATAAATATATTTCTTGAGTGAGAGTTCTTTTAACATTTTTGAAGCAAGATTTCTTGATCTTTCAGGCAAATCATCTCTGTGTTTAAGCTCCTTCAAGAAATCGATAGTTTCATTTGCGATGTCAAAGTCACTTTCGTTTATAACAACTGGCAGAGCATTTAGCACAGAGTTTTCGATTTCATTTGCAACCTCGTCTGTTTCTGCATATTCAATCAGAGAGAGAAGAATTCTAACGATGTGTTCTTCTGCTCTGAATTTTCTCGCTTCAAACCTCAGGAATTCGAGCAAATTGGCGTCTGAAGATGTTTCTTCCAGTTCATCAATGCTTATTGCCTGGTTGACATCTTCGTTTCCGGTCACACTTGAGAAAGTTGGTTCGCGGCTGTCTCCCTGAATCTCTTCTTCCTCGCTTTTTTCGCCAAGGATAAGCATTGCTTCTTCTGAGCTGTAGCCTCTTTCGAGCAGACCTGATTTCAGGTGCTCGATTATTTCGTTCTTAAACTCATCTGGTGAATCTATGTTGTGAAGCGCAGGAACTACTCTCTCAACACGCGTAAGATCATTATCATGAGCCTCGAGTATGGTATCCGCAATCTTATCCGGTGAAATCGATTCTATGATCTTTTTCGCAGTAATGTTTCTTACTGCTGAGAAAAGTAGACTTACGATGAGTTTTTGCTTAACAGGTGGATTCAGAGTAAGCATCGCCATTACAAGAGATTCTTTTCCGAGCTGTCCGTTAAAGCGATTTTCGATAATGTTATATGCTTTCTTAAGGGCTGATTCGAGAAGATTGATGTTTGCCGATTTTCCTTCTCCTTTTCCTGCGATATGATTCAATACAGAACGCAGATCTTTAGGCTTGCTCAGCAGATGCTCTATGAGTTTAAGTTCTTTTTCTGTGAGCTCATCTTTCAAGAAAATTGAACTCAGCAAATCCAGCAGAAAATTCTCCTCCTTTTTTGCTGCTTCTTCTACAAGGCTCTCTCCCTGCTCGCTAAATCCCACATCGCGAGGAATTTCATTAATTCGGATATGAGAAACATTCTGGCTGTTCAGTATAGCCCCAGCCCCTCCGGCTGCTTCAATGTCTTCAGGCTCCTGTATAAAAAGATTAATCAGTGAAATCAATTCGTCTTTTGTAACTCCTTCGATGAAGATTATGGAGCTTATGCTGCGTGCGTTGATCTCTTTTGACATTTTTAAAAGCTTTTCCGCCTCGGTTTCGGATGCTCTAACAGGTGAATTGCCTTCAAATATATCGGTCTTGGTAAATCTGAAGTGAAGGCTGCCAAACTCTTTCAGACATTCTGATAGTTGCTGTTGAAACTGTGATAATGCTGTGAGCGGAATAGGATTATAAGCAGGATAAAGCCTGAATACTTTAATACAATTTGAGAACGCAAGAAGCGTTCTTTTGATTTTTTCAGTATTTCTGGTATCATTCATACTT
>FWWL01009944.1_pt1 | contig 11242 bp, 13 predicted proteins | sample 2228331 | NCBI WGS metagenome assembly FWWL01 (sample SAMEA103939775, study PRJEB20133) | metagenome
GATGGGGATGGTCAAGGGGATGCTGGTGGAGAAGCTGTTCCGCGATGCCCGCGCTGCCCTCATCGAGGATGGGACCAACGAGGTGCTGGGCCTCACGGCTATCCGTCGTCTGCTGGCCGAGGAGCGGACTGCCGGCTGAGGGGCCGAAGGGGGGCATCTAGCGGAGGTGCACAGGGTGGGCCCACAGGTGCGCGGGGAGGTGCTGGGCAGGCTGACCTGCGGCCTGTACGTGGTCGTGGCCATGGACGGGTTCCAGGCGCGGCCGGCGCCGTCGGCTGGCCCTGCCGGGCGAGCTTGCAGCTGGCGCTGGTCATGGTGGCGGTGAAGAGGGGCAGCAACCACCCCGTCTTCGCCCTGGAGGTGGTGGGCGTCCACCTGCTCCGGGACGGGCCGCCCCTGGGGATGGGGGATACGGGCTGGTTCTAGGGGTGCTGAGGGCGACGGGCCCCCGCCCCCGGGCGGAGGCCCGTCATCCTTACTTCCTCGGCTGGGGCCTGCCCGTCCCGCGCCGGCCTGCTATTTGGCCTCCAGTTCTCCCCTCATCTCGACGGGGTGGAGGCTGCAGTTGTAGTAGTACTTGCCGGCGGGCAGGGTGACCCGGAGCTCCTGCTGGCAGGGGGCGGTGCACTGGTCTGTTTTGGCCAGGACCTGGGTGCGGGCCGGGTCGCGGTAGATGACGAAGTCGTGGGGGACGCCGGTGTCCTGGTTGACCATGGTGATGGTCACGGGCTGGCCGGCGGCGGCCGTGAGCTTCTTCTGGTCCCACTTCAGCGTCCGCACCGCCCGTATGGTGAGGGAGGTGGCGGGGGTGGCCTCTGGGCCCTCCTCAGCGCTGCCGGTGCAGGCGGCCCCGAGGGCCGCCAGCGCCAGGGCGAGGGCTGCCGTCAGGAGCTTGCCGGTCGTCGGCATGTCCATACCTCCCCTCAGTGGCCGCTGGTGTCGGTCGGGCCCTGGCCGCGGAAGACCTCTGGGTTCTGGGGGCCTTCCACCTCCAGGTAACCGGCCAGGTTGCGCATGAGCCGCGACAGCGAGTGGTCGACCAGGATGTAGCGTCCTGGGGCCTGCAGGCGGAATTCTACCACCGTGGCCCCGCCGGCGGGGACGAGGGTCGTCTGGACGTCGGTGAGGGCGGGGCTGGTGAGGGACGCCTGGTCGTAGACCCGGTCGAAGATCTCGCCGATGACGTGGAAGGAGGAGACGGCGTTGGGCCCGCCCACGCCGAAGAAGATGCGCACCGTCTCGCCCACCCTTGCCCGCAGGGGGTGCAGGTCGGTCAGGGCCCCCACCTGGCCGTTGAAGACGTAGTAGTCGGGGGTCTCGGCCATGAGCTTGTCGAGGTCGCTCTCCAGGTGTCCCTGCTGGCCGTAGGGGCCGGTGGTGTAGATGTCGCCCTGCATCACGTAGAACTCGCGGTCGGCAGGGGGCAGGCCTTCCTCGGGCTCCACCAGGATGAGGCCGTACATGCCGTTGGCGATGTGCTGGGCCACGGGTGGGGTGGCGCAGTGGTAGACGTAGAGGCCCGGGTTGAGGGCCTTGAAGGTGAACTCCTTGGTCTCGCCTGGCCGGGCCTGGGTGTAGACGGCGCCGCCGCCGGGGCCGGTGACGGCGTGCAGGTCGATGCTGTGCACCATGGAGGACTCCATGGCGTTGGTGAGGCGGACGGTCACCGTGTCGCCGACCCGCAGGCGGATGAAGGGGCCGGGCACCTTGCCGTTGAAGGTCCAGTAGGTGAAGGTGACGCCGGGGGCGAGCTTCCCCACCACCTCCCTGGCCTCCAGCTCCACCAGCAGGTGCTGGGGCGGGCGCTGGCCCGGGGGTGGTGGCAGGTCTGTCGGGTCGCGGGCCACGTCCACGGCGTCGGCCCGGGCCGGGCCTATGGGCTGGGCGGCGGGCGAGGCGGCCGCCTGGGTGGCAGTGCGGCCCGTTCCGCCGTCGCTCCGGGCGCAGCTGGCCGCGCCCACGGCCAGGACGGCCAGGGCGAGGGCGGCCAGGGCGAAGAGGAGCACGTCCAGCTCCAGGCGTGCCCGTCGCATGGCCTTGGGTGCATTCATGGCTCTTACCTCCCGGGCTGCTGCCCTTCTGCTCCCATTGCAGCGGCACCGGGAGGTCGCGAGATGTTATGGGCGTCACAGCGATCCTGGACCGAAGGTCATCTCTAGGGTGTGACGGTTGTCACACACGCCGTAGAGTCGAAGGTCATCGCCGCTGTAAGGCTTAAGCGTACGAAGGGTCAGGCGAACTCCGGGAGCAGCGGCGGTCCACTCACACCACCGCCAGGAAGGGACGGACATGCTAGAAATGCTCCGGCTGCGTCCGCGCACCCTCTCCCTGCCGCAGGGCCAGAGCGCGCGGGTCTCGAGCATCCGGCCGGCAGGGTAAATGCTCGTGCTTCCTCCTCCCCCCAGCTACGGCAGGATGGGCCGGCTGCCGGAATCGTTGCAAGGAGGGGCCAACTGGCCCGTGGAGGGCTGCGCTACCGCCGGCTGCTATCGGGGCTGCCACCACAATGCCCCGGAAGCCGAGTGCGGCTCATTGCCGGCAACAAGTAAGGCGCCAATCCATTGCGGGGGCAGACGAACGCCTTCGGCCCTTCGGGGCCCGAGAGGTCACCCAGCCCCCTAGCCGGAGTATGTCCAGCCCGTCACTTCGGACGTCAGGATGGGGACGTAACGGCGCACGTCGCCGTCCAGCACCCGCCCGATGACCAGCACGTGGTCGCCAGCCTCCACCTCCTGCTCCACCTGGCACTCCAGCCAGGCCACGGCGTCCTCCAGGATGGGGCAGCCGGTCTGCCCGCGCGAGTACGGTATGCCTACCAGCTTATGGTAGACCCGCTGGGCCTCATGGATGGGGCGGCCTTCTACCTTGGCGGCGTAGTAGGGCTGGGCGAACTTGCGGGCCAGCTCCACGTCGGCGTCGTCGGTGCCCAGCATGTTGACGGTGAAGGCGCCGCTGGCGCGCACGTTCTCCAGGGTGCGGGCGTCCCGCTCCAGGGCCACCAGCACCAGCCGCGGGCGGAAGGAGACCTGCATCACCCAGTCGGCCATCATGCCGTTGACCTCGTCGCCCTTGCGCGAGCCGACGATGTAGAGGCCGTAGACCATCATTTCCAGGGCGTCGGCGATGGGGTCGCGCCCCTTCTTGGGTGGGGGCATCCGCTGGCGGTCCACGGCCTCGCCTACCCCCGGCCTTCGGCCACCAGTTCGGCCACCAGGTCGTAGTTGCCGTAGGTGGGCACCAGATAGACGCCGGCCGCCCGGCTGCGGCAGAGCTCCATCACCTCGCGGGCGATGGCCTTCCCCTCGCGGGGGGCGTCGGGCCCCGCCCGCCGCAGCCGCTCCCGCACCTCTTCGGGTATATACATGCCCGGCACCTCCTGGTGCAGGCGCTGGGCGTGCTCGTAGCTGTGCAGGGGGAGCACGCCGACGATGACGGGCCGCTTGAAGGGGGCCGCCTGCTCCAGGAAGCGCTCCAGGCGGTCGGGGTCGAACACGTTCTGGCTGACGAAGAAGTGGGCGCCCGCCTCCACCTTGCGCCGCATCAGACGTATCTCGGGGCCCAGGGGGTCGGCGTTGGGGTTGCAGGCGGCGCCGATGAGGAAGCTGGCCTGCCGGCCGATGGGCCGCCCCGTCCAGTCCAGCCCTTCGTTCAGCAGCTTGAGGATGCGGATGAGCCCCACCGCCGAGACGTCCCAGACGCCGATGACGTCCTTGTAGCCGCCCAGTTCGGGGGGGTCGCCCCGCAGGCAGAGGACGTTGCGCACCCCCAGGGCGTGGCAGCCCACCATGTCGGCGTGGATGGCCATGGCGTTGCGGTCGCGGGTGGTGTAGTGCATCACCGTCTCGATGCCCACCTCCCGCTGCAGGAGCAGGCAGAGGGCCCAGGGGCTCATGCGCACGCGGGCGGTGGGCGAGTCGCCCACGTTGATGGCGTCGGCGCCCGCCTCCTTCATCAGGGCGGCGGCGCGCAGGGCGCGGCGAGGGGCCAGGCCGACGGGCGGGTCTATCTCGACGCTGACCACGAAGCGGCCTGCAGCCAGCTTCTCGCGCAGGGTCAGGGCGCGGGCGTCCAGGGTAGCCTCCCGCCCCGGCGACGGCAGGGGGTCGTCCATAGCGGGATGCTATGTTATCGCCTGGCGACGGTGGGGGCAATAGCTAGCGGGCCCGGGCCGCCACCGCCTCCATCTCCTGGCGGACGAGCCGGTAGTCCTCCTCCGGGATCTGGTGCAGGTTGCCCTGGAAGGCCAGGCGCCAGTGCTCCGCCGGCCACTTCTTGGTGTAGGCCATGCGCGGCGCTATCTCCTTCACGTCCAGATACTGCTCGGGGCGCAGGAGGATGTCGGACTGCACCCGCACCCGGAAGGGATAGTCCTCCCCCGCCTTCTTGGAGCGGAAGAGGGGCGTGTGATCCTCGAAGACGGTGGAGGTGACGGTGGCGATGCCGCCGAACTTCATGATGCCGGTGAGGTAGAAGATGAGCTTGTCGCCCGGGGCCATGCGCGCCGTCTCGCGACGGCGCGTGCTCTTGAAGCCGAAGAGGTCGAAGCCCCGCTCCTGGGCGATGCGGAAGTTCTCCTCGGAGCCGACGACGATCCAGTAGGCCATGGGTCACCTCCTCACAGGGGCCAGTTGGTAGGCTAGCCGCCCCGCCCACGGTTGTAAAGACGGCCCGCGCCGCCCCGCTCGAAAAGGCCCGGGGGGCGCCGAACGCCGAGGCGCGCAGCGCAGCTTGCCGATCTTCGACCTGCCCGACGTCAGCGGTCTCCACCGGCGGTGGCAGTCCCCGAATCGCTCGCAGATCGGCGCCCCGTTGCCGGGGCGGGCGGGGGCGGCCCTTGACGGGGCGGCGGCCGGGGCGTATGTTCGCTGCAGCCCATGCCGGGAGGTGCGCGGTGTCGGTCCGCTTCAGCCGCGAAGGGCGCATCGCCATCATCACCCTCGACCGTCCCGAGAAGCTCAACGCCATGACCCCGGAGATGTATGCCGACATCACCCGCCGCCTGCAGGAGGTGGACGCCGACGACGGCATCTGGGTGGCCATCGTCACCGGCGCCGGCACCCGCGCCTTCTCGGCCGGCGCCGACCTGACCACCGTCCACCGCCCCCAGGCGGGGCCGGGGGTGAGCTGGCAGCCCCTGCGGCAGGAGCGCTTCGACCTGGGGCTGCAGGTGAGCAAGCCCCTCATCGCCGCCATCGAGGGCTACTGCCTGGCCGGGGGACTGGAGCTGGCCCTCTGCTGCGACATCCGCATCGCTGGCGAGGGGGCGCGCTTCGGCTGCCCCGAGGTGCGCTGGAACGTCCTCCACGGCTACGGCGCCCTGGCCCTGCCACGGCTCATCGGCCTCTCCCGCGCCCTCTACCTGCTGCTGACGGGGGAGTTCGTGGACGCCCAGGAGGCGCTGCGCCTGGGGCTGGTGCACGCGGTGGTGCCCCCCGGCGAGGCGCTGGAACGGGCCCGCGCCCTGGCCGAGCGCATCTGCCGCAACGCGCCCCTGGCCGTGCGCATGACCAAGGAGCTGGCCCTGCGCAGCTTCGAGGTGCCCCTGAGCGACGGCCTGCGCCTCTACAGCGAGTTCCGTCGCCTGCTGCAGATGAGCGAGGACCAGGCCGAGGGCACCCGCGCCTTTCAGGAGCGCCGCGAGCCCCGCTTCCAGGGCCGCTGAGGGCCAGGGCCCGCACCGGGCTTATACTGGACTTGCGGGCCATGAAGGAGCCGTCCTCCCTGACCCCCTCTCAGGCCACGCTCGTCGCCGGCGAGCCCGTCCGCTGGGCGGTGCTGGTGCGCTTCGGCGAGGTGGCCCTGAAGAAGGGGCACCGCCAGCTCTTCATGGGCGTCCTGCGCCGCAACATCGAGCGCGCCCTGGCCGGGCTGCCGATGGAGCGAGTTGCCATCCGCCCCAACCGCTGCTTCGTCTGGCTGGAGGACGCCGCCGCCTGGCCGGAGGTGCGGGAGCGGCTGGCCAACGTCTTCGGCATCGTCGGCTACTCCCTCTGCCTGCGGGTGCCGCCCACCCTGGAGGCGGCCCGGCAGGCCTACCACCTGCTGGTGGCGACGCCTCCCGCCTCCTTCGCCGTGCGCGCCCACCGCGGCGACAAGTCCTTCCCCCTGACCTCCCAGGAGATAGAGCGGGAGCTGGGCGCCTACATCAAGGACGCCAGCGGGGCGCGGGTTGACCTGACCCACCCCCAGCTCACCTTCTACGTCGAGCTGCAGCCCGAGGGCATCTTCTGCAGCACCGAGCAGGTGCCGGGGCCGGGGGGCCTGCCGGTGGGCACCGGCGGTCGGGTGGCCTGCCTCCTGTCGGGCGGCATTGACTCGCCCGTGGCCGCCTACCGTATGCTCAAGCGCGGCTGCCAGGCCGTCCTCGTCCACTTCACTTCCTACCCCTTCACCGACGCCTCCTCCTGGGACAAGTGCCGCGAGCTGGCGGCGCGGCTGGCCCGCCACCAGTTCGAGAGCCGCCTCTACGCCGTGCGCCTGGGGGAGGTGCAGCGACAGATAGTGGTGGCAGTGCCCGCCCGCTACCGCATCCTCATGTATCGGCGGATGATGCTGCGCATCGCCGAGGCCATCGCCCGGCGGGAGGGGTGCAAGGCGCTGGTGACCGGCGAGAGCCTGGGGCAGGTGGGCTCCCAGACCCTGGACAACCTGGTGGCCGTCCAGGAGGCGACGACCATGCCCGTCCTGCGCCCCCTCATCGGCCTGGACAAGCAGGAGATCATCGCCGAGGCGCGGCGCATCGGCACCTACGAGGTCTCCATCCTGCCCGACATGGACTGCTGCCAGTTCCTGGTGCCCCCCCAGGTGGCCACCACCTCCACCCCCGAGCGATTGCGGGAGATGGAGTCGCGACTGGACGTGCCCGCCCTGGTGGACCTGGCTCTGTCCCAGACGGAGGTGGAAGAGTTCCGATGGCCCTAGCCGTCTCGGTGGCCATCTTCCAGGACGAGGGGCGGCGGCGGGTGCTGCTGGTGCGGCGCCCCGACGACCCCGACGAGGAGCACGCCGGGCTCTGGGGCCTGCCCGCCGTCACCCTGCGCCCGGGCGAGACGCCCACCGAGGGCGTCCTGCGGGCCGGTCGCCAGAAGCTGGGGCTGGAGCTGCGCCCCCTGGCCGTCCTGGGCCGCGGCGCCCAGCTACGCCCGGCGGGCGTCCTGCAGATGCTCCTCTACGAGGCCGAGGCCCTCTCCTGGCCGCCCCGCCTGGAGCCGGAGCAGCGGGAGGAGGGCCTCACCTACTACACCGACTGGACCTGGGGCGAGCCGGAGCTGCTGGTGCCGGCGGCGGTGATGGGCTCCCTCTGCTCGCGCCTGCTGCTGGACGCCCTGGGCGACTACTGGCTGCCATGAGGGTGCGGGCGCCACTGGCCCTGGTCGTCCTGTCGCTGCTGGCCCTGGCCGCCGCCGCCCCCGCCCTGGCCCAGGCGCCCGTGGAGCGGCAGGTGGGCCCCTACCTGCTGCGCCTCTCCTTCCAGCACCCCCCGCGCCTGGACGACACCAACGCCCTCCTGCTGGAGGTGGTGGACTCGCGCAGCGGGCAGCGGGTGACGGGGCTGCAGGACTCGCTGCGCCTGGAGGGGTGGGTCTACCCCACCGAGGGCACGCGCCGCTACGTGCCCGTCTTCCTGAGGCCGTCGCGGGGGGACCCGGGCACCTACGAGGGGGTGTTCGTGCCGCCGGCCCTGGGGCCCTACCGCTTCTACCTGCTGGGCTCCATCCAGGGCATGGCGGTGAACGAGGAGTTCGCCACCGGCCCGGGCGGGCTGCCCGAGGTGATGCCGCCGGAGGAGGAGCTCTTCACCCCAGGGGCGGTGGTGGGGCTGGTCATCCTGGGCCTCTACCTGGCGGGCATGGCCGGCCTGGGACTGTGGTATCTCGTCCGCCGCCGTCGCCCCGCCACTGGCTAGCCCACCGCGACCCCAGACGCACGCCCACGGCCCGGCCGCTGCCGGGCGCCGCCCATAAATTGCCAGGGGCGGAGAAATGAGATATAATGAGCCTGACGGAGCCAGGAGTCGCACTGAGGGGGTGGTGATGCTCCGTTGTCCACAGTCGTCGGCCAGTTATTAACATCGCCTGCAGCTTCTCCTAGCAGCGTCCAGGAACGGCTAGGCCCTGTCGTCTCTGTGGCCATACCCACCCGCAACTCGGGGCGCGTCATCGGCCGCTGCCTGGAGTCGCTGCGCCGCCAGACCTACCCGCACCTGGAGGTGCTGGTGGTGGACGGCTCCTCCCGCGACGGCACCTGCCGGGTGGCCGCCGCCTACGGCGCCACGGTGGTGCCCTGCCCCGGGGGGCTGCTGGCCGCCCGCTACCAGGGCGTCCTGCGCGCCCGCGGCCAGTATGTGCTCCTGCTGGACTCGGACCAGGTGCTGGAGCCCACGGCGGTGGAGCGGGCCGTGGCCCTCATGGAGGAGGGCCACGACATGCTGGTGCTGGAGGAGATATCGCTACCGCCCCGCAACTGGCTGCAGCGCCTCTTCGCCGCCCACCGTCGGCTCGTCCACCGCTACCTGGACGAGCGGGCGCTGGACCCCTTCCGCGGCACCGTCCTGCCCCGCTTCTTCCGTCGCCACCTGCTCCTGCGCGCCTTCGAGAGGGTGCCGCCCGGCCTGCTGCCGCGGGTGGTCCACCACGACCACGCCATCATCTATCTGGAGTGCTGGCGGCTGTCGCGGCGGGTGGGCTACCTGCCCCGCGCCGTCTACCACCAGGAGCCGGCCAGCCTGCGGGAGGCCTGGCAGCGCAACTTCCGCTACGGCCGCAGCCTGGCCGTCTTCGCCGCCGACAACCCTTACGCGGGGCTGGCCCGCCGGCGCGACGGCTACATCTGGCCGCGGCGCCTGAGCCGAGAAGACATAGCCCTGGCCTTGCAGTCGGCCCTGCTGCTGACGCTCCTCAAGGCCGCCCAGGGCGCGGGCCTGCTCTGGGAGCGGGCCCGCCGGTAGCTCCGGGGCCAAGGCCCCAGGTCACGAAAAAACGGGGAGGTGCGAGGATGACGTTCATCGTGACCATCGGGCGCGGTTCCATGGACCGCTACTCGCTGAAGCTGGCCCGGCACCTGCGGGCCCCCAAGCTCTTCACCGACGTCTACCAGAAGGTGGCCGAGCTGTTCAACGTGCCCCTCCTGAGCTGTCGCTCCCTCTACGCCCTCTGGCAGGACGCCGCCTTCCTGCGGCGGCTGCGGCGCCTGGGCGACACGATCCACTTCCCCAACCATCACATGGGGCGCTACGGCCTCTTCCTCGACCAGCCCTACATCGTCACCGTGCACGACCTGATCCGCTACTTCGACCTGAAGGGCTACAGCACCTACATCCACCGTCCCAACCTGCGCGACCGCCTCTACCTGCACATGGACTACGCCGGCATCCGCCGCGCCACGGCCATCATCGCCATCTCCGAGACCACCAAGCGGGACATCGTGCGGCACCTGGGCTATCCGGCGGAGCGCATCTTCGTGGTCTATCACGGCGTTGACCACGACCTGTTCCGGCCGGTGGAGGAGCGGCCCCTGGAGGAGCCCTATGTCCTGTTCGTGGGCTCCGAGCACCCGCGCAAGAACCTGCCCGCCCTGCTGCGCGCCTTCAAGATGGTCAAGGACAGCGACCGTCGCTTCCGCCACCTGAAGCTGGTGAAGGTGGGGGCGGCGGGCGGCCGCGAGGCGCCCTTCCGCCAGCGCACCCTGGCGGCCATGGCCGAGGTGGGGCTGGACGGCGACGTGGTCTTCGTGGAGGGGGTGCCCGACCATCAGCTCCCCGCCTACTACTCGGGCGCCGAGGTGCTGGTGAACCCGTCGCTCTACGAGGGGTTCGGCTTCCCGCCGGTGGAGGCCATGGCCTGCGGCTGCCCCGTCATCGTCTCCAGCGCCGGCGCCCTGCCCGAGGTGGTGGGGGACGCCGCCCTGGTGGTGGACCCCAACGACCCCCAGGCCCTGGCCGAGGCCATTCGCCAGGTGCTGACCGACTCCTCCCTGCGCCACCGCCTGGTGACGGCCGGCCTGCGGCGGGCGGCCCAGTTCAGCTGGGAGCGCTGCGCCCGCGAGACGGAGCAGGTCTACGAGCGGGTGGAGGCGGAGCTGGCCGCCTAGCGCCCCAGGACGTGGCGCAGGGCCGCCTCCAGCTCCGGATAGCGGAACTGGAACCCCGCCGCCTGCAGCTTGGCGGGGAGCACCCGCTGGCCCATGAGCAGGGCCTCGTCGGCCATCCGGCCCATGGCCAGGCGCAGGGCGAAGGCGGGGACGCGGAGGAAGGCAGGCCGCCCCAGCACCCGCGCCAGGGTGCGGGTGAACTCGGCGTTGGTCACCGGGTTGGGCGCGGTGACGTTCACCGGCCCCGAGAGGTCGTCCCGCGACAGGGCGAAGAGCAGCCCCGCCACGGCGTCGTCCAGGGCCACCCAGCTCATGAACTGCCGTCCGCTGCCCAGGGTGGCCCCCAGCCCCAGGCGGAAGAGGGGCAAGAGGCGGGCCAGCGCCCCGCCCCGGCCCGAGAGCACCACGCCGAAGCGGGTGTTGACCACCCTGGTGCCGGCCCGCGTCGCCTCCTGGGCAGCCTCCTCCCAGGCGCGGCAGAGGTCGGCCAGGAAGCCCGTCCCCGGCCCGCTGGACTCGTCCAGGGGCTCCTGGCCGCGGTCGCCGTAGTAGCCCACGGCCGAGGCCGAGACGAACACCCTGGGCGGCGATGGCGAGGCGACGATGGCCTCGGCCAGCAGCCGCGCCCCCTCCACCCGGCTGCGCCAGATGCGCTCCCGTCGCTGGGCCGTCCAGCGCTGGCCGATGTTCTCGCCGGCCAGGTGGACCACGGCCTCCACCCCCTCCAGGGCCCTGGCGTCCAGCGTCCCCCGGAGGGGGTCCCACAGGAAGTCGGCCGCCCCGGGCCGGCGGCCCAGCCGCACCACCTGGTGCCCCTCCCGCTTCAGGGCGGGCACCAGGTGCGAGCCGATGAGCCCGGTGGCGCCCGTCACCAGCACCCGCATCGGCCGCCTCCTCGCTCCGTCTGGCCCTTCAGCATATCGGAGCGATGGCTAGGCAGGCAACCCCGCCCCGGCCTTCGCTGGCCCGAGGGCAGCCCAGGGCCTATGCTAGGCGCTGGTGCGACGCCTGGCCGTCTTCGCCCTGGCCCTCGCCCTCGACCTGGCCCTGGGGGAGCCGCCCACGCCCGCCCATCCCACCGCCTGGGTGGGGCGGGCGGCCCAGGCGCTGGAGCCCCTGGGCAGGCGCCTCTCGCCCCGCGGCCAGCTCGCCT
>FWWL01009945.1_pt1 | contig 11239 bp, 11 predicted proteins | sample 2228331 | NCBI WGS metagenome assembly FWWL01 (sample SAMEA103939775, study PRJEB20133) | metagenome
CCGCAGGAAGACACTGCGAACCTGTGGGAGTTGCCACCGAGAACACATTCAACGCCTTAGAAGAGTAGTGAGCGGGCATATTGCGCCCTTCGGAACTGGAACCTGCACGCGCCAAGAAGTCGAGCGCAATCTCGCGGGTGGTCATGCCCCGTGCTAACATTAGCGCACGGTCGCGATAGGTCGGGAACAGCAGGTCGTCGGGGCGCAGATGGTAGGCTATCGCTGCGATGGCTTCGTGTCCCATGCCGGGCACTTGGAACCATCCTTTGCCTTGACGCATCAAAATGCCCTCACGGCGGTCGCCCTCCCGTGAGGTCATCATCAGGCGCAGAAACTCGAGCTTCGGCAGTTGTGTGATTTCCATCGTCGCAGGCTTCATCGCCATCTTCCTCCGTATTTTTTATTTTTGTAGCGTGGGCACCTTGCCTCAGTCGCACAGAGGTTTCATAGGCAAGAATGCTTGTGCTACGAATCCCGAAGACAAGAAACGACTTGATTATACCTCGTACCTCCTTTGAGCCTCTGATTACGATTGGCTGAGAAAGTGGCTTAGATGTTCGTATCCGTAGCCCTCGCCAAGGGTGTCCTGAAGCACCTGAAGGAGCTGGAGCAGTCGCTCCGTTCGTTCGGCGAGGGTGTCGGTACGGATGGTGATATGTCCGACCTTTCGCCCTGAACGAGGTTCCTTGCCATACAGGTGGAGATGCGCATTTGGCACTTGCAGGATGTTTTTTGGCTCCGGAATCGCGCCGATGAGGTTCACCATCGCAGAGTAGCCACGCGGTGCAGTGGAGCCAAGCGGTAAGCCCAAGAGGGCGCGGAGATGGTTCTCGAACTGGCTGGTCTCTGCGCCTTCAATTGTCCAGTGTCCGCTGTTGTGCACGCGTGGGGCAACCTCGTTCGCCAACAGCTGGTCGCCCACTTGGAACCACTCAATCGTCATCACCCCCACATAGTCCAGAGCGGACATCAGCTGGCGCATATGGGTCGTGGCAGTTTGTAGAAGCGAGGAACTCTCAGCAGGTGCTAAGGAAAGCCTGAGAATCCCATCGAGATGGAGATTCTCGATGAGTGGGTAGCAAACAAACTCGCCCGACATCCCGCGCACCCCAATCGTGGAGACCTCCCGCTCAAAAGGTACGAACTCCTCGACAAGAAGGGGAGCAGAAATGCTCAGGCGGGTAAGAGCAGAGTGGAACTCTTCAAGCGAATGCACAACCACTTGACCCTTGCCATCGTAGCCAAAACGCCGTGTCTTAACCACTGCAGGAAGTCCAACATGGTCTAATGCGGGCTGGGGATTATCGAGGTCAATCTCAGCAAATGCAGGAGTCGCAATCCCATACTGACGCAGGGTCTGTTTTTCAGTGAGGCGGTCTTGAAACAGGCGGAGAGCAGAGGGATTTGGATGAACTGGCACATACTGGGCGACCGCCTGAACCGTCGTCAAATCGATGTTCTCAAACTCGTAAGTAGCGCACTCTATGCCCTCGAGAAACTGGCGTAGAGCAGAAGGGTCAGAGTAGGGAGCAGGGATAAGCGGGCATACCTGTCCCGCACACGCATCCCCTGCAGGGTCCCACACCCGACAGTGAATCTGCAGAGGGTAGCCTGCTAAGGCTAACATCCTGCCCAACTGTCCACCACCTAAAATGCCAATCCTACGCATTGGGGTCTTCGTGAATCACAGAGTGTTCCAATACCGACTGGGTTTGCCTCTCACGGTAGGCGTGGAGGGCGGAACGGAACTGGGGATATTTATTGGCTAAAATGGCAGTGGCGAGTAGCGCGGCGTTGATAGCGCCTGCCTTGCCAATCGCTAAAGTGCCGACGGGCACACCTGCTGGCATCTGCACAATCGACAGTAGGGAGTCCAACCCCTTGAGTGCTTGCGATTCGATTGGCACACCGAGCACGGGAATGGTCGTTTTGGAAGCCGTCATGCCAGGCAGATGCGCCGCGCCTCCTGCCCCTGCAATGATGACTTCCAACCCACGAGACTCAGCCGTGCTGGCATATTCGAACAGCAAATCGGGAGTGCGATGGGCTGAAACCACGCGCACCTCATAGGGTACTCCCAACGACTTCAGAGTCTCCACAGCATATTTCATCGTCTCCCAATCGGAGCGGGAACCCATAATGACGCCCACTAAGGCATTCATAGAAGTGATTCTACCTGCCAATCTCAGAAGAAGGGAAGGGACAAAACCTCTTGCGCCCCCTATTCAGGAGCAGGAATCGAGTACACTAATCCGAAAATCACTTGTAGGAATTAGGATGCGAGAGAGCGCACTGGTCGCAGGGCTGGGCTTCCTGTTGCTAATCAGCTGGGGTCAACAGGGTCAAGCAGAACTGCGAGAGGCACATTTGGAGATTCGCGGGAGCGTGTTGGAGCTGAACCCGCCCGCCTTATGGGATGGGCGCGAGCTGTGGCTTCCTGTTCAACATCTTCACCACTTGGGTGTTGAGGTCGAGCGCAAGGGGGATGTGCTCCGCCTCCTAACGCTTCCAGAGAATTCGCCTGCCGCTCGGCTGATGTTGGCAGAGAAACGCCCGCATACAAAGGCTCCGCCAGCCCTCTATGTGCCCGTCCGCGACCTTGTACGACGGCTGGGTGGCTATACGCGCTGGGATGAGCAAAGCCTGACGCTGACAGTGCTTGCCTACCTGCGCTCTGCTCGTCTGCTCCCCGAATCGGGGCAGGTGGAAGTAGAAACGACCTTTCCTGTACGCTGGCGCGTGTTGCCTTTGAACGACCCGCCCCGAATAGTGATCGACTTGATGGGGTGTGCCCTGCCCGATAACCCGCCTGTGATAGAGGGAACTCATGCAGACCTCAAGACGGCGCGCATCGCTCAGTTCGACCCGCGCACGGTGCGCATCGTGTTGGAGCTGAACACCCTGTTCGAGCGTCGTGAGGAAGGGATGAGCGCGCGCTGGCAGGTGGCGTTTTCTCAATCTGCTAAAACCGAAGGGAGCCACTCCGAGGCACTTCCCTCCCACTCAGTTCCCCCCTCTCCTAATCCAGAGGGCGACCGGCGCACAGACCAAGAGCAAACGATATCGGAAGGTGCTTCCGATTCACCCGAAGCCTATTCTGAACCAACGGCTCCTTCGCCCCCACCGTTCCAACTGCCCACCCTCGAACACACCCTGCAAGGCGTTCAGATTCGACTCCCAATTAGCGAAGGTGCGCGCCCGCGCATGCTCTTCTTGGAAGACCCCTTACGCATCGTGTTGGAACTACCCGGCTATCTCCAGGAACCTTTAGAGCAAAGCATAGCCGATGAATCGCTGTTTGTGCGAGCAGTTCGCGCTATTCCGATGGAGGGGGGATTAGTGCGCCTGGTGTTCGAACTCAGCAGAGCGGTGAGTGCGAACCTGCTTCCAGGGAAAGATTCGCTTGCGCTTAACCTTCGCCTGCCAAGAAATGCAGGGGGCACTCTCAGGCAGAAGGTAGTCGTGATTGACCCTGGTCATGGAGGTAATCAAGCAGGGGCGCGCTGGGGCTCCATCCTTGAAAAGGACATCACGCTGAGTATCGGATTGAAGGTAGCAGAGCGCCTCACACAAGAGGGTGCAAGTGTGATTATGACTCGCGCAGAGGATGTTGCAATCGGGTTATACGAGCGCACCACCCTCGCAAACCGTTCGAGCGCGCACTTTTTCATTAGCATCCACTGCGATTCGAACCCGCGTCCGAACTCCGCTTCGGGCACAACTATCTACTATCATCGGGAGGATGCCGATAGCCGCGCGCTGGGGCAAGCGATTCTGAACGAGATTGTGAAGGTAAGCGGGCTTCCCTCACGAGGAGTGCGTTCCGACACTACGCTCTATCAAAACGGTTTGGCGGTCTTGCGCACGAGCCAGATGCCCGCAGTGCTGATAGAGGTCGGTTTCCTGAACCACTCCTTTGACCGTGCGAAACTTGTAGACCCCAAGTTCCAAGAGCGGATTGCAGAGGCTATCGTGCGCGGGCTAAAGACGTATGTAGAGTCCCAGTGAGGATGTCCGAAGTACCCATTCGTAGCACGGGCGTCCTCGCCCGTGTGCTTGCTTGGGCGAGACGCCCAAGCCACAGTAGCACGGGCATCCTGCCCACAAGCCAGACCGTAGCACGGGCGTCCTCGCCCGTGTGCTTGCTTGGGCGAGACGCCCAAGCCACAGTAGCACGGGCATCCTGCCCACAAGCCAGACCGTAGCACGGGCGTCCCGCCCGTGTAATACCCCCTTAGTAAAGGGGGCAGGGGGGATAGACGAGAGGTTCAAGCCACTTTTGTTAGGCGCTCTTAGCAAGATAGAAAGCGAACTCGCAACCGAATGTACGACTCCACCGAAACGGCTGGATAGGTAAATTTTGGAGTATACTAAAGGCGGGTGCTATTATGCGGACTAACCAGCATAGGCGACTCATCGCCTATGGGCTTCTCGCCTTAGGAGCGCTGGTTCTGGTGGGGTGGCTCCGCTACGAACAACAGCAGTCATTTGCCAGAGTGATTATCGAAGAAGAGCCTGTGTACCCCGCTCAGCACCCGACTGAGGAACAGATACGCGAGTGGTTGGCACAAGCCCCCGATAACTCTGCCCGCTTAGAGATAGTCGCACGCCAGTTCACCCAGCGATTCCGCCAGCTTGATGTGCCCCTGCGGGCGCGGCGGGACGGTGAGACCGTACGCCTCTATGTGGCGGTCAGCATTCCGCGCTGGTATACCGCTCGTGTGGCACGCCAACTCTGGAAAGAGACTCTGTGGGCAACGGGGCGAGAACCGTCTATCCCCATCTATGAGACCTATGTGCTGAGCCACTCCCGCCAAATAGGGGTGTGTGCGCGCAATCCTGATAGTGGCGAGGTAGAGGTTCGGTTGATTCGCTAAACAGTAGGCTACGGCTTTCCGCGCGCCACGACCTCAGCAGCAGGCAGTTTGCGAGGAGCGGTCAAGCGCAACCACACGAGGTCACGAAGCATCCGCATTCCATCCCTCAGCAACCGCACTTTCGAACCCTCTTGATGCATCCAGCGCACGGGCACCTCCGCAATCGGGTAGCCCAGCCGACGGGCATAGTACAACGCCTCGAAATCGAAGCTGAACCCGTCCAGCCGACTGAGCGCAAAGACCGCATGCGCCGATTCACGCGTGAACAGCTTGAACCCACACTGCGTGTCGTGAATGCCTCGAACCGCCAACAGTTGCACCACCTTGTTGAAGGCGCGCCCCGCCCACTCCCGATAGAACGGCTGACGCACAATTAGCTGCGACTCGCGCAAAGGGCGCGAGCCTATCGCAATCGCATAGCCCTGTTCTAAATAGGGGGCGAGCTTCTCTAACTCTTCGATAGGAGTGGCGAGGTCGGCATCGCTGAACAGTATCCAGTCGCCCTGCGCACGCAACATTCCGTAGCGCACCGCATGCCCCTTGCCTCGATTCGGTTGGTAGGCATAGAGCCTCACTTGGGGGTGTCCCTCTGCAAAGGCGGATACGATGCGCTCGGTCGAGTCCGTGGAGCCATCGCTGACCACTAAGACCTCGTAGGGGTTCCAGCGAGGGTGGGCACTCAGATAGTCCACAATCCGTTGGAGCGTACGCTCTATGCGACTCTCCTCGTTATAGGCAGGGATGACGACCGACAGGCGGGGATTAGTCAGAGCCAAACACCTCCTGGAGCGCCTTCACGAAGGCAGTGTAGGTAGCGGTGCCGAACAGGCAGAAACGCACCAGTTGGAGCTGAGTTCCTGCGTCCAGATGCGCCTTCAGCGTTTCCATCATGATTCGGGAGCCTTCCTCTACGGGGAAGCCTGCTATCCCCATCCCCACCGCTGGGAAGGCAATCGAGCGCACGCCATGCTCTTCAGCAAGGCGCAGGGTATGCGCGACACTGCTGCGGATGCTTTCAGCACTCGCACGCCCACCGAGCGACATGCTCGCGGCATGAATCACATACCGAGCGGGCAGGTTGCCAGCCCCTGTAATCGCCGCTTCTCCAACCCGAATTGCCCCATGACGGCGGCACTCTTCCTGAATGGTAGGACCACCCTTGCGCGCAATCGCTCCTGCTACCCCACCGCCCAAGAGGAGCCGATTGTTCGCTGCATTCACGATTGCGTCCACCGCCTGCTCGGTGATGTCGCCTTCAATCACCTCAATCTGAACGCCACGATAGGTGGTTGTCATACCAACAAAGATTGTACCCCTAAAGGGAAGGTTGTTTATACAAGTGGCTTGGGCATCCTGCCCATTACGCACACGGGCGGGACGCCCGTGCTACCAGGTGGCTTGGGCGTCTCGCCCAAGCAAGCACACGGGCGGGACGCCCGTGCTACGGATTTGGCTGATGGGCAAGATGCCCGTGCTACGGTTGTGTGGCTTGGGCGTCTCGCCCAAGCAAGCACACAGGCGGGACGCCCGTGCTACCAGGTGGCTTGGGCATCCTGCCCATTTCGCGCACGGGCGGGACGCCCGTGCTACGGTGGGGCTGATGGGCAGGATGCCCGCGCTACGAATCCTAAAGGTATACTTCCGATGGTGAGAGCGATGGGCACAACCGTACGCCCAGAGGTAATCTATCCTGAAACCGATGGTCAGCCGATGGCAGAGAATACCGTTCAGTTCAAGGCAATCGTGGCGTTGGTGAGCAATCTGGAAACCCTGTTTGCCGACCGTCCCGATGTGTTCGTAGCAGGCGACCTGTTCTGGTATCCCGTAGAGGGACATCCCGAAATTCGCCAAGCCCCCGATGCGCTCGTGGTGTTCGGTAGACCCAAAGGACACCGACGCAGTTATCTGCAGTGGTTGGAGGGCAACATAGCCCCTCAAGTGGTGTTTGAAGTCGCTTCGCCCAGCAACACCGAAGCCGAATGGCGCGCCAAACTGCAGTTTTACGACCAGTATGGTGTGGAAGAGTACTATCTGTATGACCCTGACACGGGCAACTGGAAGGGCTGGCTTCGCCGTCGGGGCGTACTTCGCCCGATTCGCAACATGGTCGGCTGGGTGAGTCCGCGCTTGGGCATTCGCTTCGGGCGTGGCTATCAAGAGGAGGTGGGGGTGAGTTATCCCGACGGCAGCCGCTTTCTGGGCTTCTTGGAAGTGATGCAGAGATGGCGCGAGGCGCGCCGTGCCCAAGAAGAGGCGGAACGGCGTGCAGAAGAAGAGCGCGACCGCGCCGAACGACTCGCCCAACGACTCCGCGAACTGGGCGTAGACCCCGACCAAGTGTGATTCGGCTCAGCAGGAGAGCGCTGTTCTACCCCGTATTAGAAATCGGTGAAGGCGATGAGCAAAACGCTTCTCTGGAGTGTGGTGATGTTGGTGCTCGCCCTCTTCGTGGGGGCACAAGAGCAACGGAAAGAGATTCTGCTTTTCAACGGCAAAGACCTCACGGGCTGGAAAGCCTTCTTAGCCGACCCGAATGTAAAACCTGAAGAGGTGTGGACGGTCGATCCAGAGAATGGGATTCTCATCTGCAAAGGCGAACCGCTGGGCTACCTCTACACCGAGAAGGACTACACGAACTACATCCTGAAGCTGGAGTGGCGTTGGGCACCTGACAAGAAGCCCGGCAACAGCGGTGTCCTGCTGAGAGTTCACGGGGAGCATAAAATCTGGCCCCGCTCGGTGGAGGCGCAACTGATGCATATGAACGCGGGCGACTTCTGGCTCATCGATGGCGCGCCTCTTGAGACCGACCCCGACTATGTGGATAAGAATGCCCCTCGCCACCGTTGGCGCAAGCGCAGTACCGAACGCCCCGCCCCGAACTGGAACGAATACGAGATTATCGTTCAGGGCGATAAGATTACCATCAAGGTCAACGGTGAGGTGGTCAACGAGGGCACGGGAGCCGAGATAGTGCCCGGTAAGATTGCCCTTCAATCGGAGGGGGGCGAAATCCACTTCCGCAATATCCGCCTCATCCCGCTGGACAAGTAGGTTTTCACGGGCTAAAAGGGGTACAATCTTTTTGGCAGGAGGTACACCTATGCCTCTCGATTTTCGCACGACTGATGAGGAGGAACGGCTCACTGTAGGGCGGTTTCTAAAGATAGTGGGTCTTTATGGGGGGGTCTTTCTGGTGTTTCTCGTTGTGGGGCACTATGGGGTTGCTCCCCTTTTGTATCAGTGGCTAAGCGGGGGGAATGTTTCAGAGCAGGTTGCCCAAGAGAAAGCCGAGCCTTCCGCCCAAGCAAAAGCATCGCTGCCGAAGGTGGAGGTGTATGAGAAGCTGCCCCCCGATGTGGTGGTCGGCTCCGGGCTTCCTAATGCTCCGAGGCAGGTTGCGCCGTACGACTACGAGGCATACCAACAAGCGCGGGAGCGCAAACGCCAGCAGAAACCACCTACCGATACCCAAGAACAGCCTCCTTCCTCGCCTGATGAAGAGGAAGAGCTGATTGTGGTTCCCGATGAAATTTTTTTCTCTGCTGATCGAGAGGGCATCCCAAGCGCAAACCAAGAGAAAAAAATTTCGGAAGAAAGCCTTTCTGAACCCAGCGAGCCTTCTGCAACTCCACCCTCCGAGCCTCCAACCGAACCACCACCAGTTCCCCCACCCGAAACGCCCTCCCCGCCGAGAAACTCTTCCGAAACTGCTACTGCGCCTACTACACGCTATCGTGTGCAGGTGGGAGTGTTTGAGAATCGTGAAAACGCCAACAACACCGTTCAGAGGCTCATAGCGAACGGCTTTGAGGCGAGCATTGTGCCCGTTCAGCACGATGGGCGCACGCTCTATCGGGTTCAGGTATTGGTGACCCGCGACCGCCAAAAAGCCGAGCAAGTGCGCCAACAACTGGAGAGCCTCGGATTTTCTGCCTCGATTGTGCCCGTAGAATGAGGGTATGCTATAAGCATGTCTGATTGGGCAAGCCTCTATGTGCATATCCCGTTCTGCCATCGCAAGTGTGGCTACTGCGACTTCAACTCCTACGCCCTCTCAGGAGCCATCGTAGACGACTTTGTCTCGGCTCTGCACAGGGAGATTGCGCAGTCGCCCTACGCGGGTATTCGTGTGCCCACTGTTTTCTTTGGGGGAGGCACGCCCACCTTTCTCAGTGGAGAACAGTTAGCCGAGATTCTGGCGCATCTGGCTCAGCGGTTCTCGATAGACTCCGATGCAGAAATCACGGTAGAGGCGAACCCTGGCAGTGTGGACTTTGCGAAGTTGCGCTGTCTGCGCCAAGCGGGCTTCAATCGGCTGAGCTTGGGCGTGCAATCGTTCGACCCTACCGAACTGAGGCTTATGGAGCGCATCCATTCGCCCAAAGAGGTGTTTCAAGGGGTCGAGTGGACACGACAGGCTGGCTTCACGAACCTGAACTTAGACCTCATCTTCGCTCTGCCCAACCAGACGCTGGAACGATGGGAGGCGAATCTTCAGCGAGCAATCGCATTAGAGCCAGAGCATCTCTCCCTGTACGCACTGATGTTGGAGCCGAACACCCGCTTCTATCACCTTTATCGGAAGGGGCGCTTGCAACTGCCCGATGAGGAGCTTCAGGTAGCGATGTTCCGCCTTGCACAAGCCTCCACGCGCGCTCACGGTTATGAGCAGTATGAGATTTCGAACTACGCCCGCCCTGGCTACGAGTGCCGACACAACATGGTCTACTGGCGCAACGAACCCTATCTGGGGTTCGGTCCGGGTGCGGTGTCCTACTATGAAGGCAGGCGATGGATGAACATCAAACACCCTCGGGAGTATGTGCGCCGAATTCAGCAGGGCGAGTCCCTCATACTGGAAGAGGAGCGATTGGAAGGCTGGGAAGCAGTTGGGGAAACGCTCATGCTGGGATTGCGCATGCGAGAGGGGGTAGACCTGGCGGTGTTGGAAGAGCGTTTCCGGCTCCCCGTGAGCGCCTACTATGCCGATACGATTGCCCACTTCACTCAGAGGGGATACTTGGAGCAGTTCGGCACACGCATTCGGCTAACCGAGGAGGGCATGCTGTGGCATTCAGAGGTGGCACTCGCATTCTTGAAATGAGCTTCACGCCCTCCCCACTCCCGTCGCTCCCTCTGCGCGCCTTATCGAGCCTCTATCGGCTGGGTTGGTGGCTTTATGAAGGCAGTTATCGGTGGGGATGGCGCAAGCGGGTACAGGTTTCCGTTCCAGTGGTGGGGATCGGTTCGTTGTGGGTGGGGGGTGTGAGCAAAACCCCTCTCACGATTGCCATAGCAAAACGGCTAAGCGAACAAGGCAAACGAGTCGCTGTCTTGGCACACGGCTATGGGGGTACACGCTACCGACAGGTGACTTTGTTAGAGCCGTATGAAACTGCAGACCCCCACGAGGTAGGGGACGAAACGGCAGAGATTCGTTGCGCCCTGCCCGAAATCCCTATTGCGGTGGGCAAGTGGCGGGTGGCAACCGCTCAGAGCGCGATTGCGCGCTGGCGACCCGACCTATTAGTGTTGGATGACGGTTTCCAGCATCTCCCTTTGGCGCGTACCGTCGATCTGGTGGTGCTTCCTGCAGAATGTCCTTTCAGCAACGGCTATTGCCTGCCTGCAGGTCCCCTGCGTGAGCCTCCAGCGGGTCTCCATCGTGCGGATGGGGTGATATTTATCCAGCATGAAGAGCCTACCCCCCCTCTCCCTCTTCCAGAGGAGCTGGGGGTGAGGGTGAAACTCCCTACCTTTAGCGCAATCATAAAGCCCATCGCCCTTCGCCTGCTACACGCCCCCGACCTCCTTCCCCTCGATACCCTGCAGTCCACACCGCTCCATCTGATGACGGCGATCGCCCGCCCTGAGCGATTCCTAAAAATGGTGGTGCAGTTGGGCTATCAGGTGGAACTGGTTCACACCTATCCTGACCACTACCGTTTTGAGTCTGCCGATTTGCGCACATTTGGCGACTATCCCCTGCTGATGACCGCAAAAGATGCGGTGAAATTGCGCCTCCTGCTTCCTAAAGAGGTGCCAGCCTATGTGCTTCTGATAGGGGCTGAGGTAGAGGATGCCCTTCTCGACTTCATTCTTCAGCGTATCGGGTAGCCTTGCGGGTTGTGGGGTATACTATCCCGAAGGTGAAATGGGTATGCATAAGCTTCGGGTTGTGATTGCCGACGACGAGCCGATTATCCTGTTGGATTTGCGCCAGATGCTGGAAGATCTGGGCATCTCGGTGGTAGGGGAGGCAAGCGACGGGCGCCAAGCCGTCGAGCTGGTACGCCAGCTCAAGCCCGATTTGGCAATCTTAGACATCAAGATGCCCGAGATGGACGGCATCGAAGCGG
>FWWL01009946.1_pt1 | contig 11239 bp, 7 predicted proteins | sample 2228331 | NCBI WGS metagenome assembly FWWL01 (sample SAMEA103939775, study PRJEB20133) | metagenome
GCCACGACGCATTCTTGCTCGAGCACGCAGCTCAAGCTCCCCTCATTTCATCATTCCTTGAGCGAGCCAAGAGTCACCCCTTTGAAGGAGATAGCGGTGAGGGAATCTAATCGCAAATTCATCGAGGAATGGATTGTTCGTCATGTGCCGGAACGCTCACGCGTTCTCGACGTCGGGTGTGGCGATGGCGCGCTCTTAGAGAGACTCGTCAAGGAGAAGCATTGCCGCGGGACCGGCATTGAGCTCGATGAGGCGAATGTGCGCCTGGCCATTCAACGTGGACTCAGTGTGCACCACGGCGACGCCGAAGAAGGACTCGAGCACTATGCCGATGACGGCTTCGATGTTGTGATCTGCAGCCTCACCATTCAGGAGCTCGGACACCCACAGCGATTGCTGCAGGAGGCTTTTCGAGTCGGGCGTCAGCTTATTGTTTCGTTCCCTAATTTTGGCCACTGGGTCGCCCGGTGGCAACTGGCAGTGCGTGGCCGGGCTCCCAGCACGCCAGCACTGCCCTACACGTGGTACGAGACTCCCAACCGCCACTATTTGACGGTGCTCGACTGGGAAGACTTTTGCCGCGCAGAAGGATGGCGGATTGTGGAGAAAGATTTTGTCGCCGATGGCCGGCGCGTCATCTGGCTGCCAAACCTGCGAGCAGAAGTAGGCATTTACTTGCTGGAAGAAGGGAAATGGAGCTGACCTTTCAAGTCTGGTGTCGTTACAAAAGTCCTCTTCCCAATCCCAATCGTTCCGCCACGCGACGCAGCCGCAAAAGCGCGCTGGAAGTATCGGAAAGCCCCTGACGCGCATACTGGCAATACCGAACAGCGTCGCCACGCATCCCGCGGAGCTCATAAAGCTCGGCAAGGCGCACGAGGAGCTCGGCCCGTTGAGGAGCCAGACGCAAAAAGGCCTGACGGAGATGCCAGCTGGCCAGCGCATACGATTGGGCTCGTTCAAGCTCACGCACCAAGAGGAGGCGTGTGACAAGATGATTGGGATTGTTGGCCACCGCCGCGCGAAGAACTTCGAGTGAACGAGCCGCTGACCCTGTATCAGCGTAATAATAAGCTAACTGATGATAATAACCAGGCTGATAGGGATTCAGGTCGATGGCCCGACGGCAAGCAGCCTCGATTTGGGGAGCGAGCGCCAGCGTTGCCAAAGAGTCCCCCGAAGCTAGCTCCTGATAGCTCTGCGAAAGCTTTGCCCATGCTTCGGCGGAAAGGGGAAAGACTCGCACGGCGCGCTCCAGGAGCTTCGCTTTTTCTTGAGGCGCAAGGCTGGCATTGTTTGCCTGCTTCACCAGCACGTTTGCCGAGAAAGGAAGGGCTTGAATGATCGCCACGGCAAGAATAAGGAGAGAAGCCCACACGACTCGTAGGATACTGCTCCAGGAAAACGTAGGCTCCGAGCTTTTAGCCAGCTCTCCACTGCGCAAAGCCGAATGCACGGCATGACTCACCCAGCGCTTGGGGGATAAACGTTGCCCCGTTGAAGCGGAAGCAAGAGAGACCGGTTCGTAAAAGATCCGCAAAGGATCGCGAACAACGACCAAGCTCACAAACGTGCCGTGAAGTGCCCACCACAGTGTCCAGCCCCACGGCTGCTTCATGTCGTCGAGGAAGAAGAAACGGCCAGCAGCGAGGAGGTTCAGCGAGAGAAACACAAGCACAGCCATACGCAGCCGTCGATTTGGAAAAAGCGCGGCATGGCTCAGCGCAAACCAAGGCACTCGCAACCACGCTGCCACGAAAATGATAACACCGACACTCCCCCACTCTGCCACCATTCTCACAAGAGCGGGGGCGGGCGGCAGATCAACAAATCCAAGGGGCCGATAAGCTTCTGCCAGCCACGGCCATGTTCCCACTCCCCCACCGACAATGGGAAACGCTTTGAGAATTCGCCATGCCGTTGTGGCCAACAGCCCCTGCTCGAAACTCCACGACGTGAGAGCTCCCCTTTGCCACGCATCAACGAGCTCCAGAAGTGTCTGCACGGCCCAGAGCGAAACTCCGCCCAGCAGGGCTGCAGCCCACAAGCCATAGACCAGATTGGCGGGTTTTCGCAGAAGAAAAAAGGGCTGGGCCAGCAGAAGCACGATCCCCACCACAAACGCCAAGCTGCGGTTGGCGATAAGCTGTTGAGCTGCGGAAGACGAAAGCGCCTCTCCCGTGATGCGATTGAGGAGCGATTCACTTGTGACCCAAATACCTGCACATACAGCAAGCATCACCACGTTGAATAAACGGAGACGGCGAAAAAAAAGATAACGACCTAGAGCAAACGCCCAAATACCGTTGGCCCCCCATGCCAAGCTCTCCGCCGTTACAGCACGGGCATCTGAATAATGAAGCGAAGCAACAAAAAATATAAAAAACAAAGCAACTAGAAAATCAAAATGGCTCCAGTACAGAGGCGGGCGACCTTGCAAGTTATGGCTCGCGTAGGCGAGTAGAAAAGCCAAAGCGAGAAAGAGCTGAGCGAAGAAGGTGCCGGCAGAGACAACCGTGGTCGCTTGCGCCAACAGAGCCAAAGCCAAACCAAGGCCGAAAGACGCTGCAATATCTAGCAGCAGGACTAGAACGTCGCGCTTGCGGACAACTGGTTTTTCTCTTGGACTCACGACTGCTCATTTCCAGAAAGGCGAGACTGCCAAGGCAAGAGAATAGGCGGTGCGTTATTCACCCCCTGATTTCGATTCCGCACTTGCAGCTCTAGATTTGAACTTTCTAGTATGACTGTCGTAAAAGACTGCGCCAATCTGCCACACTCCGAACGCGTCGATGAGGGGAGCGATTAGCCGATGAGTCTAACAACCGAAGCACTCGAGTACCATCGCAAAACTCCTGCAGGCAAAATTGAGATTCGCCCGACGAAGCCATGTCTTACGCAGCGTGATCTTGCGCTCGCTTACACCCCTGGCGTGGCGGAGCCCTGTCGAGAAATTGAGAAAAACCCTGAGGATGTTTTTAAGTACACAGCGCGAGGCAATCTTGTAGCTGTCATTAGCAACGGCACCGCCGTCTTGGGGCTTGGCGACATCGGCCCGCTGGCTGGCAAACCAGTCATGGAGGGCAAGGCTCTCCTCTTCAAGCGGTTCGCAGACATCGACGCCATCGACATCGAGCTGGCGACTAAGGATCCCCAAGAAGTCATTCGGACAGTTCAGCTGCTCGAGCCGACGTTTGGCGGCGTGAATCTCGAAGACATCAAGGCACCGGAATGCTTTGAGATCGAGGAGACGCTACGGGCGACGCTTGAGATCCCCGTATTCCACGACGACCAGCATGGCACGGCGATTATCTCGGGAGCCGCTTTGCTCAATGCTCTGGAACTCGTCGGCAAGCGGATTGAAGATGTGCGCATCGTCTTTAGCGGAGCAGGCGCCGCAGCCATTGCCACAGCCCGATTCTACTGCCTGCTTGGAGCACGCCGAGAAAATATTATCATTGTCGATTCCAAGGGCGTCATCCACAAGGACAGGGAAGAGGGCATGAACCGGTGGAAGCGGGAATTTGCCGCGGACATCTCGGCCCGCACTCTCGCCGAGGCTATGCGCGATGCCGACGTCTTCGTGGGCCTTTCCGTGGCAGGGCTTGTCAGTGAGGAAATGCTGCGCAGCATGGCTCCGCGCCCCATCGTGTTTGCGCTGGCCAACCCTGATCCTGAGATTCCCTACGAGGTCGCGAAAAGAGTCCGGCCCGATGCCATTGTGGCTACAGGGCGTTCTGATTATCCAAACCAGGTGAACAACGTTCTCGGTTTCCCCTTCATCTTTCGTGGAGCACTCGATGTGCGGGCGCGTCAGATCAACGAGCAAATGAAGGTCGCCGCAGCGCATGCTCTGGCTCGTCTGGCGAAGGAAGACGTCCCTGACAACGTAGTGCAGGCTTACGGTCTCGAGTCGTTGGGGTTTGGGCCCGATTATCTCATTCCCAAGCCCCTCGACCCACGCGTGCTTCTCTGGGTGGCGCCGGCTGTGGCCCAGGCAGCTATGGAAAGTGACGTCGCTCGGACGTCGCTCGACATCGATAAGTACCGCGAGCAACTCGAAAGCCGCCTGGGGCGCTCTCGCGAGATCATGCGCTTCGTCTTTCACAAAGCTCGGACAGCGCCCAAACGGGTGGTGTTTGCCGAAGGAGCGCATCCGAAAATCCTTCGCGCTGCGCGTCAACTGGTGGATCAACGCATTGCTGCCCCCATCCTCATCGGTGACCCGCAAGAAATCTCAACCGCTGCAGCACGGCTTCAGATCGACCTCAGCGATCTCAGCGTGGAAGACATCCGGCGCTCGGAGCGGCGTGATCGCTACGCGCAACGCATCTTCGAATTGCGATGCCGCAAAGGGGTGACCTTGAGCGAGGCCTACGAGCTGCTCGACAACCCTAATTATTATGCCTCGGTGATGGTGGAGATGGGCGATGCCGATGTGATGATTTCTGGCATCGAATACCACTACCCCGATGGACTGCGCCCTCCGATGCAGATCATTGGTGTGGACCCCAAGTATGGAGCAGCGGCTGGCGTCTACCTCATCATCACGCAACAACGCACGCTATTCTTTGCCGACACGACAGTGAATATCGATATGGACGAGCAACGGCTGGCGCGGGTGGCGCTGCTCGTGGCCGATCTTGCCCGCAGTTTTGGTGTGGAGCCACGCATCGCCATGTTGAGCTTCTCAAACTTCGGCAGCGTGCGTCATCCCCGCACAGAAATGGCTAAAAAAGCCACCGAGATTGCAGCGCAAATGGATCCCACGCTGCGCATTGATGGCGAAATGCAGGCAAACACCGCCCTCACTGCGGAGCACCTTGCGCAAACTTATCCGTTTAATCGGTTGGGAGGCGAGGCCAACGTCCTTATCTTCCCGAATCTTGAGGCTGGAAACATCGCTTATAAGCTGGTGGCGCGCCTTGCCAATGCTGAAGTCGTGGGCCCCATCCTCGTTGGCATGCGCAAGCCGGTGCACATTCTCCAGCGTGGCGATGAGGTCAAAGACATCGTGAACCTCACCGCCATAGCGGTCATTGGGGCGCAGAAATGATGCCGCAAATGCATTCAGGCTCTTTTAGTGGCACGTAAACACGACTCAGCGAGGTGATGCGCATCATGAGAATTGCGGTGACCGGAGCGACAGGTTTTATCGGCCGAGCACTTTGCGCCCAGCTGCAGAGTGATGGGGCGGAGGTTGTGCGATTGGTCCGGCGCCCCACAGGCAAAGGCAACGAGCTCGCATGGTCGGCCGAAGAGGGCCTCAGAGAGCCCCATAAACTTGAAGGCTGTGAAGCCGTCGTCCACCTTGCGGGGGAGAGTATTGCTGGGGGGCTGCGTTGGACAGCTGAGAAAAAAGCTCGCATCATGCAAAGCCGCGTCCAAGGAACGCGCAATCTCATCGCCAATCTGGCTCGCCTCCGGACCCCGCCGCGGGCGTTTCTCTGCGCCTCAGCGATCGGCATCTACGGCGACCGGGGCGAGGAAATCCTCACCGAGGCCAGTCCCATCGGGTCACGCGGCTTTCTCGTGGAGGTGGCAAGGGCATGGGAGGAAGCTGCCGCGCAAGCGAAGGTTTTTGCGGAGCGGGTGGTCCACCTGCGGATCGGACTTGTTTTGGGACTTGAGGGCGGCGCCCTGCCCCAGATGCTGCCTCTTTTCAAATGGGGTTTAGGCGGACCTCTTGGCAGTGGCCGACAGTGGTGGAGCTGGATTTCGCTGGAGGACGTAGTGGGAGGGATCACCCACGCACTTCAGCACCCCGAAATCGTGGGAGCAGTCAATTTTACAGCTCCAACCCCTGTGACAAATTCGGAATTCACCCGCACCCTTGCTCAAGCGCTCCGCCGGCCCGCATGTCTGCCCGCGCCAGCTTTTGCGCTGAAACTTCTCATGGGCGAAATGGCCGAGGAACTCCTTCTGGCCAGCACGCGGGTACTACCTCAGCAGCTGCAAAGCTCGGGGTACGCGTTCAAGCACTCGTCTCTCAGAGAGTGTTTGTCCGCTCTTCTCGCCCACTGAAGAGCCACCATCAGCCGAGGGAAGCGCTTTCTTGCCACGTGCAAGGAGGGTCAGGGGCTTGCAGTTTCCCCTTGCGTTTGCCTTTGAGTGTGGGGAGCAAAGCGTACGGCCAATGCGGCCAATGTTCGCTCAAGCGAACTCTTGGCAAATTTCTAAAAAAGGTGAAGGGCTTTGGCTGAGAACTTTCCTATTCAACGCGTTATCATGGAAGAAGATGACCTGGCGCGCGAGCTCGCGTTGCTGGCGGCGACACTCCACCGCGACTTTCCCCATGATCCCGATCTCGTGCTTCTCGGGATCAAGACTCGCGGGATTTACTTGTGCCAGCGCTTGGCAAAGCTTCTGGGAGAGAATCATGGCCAGAAGGTGCAAACGGGGGAAATCGACATTACCCTCTATCGCGACGATCTTTCCACACTTGGTCCCCAGCCGATGGTTGGGAAAACGACGATCGATTTCGACGTGACGGATAAGAAGATCGTCCTCATCGATGATGTCATTTTCACGGGGCGCACGATTCGCGCGGGTCTCGACGAGATTGTCGATTTCGGTCGTCCGCGGCTCATTCGCCTGCTTGTCATCGTGGACCGCGGTTTGCGTGAATATCCTATCCAACCGGACTACGTGGCGCGGCGTGTGGAGACGGATTACTCCCAGGTCGTCCAGGTGCGCCTCAAAGAGGTCGACGGCGAGGATCGGGTTGTCCTCTGTAAGCTGCCCGGGAACGAATAGTTTTCGCGCTTCACTTGATACGCGTCACGGGAAATAAAGTGCTTGGCGCTTTGGTACGCTAACGCGGGCATTCACTCGAGAGCTGGCGTAGCTCAGCTGGCAGAGCAGCTGACTTGTAATCAGCAGGTCGTCGGTTCGAATCCGACCGCCAGCTCCATTTTTATATCCATTCCACCGTCACAAGCTTTTCCATGGCACGCAATTTTTCAGCGAGGAGGGGGACGATCTGCTGGCGGGGAAGCACGCCCGTTTGAAAAAAAGATTGCGAGTGAGAAGCGGGGTTTTCTGTCTTGCCCACCAAGAAGATGACTTCGTCCGCCCGCACCATGTGTTCGTAGAGCTCCACCACGACGTTGCGCTCCTCAACGACCGTCGGGCTGCAATCAAGAAGGTTTGAAAGCTGGTTGAGACAGATGGCTCCCTCGGTGGCGAGATCGACGCCTTCCAAGATGAGCCGCGGCGGACAGTAGGGGTGAAGCGAGCGCGGGTCGACGATAGCCTCCGTGCCTAGATAGCGGGCCACAATTCCAGCCGTTGTACCACCGCAAACAATTTTGGTGCCTCGATACGCAAGAAAACGTTGAACAATCTCGGCGTCGCACTGGGGTGAGCTTGGGGGACCTGTGAGCACGATAACCTGACGAGCCTGACGCACGAGAATCAGAACGGCGGAGGCATCATCGGATTGATCAGCCGAACTGAGCTTGGCTGCGCGCAGGACAATGTGCTGAGGGAGACGCCGAATGCTATCCGTTGTTGCGAAAAATTCTGCTTCGCGCCTCACGTTATCGATGCCCCATCCCCAAGCAAGACCACTGCCCACGCCCGCTTGTGTGACACCATCGGAAACAAGAAGAAGGCCATCCGCCTCTTGAAGCTCCACGGAGTAACGGGCAACGATTGCGCCTCCCAAGGCGAGTGGCTCGGAAGGAATGGCATGAAGTTGGCGCCGAGACAACACAAGCGGCGGTGGCATTTCATAGCCGTAGATAGTGGCTAACCCCTGGCTGGAGATCTGGGCCACCGTGAGAGCTGTCCAAAGCGACAGACGCGGGCGATTCTCTTCGAGTGTCTCGAGAACGTCTTCCAGTGAACTTATCAAAGAAGCTCCGCAATCCAGTTTTGTGCGCAAACGCGCGACAGCAAACTGGGCCGAGAGGTTGGCGTGGATACCGCTTTTGAGGCCATCGGCTAAAAAGACGTAGGTGGCCTCCGGCCGCCGCAGCACCTCGACGAGATCGCCAGCGACATGCGCTCCGTGCTTGGGCTGAATCGCGATTTCAACTTCAGCGAACAGCTTTGTCATGGCGTCTCACCTCGGCTAAGGAAGCGGCAGGGATAGAAGGTGACTCGGGGGAGGCCGCTTCCATGAGGCTCTTCACGATCTCTTCGCCTCGCGCCGTTTGTTCGGCCAGGAGGCGGGTGATATCCTGGGCCATGCGCAATTGATGCTGGAGAAGATCCCGACTGCGGACGACAGCTTCGCGATGCAAGGCAGCAAGCTTCTCGCGATTGAGGGTACTCTCGGTGACGTCGACAAAGATGCCGACAATCTGATCTTCTTCCTCCAGCGCGTAGACAATTTGGTGAAAGATGCGGCCGTACCGCGAGTCTTGGGTGGTGCGCTCTACGCGCTGACTGCGATTGGCAGCGACCTGCTCGAACGGAGTGGGGTCCGTCAGGTAGGAGATGTGGCGCCCCAGCGGCGGCGTGGCGCAGAGGAAGAAGCGCTGGAATGCCGGGTTCATGCTGAGAATGCGCAGTTCGCTGTCGAGGATCACTATTCCATTGGGGCTGGTTTCAAGAATGCGGTCGGTGCGCCGCTCGGCCAGCAGACGCATACGCGGCATGCACATCTCTGGCTCGGCAAGCCCTCGCACCACTGCGATAGCTTTCTCACGACACGAATTGTAGCCACACGCGCCGCAATTGAGCTGATCGCGGGGATCGAGCTTGCCGATGCGCGCTAACGCACGGCGAATGGCGTCCTCGGAAAGTTTGGCGCGATCAATGGGATTCGGGTGAAATCGAGCGGAAAGCCTCGCGATCGTTTCTTCGTCCAACTCGGGCAAGACCGTCTTCGAGTCGCAAGAGGGAGCTTGGGCATAGTTCAAAATGCCAAGTCGCCGCTCGAAAAGATTCCCACTGTCGCCGAAGCCGACGCCACCTATACATCCTCCGGGGCAAAAGAGAGGTTCAACGACAACTCGCCCCTTTGGGGGAGCCGACTCCAACACCTCACGCAGTTGTTCACACCCCGAAGTCGAAAGGATCGATGGCTCCAGCAGATCTGTCGTCATACTGGCCGCACGAAGTTGCCCCCCCACAAGAGGAAAGGAGCGTGCAGAAGGCGGCCCCGTTTCGTCAAAGCGGCTCTCTTCCAGAGACTCAAACGAGATCCCCTCGCGCTGGAGCCACGCGCGCAACTCAGCAAATGTCAGGACGCAATCCACATCCTCAGCGAATTCGGGGCGCTCCGCTTCCGCTTTTTTGGCCACACAGGGACCAATAAAGACGACGGCATCGACGCCCAGGCGATTGCGGAGCAGGCGGGCGTGGGCGACCATGGGCGAGACAACAGGGGCGACCGCGGAGAGTCTCGCGGGCACATAGCGCTCAACGTAGCGCACAATGACAGGACAGGCGCTGGTGAGGGTCAGCGACGAGCTCTTTCCCTGCGTGACGATGCGCTGCGCAGTGACCTGTGCGACCGCATGCGCCCCCACTGTCGTTTCTGCTACGTAGGCAAATCCAAGCTTTCGCAGAGCGCTCGCCAGCCGGCTCACTTCGTGCTCAGCAAAAGCCGCTGGATAGGTGGGAGCGACGCTTGCAGCCACGCGAGGGCGGGTCGCCAGGAGCTCAGCGGCCCAAAGAGTGTCGTCCCGGATAACTTTTGCCTGCTGAGGGCACTCGCGCACGCACGTCCCGCAGTAGAGGCATCGCTCCTCGACCAGCTGCGCCTGACCTTCGTGCATGCGGATAGCCTTGACCGGACAAACGCGCACGCAGCGGTAGCAATCACGGCATCGAGCACGATTGGTGGAGATGATGGGTGACCGCTGCTGCACGGGCCGGGTCATGGCACGCTACCTCCCTAACGGCTCTACTGGCTGGGTGACAGCGAGTTGACGCTCGATTTCTTCGATGACGCTTTCCAGCGTTGCTGCACCGATAAGTCTCCCGCCCACGGAGACGTTCGGTGCGTTGCGACAATTCTCAAAGCAGAAGGTCCCTTTGAGAGTGACCTTTTCACGAAGCCCGCGCGCCTCGAGGGCTTGAACAAGACCGTCGAGGATGGCCCGGCTGCCACGGAGATAACAATTTGTGCCTACACAAACGCTCACGACAAGGCGTGGTTCGGCGGCATCAGTGATCGGCAGCGCGGAGACCAAGCTGCGCCGGCGATTCTGATAGCGCGTGTGTAGAAGCTCATGGGCTTTGTGGCTGGCCGGAGCCCCAAGCACTTCGCGGTAGCACTGCAACACGGCCGGGTTCTGCTGCGCCGTATGCAACTCAATGGAGCGGTCAATATCGTAGAGAGCCTCGATCCGTTTCTTCACGGCATTGCGCTTCGTGGCGACAGGCTGTCCGGCACCGCCCACGCACCCCATGGGGCACGCCATGACTTCGATCAAGTCGTACTGGGCTTCTCCCGCTCGAACCTTCTCTGCCAGATGTCGTGCGTTGGCAAGGCCATGAGCAACCGCCACGCGGACAGGCGCGCCATTGATTTCGACTTGCGCCTCGCGGATCCCCTCTGCGCCACGAACTTCTTGGAACTCGAGTCTCACAAGATCCGTAGCATAGGTGCGTGAGACGGCATAGCGCAAAACTGCTTCGGCAACCCCACCCGTAGCTCCGAAAATAACGCCGGCGCCCGTCTTCTGCCCAAAAGGCATATCGAGGGCTTCAGGGCGGAGTTGGCTAAGATCGAGTCCATGCGCCTCGATCATCGCGATGAGCTCTTGAGTGGTCAGCACGTAGTCCACATCGCGGATTCCTTCGCGAGCGAATTCGGGACGCTGCGCTTCGAACTTCTTCGCTGTGCACGGCATGATGGAAACCACGACAAGCTGCTCGGGGGCAACGCCGAGGGTCCGCGGTAGGGTCGTCTTGGCGATCGCTCCAAACATCTGCTGAGGGGAACGGCAAGAGCTCAGGTTCCCGAGAAGATCGGGGTAATACTGCTCCGCGAATTTGACCCACGCCGGGCAGCAAGAGGTAAACATGGGCAAAGTGCCCCCCTCTTCTTTGCGCCGCAGAAACTCATTGCCTTCTTCGATGACCGTCAGATCTGCGGCAAAGCATGTGTCGTAGACCTGAACAAACCCCATGCGACGGAGAGCTGCTGCAATCTGACCTGTGGCCACACTCCCTACCGGCATGCCGAAAGCTTCGCCGACGGCAACGCGCACTGCCGGCGCAAGTTGGGCAATGACCTTCTTATGAGGATCGGCCAAGGCAGCAAAGACGTCGTCGACGT
>FWWL01009947.1_pt1 | contig 11237 bp, 4 predicted proteins | sample 2228331 | NCBI WGS metagenome assembly FWWL01 (sample SAMEA103939775, study PRJEB20133) | metagenome
TTTTAGATTGTAGATTTTGGATTGGAGATTGCTGCGATAGCGTTGTGATGCGCTCTGATGAGCGTGCGCATGCGGCTTGTTCAATTCCAATCGGTATAAAGCCCTCGACCGGCAGGACGAAGCCCGCCTGCGCGGGCTGTCGGGGATGATGTACAGAAAAACCATAAGCCCTCGACTGGCAGGACGAAGCCTGCCTGCGCCGGCTTGCGGGGATGATGGGCTGGAAAACCACAAAGGCTGCGGCTGCGTCTGGCAAAGCGTACTTTCGTGGACTCCACAGGCTAGAGGTTGCCTTCGCGCAAGAGCCGAGACGTTTACGCCCACGGAAATGGCTCATCCGGCAAAATACAACGGTAGTACTATCGGCTATTGGCTCTTACGATGACCATGAACGCCTGCCATGTCATCTTTGGTTGCGTCATGGCATAAACAACGGTATAGTATGACGGCTATACGAAAACGTAGCGGACCTTTCACGAACATATGCCTTCCTCTGGTCACATACTTGTCGTCGATGATCACGATTACGTGCGCAGCGCGCTGGCGCGACAACTCGAACGCGCCGGGCATACGGTCGTCGTGTGCGCTGATGGCGTGCAGGCGCTTGAAGCGGTTCGGCAGCAGCCTTTCGATCTGATCCTGCTCGATATTCTGATGCCCGGCATGCGGGGTGATCGCGTTTTGAGCATGCTCAAATCAGATCCCGCGCTGCGTCATATTCCGGTGATCGTCATCTCCGGCGATCAGGACCTTGATCTAATCACTTCCTGCATTGAACTCGGCGCTGCCGACTATCTGGGAAAGCCGTTCAACACAACGATCCTAAACGCGCGTGTCAACGCATGTCTGGAGCAAAAGCGGCTGCGCGACGCTGAGCAGGCATACGTCCGCATGCGGCTGCAGTTGATCAGCACGGAAGCCGATCATCCTGCATTTGCCAGTGATCCGTTCATCCAACAGGTGCTGCGCGACTCAACCGGATTCGAGGCGGTTGATCAAACCCTTCAGTCCATGCTCAACCGGCTGGAAGCGGAACATCGCGAGCGATTACGGGCTGAAGAAGAACTGCGCGCTCTGAATCTGGCGCTCGAGCAGCGTGTCGCCGAGCGAACGAAAGCATTGCAACGCTCTGAAGAGGCGCTGCGTCAGCAAACGAGCCTCCTGCTGGCGATCCTCGACAGCATGGGAGATGCGGTGATTGTTACAGACACGCAGGGACAGTTGATCCACCATAATCCTGCAGCGATCCAGATCCTCGGTGATCGCCTGTCGGCGTTGCTTCCGAGTGCGCCTGATACTCCGGTGGCTCAATCCCCTGATCGTCGTTGCTGGTTAACCCCGCGTGACCTGCCGTTTGCGCGCGCGCTTCACGGCGAGGCGGTTGATGCGGCGGAGGTATGGTTGCCGGCCACTGATCGCCATCCAGAGCAGTGGTTGAGCATCACTGCCCGTCCGCTCCGCGACAGTGAAGGATTGAGCGGAGGGGTCGCCATCGTGCGCGATGTCACTGAAGCCAGGCGCGCTGAAGCAGCGTTGCGCGCCAGTGAGGAACGGTATGCGCTGGCTGCGCAGGGCGCCAATGATGGATTATGGGACTGGGACCTCGTCAGCAACAAGATTTACTTCGCGCCGCGCTGGAAGGCGATGTTGGGGTTCACAGACGAGGAGATTGGGACCTCTCCCGACGAATGGTTCAGTCGCATCCATCCCGATGATCGCGAGCGGGTCGAACTCCGCCTCCTGGCGCATACCCGCCGCCTGATCAAGTCGCTGGAACTGGAATATCGGATGCGCCACCGCGACGGGCACTATTGCTGGATGCTGTGTCGCGGCGTTGCGGTGTGGGATGAGCGTGGTCAGGCGGCGAGGATCGTCGGGTCGCAGACCGACATTACGGCGCGTAAACGCGCCGAGGAGCAACTGGCGTATGGCATGCTCCACGACGCTCTGACGGGGCTGCCCAATCGCGCGCTCTTTATGGACCGGCTTGGTCAGGCGATCAGGCGATCACAGCGCGAGGATCATCTGTTTGCGGTGTTGTTCCTCGATCTGGATCGTTTCAAAACGATTAACGACAGCCTTGGGCACACGGCAGGCGATGAATTGCTGGTGGCAGTTGCACGACGACTGGAACAGACCATCCGTCTGGGCGATACCGTCGCGCGGTTGGGCGGTGACGAGTTTGCCATTATTCTCGACCCGCTCGAGTCGCCGGGGCAGGCCGAACGGATCGCGGAACGCATCCAGCAGGCATTGCGCGCGCCCCTGACCATTGCCGATCGCGCCATCTATACGACAGCCAGCATTGGTCTGGTTCTGAGCAAGGGATATGAGCGTTCCGAGGAGATCGCACGAGATGCCGACACTGCAATGTATCAGGCAAAGATGCGCGGGCGCGCACGCTATGTTGTTTTCGATCCAGATATGCGCCGGAAGACGCTCAGTCATTTCCACCTCGAACACGACCTGCGCAGGGCTATTGAGCACGGCGAACTGCGCATCCACTACCAGCCGATCGTTGCGCTTGCCGATGGAAGGATAGTCGCGGTGGAAGCGCTGGTACGCTGGCTGCATCCTCACTATGGTCTCACTACACCTGATCAGTTTATTCCTCTGGCGGAAGAGACCGGATTGATCACCGAAGTCGGTCGATGGGTGCTTCAGGAAGCCTGTGGTCAATTGCGTCAGTGGCACGTTCGCTACCCACATCGGAATGACCTGTGGATGAATGTCAACCTGTCGGCGCATCAGCTGACGCAGTCCGATCTGGTCACCCAGGTGGCTGACACAATCAGGGACAACGAACTGCCGCCGTGCGCGCTCAAACTGGAAATCACCGAGCATGCCTTCATGACCCACCGCGAGCTGGCAACCGTGCAGTTGAACGAACTCAGGTCGCTGGGTGTCGGCGTGTGCATCGACGATTTTGGGACGGGCTATTCATCGCTCAGTTATCTGAGCCAGTTTCCGGTCGATACATTGAAGATCGACCGGGTGTTTATCAGTCGTATCAATTCCGGGCGTGAGCATCGTGAAATTGTCAAAGCCGTCATGACCCTGGCTCATTCACTTGGCATGACGGTGGTCGCCGAAGGCGTCGAAACGGTCGAACAAGCCAACGAGTTGCGTGCATTGCGTTGCGAGTATGCACAGGGATGGCTCTTCGGCCACGCACTGCCGCCAGCGCAGATCGAAGAAATGCTGGCGGATCATCGCTCGTAGCGGCATTCGTCTATGTCCAATCAAGCGCTCGACACCCCACCACGTACTATCGGTCTGCTTGTCTCAATCGTCCAGCAACCCTTCTGGCTGGGCGTTGTTGATGCAGCGCGCAGGCGGGGCGCCAACCTGCTCTGTTTTATGGGAGGAACGCTTCCAACGCGCGGACAACCGTTGCTCAGGGTTCCCTATCCGCAACGGTTGCCGGCGTTGTCGTTCTTCTCGCTGGCAAACAGTCCGCGTCTCGATGGCATGATCACGTGGGGCGGGAGCAGAGCCGGATTCAGCATGAACCTGGACGATGCCGAGGTGGAGGAGTTCATTGCCCCATATCGGCGGTTGCCGCTCGTCAATTATGAAGGGCGTATTGCCGGCGTTCCCTCGGTTGTGACCGACACGCGCCAGGGTATGCGCGCGCTGATCGAGCATATGATCGAAAACCATCAGCGACGCCGCATCGCATTCATTCGCGGTCCCGTGGGTCATCTGGAGAGTGAGGAACGCTTTCTCGCGTATCAGGAGACGCTCCAGCGGTACGGTATTCCCTTCGATTCGGCGCTGGTCTATCAGGACTCGCAATGGGGGAAAATTGTCGGTGTCGAGGCGGTTCATACCCTGGTCAGGCAGCGAGGTGTGCGTCCTGGCATCGACGTTGACGCAGTAATCGGCTCCGAGGTGGATTATGCGGTCGGCGCGCTGCAAACGCTCCAGGAGTATGGTGTGCGCATCCCCGACGAGATGGCGGTCGCCGGGTTCAATGATCATCTCGATGCACAGACTCTGGCGTTGCCGATCACGGTCATGGCAAAACCGTTCTACGAAGCGGGCGTCGTCGCCGTTGATGCGCTCCTCGACCTGATCGACGGCAAGAGCATCCCTGACCGGATCGATGTCCCTGCTCGCCTGATCGTGCGCCGCTCCTGCGGGTGCTGGTCGCTGGATTGTCCGGCGCCGCTTTCACAGACGCTGACCGGTGAGGCGCCCGCCATGCGCTTATCTGCTCCTGCCGGGTCGTCTGGCGACCAACTGGTGGCGCGAATAATGCGTCTTCGCGAGACGATCGATCCGTCAATGGAACAATCATGGCTCGATGGATTGATCGAAGGATTGGCGCCTGAAACGCCAGAGAGCAAAAACGAGGCGCGGGATCGATTCTGGAGCGAGTTCGAGCGTGAACTGTCGCGCGGGTGCATCTCTCACAAGATGGCGCAGTGGCACGACCTGATCTCCGAGTTGCTCTATCTGGTCGCTTCAGCGCTCGCCGATCCCGATCGATTGCCACCGGAAAATCGTCTGTTCCTGCAACGGGTGCGCCTTGCGCTGGCGCAGGAACGTGAGCGCGCCAGGATTGAATTACGCACCCAGACGGTTGAGCAATCCCACACACTGCTCGAGATCAGTCAGTCCATGCTTATCACCCAGGAAGTCGATCATCTGCTCGATATGCTTGCACAGCGTCTGCCCGAAATGCGCATCCGCAATTGCTGGCTTGTTTTGTTCGATGATTTCACCCAGACGATTGCGCGGGAAGCCCCCGAACGAGGTCGAGTGGTGCTGGCGCTTCGCGAAGGACGGAGATTACCGTTGCCTGCGGATGGCATTCCGTTCCTCAGTTGCTGGATTGTGCCCGATGAACTGCTTCACAATCATCAGCCATACGCGCTGGTCGTCAGTCCGCTCTTTTTTGGGTTGCGCGACTTTGGGTTGATTGCAGTGCAGGCCGATCTGCGTGAAGGCAGAGTGTATCAAATGCTGGCGCAAGAGATCAGCAGCGCGCTGCAATCGGTCTTCCTCTGGCGCGACTATCACCGATCAGAGTATGCACGACGCGAGAGTGAGGCGCGCCTGCATACGCTGATCGAACATATGCCGGTTGCGCTGTGGGCGAAGGACGCTGATGGCAGATACCTTATGCAGAACTCTGTCATGCGGTCGCTCCTGGAGGATAATTCCTGGCGGGAGCAGAACCGTAGCCTGTCAGCGGTGCAGGAGGAATGGCGGTTGTATGAGTCCTGGGCGTTTGAAGGGCGAACAGTTTCTTTCGAGCATACATTGCCGGTTCAGGGTCAGACTCGTTTGTTCAAACAGATCATTGCCCCGGTGCGTGTAGATGGCGCTGTGACTGCGATTTTGGGATTGATCTTCGATATTACCGAGCAGCGCACTGTCGAGGAGTCGCTCCGGGCTGCCAAAGAGACGGCCGAGGAGGCGCGGCGCAATGCTGAGTCTGCCAGTCGCGCCAAGAGCGCCTTTCTCTCGAATATCAGCCACGAACTGCGCACGCCACTCAACAGCATCCTTGGCTATGCACAAATTCTGTACCACGACCCCGCGACTCCCAGTCATCAACAGAAAAGCCTGCAGACCATCCTCACCAGCGGTGAGCACCTGCTCAACCTTATCGATGATTTGCTCGACCTGGCGAAAGCGGAAGCCGGAAAGCTCCAGTTGCAACCGGTTGCATTCGATCTCAATGCGATGATAACAAGTATCGCCGGGATGGTTCAGGAGCGGGCGGCTGCTAAAAATCTGACATTCGTGCAGACGATTGGACATGTGCCGCGCATCGTCAGGGGTGATCAGAAACGCCTGAAACAGGTCTTGATCAATCTGCTGAGCAATGCTGTAAAGTTTACCCGTCAGGGCACAATCACGCTTCAGGTTGACCCAACGCCCGACCTGCCGGGCTTTGTCCGATTCCAGGTCATCGATACCGGCATCGGTATTGATCCGCAGCATTTCGAGACGATTTTTCGCTCATTCGAGCAGTTGCACACCCAGACTGGCGAAACGGGAACGGGACTGGGTCTGGCGATTTCGTCTGAACTGGTTACACTGATGGGAGGAACGTTGCAGGTGGAGAGCACGCCCGGTGTCGGCAGCCGTTTCTGGTTTGATATCCCGCTGTCGCCGGAGCAGCTTAAGGTGTCTCCAGCGGTACCGGCTGAACGTCGGATTATCGGGGTGGCCGGTCCTGCGCCCAAAGTGCTGGTTGTTGATGACCTTCCCGGCAATCGTGCGGTTGTGTGTGAGATGCTTCAACCGCTGGGGATCATCACTGCCGAAGCATGCGATGGAATAGAAGGGTTGAGTCGCATTGATGAATTCAGTCCTGATGCCGTTATTCTGGATCTGGTGATGCCCGGTATGAATGGTCTGGAGATGATCCGTCGTATTCGCCAGTGCGCTGCGTATGATCACATTGTTCTGATTGTCAGTTCCGCCAGCGCCTATCCGGATGATCGCCGCCAGAGTCTCGAAGCCGGCGCCCAGGCATTTATCCCCAAACCGATTGATCGCACAGTCTTGATCGAAACGCTCCAGCGCTGCCTTCCCCGGGTCGAGTGGCGCTCTGTTGAGGTATCCGAAGAGTCGTCATCCTGGACGGTGGACGCGCTGCCGCCGGATGACACGATGGCGTCATTGATCGAACTGGCGCGCATTGGTGATATCGATGGGCTTCAGGGCGCGATTGACAGACTGGCGCAGACCATGCCGCAGACGACATCGTTTATCGTGCACGTTCGACATCTGCTGGAAACGTTTCAGATCAGCCAGTTACAGGCGTTTTTGCGCCAGGCGCGAGGAGAGCCATGAGTGACTTGCCCGACACTGTTCTGGTTGTTGATGATCATCCTGCCAACCTTGGCGTGTTGTTCACGAGTTTGAGAAATGCAGGGTACCGGGTGTTGCTCAACGAACGCGGTGACGTCGCCCTTCGGACCGCTGTCGAGGTATTGCCCGATCTGATTGTTCTCGATGTGATGATGCCGGGAATCGACGGCTTTGAGACCTGTCGTCGCCTGAAGGAAGACCTGCGCACGAAGGATATTCCGATCATTCTGATGACCGCGTTAACCGATCCGGTCGATGAGGTGGTCGGATTGCAGGCTGGCGCCGTCGATTACATTACCAAGCCGATCAATGTCGCAGTGGTGCTGGCGCGTATCAACACGCATCTGACACTGCGCAAACTCTACCGCGATCTCGAACGCAAGCATGCCGCTCTGGAAGCGGCGCTCGCCACGATCAAAACCCTCAGCGGCATTATCCCGATCTGTGCGTGGTGCGGCAACAACATCCGTGATGAGCAGGGCAACTGGATGAGTGTAACAACCTATCTCGAAACGCATGCCGATGTATCGTTCAGCCATACGATTTGCCCGACCTGCTACGAGCGTGTGATGAACGAGCCGTTGTGAGCGGTTCACCCTGGTGTGGGTGCAAGAAGATCGACTGCATCGCACTGTGCCTGATTGGGCGCCCGGAAAGAGATAACGTTTGCGCGCATCAATGCTTCTCTGTCGGCATGTTTCGGCTGGTGACGGTGGCGATAAACAAAAACGGCAGGCATCTGTGCCTGCCGTTGTGTCTGGTGGAGCAGAGGGGGATCGAACCCCTGACCTCAACACTGCCAGCGTTGCGCTCTCCCAACTGAGCTACTGCCCCGTGCGATGGTGGAGGTGAGGGGGCTCGAACCCCTGACCTCGACAGTGCGATTGTCGCGCTCTCCCAGCTGAGCTACACCCCCGCAACGTTTGACAGTATAGCACGCTGCGGGTGGTGTGTCAAACCCCGAATGAAGAGCACAGCGGTCAACGACTATGGAACGAATAATACCATTTTAGATTTTGGATTGGAGATTATTGCGCAGGGCGTTCTGATGCGATTTGACGGAACTCCGTTTGCGGAGTATTCAAGTGGAATTGGTATAACCCGCTGCCCGCAGGTCACGGGTATCCGCGACGATCGTGCCGGTTGCCTCATTCGTTTCTTCGTTGCCCATTCGTTGACAGAAGGGCGCAGGCGCCCGTGCCGCCCACGGCGCATCCGGTCGCCGCATTCGTTTCTTCGTTGCCCATTCGTTGACAGAAAGAGGCCAGCAGTCAACGAATACGGAACGAATACACGAATAACCCGCTGCCCGCGGGTCGTGGTTCTCCAGGACGATCGTGCAGGAAGCGACGGTCAGCGCATCCAGCACAGCGTATCGGCTATCGGCTATCGGCTATCGGCTATGCCAGCAATACCGGCACGTCCGCACCCCCCGCGCCGGTGAGCCGCATTCGGTTGCACCCGGCGGCGTAGGCCGCGCGCACCGCGTGACCGGCGGCGATGGCGTCGTAGAACCCCTGCGCAAACGCGCGCGCTGCCTCGCTGCTGATCGCCGCGCGCATGGCGATCACCGGCGGCATGCCGGGTCCCAGCGCCGTCAGACCTGCTGCCGATTCACAGGCGCTCAGGATGACGCAGCGCAGCGAGGGGGTGCTGGCGATGGTCTGCAGCAGCGCTGCGCGCGGCAGCGGATGCGCATCGCCGGACGAGTCCTCGAACAGCAGGTCGCCCTGGTCGCCGTGGCTGAGGATATGCAGCAACGCAGGCTGGAGCCGCAGCAGCGCCCGGTGCAGGTCGTCCGGCGTGGCGCGCGGCAGCGGCTCGAAGCGAAGACGTTCCGGGTAGGGCGCGAGGCAATCGCGCAGCGCACGTTCCTCGATTTCCCACGCGAGCGCAGCAACGCCGCGCGGCGCGGCGTATGCCGCCAGCACGATCAGCGGCGCGGCGGGAGTGCGCTGTGGCTCATTGACCACCGTTGCCGTGCCGCCGTCTTCGGCGTGCGCCGAACCAACGTAAGTGCGCCGCGCTCCGGTGCTGGACGGCGCGCTGCTCGCGCCCCGGTTCTCCACACGCGCATTGCCGCCGCCTTCGGCGTGCGCCGAACGGTCGTACACGCGGTCGGCGTCAGGAAGCGCGGAAGGTTCGTCGCCCGGTCCTTCGTTGCGCACACTGGCATCGCCGCCGCCTTCGGCGTGCGCTGAGCACAGGTAGACGCGCGAGTCGCCCGGGTCGTCAACCGGTGTGAAACCGTACCGGTTCTGCAATGTCACAATGTCGAGCGCATAGCGGAATGCGCGTTGCACCGGGCTCGAGGCGGCATTGCCGTGCTGCACGCAGGCGTCGAGCTGTTCCCGACCGGCCTGGACCGCCCGCTCGAACGACATGCAGCCGCTCCGCCATTCGCGCCCGCGCCCTTCAGGACGATCCCGCTCCGGGCTGGCGCCGATGGCAAAGCCAGTACTCTCGACCGGCAGGTACAGACCCCGCGCCACCCGGTTACGCAGCGTTGCAAGGTCGGTCAGCATGCCCTGTGTGAACGCCGGCTCCCCCTCGTCAGCCGGCTGGTGCGAGGCGCGTTCGGTCGATACCGCAACGAAGGCATGCCCCTCCAGCACGATCAGCAGCGGCGCCAAGTCGTGCGCCAGGCAGACGGCGCAGAACAGCAGCGCAAGGTCAAGGGACGCACCGCGCTTCTCTATCAGTGTGGCGTCGATGGTGCGGATATGCGAACCCGCTGCAACCGACGGGTCAGGTGACGCGCCCTCCCAGGTGATGCTCTGGTCGCGCAGCAGGGCATAGAGTTCGCGCGTCAGACCTTCGACGCCCTCGCGTTGCAGCAGATCGCGGCGAACCTCTGGCGGCAGGCGCAGCGCCGGCGGAACCGCGCGCGGGATGATGCGCGCCAGCGCGCGCGGTTCGGGTTTGAGGAATTCGGAGTAGCGGGGCATATGTTTAGTCGATCCTTTCACCACAAAGGCGCAAAGGCACAAAGACGACCATCACCTTCAATACTTTATTGACCCATGCAGCGCGTTCTCATGAGATGCCATGCGCCGCTCGTCATACCAATGTCACTTGAATACTCTGCAGGCAGGGTTGCGTCAAAGCGCATCAGAACGCCCTGTGCGATAATCTCCAATCCAAAATCTAAAATCTAAAATGGTATAACACTTTTACAGCCCGAAGCTGCGTTGCCACTATTGCCACGCGCCACTCACCCCTCGTCCCGCAGCCGCGCCTCGAGTTCCGCCAGGCGCGGCGCGTCCGGTTCGAGCGCGCGGGCGCGCGCCAGTTCCTCCGCCGCCTCAGCGCGCCGCCCCAGGTCGAGCAGCGTACCGACGCGATTGCGTCGCCACATCGCCTCGTCGGGTTGCAGCGCAATCGCGCGATCATAGGCGGCAACGGCGGCATCCCCGTCGCCCGCGTTGTGGAGCGCATTGCCAAGCGTATTCCAGGTTGATGCAACGCTCGCGCGCACGGCGTCCCGGTTGATCCCCGGCGTATCAGCGAACTCTGGCGCGAGCAGCGCCTCGCCAGCATCCACCGCCGCCTGCCATGCGGCGACGTCGTTCCCGGCGGCTTCGGCCGCCTCGACGAGTTCGAGGTAGCGCTGCCACGTCTGCAGGATCAGCGGCTGTGCAGCGAGTTGCTGAGCAGCATCGGCGGCAGCGCGGATGGCGCGCAGCCCTGCAGCGCGTTCGCGCAATGCCTGCGCCAGCGCCGTATCGCCGGACTGCTCCGCCTGCCGCGCGATCTCCTCCGCGGCGGCAGCCAGCGGTTCTTCCAGTTCGGCGAGCAGTTCGCGCCAGAGCGCCAGCAATTCCTCACCGGACGTCACCGCCAGCAGGCGCTGCACCAGGCGCGCCAGCAGTTCAGGTGAGAATAACGAAGGCTCATCTTCCTCTGCAACCAGCCACTCCGGCGGCGGCCCGGCATCCAGCGACTGCCATAGCGCCTCAAAGTCGTCGCCGCAGGCGGCGCGAACACCCTGAAGCGTGCGGCGGCTGATCTGATAATACTGTTCGTGCTGAAGCCGGGCATAGAGTTCCACCGCCGTCACAGCGCAGCGCAGCGCTTCGCGCAGCCGCGCGCCGCGATCCTCGCCCGGCACACTCGCCAGGTCGCTGAGCAGCACCGCGCGGTTGTTCTGCGTCATGGCGTAATCCAGCGGCACGGTCTCGGCGGTATAGATGCGTAAGGCCGCGTCATACGCCGCCAGCGCTTCGCGCAGCCGCGCGCCGCGATCCTCGCCCGGCACACTCGCCAGGTCGCGGAGCAGCACCGCGCGGTTGTTCTGCGTCGCTGCATAGTTCAGCGGCACGGTCTCGGCGGTATAGATGCGTAAGGCCGCGTCATACGCCGCCAGCGCTTCGCGCAGCCGCGCGCCGCGATCCTCGCCCGGC
>FWWL01009948.1_pt1 | contig 11237 bp, 14 predicted proteins | sample 2228331 | NCBI WGS metagenome assembly FWWL01 (sample SAMEA103939775, study PRJEB20133) | metagenome
AGAGGCAGGGAGGTACTTGACTTTATTGAGAGAGATCTTGGACCGGAGGGATTAGAAAGATCAGTTGTCATTGTAGCTACCTCTGATCAACCGGCTTTAATCCGTATCAAAGGTGCTTTAATTGCCACCACCATTGCTGAATATTTTCGGGATCGTGGTCTTAACGTGATGATGATGATGGATTCAGTCACAAGATATGCAATGGCCCTGCGGGAGGTTGGACTGGCCATAGGGGAGCCACCGGCAACAAGAGGGTATACCCCTTCTGTTTTCGCGAACTTACCCAAACTACTGGAACGTTCAGGTACGGGACTTAAAGGTTCCATAACAGCGTTCTATACGGTATTAGTAGAGGGGGATGACCTGAATGAACCGATAACAGATGCAGTTCGGGGAATATTGGATGGACACATTGTGCTTGACCGCAAGCTGGCCAACAAAGGACATTACCCGGCCATCGACATCTTATCGAGCATAAGCAGGCTTATGAAGGAAATCGTGTCGGAAGAGCATATGGATGCCGCAGAGAATTTAAAACGTCAATTGGCCGTTTATACCGAATCAGAAGATTTGATAAACATTGGAGCCTACCAGAAAGGATCGAATGCGCAGATAGATCTTTCCTTGAAATATATACAAGACATTTGGAATTATACAGGACAAAAAACATTCGAAAAAGTCAATTATGAGGATGCCCATGACAGACTAATCCATGAATTTAACGGGAGTTGAACTAACTAGTGTCCTTTAACTATTCGCTGCAGAAGATACTGGATCTCAAAAGCAATGAAAAGACACAAGCGGAATGGCTTCTTTCAGAGGCTATTGCAGATTTATCTAATGAAGAGAACGATTTATGCCGATTACATTCAGAGATGGCTGCAATACAAGAGACCCTGTTGAATGATACGCAGAACAGTTCCACCATATCAAACTTACTTTTAATACAGCAGTACTTGGAGCATTTAGAGCAATTAATTGTTAATAAAAATAAAGGAATTGCCGTTTCCAAGAACAATGTGGAAAACAAGCAGCAAAATTTGAGCAGCAAAATGTTGGATGAGAAGGTGTGGGTAAAAGCCAAGGAGAAGGCATACCAGAAATTTTCATCTGTTGTATCAAGGAAAGATCAGAATGTATTGGATGAAATGGCTTCAACACAACATAGTTTGAAAAATAATTGATTATGCAGATCAGGTTTGTCTGGCGAAAGGAGAGTAAATGGCGAATACAGATATAGAAAAGTCATCTTATGGACTCTTTGAACGCTTTTTATACATATTTTTTATTCCCACTTTATTCTTGGCTTTATTGTTAGGTGTGCTTCTCACGCTTTTTGATTATGATGTGAAGGATTCGGTGCTGCGTCTTGCTGATAAAATTCCTTTAGTAAACTCTATTGTTCCGGATCCTGCACCGGAAATAAAGAAAACCGAAACGAAAGAAGACATATCGGCGGGAAAAATTCAGGAATTAACTAAACAGCTTGCTCAGAAAACAGCTGAATTAAGTAAATCCAATAATGATCTTAAGCAGAAGGAACTCACCATCGAAGAACTTCAAACCAGCATAACGACGCTGCAAAAAGAGATGGAGCAGAAGAAGCAAACAGAAGCGGAATATCTGGCTCAGATTCAAGCTCTTGCCAGCATGTATGGTGAGATGTCGCCCAGTAAAGCGGCCCCGATATTGGAAAATTTGACGCCTTCTGAATTGATTCTGGTGTTAAGCCAGATGAAGGCTGACGCCAGAATTGGTGTATTGGAGAAGATGGATCCCAAAACAGCCGCTAATGCGTCTATTCAACTGAAAGATATCGTACCCGTAGATGTACGGGCCATTGCAGCCTTACAGGAGCGTTTGGATGAGTACAAAAGCCAAGATCCATTGGCTTCAAGCAAACTGAATAAAGATGAATTGGCGCTTACTTTCTCGAATATGACACCCAAAAGTGCTGCCACTGTTTTATTAGAGATGTACAGGATTGATACACAACAAGTAATCGATATTCTTATTTCCATGAACAGTCAGGGCCGTTCCAAGGTGCTAACTGCTTTGGCCGATTTATCCAAGGAAACCGCGGCGAATATATCCAACCGACTTGGAGAGTAAGGAATAGACAGTGGAAGGAGGTGATATAAATGGAAACACAAACAGCAACGAACACTTCAGCAAATGCTATGGCTTCGATAAGTTCAGCTTCCAAGTCAACCACTCAACAAACCGACGGTCTTAAAGCAGATCCATCTGTTAACGGAGGAACACCTTTCGCATCAACTCTTGAGAAGATATTAACCTCAGGTCAAGATGAAGCAACAGCAGCCGGACCCGTTGAATTTTCCTTAAGTTTGCTGATGTCTGCCCAAAATCCTTTATGGGCTCAAGTCTCTAAGCCTGAAATGGAAGCTCCAAGTCTGGAAGAAATGGCTGACACATTAATCAAAGCACTAAGTTCAAATTCATCTGAAATGGAGCAACAGCTGATCTTGTCAAACCCGCAGCTGGGCGAATGTCTTGTTCAAGCAAAGGAAGTATTTAAAACACTGGCTTCATCAAATGAAACTCAGAATGAAAGTAATCCTAAACCAACTTTTTCCGGCTTGGAAGGGTTAAATCAAACAGCCCCAAAATCCGAAATGGTACAAAGTGTGATTGTGCAGCTGATTAACGCAATGAAACAAGAACCCGGAAATCCTTCTCTGGCTAAACTTGCCGGGAGCTTTCAGGAAACTCTGAAACCTTTAATCGCCTTGTTGGAAAATAACACCCTGATGCTCACTCAAACTCATTTCTCAGCAGATATGAAGGTTATGAATCCAACAATAGCTTTAGCGGATCAAATCTTCTCTCCGCTCAAAGTGGATAAGAAGGTCGAAAAATTAACCACCAAAACTGAAAACGTGGTTACAGATCTGCTCGTAAAGATGCAAGACCCTTCGAAAAACCATGGGGTTCAGGGCACTGGTTATGGAGTCAAAGCGGATGTTAGCTTGCTTTTTCGAAATCATCTACCCAATATGAATCTGGTGGAGAATATGGTTTCAGCCGTACAAGCGAATACTTTGTCTACGGATGCCTATGCACCCTTGGAAGCTCAAAAAGCAGCCCCAGTGGCCAATACGAACCCGCTTCTCAGCAACATACCGCAGCCGGTAAACATGCTTCAATTGGTTCAAGAAGTCAACATGAATGCTGAAACGGATACCACTGTACCAATGCATGCTTCTACACAAGAAACATCACGTATAGTTGAATTTGAACAGTTATCCAAAGCGGCACCACAGCAAATGAACGCTCGCCATTTTGCCGAAGAGATGAGTCAATTCATTATGAAAGGTTTGAAGATGACTTCAGTGGATGGATTTTCTGAAGCAAGAATCTCATTGGTTCCCGAGAATTTAGGGAAAGTGGATGTAAGAATCACAATGCATAATGGTCAAATGGTAGCACAGTTTATGACGGAGACGTTGTTTGGTAAAGAAATGCTCGATAATCAAATGTCTCAATTGCGGACTGCTTTGAGCAGCCAGGGAATTCAAGTTGATAAGCTGGAGGTGACTCAAAATAATCCTCTGCAAACTAATTTATTCCAAGGGCAAAAACAACAACACTCTTCCCAACAGTTTAACCGTCAGGACAAAAACAAGGGAATGGATTACGATCAAGTCAACAATAACTTTTCATTAGAATTGGAAAGCAGTTCAAGACCCGAGAAGTGGATGTACGGAAATTCTTTTAACGTCACAGCTTAAACTCTGCTTGTAATGATGATGAAAAGTTAGCAGGAGGTGAAAGATTTGACAAGCTCCATCACAGGTACCTCAAATGTATGGCCTAATTATGCAAAAGGCAATATAGACGGTTCCAAAGGACAAAGTGAGTTAGGGAAAGATGATTTTTTGAAGATTCTCTTAACCCAGTTAAAGAACCAGGATCCAACCCAACCATTGAAGGACACGGATTTTATAGCCCAGATGGCTCAATTCAGTTCGATGGAACAAATCACCAACATGGCTCTTGAAATGAAAAACCTCAGCCAATCCATGGGAATTGCGTCCAGTATTATCGGGAAATCTGTGAGTTGGATTGAGAAAGGTCCGGTGGAGTCTATACCTAAGAACGGAATCGTTGATGGTATTTCACTAAAAGACGGTGTCCAGTACGCCCTTGTTCAGGGAGATGAGATTCCGATAAATGAGCTTATCAAGGTATCCAATCCGAATACGGAGGCAACCCCATGACCGAACGAATTTCTATTGGCCAATTATATCCCCATGCTGCTGTACCTCCCGGAGTTGCCAAACGAAACCCTGCTATAAATGGGGAAGTACCGCAAAAATCATTTAAGGATATTCTTCATGGCAATATGGTTCACTTTAGTCATCATGCTGAGTTAAGGCTTCAGCAAAGGGGGATTCAACTTCAGTCAGATCAGTTGACCAAGCTTGAATCGGCCATCGATCAAGCTGCTGCCAAGGGAGCCAAAGATTCTCTTATTCTGATTAATGATATGGCGCTAATCGTAAATATCAAGAATAGAACGGTTATTACCGCCATGGATGGCTCATCCATTAAGGATAACGTCTTTACAAAAATTGATAGTGCCGTAATTGTCTCGTAAATATAAGGGCTGGACCTAATTAGGGAGCCCATGGTTGTGAATCGATTGAAGCAGCCAAATATAAACTCAAAAAAACCATGGAGGAATTAACCAATGCTAAGATCCCTATACTCAGGCATTTCGGGAATGCGAGGATTTCAAACAAAATTAGATGTAATTGGCAACAATATAGCAAACGTGAATACAGTTGGTTTTAAAGCCGGTCGGGTCATGTTTAAGGACATTCTAAGCCAAGCCATTTCCGGTGTTACTGCTCCGACGGATGCCAAAGGGGGAGTGAACGCCAAGCAGGTGGGTTTAGGCACAACCATTGGCGCGATTGATACCATTCATACACCGGGAAGTGCCATGACTACGAATGTTCCAACAGATTTACGTATAGACGGGGACGGATTTTTTATCGTCAGTCAATCGGGTGAAGCGGAAGATGCTTTACTTACCAGAGCAGGTAATTTCACGATTGATGCCTTGAGAAATTTAGTAAATGGAGACGGAATGTTTGTTCTTAATACCGAAGGAGCAAAGATTACTCTGGAGGATACGGTAACGGCCTTTTCCATCGCGCAGGACGGTGAAATCATCGCAGTTAATTCCGATGGCACTACAGTTGGAACAGATATCAGGGTTGGTGTGGCTAAGGTGATCAATCCTGCAGGGTTAGAGAAGGTAGGAGGAAATTTATACCGCACTTCTCCTAATGCCGATCCCGCCCAGATAGCTGATCTGATTGTAACCGCGAATGATAATACGCTGGGTACGGGAGCGATTATTGCCGGTCAATTGGAAATGTCAAATGTAGATCTTACCTCTGAATTTACGGAAATGATTGTGGCTCAGCGCGGTTTTCAAGCAAATTCAAGAATCATCACCACTTCCGATGAAATCCTGCAGGAAGTTGTCAACCTGAAACGTTAAGGTTAAGCCATCTTTAAATTAGCTTCTAAGATAGGATAAAGGGAGAGAAACCAGGGCTTCTCTCCCAGCCTTCTTATGGCATAGAGAAATGTTGTTAATCTAAGGAGGGAAGCTATGATACCCGTTACCCGGTTGAATGGCAAACAAATAATCATCAATGCATTTCTTATTGAGAGTATGGAAAGTACTCCCGATACCATCATTACTTTAACAACCGGGAAAAAAATAATAGTACTCGAAGAGATAGCTGATGTGATAAGCTTAGTTAAGTCTTATATGCGGCAAATTGGGATCATCGGTGTAGCAGCCAGAAGCCAAGATTCGGAGGTCACCTGAAATGTTCAGAAAAATGCTGCCTATGGTTATTATTATTCTAGTAGCCATAACATTGATTGTGATCGTTGCTTTTATTTTATGGAATTATTTAGAAAAACCTGTTGAAGATGACCCTAACTCAAATGCGAAGCAGACAGTGGAGAAAGTCAAAGCTAAGGAATTATCCGCCGAAGAGGAAAGTGAACTAACTTTTGAAGTGGATGAAATATTGACTAACCTCGCGAACAAGGATTTTATTAAATTAAAATTGGCTTTCCAATTAAATAACTCCGATGCCCACCATGAGTTTGAATTGCTGTTACCGAAAGTAAAGAACGCCATTATTCAAACCATTTCCGATTTAACGCCGGAGCAGGTTCAGGGCAGTAAAGGCCAAGATGCTTTTTTGGCTTTGCTTATAAACAAAATCAACACGACTATATTAAAAGAAGGTAAAGTAACGGAAATTAGTATAGTTACTTTCATATTGTCTTAACGCCACTCAAGTAGTTGCAGGATAAGGGGGTGACTCTAATTGGTTGATGTATTGTCCCAGAATGAAATAGATGCATTGCTTGCTGCACTTTCTTCCGGTGAAATGGATGCAGAGGAATTAAAGAAAGAAGATACGCAGAAGAAGGTTAGAATTTATGATTTTAAGAGAGCAACGCGATTTTCGAAAGATCATTTAAGAACCTTGACCCGAATACATGAAAATTTCTCGCGTTATCTAACAACCTACTTTTCGGCCCAACTTAGAACTTTTGTTCAGATAAGTGTTGTACAAGTAGAACAACTGCCCTATGATGAATTTATCCGTTCCATTCCGAAAATGACGATACTTAACATCTTTGAAGCGCAGCCCTTGGATGGAAGAATGGTGTTAGAGGTTCACCCCAATGTAGCTTTCGCCATGCTTGATCGATTGTTGGGCGGAACGGGCGGGACTCCGAGCAAAATTAATGTTCTGACAGAGATTGAGAACAATGTACTGGATCGTATCTTTAGTAGAGCACTTGATAGTTTGCAAGAAGCCTGGAAGACGGTAATTGATATAACCCCCAGGATGGAAACACTGGAGACCAATCCGCAATTTATGCAAATTGTTTCCCCAAATGAAACCATTGCCTTGATATCGTTAAGTACGAAAATTGGGGAAACCACAGGAATGATTAACTTATGTATTCCCCATGTTGTATTGGAACCTATAATGCCGCGATTGTCCGTGCATCACTGGTTCGTCTCACAGAAAAAGAAAAGGGCCCCGGAAGAATTAGAATCTTTGCAAGGCCGTGTAAATAGTGCCAGGTTGGATGTAGTGGCTGAACTTGGAAATTCACAAATATCTGTAAGGGAATTTCTTGGTTTGACGGCGGGGGATGTTATCAAACTCAGTACAACACTTGATGAAAGCCTGCAAATAAAAGTTGGAGAAAAATTAAAGTTTATGGGGAGTCCTGGAGTTAGTAAGGGAAAAGTGGCAGTGCAAATACTTGAAGTAGTGAGTGAAGGAGAGGAAGAAAATGACGAATAATAAAGATTATTTGTCTCAAGAAGAAATTGATGCTTTATTAAAGCAGAATTTAGAAGACGTTTCTGCAGATACGGAAATGGACATGTTTACAGATAAGCCGGGCTCAACCAATGTAAATGATTATTTAACGAGTTTGGAGCAAGATGCGCTTGGGGAAATCGCCAATATTACGTTCGGCAGTGCATCAACAGCCCTTTCCACCTTACTGGGTAAGAAGGTCGAGATCACCACTCCTAAGTTGGATATTATCTCCAGGGATGAATTAAGTGTGGCCTTCCCGCTGCCCCATGTGGCGATTCATGTTAAATATGTGGATGGTTTTGAGGGTATTAATTTACTTGTTGTTAAAACAAGCGATGCCCAGGTTATTGCAGATTTAATGTTGGGTGGGGATGGCAAAGCTCCGGCAGAAGAACTTACCGAAATACATATCAGCGCGGTACAAGAAGCCATGAACCAAATGATGGGAGCATCGGCAACTTCCATGTCCACTTTATTTAACAGGTTCATTAACATTTCTCCTCCCGGTATTGATATTCTCAATATGGCTAACGGTGAAGGTACGTCCAACCTCCCCGATGAGGATGTCATGATAAAAATCTCATTTCGATTAATCATAGGGACTTTAATAGATTCGACCATCATGCAGTTATTGCCGCAAGCTTTTGCCAAAGAAATGGTATCATCCCTCATGGGAGGAAGTGATTTGCCGGAACCGGCGATAAGTGAATTCAGCCAGATTATGGGGAATGATTCCTTTTCATCTAATTTATCCTTTTCTGCAAACGACCAGAACCAGAATTTTTATTCGGAACCTGCAGCCAATATGCCGGTATTCCAACAACCGCCTCAGCAAATGCAGCAGCCCATGTATGAACAGCCTATGTTTCAACAACCGCCGATGCAACAACAACAACCGATGTATCAGCAGCCCATGTACGAGCAACCGATGTTTGCACAACCGCCAATGTCACAGCAGCCCATGTTTCAAGGTCAACCTCCTGCCGGCTTGGGCAACATGCAGAATAGAAATGTGAATGTACAACCCGTTCAATACACTAATTTTGCTCCGAACTTTACGCAAGCCCCTGATAATACTAACTTAAATTTATTATTGGATATTCCTTTGAAGGTTACTGTAGAATTAGGGAGAACCCAAAAGCTCATAAAAGATATTCTTGAACTTTCTCAAGGTTCAATTATAGAATTGGATAAACTGGCAGGGGAACCGGTAGATATCTTGGTTAACAATAAGTTAGTTGCCAAGGGAGAGGTAGTGGTTATTGACGAAAACTTCGGGGTTCGTGTTACGGATATTGTAAGTCAGTGGGATCGTATTCAAAAGCTATAATAAATAATTATATTCTGTAGGGGGAAATTTGGCATGGCTAACAAAATATTAATCGTCGACGATGCAGCATTTATGAGAATGATGATTAAGGACATTTTATCGAAGAACGGATACGAGGTTGTAGGCGAAGCTAATGATGGGACGCAGGCTATTGAAAAGTTTAAAGAGTTGAGGCCCGATTTGGTAACAATGGATATCACCATGCCTGAAATGGATGGAATTACAGCTTTGAAAGAAATTAAGAAGATTGACGGAAATGCCAAAGTGATCATGTGTTCCGCTATGGGTCAACAAGCCATGGTTATTGATGCCATACAAGCCGGAGCTAAGGACTTTATCGTAAAACCGTTCCAAGCTGACAGGGTCATTGAAGCTATCAAGAAAACCTTAAGTTAAGCGCAGATTCTGCACAGGAAAGGAATGTCCCCAATTGACCCGTGTGATTAAAAGGATAATTCCCTTATTATTATTGTGTTTGAGCTTATTTTTTGCTTACAGTGAAATAAGCCTCGCTGAAATTCCCGCCAAGGATATGGAACCAAATAATGTGGATTCAATTTTTGGGAAATCACAAGAAGGAGCAAGCTATACAACTAATCTGGTTTACGTGATTCTGGTTCTTATCCTTATTATCGGCATGATCTTGATATTAGTTAAGCTTCTTGCAAAAAAAAATAAAAGCTGGATGGCAAACAGGGCTGTTCGAATGTTGGGTGGTGTCAATTTAGGACAAAATAAAGCGGTTCAAATTATTGAAGCGGGTCACTCTATTTATCTGATAGGTGTAGGCCAGGATGTTCAATTAATAGATAAAATTGAGGATCCGGAAGAAGTAGCCTATATCTTGAATACCATCAGATCTAATGATCAATCATTTAATTTTACGGAAACCCTGCAATCTCTGCAAATGCCCAAATGGGTGAAGAAAGTCATAAAGTCAGATAGACGTGAAGAAGAGGTAACGGATGCTAACTTATCGTTCCAGGATGTTTTTCAAAGCAAAATAAAGCAGTTGACCAACCGTAAGAAAAGGGTCGAGGAAATCATCGCAGACGAGACTAAAGAAGAACGGTCGAATGATACATGAAGAACAATAAATTATACATAGGTTTGTTGACACTTGTTCTTATTTCCTGTATTGCTTTTTCATCAAGTGTTTTTGCAGAAACGATTGAAATTCCCGGTATCCCTACTTCTGATGAACCTGCGGACGTTTCGAATACCATCTCGATCCTGTTGTTAATCACCATCCTAAGTATTGCTCCATCGATTGTAGTATTAATGACAAGCTTCACCAGAATCATCATTGTACTGGGTTTTGTCAGAACGGCCTTGGCAACCCAACAGATGCCGCCTAATCAGGTATTGGTAGGACTGGCTTTGTTCATCACTTTGTTTGTAATGGCTCCTACGATTAGTGAAATTAATACGGTTGCCTTGCAACCTTACCTCAATAATGAAATCAACCAAACGGTTGCTTTGGAAAAAGCCGTGATTCCCTTAAAGAAATTCATGTCAAACCAAACAAGGGAAAAGGATTTGCTTCTTTTTATGAATTATTCACAAGCTGAGAAGCCTGAGACTTTCGAAGATATTCCTTTAACGGCCTTAATTCCGGCTTATGCCATAAGCGAGTTGAAAACCGCTTTCCAAATGGGTTTTATGATTTTTATTCCTTTTTTAGTTATTGATATGGTAGTATCCAGTGTACTAATGGCTATGGGGATGATGATGCTGCCGCCCGTCATGATTTCTCTCCCGTTCAAAATATTATTGTTCATCCTTGTGGATGGCTGGTATCTGGTAGTCAAATCATTGCTGCTTAGTTTTAATACTTGAAAGTTTTGCGTAGCAAAACTAGCTTCGTAAGCATCAACTTAGTTTTCGTAGAAAACTGGCTTCGTAAGCATATGCTGTGAGGTGAGAAGATGAGCGGTGACTTTGTAATACAATTGGCTGGAGAAGCAGTATACGTGGTTCTTAAGGCAAGTGCGCCTATGATGATCGTTGCCTTGGTCGTGGGTTTAATCGTAAGCATCTTTCAAGCCACAACTCAGATTCAAGAGCAGACTTTAGCTTTTGTTCCCAAAATTGTTGCCGTATTATTCGCTTTATTGTTCTTTGGTCCATGGATACTTTCTACCTTAGTTGATTTTACCTTTAATTTGTTGGATAACCTTTATAAATATATTGGATAGGCTGTGAGGGGATGCAAGTTATATTGCAGTTTCTTCCTAATTTTATGCTTGTGTTTTGTCGAATAACCGCATTTTTTGTCGTCGTGCCTATTTTTTCATCCAGAGGTGTGCCGGTCCAATTTAAAGTGGGTATCGCTTTTTTTGTAAGTTTGCTCATTTTTCTGTCACTCGGTGAACAGCAAGCCATAGAAATTGATGGAGATTATGTTCTATCTATTATTAAAGAGTCATTAATGGGACTGTTGATTGGATTTGTGGCTTATCTTTTTTTTACAGTAGTGCAAATCGCCGGATCCTTTATCG
>FWWL01007267.1_pt1 | contig 11236 bp, 8 predicted proteins | sample 2228331 | NCBI WGS metagenome assembly FWWL01 (sample SAMEA103939775, study PRJEB20133) | metagenome
CAGCCTCTCCACCGCATCGGGCAGGAAGGGCGTGTGATGCGCAAAACCGATGAAGCGATCCGGATACCAGCTACACACTTCGGCGAGATGTTCGTTGCCGCCGCCAGTCACGAAGCCGATAGCGCGAATCCCGTACTTGTCCAGCTCCTCGACCCAACGCCGCGCCTGTTCGCGGTCGCCGGGATGCGCGTCCTTGCTCTCCGGCTGTGGGAAATTCCACATGCGTCGCCAGTGCTCCTGGTAGGGCTGGCTCTGCTCTTGAATCAGTTTGCGGCGCTCGGCGCTGACTTGCTCGGCGTACCGTTGCATTGTCTCGCCCATGTCGGGGAACCAGGGGCGCTCGGTTGGAAAATGAGAATGAAAATCAATGACCTCGAAGCCTTCGTACATTGCAGTTGACTTTCTATCTATCTGAGCTGTATTCAGATATTTGTGCCACATCTGAGCATGCGGCGTTGCAGTGTTACGTTAAGGAAGTTGCACAACTATTACGATACCATGTGCAGAGAGGTTGACGCAAATCGAAATGTTGCATCCTGCTTGGGCATAGTAGCACTTGCACCCGATTCCCCGTTGGCTTTGCTGGCAGATCACCGGCTGTGTTATGATGCTCGTTACGTTTGTCACCGAAGGGTTGGGGGTGTATGAATCCACGCACGCTGCGTGTGCTCGAATATCCGAAGATTCTCGAACGGCTGGCTCAGTACTGTGCCTTCAGCGGCGGCGCAGAGCTGGCTGCATCGCTTTTGCCCAGCGACGATCTCATCACGGTGCAAGAGTGGCTGGTGCAGACCTACGAGGCGTATCAGTTGCTCGGACAGAAGGATGACATCAGCTTTGGCGGCGTCAGCGACCTGCGCCCTCTGCTGGATCGCGCTGAACGCCGCTCTGTGCTGCTGCCGCCCGACCTGCTCGAAGTGAAGTTCACGCTACAGCGCGCGCGCCAGTTGCGCAACTTGTTGACGCGGCTGGAGCACTCCTTCCCACACCTGGCGGAGATGGCGGCAAACATTCAGCCGTGCGAGCATGTCATCGACCAGATCAGCCGCTGCATCAGCGACCGCGGCGACGTGCTTGACAACGCCAGCCCGGAGTTGGGGCGCATCCGCAGCGAATTGCGCATCGCCCAGGAGCGGTTGCTGAGCACGCTCGACCGCCTCGTTCACAGCGGCGACATCAAGCCCTACTTGCAGGAGGCGCTCGTCACGCAGCGGCAAGGGCGCTACGTCATCCCGGTGCGCGCCGAATACAAGGGCAACATCGACGGCATCATCCACGATCAGTCAGCCAGCGGCGCCACGCTCTTCATCGAGCCGCTCAAGGTTGTGCAGCAGAACAATGCGCTGCGCGAACTGGAGCTGCAGGAAGAGAAGGAAGTCCGGCGCATCTTGCTCGAACTGAGCACGGCGGTGGCGGAGGAGGCGGTCTACCTGCGCCGCAACACGCAGGTGCTGGCTGAACTTGACTTCACCTTTGCCAAAGCGAAGTACGCCTACACGCTCGACGCCACGTTGCCGGAGATGAGCGCCTTTCAGCCGCGCAAGAGCACGCACAAACGCAGCAAAGAGGAAGACGAACGCGCTGCGCACCCCGGCTCGGTGATCGACCTGCACCGTGCGCGCCACCCGCTGCTCGACCCCAAAACAGTCGTGCCGATCGATGTCTATCTCGACGACGACACCTACATTATTGTGATCACGGGACCCAATACCGGCGGCAAGACCGTCACGCTCAAGACCGTCGGGCTGCTGACGCTGATGGCGCAGTCGGGCATGATGCTGCCGGTCGATGTCGGCAGCAAGCTCTCGGTCTTCGAGGGCGTCTACGCCGACATCGGCGACGAGCAGAGCATCGAGCAAAGCCTGAGCACCTTTTCCAGCCACATGACCAACATCATTTCGATCTTGGAGGAGGCTGACCCGACCTGCCTGGTGCTGCTCGACGAGCTGGGCGCCGGCACCGACCCGGAGGAAGGTTCGGCGCTGGCGATGGCGCTGCTGGAGAATCTGCGCGACCGCGGCATCACCACCTTTGCCACGACGCACTACAGCGATCTCAAGCTCTACGCCCACAACACGCCGGGTGTGCGCAACGCATCGGTCGAGTTCGACATCGAGACGCTCAGCCCGACCTACGAATTGAGCATCGGCTTGCCGGGGCGCTCCAACGCACTGACCATTGCGCGGCGACTCGGCTTGAATCCGGTGATCGTCGAGGAAGCCGAATCGATCGTGCGCCCGGACACATTGCAAGCCGACAAGCTGCTCGACGACATCCGCCGCGCCAAACAGGAAGCGTTCGAGGCGGCGGAGCGCGCCAAAGCACGCGAGCGGCAAGGGCAGTTGCTCGAAGCCGACCTGCGCCACCAACTCGCCCAGATCGAGCAGGCGCGCCGCGCCGTGATCGCCGAGACGCGCGCGTTGATGCAAGCCGAGCTGGAAGAGGCGCGCAAGGAGGTCGAGCAGCTTCGCCGCCAGGCGCGCAGCGGTTTCAGCAGCGCCAGCGCGGCCGGTCATGAAGATTTTCTGGCGCGCGCCGAGAAAGAGTTGACACGCCGCAAGCAGGCGACCGAGGAGGTCAACCAGCGCGTGGTCGTGCCCGGTCGCGCCGACGAACGGCTGACCGGCCCCATCGAAGTGGGCGACATCGTGTGGGTTGCCAGCCTGCAAGCCAGCGGCGAAGTGCTGGCGATCTACGACGCCACCGAGGAGGCTGACGTACAGCTTGGCAACTTCCGCTTGAAATTGCCGGTGAAACGGTTGGAACTTCGGCAGAAAGCCGTCAAGGAAACGACGGCGCCAGCGGTTAAAATACAGAACAGCGGACCCGCGCCCAGCCCAGGCATCGAGCTTGATCTGCGCGGCGAACGCGTCGAGGAAGGGATGGAGCGGCTGGAACGCTATCTGAACGACGCCTATCGCGCCCGCCTGCCGTTCGTGCGCATCATTCACGGTCACGGCACCGGCGCCATGAAATCGGCGGTGCGCGACGCGCTCAAACGTCATCCGCTCGTCGGCACGATGCGCTCCGGCGATGCCGGCGAAGGCGGCGATGGCGTGACGATGGTGAAATTGGTTAGTTCATAGAATCTCAAATCTCCAACCTCAAGTTGAGATTGGAGATTTGAGATTGGAGATTGGCTGAACGAGGAATTTTCGATTTTTATGACACATTCGATTGACAAGATTCGCTGCAGCGTGGGTGTGACCGCCTACAACGAGGAAGCCAACATCGGTGCGCTGCTGGCGGCGCTGGTCGACCAACATTTGCATCAGGTCGAGATCGCCGAGATCATCGTCGTTGCCAGCGCCTGCACCGACCGCACGGTAGAGATTGTCAAGGAGTTCATGGCGGTCGATGAGCGCATCCTCTTGATCGAGCAGCCACGCCGCGAGGGCAAGACCAGCGCGATCAACCTCTTTCTCAAGGCGGCGCGCTGCGACATCTGCGTGCTCGAAAGCGGCGACACGCTGCCGCACGAATACGCGGTCGAGCACATGGTGCGCATGTTCCGCGACCCATCGGTCGGCATGGTCGGCGCGCAAAAGATGGCGGTGGACACACCCGACCACATCGTCGGGCTGCTCAGCCACCTGCGTCTGCGCATGGAGCACGAGCTTTGTCTCGAAATCCCGCGGCTGGGTGAGATGATCGCCTTCCGCAAAGTCTTCGAGCAGATTCCGCCCGATGTGGCGATGGACGAAGCCTTCGTCGAAGCGATCGTCGTGCGCCAGGGGATGCAGGTGCGCTATGCGCCCGACGCCATCGTCTACAACACGGGCCCGACGACCGTCAGCGATTTCATCCGGCAGCGGCGACGCAACCATGCCGGTCATCTTTACCTGAAGCACAAATACGGCTACAAAGTCAGTAGTATGCAGAACTCGCGCGTGGCGCGCATTGCCCTCAAAGAGTTGTGGGGCATTGTGCGGCTGGTGTGGGTGCTCTTCTTGCTGGCAGTGATCGAGGGCGTCAGTCGCATTCTTGGCTGGTACGACTTTGCGATCAAGCGTGACCGTCACGTCGTCTGGAATATGGCGTGGACGCAAAAGCAGAACGTGCATGAAGTGCGTCGCTTGCACGAGAACGGCGTTGCGCAGGAAGCGTTCTCGATCAAGACACACACACAACTGGAGCGTTGAGAGGTCGTTTCGGATTGCGTGTTACGTGGTGCGTGTGCGTGGTTCGACGCCTCGAACTCTACAACACGCACCACGTAACACGCACCACGTAACACGCACCACCCTATGTCTAAATCTCGTCTGATCGACCTGCTCAAACTCTTGATTGCCATCGGCTTGCTGATCTGGCTGGTGTTGCGGTTGCCCGACCCAGCGGCGCTGTGGTGGCAGATCGTCCACGCCAACAAGTGGCTGTTACTGCTCGGCGCGTTGTGCTATGCTGCCGCAGTCGCCATCAGCGGGCTGAAATGGGGCGTGCTGATGCGTGCCGCCGGCATCGAGCTGCCGCGCAGTAGGTTGCTCTCCTACCAGTGGATTGCAGAGTTCTTCAACAACTTTCTCCCCGCTCAAGTTGGCGGCGATGTGATGCGGGGCTACGCGGTGGCCGTCGACACGCGGCGCAAAGCTGATGCCGCCGCCAGCGTCTTGATCGACCGCTTCATCGGGTTGATGATCTTCATGCTCTTCGCAGCGATCTCGTCGAACGCTGTGCTGCTGTGGGGCAAGCCAGATGGTCAGCCATTTTCGGCGGAAGGCGCGATCTTCATGCGCTTTGCGGCTCTGGGCAGCTCGCTGGCGGCTTTTGCCCTGCTCGTCGTGGTGATGACGCTGCTGAGCCGCCGCCTCAAACGGTGGATGGAGCGGCTGCTCGCTGTGATGCCCTTCAACGCAAAAACACTGCCGCTCTGGAACAAGCTGGCTGCGGCATTCGATGTCTATCGTCAACATCCGGGGGCGTTGTTGGTCGCAGCGTTGGGCAGCACGGTGATCGTCGTACTCACCAGCATCAATATCTGGTTGATTGCGCGCGCCATCCAGCCGGACAGCATTTCGCTGCTCGAAGTGCTGGTCATCAACCCGATTATCGTTTTTGCCATGATCGTAGTGCCGCTTTCGCCGGGCGGACTTGGTGTGCGCCAGGTTTCGTTTGCCGGTTTGTTCCTGTTCATGGGCGCCGGCTACGAACTGGGGACAGCGGTCGGTTTGGTGCAGCAGTTTATCGGCTATCTGGTCAGCGTGCCGGGCGGTATCTTGTGGGCGCGTGGCAATCGATCGGCGCCGAAGAGCGCAACGCCGGAAGTTTCTGCCAAGCCGCATTGAGGGTCACTGCAAACGAGCATCGACATGAATGAGCTACTCTCCATCGAGGCGGCGCGTGAATTGTATCGCGCTGGCGACGCTGCGCACGATTTTGACCACGTGCTGCGCGTGACCTCGCTTGCTGATCAGATCGCCGCCGCTGAGAACGCCGACCGCACGGTTGTGCATCTCGCCGCCTTGCTGCATGACCTGCCCGTCGCCGCCGCTGCAGGGGCCGACCATCGCACGGCGCATCATCTGCGCGCGGCGGCGCGCGCCCGCCACCTGTTGCGTGAACGCGGTGCAGACGCGGCGTTGATCGAGCAGGTCGTCCACTGCATCGAGGCGCATCGTTTTCGCGACCGTACGGCGCAGCCTGCCACGCTGGAGGCGCGCTGTCTCTACGATGCCGACAAGCTCGACAGCATCGGCGCGATCGGCGTGGCGCGCGCGTTTGCCTACGCTGGCGCGCACGGCAGCCGGCTGTGGACAAAACCTGCCGCTGCCATCGCTGACGCCGAGAATGACCGTTCGACTGCCGACTACACGCCCGTGCATGAGTTTGTCTTCAAGCTGCGACATCTGCTGGCGACGCTGCACACGCCCACCGCGCGCGCCATCGGCGAACGCCGTCATGCCGTGATGGTCGAGTTTTTTGCGCAACTGGATGCTGAACTGGCGTAGGCTGTAACCCTGTGAGAACGGCAACCCCACACCCTTTGTTGATTGACATCGCAGCGTTCTGGTGCAAGAATTAGCTAGGGTAAGTTATCTGGTCTTCGCCTGCGCCAACCAGCGCAAGACCGCTCCTTGAAACCCAGGTGCTGCGTATGTCCGAGCAATCCAAAGCCACCCATGAACTTTTGCGTTCGTTCGACAAGTTGCCGATCGAGGTTGCAGCACTCGATAGCCGCGGTGAGATCGTCTATGTGAACGCAGCCTGGCGGGAATACGCGCTTAGCAACGGCGCTCCAGGCGATTTTCTTGGTGAAAATTACCTCGATGTGTGCCGGCGCGCCGGCTTCATGACGCCCGCTGCGGCTGCGGCACAAGCTGCGATTGACCGCGCGATTGCGGGCATCAGCGAGAACACCCCGCTGTTCTACTCGTGCCCGGACGAGCGTCAGATGCGGTGGTTCCGAATGCATGTTGCGCCGGTCGACCTTCCCGGCGATGTGCGCGCCGTGGTGATGCACCAGGAAGTGGCGCCCGGCGAAGGCGACCCCGCCCGGCTGGCAACGGACAGCAGTACGCCCGGCGGCGACTCCCCGGCGCAACTGTTCGATTCAGCGCAGTGGCTGCACGTCGTCTTGGATGCTGTCAACGCAGGGTTGTGGCGATGGGATATCCAGAGTGGCGATGTGTTCTGGTCGCCGGAAAGTTACCGCCTGTTCGGGCTCCAGCCCGAAAGCACACAAACCGATTACAAAGTCTGGCAGCAGATGATCCATCCCGATGACCGCGACGCTGTCGATGCTGCGGTGCGGCGTACATTGGATGAGCGCATCGACTTGCTCGATCTCGAATTCCGCATTGTGCTGCCCAACGGCGATGTGCGATGGATGAAGGATCGTGGCAAGCTGGTGCTCGACGAATCCGGTCAGCCGGTGCAGATGATCGGCATCCAGATCGACATCACCGACCAGAAGCACATTGCGGCTGCGCTTGACCACGAACGCATCCTCCTGCGCACGGTGATCGATGCGCTGCCGCTGGCGCTCTATGTCAAAGACACCGAGGCGCGCAAAGTGCTGACCAATGCCACCGATCTGGTGCTACTGGGCGAGTCGGATGTGAGTAATGTGCTCGGCAAGACCGACCAAGAGCTATTTCCCGATGAAAATGGTCAGGCTTGTTACACGGAGGATTTGGAGGTTCTGCGCACCGGCGAACCCGTGCTTCAGCGTTCCGTCGAGTTCACGAACCAGGAAGGCGTAACACGCCAGGTGTTGCTTTCCAAAACACCGCTGCGCAACCGTGACCAGGAGATCATTGGGTTGGTCGGGATCACGGAGGATGTCACCGAGCTGAAGCGACTCGAAACCCGCCTGTGGGAAAGCCGCCAGTTGGAGGCGCTCGGCGCGCTGGCATCCAACATTGGTCACGATTTCAACAATTTGCTCACGCCGATCATCGGGCTGAGCGAAGTGCTTTACGGTGAGGCTGCGCCAGGCAGCCGGCAGCGTCAATATCTGGATAAGATTCTCAACGCTGCGTATAAAGCCAAAGACCTGCTCAAGCAGATGCGCGTCTTCAGCCGGCTACACAAAGCTGAAGTCAAGAACGTCAATCTGCTGGCAACAGTCATGGAAGCGTGCGACATTCTGCGCGTGTCGCTGCCGGCGACAATTACGTTGACCACAACCTTCCACGTTGTCTCCGCCAGAGTTGAAGCGGATCCGTCGCAGGTGCACCAGATGATCATGAACTTGCTGGTCAACGCGCATCAGGCAATCGGTGACGGGCCGGGTGAGATCACGGTCACCATCGCGCCGTTGGCGACAGCCGGCGACAAACACGGCATCAAGCTCACCGTCATCGACACCGGACAGGGCATGGACGCAGCGACGATGCAGCATATCTTCGAGCCGTTTTTCACCACCAAGCGCGGCAGCGGCAGCGGGTTGGGGCTGGCGATTGTGCATGGCGTCGTGCAGAACCTGGGCGGGACAATTCACGTTGTAAGTCAGCCAGGCGAAGGCAGCACCTTTACGATCGAGCTTCCTGACGTTGAGGTTGAGTGCTGACGTACTTCATGGTCGGATTCCAGTTGCACATGTGGTACGATGATGCCACGCACACGGTTAACGCGTGTGCGCATGAGCGGTTGCCCCGAAATTGACAAAAGGATGGGAAATCGTTGATTCGGCGAGTAATGTGTGGAACCATCGTTCGGTGGGTCGGTGCAGCGATGATGACGGCGGCGATTGTCGTGGCGCTCGTCGGAGCGGCGTCGCCATTGCAGGCGCAGGACGAAGCCTTGCCTTTCGCCGAAGATCAGAGCGGCGAGGCGTGGCCCGGTGAATATATCGTGGCGCTCGACCCGGCAGCGGGCGAGGTGACGGCAGCGCAGGCGCGGCTGGCGCACGCCGGCGACCTGGTCGATCAGGTGACGGCGTGCGGCTCCAGCGTGACGCTGCAGGTGTGGCGGCTGCGCGATCCCAACGCCGTGGCGGAATTGCAGGCGCTGGCGGATGCGCCGGGCATTTTGTCGGTGGAGCCAAACTGGATCGTGCGCGCCGCTTCCACCATCCCGCCCTTGCCCCCTGTCTTTCCCGAAACGCCGTATGCCTTCAACGACACCTTTTACGCCTCGCGCCAGTGGTCGATGCAGCGCAGCAACCTGGCGCGCGCCTGGCAGCTTGTGCAGGATTACAGCTTGATCACGCAGACCGTGCGCGTCGCCGTGATTGACAGCGGCATCGATTTCAACCACCCTGACCTGGCCGGGCGGCTCTTGTCGGGCATCAACTACGTGACGCCGGGCGCGCTGCCCAACGACGACTACGGTCATGGTACACACGTCGCCGGCATTGTTGCTGCGATCGCCAACAACGGCATTGGCATCGCCGGCGGTGCGCCGAATGTTGAGATCGACCCGCTAAAAATGCTCGGCAGCAGCGGCAGCGGATCAATCACCAATTTGATTCGGGCGATCTGCGACGCCGCCGACCGCGTCATCAATATGAGCCTGGAAATACCGACCGGCGCAATTGCGCCAGCCACCGCCGATTCGATCCAGGCAGCGGTCAATTACGCCTACGGCAAGGGCAGCCTGCTCGTAGCTGCGGCTGGCAACAGCAACGGCGGCCCCGTCTACTATCCGGCGCGGCTCAATCAAGTCGTAGCCGTCGCTGCGTTGACGCCGGAGAACACGCGCGCCAGCTACAGCGCGGTCGGCACGCAGCTCGACATTGCGGCTGGCGGCGGCAGCTTCACGACCAGCGTGCTCAGCACCTGGCCCGCCAGCGTCCCCGGCAAGTGCTTCGGGTCGGGGCGCGTGCTCTTGATGGAGAACGGCGTCTATTACTGCACCGAGTCGGGAACCAGCATGTCGGCGCCGCTCGTCAGCGCGGCGGCGGCGCTGCTCATGGGCATCCGCCCGTCGCTCACGAACGACCAGGTCGAGGCGATCCTGGAGGGAACCGCGCTCAATATCGGTCTGCCAGCGACCGAAGTCGGCGCCGGGCTGCTCGACATCGAGGCGGCGGTGCGGCGGTTGCTGCCTGCCAGCGTCACCGCGACGCCTGCCGCAATCGAGGCGACACTGCCGTATGGCGCCGCGCCCTTTACGCGAACCATCATCGTGGAGAATCCATCGTCGACACCGGTGCAGGTGACGGCAACGATCACGCCGACGGACTGGATGCAGGTTGTCAACATTGCGGGCAGCGGCGTGATCGCTCAGGTCTCCCACACCACACCGCTCTATTTCACCGTCGCCATTTCACCCACCCACTTGATGACCGGCACCTACAGCAGCGAGATCAGCCTGGATTTGCGATTCGCCGATGGCAGCCGCCAGATGATGGCCGTGCCGCTCTTCGTCGGCGTCGATGGGTGGATGACGGAGTGGATTTATGCGCCGATGGTGATGGGCGGCAGCGATTCTCCACCGCCGCCGTCGCCGCCAACGCCGCTGCCCTTCACATGGGAGACGCCGGTGGTGACGCCGACCGTGCTGTCGATTGCCGATAACGGTTACGTGACGGTGACGCTGCCCTTCAGCATCCCGTTTTCGGGACCTGACGTGACGAGCACGCAGCGTTATACACGCGTCCACGTCTATGAAGATGGTTTCCTGGCGCTGATTGACAGCACTTCCACGCCGATCACCACGACTGTGCAGAACCGGTGCCTGCCTGTGCTGAACCGCCCACAGCAGGCAATCTTCGGCTAGTGGGCGAATCTGACGCAGGCGGGCAGTGAGATCAGCACCTTCCAGCCTGCGCCCGATCGCTTTGTTGTGCAGTACACGAACATGGCGTCGGCGATCGGCGTCACACCGGCGTACTCCGCGACCTTTCAGATTGTGCTGCACGACAATGGCGCGATCGGTCTCAACTATCTCGACGTTCCCGATGCGGTTGCGACCACGCCGGGCGACCTGACGCCGCAGGTCACGATTGGTGTGCAGGCGCGCAACGGTCTCTTCCATAACCAGGTGGTGTGTATCACGCCAACGCAGCGGTTTAGCCGCCCGCCGTCGAGCCAATCGTCACTCTTGATTGCACAGGAGGATATGTTCTAATGCAAAGCTCCGAGCTTCACCGCAAACAAGCCGAGGGGCAGGGCAGCGTGCCCATCGCCATCGTGACGGTCAGCGACACGCGCACGCCGGAGACCGATGTCAGCGGCAAATTGATCCGCAGCCTGGCTGAAGCGGCTGGTCACGTCATCGTCGATTATCGCATCGTCAAAGATGAGCCGGACGAGGTGCTGGCGGTGCTGGAAGATTTCGCCGGCGGGTCGGCGCGGCTGATCATCTTCAACGGTGGCACCGGCATCGGGCGCCGCGACCGCACCTACGACGTGATCAGTCGCAGCATCGAAAAGCCGCTGCCCGGTTTTGGCGAGCTGTTCCGCATGTTGAGCTACGAACAGGTCGGCGCGGCGGCGATGTTGAGTCGCGCCACCGCTGGCGTCTATCGCGACAAGATCGTCTTCAGCACGCCGGGTTCACCCAACGCCGTGCAGCTTGCGCTGGAAAAGCTGATCCTGCCAGAAATTCAGCATCTGGCGTGGGAATTAGTGCGATAGGCTGGTTGAAAAGAGTTGCGAGGGGCGAGGGGCGTTGCGCTCTGGCTACGCTGTTTCTTGTGGGCGCTGCAATTGTTGACGGGCGAAACGACAGCGAATACAACTCGCCCCTCGCAACTCTCTCCTCGCCCCTCTTTTCACACCAGCCAGGCGATCAGTACAGCGAAGACCGCCAGCAACTTCGGGATTGCGGCGACGATCACCACCGGCAGAGA
>FWWL01009949.1_pt1 | contig 11235 bp, 8 predicted proteins | sample 2228331 | NCBI WGS metagenome assembly FWWL01 (sample SAMEA103939775, study PRJEB20133) | metagenome
AGCGGGTGGAAAAGGCCATCCGTTTTGTGGCAACTTTGGTACACGACCTCTGCCGCCAAGGGAGTCACCACATTGCGCTTGGTATTGCCGGGAAGAAGACCGAGTGGGTGTCGGGGCCTGGCTCACCGGGTTTTCGTGACCGCGCCTTGGAACTCTTGGCCCTCGCCGAACCCAACCCTCAAACTCGTGTGGAACCGTTTGTGGCCGACATTCGTCGCCGCGCCTCCCCGGAGAGTGATGTTATTACGGTAACGTCCTACGAGGTCGAATCGCTCAAGCATCGAATATCCGAGATGATCCCGTCAACACAAGGCAAAGTGGAACGTAATAAACCCGAATCGCTGCGATTTGTTTCCTCCCGCGGATGGACGGAAACCTACGCGGCGGGCACAAGAGAGTTTGACATGGTTTTCCTGGATCAACCCTGAGTCGGTCATTAGCCCCTAACTTCCTGCAATGGCTCTGAGTTCGGTACGACGCCTGGAATTGAGTCTCCAATTCAGTGTCGCATGCATGGCGACACTGGGGACCACTCTTCTTGGACTTGGACAACACAGCCAACTCCTACCCACGTTGGCTTTAGCCTCCTCAATTCTCAGCTTTGTGTTCACGGATGTTCTGAGGGTCCTTGTCCTCCGCCAATGGATGACCAACCTGCTCATGCTTGCTGCCCTGGGTTTGGTAGCACTGGACCTTACCCGCGCCTCGGGCTTCGTCAATGTTTTGGCCATGGCCGATTTGTTGGTTTACCTCCAATGCATCCTTCAATTCCAAACGAAGAATACCCGCGTGTTTCGCTATTTGGTTACCCTAAGTGCCTTCCAGGTCGTCTCCGCGAGTGCCTTTTACCACGGTGTCCTTTTTGGAACACTGCTTATCCTTTATCTTCTGAATAGCCTCATCGTAATGGTGATGCTCGCATTCTACGAAGCCTGGCAAAAACAAATAGAGCATCACAAGGAAGGCAATCAACCGCAAGCCGTCTCGCCCCGTCTGGTGGGCGACCGAATCCCCGATTCAAGCCCTTTGGGGTTTAATGGCCGTCTCCTTGCGCGGACATTGTTATTGGGCGTTGGCTCCCTCGCTTTCGCTCTGGTGGTCTTCATGGTGGTCCCCCGCCTCAGTTCCCGTCCCTGGCCGGGGTTATCCCCCACTCCGCTTCGAACTGTCGGGTTTGATCGCCGCGTGTTCCTGGGAGAGCTCGGTTTCCTCATGGAAGACTCAACACCCGTTATGAGGGTGGAAGTCACGGATATGGACGGAAATCCCGCTACCGTGATGGCCCCGGTCTATTTACGAGGAGGATGCTATCCCTTTTACCGCGACGGGCAATGGCAAACGAACCCATTGATCTTGGGTGGTGAGGTTCAGAATCTCAAACCGTTGTACCGGGGTCCTGGTCAAAGTCTGCATCGCCAGCGGATCATTCTTGAGCCTCTGGATACGACGGACGTTTTCGGCATCTGGCCGTACGGTAAATGGGACGATGCCCCTTTGGTCTATGACCCCTCGCTGACCCGTCTCTTTCGTCTTTCGGATCGACCGAGCCGGTTCAGTTACGAAATGACCACGTCAGCCATCGAGAACGAGCGACTCGTTGACATCGTTCCCGCCACCGAACCGGTCGCCCGCGGACAATACTTGCAGCTCCCTTGGGTTCGCGTCGTTCCTACTTGGTGGGGACCGCGTTTCGAGGTGGATCGCACGGTCTATGAGCGGCAGGGCTGGGACCGCGTCGTCAATCTGGCCCGTCAATGGGCGGCGGAATCACCTTGGCCAGTGGATGACCATTTCCACATGGCCCGCTTTTTTGAACAGCAATTGGCCTATTCCGGTTATTACCGGTACTCTTTGGCGGGAGTCACCCGGAATGTCGCCCTTGACCCGGTCGTCGATTTCCTCACCGAACACCCGGAAGGACACTGTGAGTACTTCGCCACTGCCCTGGCCTTGCTGTTAAGGTGTCAAGGAATCCCAAGCCGTATCGTGATCGGTTACAAGACCTACGATTACAACACGCTCGGTCATTTCTATCAGGTTCGTCAACGCGATGCCCACGCCTGGGTGGAAGTTTATCTAGCACCAAATCAAATTACCCAAGACCTCGTCGGCCAACGGCCCCTGGAATTATTCCGTTTTGGTGCCTGGCTCCGCCTTGATCCGATGCCGCCCTCTGCACTCGGTTTGGCCTCTTCACAAGGTCCTTTGCAACGGTTTTGGAATGCCTACAACTTCCTCGACTACATTTGGCTTAAGTATGTCATGCAAATGGACCAACCCCGGCAAGAAACGGAAATATACCGTCCCGTCCGGGATCGGGTCCGCAAACAGGTCAATCGGTTCTTCGACATCCGCCGTTGGCAACAACAGGCTACGGCCGGTATCGAGCAACTACGACGAATACTTGCCAATCCCCTGAGAATAACTGTTTTGGGCATCGGGCTTGGCGGTCTTGCCCTTTTGGGCTGGAAAGTCGTTCGGATACTCCGAGACCCGGCCTGGTCATTATGGCTAATCAATCGGCTGCCCCGACGGTTGAAGCCCAGCCAGTTATCTGAACACCTGGCTACTGCCGTTTACCGGCATCTGGAACATCTGGTATCGCGGCAGGGATACCGACGTCCGGTGGGTCAAACGCCACGGCAATTCGTGGAGACCGTTATTCGAGCCGCCCGCGCCGAGAACGGTGCGTGTCCCTGGGCAGACACCCTCCTCTATGTGGTCTCCCTGTACTATCGACTGCGATTTGGAAACGGCTTGGAGAGGCCGCGCGACTGGGACGAGCTTGGCCGGGCCGTTGCCGAGCTGGAACGCGCCCTTCCCAAAAGACGCGCACCACGGAGCAGAAAAATCGCCCACTAAGTGCGCTTAAGGCGTGTTCGCCCCGATTTCACTCTACGGCCGGCTCGATGGTGGCCGTCATTGAACCGCGACACTCGGCAACAAGCGGATCACGGCCAAACGCATGAATTTGATCGCGTTTCAATTCAGCATGCTCTTTGGTCGTTGTCAACACGATACACCGACCCGAAAGGTCAACCTCTTTGGCCATCTGATAAGCCTTTTCAAAGGGATGGCCAAAAAGCTGCATGAGCATTCTGATTACATACTCGTAAGTGTGATCGTCATCATTCCAAAGAATGACGTGATACCGTGGGACGTGACGGACATCGGTGCGTTTTCGCCGTTTCCGGCGTGGGCGAACCTGAATCTCGCCGATACCTTGACCCATCGCATCATCCGCCGACATAACCATAGTCTCCTGGGCTCCAAGACCTCGCCACCATTCCATCCACTCCCGGTTTCTCCCCAACCTGGCTGGATAGTCGGTCACCCCAAAAGGAATTATATTAGAGTCTTCTGGCCAACCAGTAGGGAAAATGGAGTTGAGGAATGGTCAACATGGACAAGGCCGTAGAACGGGTCAAAGAGTTCCTGCAAGCCCATCGAAGCACGGCAGAGCAACTTTTGTCGGAGTTTCTCGCCATCCCAAGCGTCAGCGCGGATCCCCAGCACCGTGCCGACGTCACACGGGCGGCCGAGTGGGTGGCCCAGTTTTTTTCTCAAATGGGACTTGACGCGGAACTGATCCAGTCCCCCGCAGGCCACCCAGTTGTTTATGCCGAGACCCCTCATCGCGAGGGACTGCCGACCGTCCTCATTTACGGACATTATGACGTCCAGCCTGCCGAAGATCCGAGCCTTTGGCAGACGCCCCCGTTTGAGCCCGCCATTCGAGGTAGTGCAATCTATGCCCGCGGTGCCAGTGACGATAAAGGGCAAGTTCTCACCCATTTGCTGTCGGTCCGGGCCTGGTATGAAGTGACGAAAACCTGGCCCCTCAATTTCAAATTCGCAATTGAGGGCGAAGAAGAGGTGGGCAGCTGCGTCCTCGAGGGGTTTTTGAATGAGCAAGCGGATCGCCTTGCCTGCGATTGTGTCGTCATTAGCGATGGGAATCAGTTCGGCCCGGACCAGCCTGCCATCACCTACGGGCTGCGGGGAATCGCCTATTTTGAGCTGCGGGTCAAGGGTCCACAGCGGGACCTCCATTCCGGCTCGTTCGGGGGTACGGTCACAAATCCGGCAACGGCTTTGTCGAGGATTCTGGGGCAAATGATGACGCAGGACGGGCGTGTGGCTATCCCCGGTTTCTATGATGACGTTCTCCCCCTCAGTAACGAGGAGCGGCGGCGGTTGCGGGAGTTGCCTTTCGATGAACGGGCATTTTGGGCAACCTTGGGTGTGGATTCTGCCTGGGGGGAACCGGGCTACACCGTTTTGGAACGGCGTTGGGCACGGCCGACCTTTGACGTCTGCGGCTTATGGGGCGGTTATCAAGGGGATGGTGCCAAAACCGTGATTCCTGCGGAGGCCGGGGCAAAAATCAGTTTCCGACTGGTTCCCCGTCAAGACCCCGCTCGTATTCGTGAGGCACTCGTTTCCTACTTTGCCCAAGTGTGTCCACCCGGCGTTAAATATGAGCTCATTGACCTGCACGCGTCACCAGCCGTGTTGACGTCTTTGGACAGCCCTTACATCAAGGCCGCGGAAAATGCCGTCAAAATGGCATTTTCCAAGTCTCCTGTGTTCACCCGCGAAGGCGGTTCCATCCCGATCGTCAGCATGTTCCAGCAACGATTGGGGGCCGATGTCCTTTTGCTCGGTTGGGGCCAAGACGACGATAACACCCATGCCCCAAACGAAAAGTTTTCGCTGGCCGACTTTCATCGGGGAACCCTGGCCAGTGCCTACCTTTGGGAGTTCATCAGACAGATCGGAGAACCAAAGGAGGGGTAGATGGCCCTCACGAAAAACGGCGCTGATGGGGGTACTTCGAGTGGCATTGAGGCCTAACTCTCGGCCAGATCGTGAGCCCTTGTTCGAAACGATGTGAAGGAAATACAGGACTGGATGTGACATCAGGAGAATGATCGCATGCTCGACAGACGCTTTGTTTTAGAAAACACGGATGCTGTCAAACGAAATTGCGAAATTCGTGGAGTCGCGGTGGATGTTGACCGTTTTGTCGAGCTGGAGCGTCAGCGGAAGGAATTACAGAGCCAACTGGACACCGTCAATCGGCAGGCGAACGAGGTTGCCAAATCCATCGCACGTTGTAAGACGCCCGAAGAACGGGAAAGTAAGAAAGAAGAGGGGCGTCAGCTCCGAGAAAGGGCGGCCCAGATCGAAAAACAGCTCCAACAGATCGCGGCGGAGGCGGACTCCATCCTCAAGCAGATTCCCAATATGACGCATCCTGCCGCACCCATCGGGGACGAGACGGCTTCCCGTGAGGTCGGACGCGGAAAGACGCCAATTCGGGAGTTCGATTTTCCCCCGAAAGATCACGTCCAAATTGCCGAGGAATTGGACCTTATCGATTTTGAGGCCGGTGCCCGCGTCACCGGACATGGGTTTTATTTCCTCAAAAACGAAGCGGTCCTGCTGGAATTGGCCCTTCAGAAATTCGCTATCGACCTCTTGCGATCTGAGGGCTTTGTTGTGACAACCACGCCGGATCTTGCCCGAAATGAGATCCTGGAAGGCATTGGTTTCCTGCCGCGGGGACCGGAAACCCAGATTTATAGCATCGAGAACACCGATTTGAGCCTCATTGCCACAGCCGAGATCACTCTTGGCGGCTATCTGGCCGATCAAGTCCTTGAGGCCGAGCAGTTACCCATCAAGATGGCCGGTATTAGCCATTGTTTTCGGACGGAGGCCGGGGCGCACGGGAGGGCAACACGGGGCATCTATCGCGTCCACCAATTCACCAAGGTGGAAATGTTCGCCTTTACCCTGCCCGATCAAAGTGACGACATGCTGGAGTATTTCCGAGGCCTGGAGTGTACCATCTTTGACCAATTGGGAATTCCCTATCGGGTGATTGATACCGCGTCTGGCGACCTCGGCGGCCCGGCCTACCGCAAGTATGATCTGGAGGCCTGGATGCCCGGTCGTGGCGAATTTGGCGAGGTTACGAGCACCTCCAATTGCACGGATTACCAGGCCAGACGCTTGGGAATCCGATATCGTGTTAAGGGGGAAAAAGGGACCCGGTTCGTCCACACGCTTAACGGAACCGCCGTGGCCATTAGCCGGGCATTGATTGCCATCCTGGAAAACTATCAGCAAAAGGATGGATCCGTCGTCGTTCCGGAGGTCCTCAGGCCCTTCGTGGGGCTTGAGCGGATCGGTCCCCGGTGATTTCAACCTCGCGGTGTTTGGCGTGACAATTCGGCCCTTGGGCCCTTGGGCCAATTCTGTAATCCGACCGATCCCGCCTTGACGAGATGAAAGGTGGGGTATAAAGTTATTCGAAGTTGTGGGAGATTTGACGGACATGATGTACCTGATCAATTGCGGGGACCTGTTGTTGGGCTTGTTGTTATTGCCTCGCCAATGAGGCTGGCCCGACGGTTCGCGCAATTAGATTAGGTAAAAACGGATTATCGAACCCAGGGCCAAAAAATCCCTGGGTTTTTTGTTTGACACTAGCCTGAAGTACGATTTCGGACACAATTGACTGTCAACCCTGTCGAACTTCCAGGCAGCACTACTGAGAGCATGAACCCCGTGACTCCCAAAAGTACCATAATCCAGATGGAAAAACGGCGATTGGCTCCAACCCGGGCATGGTTGTTGTTGTGACGACCCTGGCTCCCGCGTTTGTGACGGCGTCATTTTGAGTTCGGAGTCTTTCGAGTGATCAGGGTCGAAAACCATGAACGAAGCAAATCCAAAAACGCAAACACGGAGAATCATTATCTTCGATACAACGCTCCGCGACGGGGAACAATCGCCGGGCTGCAGCATGAACCTCCAAGAGAAGTTGGAGGTAGCTCACGCTTTGGCACAATTGGGCGTTGACGTCATTGAGGCCGGTTTCCCGATTGCTTCCCCCGGCGATTTCGAGGCCGTTAAGGCAATTGCCGAGTCGGTTCGTGGTCCCGTCATTTGCGGCCTTGCCCGATGCCGCCCGGAAGACATCGACCGTGCTTGGGAAGCCCTCCGCTTTGCCGAATCCCCGCGTATTCATGTCTTTCTCGCAACGAGTGCCATCCACCGGGAACATAAACTTCGCATGACGAAAGAGCAGATCATCGATGTGGCCGTGTCAGGAGTCCGACGGGCCGTGGGATACTGCCCCAATGTCGAGTTCTCCCCCGAGGATGCAGTCCGCACGGAGATCGATTTCCTCTGTCAGTTGGTCGAAGCCGCCATTGATGCGGGGGCGACCACGATCAATATCCCCGACACCGTCGGATACGCCACCCCCGGCCAAATGTTTCGGTTGATTACGACACTTCGGGAACGAGTGCCTAACATCGGAAAGGCGGTGATCAGCGTCCATTGCCACAACGACTTGGGCATGGCCGTGGCTAACAGCTTGGCTGCCGTGGAGGCGGGGGCAGGACAAGTCGAGTGCACGATCAATGGCATCGGTGAGCGGGCAGGAAATTGTGCCCTCGAAGAGGTCGTCATGGCCCTCCGCGTCCGCCAAGACATTTACCATGCCGACACCGGCGTCGTCAGCCAACGGCTTGTGCCAACGAGTCGGTTGGTGGCCGGAATTACCGGCATGGTGGTCCAACGGAATAAGGCCATCGTTGGCCAAAATGCCTTCGCCCACGAGGCCGGTATTCATCAAGACGGCATCCTCAAGGAGCCAAAGACTTACGAGATCATGCGGCCTGAAGATGTTGGCTTTTCCCGCAGCGATTTGGTGCTCGGCAAGCACAGCGGACGTGCAGCCCTCGCCGCCCGCGCCAAGGCCCTCGGTTATCAGCTCACCCCAGAACAGTTGGATCGCGTGTTTCATGAATTCAAAATCCTTGCCGACAAGAAAAAAGAGGTTTACGACGGCGACCTGGCGGCCTTGATCGAGCAGGAAACACGGACTGTCACGGACACTTGGTCGTTAGAATCCTACCAACTGACGGTAGGTACTCAGCGAGTCCCCGAGGTCACGATGACACTCCGCCGAGCCGACAACGAGCTGAGAACGCTCACACTGGCGGCCGGCGACGGCCCCGTGGACGCGGTGTTCCTGGCCATCGAGAAAATCACGGGCATCACGGTCGCCTGTCGTGATTTTCGCGTCCACAGTGTGACCGTGGGTAAAGACGCCCTGGGTGAGGTTCAGGTCCAAATCGAGTATAATGGCGAGATCTTCCGAGGACGCGGCGTGTCAACCGATAGCCTAGAAGCAAGCGCTAAGGCGTTCTTGAACGCGATCAACCGCATCCTTGCGAAGAACCACCGACCAAAGGCCGTCTCGGAGGAAAGGTCCTAACACCCAGGCGAGGACCACAATTCGGGCGTTCCATTTGGCGAAATTGATAGGGACTCCCTAACACAGCGGGAGGTACCTCGCCGAGAAGAAAAGCTCTCTCGGATTGGGAGGTCTTGTACAGGCGACCATGTACTTTGAAAAGAGTGAAGTCGCTGGCAGGCGAGGCCCTGCCTGACGAGCCCGGAAGCCTTAATGGTCACCCGGAATTTCCACACTTTAATTTCCTAGAATCGACAAACTTCCGAAGACACACCTTTCATCAGGTGGCCGAGTGGCGGAATGGCAGACGCACAGGATTTAAAATCCTGTGGGGAGTTATCCCCGTGCGGGTTCGAGTCCCGCCTCGGCTACTGTTTTATGTTGGAAAAGGCCGCACTTATGGTGGACTGCCTGCAGGGTGTGCGACGCCCTTGGTCGTCCTTAAGTGTGAACTGCACTTTTTCTGAAAGTGTGGAGTGCCTTTTCCGACCACACACCTTCCCACACCTGCCGGAGGGTACATCTTGAAAGAGGCGGCGGCGAGCGATGCTCTTCCCTTTCGTATAGCTTTTCCCCTGCCTTTGGCTTTTTGCGGTGACAAGGCGTCTAAAGGGTGGGTACATTCATGTCTGGGTAACTCCGAGCCGTGAAAAAAGGTAGGGCGGAAGAATCTGGAATCCCTCGCTCAAAGGCGTGGCGTTCACGTGTCGGTGACTGCAGGCTGTCTCAAAACGCTACGGTGGGAGAATCAGGCATCGCCTGCTCAGGGGCCAGGGCTCGATTGCACAGGTGTCGCTTGAGCGGTCTCGAGATTGAGCTCGAGAAACCGGTCGGCTTTCACGTTCGAGAATGACACCGTTCTGCCGCCAGGGAGCGTGACAATCACGTCGGCGACAGTAGCCTTACCAAGGCCGAAGTGAGCTTCGAGTGCATCGCCGCTCTTGTAACTGTGATTCGCGTGAATCCAGCGATATTGTTTTATGCCACTTGCGGCAACTTCGACGCGGGCACCAATGAGATCGGCATGTTTCACACCGCTGAATCGCAGACGCAGCCAGTGGTTCTCCCGTGCGCCGTGCAGACCGGTGTTCCAATACACCTTGCTCTCGTAACGAGCCATACTTTGGGCGATGCCCGAATTGTCGGGATCAGCGGCAAAGACTAGGTCGAGCAGGCCATCGTTGTTCAGATCGGCCGCCGGACATCTGCGCATGCCGGGTAACGAACAAATCGAGGAAACCATCGTTATTGAAATCGGCCAAAACCGGCACTTGGCCGCGTCCGAAACTGTCGGGCGACACCTTGGAGTCGAGCAGCTTGATTGGGTGGGGACGGAACTTGAACCCGCCCTCGTTGATGAACACGCGCAGCTTCTCCCCGGCGCCCCAGCCTCCGCCCATGCCCCGCGGCGGCGAATAAGTCGCCACGATATCGAGTAAGCCATCTTGATTCAAATCGACGATGGCCAGACCGTTCATGCCTTCTTGAATCCCGGTGAAGCCGGGCACCACAATGCATTCGAACAATTGCCCGCGACCTGCGGCATCGCGTGCCGGGTCGCCATCGGGCATTTTCTTGAGCGGCGGCTCGCCCGGTCGCTGCTCGGCGATTTGCTCCTCATGAGGGCTGGGCTTGACGCTACTGGCCTGTGCTGTTCGTTGAGCGCTGTAAAAGGATTGGGCTTCCTCTAACGTGATAAAGCCATCCCCGTTTGCGTCCAACTGTTTGAATAATGGCCGCGGAAATTCTGCGGGGCTAATTCTCCCGTCACCATTGCGGTCGAGTTGCTCGAACCGCTCGGCAAGGTTGCTGCCTTGTTGTGCAATCAAGGTGACGCTAACGAACAGGAGTACCAGAGTCGGTGTCATCGGTTTTCTCCTTGACGGTGTCGCTGGAAGCAGAGTCCGCCAACTCACGCGGCGGACAGGTTTTAAAGAACGCCCAGATGACCTCTAATGCGTGGAAGTCACGGCTGGTCTTGCCGACCAGCATCTCCCTTAGGGGGCTTTGGGACCGCGGATCGCCAGGCATTGTGTGGCCTCCACCTTTGACCAGGTAGTACTCCACTCGGACACCATCGCGTCCAGGAGGCCAGCGGCGAACCTCGGTGGCGGTGCCGTCGTGCGGATCGATATCCGGAAGTTGCTCCACTTGCGGCGAACCGGTGATCCCATTGTGGGCAAGGTATTTCTTCAACATTTCTTCAGTTGGAATCACTCGGCCCCCACGGTCGGAACCCGCAATGGGACCGCCGCCGATCGGTACCAGGGGGTCGGCATCACCTTGGATCACCAGAAGTGAAATAGGATGGCTGGGCTTGAAATTTGGAGCTAATGGCTCGGCCATGCCACCGATGACCGGCGCAATACCTGCCAGCAAGTCCGCAGCGTGGGCCGCCAAATAGTGACAGAAAACGCCCCCATTGGATACACCCGTTGCAAAAATCCGCGAGCGGTCGATGTCGTAACGAGGGGCTAAATCCTCGACAATCGCCCGAACGAACTTCACATCGTCCACCCCTTGTTGGTGCGAGACAATCCGAGGCGCATTGCGACCATCGTTCCAGTTTCCTCGCCAACCGTCCGGATAGACGGCGAGAAACTGCTCCCTGGCAACCATGTCACGAAAGCCAACAGACGCTACGTTCGTGCCCCGTCCACCACCTCCGTGGAAAAAGAACACAACCGGCAACTTTCCCCGCGGTTCTTTGGGGGCCTGAACCACAAACGTTCGCTCACGTCCATCCACAGTGAGGGTGTGGTAACTTTGGACGAACGAAGCCTCTCGCGACGGTTGGAGTGGAACTGTTCTTTCCACCAAACGACGCCTGGCAGCCTGTAACTCGGCAGGGGTGACAAATCCGTCACCATCGGTATCCAGTTCACCAAATAGGCGGGGTACCAGGAGTTCCTGGGGACTGAGATTTCCGTCGCCGTTGCGGTCGAGTTGTCCGTACC
>FWWL01009950.1_pt1 | contig 11232 bp, 11 predicted proteins | sample 2228331 | NCBI WGS metagenome assembly FWWL01 (sample SAMEA103939775, study PRJEB20133) | metagenome
GAATAGAATGCCTTCATCTTCACGATTTTTCCACTCTTCAATGTTTATGGAAGCGGGGTCCCGATAGCCCAGATTGATTTCCTTGCATATCTCTTCAGGAATGGCTGTGGCTAAAGTAACTTTAATACGGGGTTTTTCTATTCCATTTTCGTAGGTGCCGATACCACGAACATGGGTTGAGTGGGCTAAGATTCCACCAGGAATATCACGAAACTTATCCATTTGTGCTAGAAAGTAGTCCCTTGTGTGATAGCCGATTTTGCGGATTAAATGACCATGTGTAACACTGATTTCTTTTATGTGCGGTCCATAGATGATGAGTTCTCCACCATCGGCTACAACCGGCTCTAATTTATACATACATTTCCCTGCTGTCCAGATTTCGTCATACATTAATGGCGATTCCGCAAGCACATAATGGTAAGGTCTCGGTTTATATACAATGTGCGTTTTTGCGGATAAATCAACTGCGACATCCCAGGCACTTTCAGGAGTACCGAAAAAGATAGCCCGAGTCTTGTTGTGTTCTACATTTAGGGCGAAACAATATTTTTCTTTGTGAATCATTGTTGCGGCGTAATCTATGAGTTGACGAACAGGGGTATGTTTTACACCATTAATTTTTATGTTTGTGATAAGTGCTCCTAACCAGTGGAAAAGGTTTAGAAAATCTGGACCGGAGATTCCCGGGAAGAAATATTTATTTCCACCACTAAAACCAACTACCTCGTGGGGGAATACGGGTCCTACAATTATGATTACATCGTAATCAAAAATTAAGCGATTAATCTGGACAGGAACTTCCTGATTTAATAAGCCCTGTGAAAATTCATAAGTTTTTTCTTTTGAAATAGTTCCTAAGAGATGTAAAACATCGGGATTCCGCCAATCGTGATTATAAATGTTTATGTCTTGATATTTTTGTTGCTTTTCTTCGGGTGTGATTCCCAACAATTTGCAAATCATATTTTCGGATAACGGGGGATGGGTACCTAATGCAATTATATAATCTAATTGTTTGGCTTTCCCTCGTAGCGATTCTGTTATCGCCCGAAACATTAACGGCATGGGCATACTACGAGTCTGGTCAGGTATTATGACAATAACTTTCTTATTTGCCACTTCTAAATTAGAACAAGTTTTGGAAACAAATTGCAGGATTTCATCGGAAGTTAAGAAGCCTTCTTTTGCAACACATTGCTCAATCATAGATTTTCCCTTGCTATCTGGAACCCTAATCTTTCCACCTGATTCATAAGTATAGGATTTTCTATATGAAAACGAATTGTGGTGTTATGGAATTCCCTTCGTATAGGGTAATTCTTTCGTAAAAGGTCAAAAAAAGTCCCTCTTTCATTTTCAGGTTTATTTTTTATTCCTCTAAGTGCGGAATCATCATTTTTGATGTTATAAATTTTATGCACGATTGAGTGGAGAGTGAAAGGTTCTATTTTTGTTATTTCTATTTCTTTATGAGGAGGTTCAGGCAAATGATAGCGATAATCCCATGTAGGAGTTTTATTCAGGAAACGACATAAGGCTACATATAATTGATAGGTTCCATTCACTTTACCATCAAAAGAATAACCTGCAATATGTTGAGTTCCGATAGTTACTTTGTTTAGTAATTCCAAATCAATATTAGGTTCATTTTCCCAGACATCAATAATAGAATGGGAGATAATTCCCTGTTCAATTGCATTTAGAAGTGCTTTAGTCTCTACAACTGCTCCCCGAGAAGTATTTATAATTACAGTGCCTTTCTTAATTTTTGAGAAGAACTCTTTATCAGCCATGTGATAGGTGGGATAGCGACCTGTTTTTTCTAATGGGACATGAAAGGTAATAATATCGCAATTTAAGATGTTTTCAAAGGACTCAAATAATGGATGGTTGCCTATTTTTTCTGCGAGAGGCGGGTCGTAGAGAACAGGTAACAATCCCAGAGCAGGTGCCTTTCGTGCAACACGAGAGCCTACATTGCCTACGCCAATAATCCCTATCTTCTTTCCATTTAATTTGTATCCGTGAGTTTTCTCCAGTTCTAATAGCCCCGAGACGACATATTCCGCTACACTGTTTGCATTGGAACCGGGGGCACTGGAAAAAACAATTCCTCTGGATTGTAAATATTCAAGGTCAATATGGTCATATCCAATCGTTGCGGTCCCAACAAAGCGGACAGATGTGCCGTTTAATAGTTCCGCATTAACTTTTGTAATTGAGCGGACCAGCAATACATCAGCATCTTTGATTATCTCTTTTGTGATTTTTCTTCCATGGACAGTAATTACTTCTCCAAATTCGGAAAAACCTTCTTTAACATAAGGAATATTTTCATCCGCAATTATTAACATATTGAAATGGATTTATTGGTTTTAAATTATCTTTTCCAAGGGGGAATTTCGGGGAGATATTTATCAAATTCTTCGATAAGTGCCTTTTCATATTCCCCTTCATAAGTTTCATTGAAGAATCGGTCTAAGGCTTCTTCGTATAGTCTTTGCCAGGATTCTTCTTCGTGTCCGGGGTTTATCGGATAGAATAAAGCATTATTTGCCCGTGCCGCTTTTAAGTCGCCATAAGCGTCACCAATCATCAAGATATGATTTTTCGCATATCTATTTTCAGACGCAAATTTAATATGTTCTGCTTTGGTTCCCATTTCTTGACCGCAGATGGCAAACACATATTTCGCAAGATTTTGTTCTTCCCATTCACGAATTAATGCTTCTGTCGGAGTTTGAGAGCATACCATAATGTCCGCTTTCCCCTGACATTTTTGTAAACATTCCTCAACAAATGGGAAAGGAGGTAGCCCTCCTTTGACAATATCCGCAACAGTTTTATTTACCGCTTTACTCCATTCAAGCGTAATTTGCATGTCTTCATGGTCAGGATGTTCTTTGCAGTAGGCTTCCAGAGCGGGGTTTCCTAATTTTGTTTCAGTTTCAATCCATTTGCGCAAGTTCGGTGTCTGAGGAATTTGCACCTTGCGGGCTTTCACCTTATCCCAATCCATAAGAAGGTCAAAAACTTTAATTAGGGCAGGAAAACGATTTGCACCACGCCATTTTGAATATAGATTTACAAATTCGCATGCTTCACGAGCATACTTGGATATAGGCTGTAAATTCCAATACTTAATTGTGTTTGGAGTGAAGCATTCCTTTTGTTTTAATTCCATCGTGTCAAACGCACAACCGTCAGAATCAATAGCGATTAAGAATGGAGTAGTGGGTTTGTGGTCTAACAATTTCTGAACAACTTCTTGCATATCTTATCCCTTCTTGTTTAGTTCATTCGTTTTTATACACCTGAAAAAGCGGAAAAACCACCATCCACAGGGACTATGATTCCAGTAACAAATTTAGAGGCATCGCTGGCAAGCCATATCAGTGTCCCTATTAGGTCAGACGGGTCTCCATAGCGACCCATAGGCGTATGGGCTAAAATGGTTTTCCCACGCTGGGTAGGCTCTCCAGTTTTTTCATCAATCAATAGGTATCTATTTTGTTCACTCAGAAAAAAACCTGGTGCTATTGCATTTACTCGTATTTTGGGATTATATTCCTGGGCGAAATGGACGGCTAACCATTGTGTAAAATTGGCTACCGCAGACTTCGCCGCGCTATATCCCGGTATGCGTGTCAGGGGTCGGATTGCATTCATAGAGGCGATGTTGATAATAGAGCCTCCCTCTGGATTTTTTACCATATACCTACCGAAAACTTGAGAAGGAATTATTGCACCTCCCAATAAATTCAAGTTTATAACCTTCTGGAAGGCATCGGCGGTTATGTCAAAAAAACTTAACTCAGGAGAAGTAGTGGCTTGTTTCATATTTCCACCAACACCATTTACCAGAATATCAATTTTTTCCCATTCTTTAATTATTGTCTGTGCACATTCTTCTATCGTATCTTTATTGAACGCATCCATATAAAGGGCAAGTGCTTTTCCCCCTTGCTTCTCAATTTTTTCTTTCAGTTCCTTCGCTTTATCAATCAGAACATCAGCAATTGCAACAGTGGCTCCTGCACGGGCTAAACCTTCTACCATTGCGGTTCCCAAGACACCGGCGCCACCTGTGACTACCGCCGTTTTCCCACTCAGGTCAAAGATAGAAACATCTCTAGACATATAAATTCCTTTTTGATTTGTTAATTAAGTGAATAGAATATGGAATTAATTATAACAAACTAAAAGAAGGAAAATTAAACAGAGGTATTTACCGCCTGGCTATAAGAAGATAACCTTCATCGTTGTCTTGGAAATGGATTAACTTCAAATCGGCTTCTTCTAAAAATGACTTTATTTCACTCAATTCGGGAATGATGTGATTTGCTACGACTCCGCCAATATTCCGGTGGATTTCGTTAATTTCTTTACTTGATTTTGTGTGACATACCGTCCAGAGACCACCTTGTTTTAATACCCGACTGTGTTCTACTACGGCTTGCCTTTTATTAATTAGATGTGGAAAGATAGAAAAACAGATGATAACATCTACTTCCTCGGATTTAATGGGGAGAAAATGGGCATCTGTAATCAGCCAATAACTGGGTATCTCTTTGTGCTTCATTTTTCCGTGCCATATCATTTCTTTTGAAATATCCACCTCTATTAGGATGCCTTTTTGTTGAAGTCGGTTCCATAAGTATGGGACTAAAATACCCGTGCCACAGCCAATATCCAGTACCGTGTCAGAGGGTTTAATATTTATATTTTTAAGTAATTTATCAACCTTTTCCAGTGTATTTTTGTCTGTATATGTATCCCATTTAGGGGCATGAAAATCAAAGAAAGTGCAGATTTCTTTTAGATGAGGATTCATATATTTTAGCGATGTAAATTTTTTCTCACACATGTTTTACCCCCTTAATTTTTCGTTTTGGAGAGAGTATGGCACAAATTATAAAGATACATGAAGAAATTAAAATAATAGTTGCCCCTGTCGGCAAATTGTATTTGTAAGACAGTAAGATTCCTCCCCAGCAGGAGGTTACTCCAAATAAAATGGATAAAAGAATCATTGTTTTGAAACGATAGGTTATTTGATGTGCAGAGGCAGAAGGATTGAGCAATAAACTATAAATTAGCAATCCTCCGACAGTTTGTAATGAAACGGCAATGGTTAAGCCAGTGGCTATTAATAGCAGATAGAATATAAGAGCGGTGGGAATGCCTACATAAACAGCAATTTGTCGGTGGCATAGAACTGCCTGTATTTCCTTGTAGAAAACAGTGAATAAAAACAGTAAGAAAGCGGTAACACCTGCAAGTATATAAATATCTATTGATGTTACAGTTAAGATATTACCCCAGAAAAGGCTTAGTGCTGTTGATTTGGATTCAGGTATAAGCCCTAAAAATAGGAATGCCAGACCTAACATAGTAGAGAACACTATTCCTGTAGAAGTGTCGGGACTTAATTCTCCCCGGTCAGCTAAAGGTCCTACAATGGCGGATGCTATCAAACTAAATACAATAGCACCTATCAGAGGATTCCAGCCAATCCAGAGACTAAATAACGCCCCTGTGAAGGCGGAATGTGCTATGCAAATCCCCAGAAATGATAGATGCATAGTTACGATGAATACACCGGTTATACTACACGCAATACCAGAAAAAAGTCCTGCAAGAAGAGGAAACCATAAGAATTCAGGTATGCCTAAAACTTCTTTCATAAATAATTCTTTCAAGTATGGGAATGGTGATGAAATACAAACCTGCCAGAACAACAAAATCCATCACCGCCATAAAGTTCCTTTAATGTTCCTTCCACTAATAATTCATCTGGTTTTCCATCGGCAAATATTTTGCCTTTTTGCAACATAATAATACGGTCGCAACGAGCCGGTATCATGGATATTTCATGCGTTACATATAAAGTTGTGTATTGGTGTAAGTCCATTTTGTGTTCTATTAATTCAAGAATATCCTTTTGTGCGTTGGGGTCAATGGACGCCGTAGGTTCATCCAGCAATAAGATAGGTGCCTGTTGTGCGAGGGCACGAGCAATAGATACTTTCTGACGTTCTCCTCCTGAAAGGTGCCCGATAGGTTTATTGGAAAGGTGAGATATTCCCGTCCATTCTATTATGGAATCTACCAATTCCCAATCCGTTTTTCTTAAAGGTATTCCTAATCCACGAATCCCTGCTCTACCTGTGGCTACAGATTCGCGAACTGTGATTGGGAGTTTTGGGTCGATGGAATCAATTTGCGATACATAAGCAATTTTTCGGCGAAGATAAAAATTATAAAGTGAAGGTGTCCCCCCTAATACTTTTACAGAACCCGATTGAAATTTACATAAGCCACATAACACTTTTAACAAGGTAGTTTTACCTGAGCCGTTGGGTCCTAAAATAACGGCGAATTCCCCTTTCTGAAGGGATAGATTGATGTTATCCAATGCTCTATGGTGATTATAAGAGACACTTACATTTTCTAAAGTAATAATTGGTTCTGAAAAAGAATTTATAGACATAAAAATCAAAAAAGATTGTTCATTTTATAGCATTTATCAACATATTTATATTATTTTGCACGCTTGTTTCCCATGAATTGCAAGTTGAACAGGCATAAGGGAATCCGGAGAGAATAACAGATTTTGCATTTAATTCGGAAGCAAGTCTTTTTACGAGTTCTATTTCGCCACTTTGTAAGTTTTCTACTACGATTTTGACATTTTCCTGCTTACCTTTATTTAAGAGTTCTCCCCATAGAGCAAGAGAAATCTCTTCTGCTCGTGGAAAAGTATTAACAACCTTAAAGCCCAACCAACTTAAAAAGTCTTTTTGGAAAATAGATACAATAACAGGGATATTTTCAGGCTGGATATTCCTAATATCGCTCAATACTTTTTGTTCAAAATCGTTAATTTCTTTTTTTCTTTGTTCTAACTTCGTTTTATAATCTCCTTCTGAAAGTAAGCCAGATTTGACCAATATACCTCCTATCTTTTCCATCCCTAAAATATAGTTTTTAGGGACGAACCAATTCCCCTCTACATCAATATAAACTACCTTTTCGGGTGGTGGATTGGTTCCACGAATCAAACTTTTAATAGCGGGTAATTCTTTTTGCCAGTTATGGAGAATAATAAGTTTGGCATTTATAAATTTTTCAATGTCACCGGGTTTTAAGTCAAAATGTCCCGGACAAAGGTTCGGGGGGACAACGGTAGCCAGTTCTGTATCCTTCCCCGTCAGGTCTTTTATAGCAGAGTGGATAGCGGAAGTCCCAACTACAATAGGCTCCTCTGCCTGTATGTGGGGCGATATGACACCGCCCCACATAAGACACAGCACTGCTAAAACGATTAGGAGTCTATATGAAGTAAGATTTACATATCTTTTCATTAATATAATCCTGATTTTATTGTAGTCCAAAATGTCCTACCTGTCTTGGAATACCGTAGTTATGGTCTTTATCATCAATAATCGGGAATTTCGTTGGATAGCGAATGAATTCCACATGCCCATCCATATAGAGGACATTACATCCACCAGGCATGTGATTAAATACGACACCGCCCGCAGTGTTAGCAGAATCATTTGGATTTCCATAAGTGTCAAACATAATTATAATTTCACTTTGAGCCTGGGCTGATGCGGAAGGATTATTTATATCTGTAACTGCGAATCGTTCTATTCCTTCTCTAAGGCGAGCACAATTGTTTGTAGTTGCGAAGCCTTTACCTAAAATCGCTGTCCAGGGTAATTTGGTTGTGACGGGAATGTCATCATCAAAGTTTTTCCTCAAAACAGGTGCGGTTACCGGATTAACACCGACTATAGTTCCAGGAGAATACTGCCCTATTGCACTGAGGGTTCCCGTAGCATTCCACATTCCATAAAATTCCTCAACATTGGTTATAGCAAATCCGTGATACCAGTAAGAACGGCCTAATGCGGCGGCACGGAAATAACGGGCGCTTAGCCTATCATTATTCTCCTCAGCGACTTTTATGTGGTCTTCAATACTGCCATCCGGAATGCGTGCTGATACATATTGTCCCTGTGCATCAACACCTGTATCGGAGGGACATTTTGCTGTATTTAAATCATTTAAGTATTCAGGGTAAAATCCCTCAGGGTCAGGAGCGGCGAATAAAGGTGCACCATTAGGATTGGTGAAAGGTTGTAGCGGAGGAAACTTTTCTCCTTTTGCCTCACTTGCATACATTTTGAAAGCCAACCCGAACTGTTTCAGATTGTTTTGACAACTTGCTCTTCGTGCTGATTCTCTCGCTCTTGCTAAGGCAGGGAGCAAGATAGCTGCTAAGATACCAATAATAGCAATGACGACGAGCAATTCAATGAGCGTAAAACCTGCTTTTTTCATTGGAGGACCCTCCTGAGTTGAATGGTTAAAATATAGTATTACTAATCACAATAAAAGTAATACCATATTTTGATAGTAAATGTCAAGTTACTTTCTTGTTATTTTATTATTCCTCCGGAGATTCTGGTGCAAGTGTCGGTAATGATGATTCGTTAACCCCATAAATGGTGATGTTATCTGTTCCGCTGTCTTTGTGTTTGGATATACTTAAAACATTATGTTCCCGATTTTTTATGTTCTTCTCTATGTATTCCTTTGCAGAAGTCTCATCGTCAAAGACTTCTATGTTGATATTATCGTATTCGTCATATTTAGCACGGAGTTCGCGAGCCAATTCCTGTAATTGTTCTCTGGAACTTCCCGGAGGGACAACGCCGATAATGCCTTTTATAGATGGAGCGTTTGTATTCATTTGTCTGACTACCTCAGGACTTCTTCCCCATTCTTCTATAATACGAAAAGAAAATTCCTGAGGTATATCAGCGGGTACTTTTTGTTTTGGTTTCATTTCTGTTTCTGATAGCGGTATAGGAGTATCATTTTTTGCAGGACCACCGGGGATATAGGGGGAAGTAGTATTTCGGGTAACATCCTGCGGTAGAGGATTTATGCCATAACTCTGTAAGGTTGCCTTCAATTGTTGATTTTCCGCTTCCAGGTCGGCTATGACATGATTTACCAGATAATCTAAGGTTTGTTGAATTTGTTGTAGTGAGATTTTTATTTCCTGTATCTCGCGGAGGACTCGTTCATTGGGATTTATAACAAAAGAAGAGGTCTGTTGTGTTTTATTATCCTTGACATGCACTTCAATAGCCGGTGGAGTTTGTGAAGTAGTATCTTGAGCGTCCTTAATCTCTACCGATGGAGTATCTTTTCCCTGTGTTTCAGAGAAACTAACATTTTGTGCTGTGAGAATTACTAAAGTAAGAAGTATTAAATAGTGGAAACAAATCGTTTTCATAAAAGAGACCTTATTTATGATTGGAACGAGATAACAAATGGAAATGAAGACAGACACATATCCCAAATTGGTAAATAATATCTTTATTTCAATTATATTACTCTATAAAAGCAAAAAGGATATTATAAATTCCTTATAATAATACTTAATTTAATGGTTATAAAAAAATATCGGATTAAGTATCAATATGTTTGATTATCTTCATGGAATAATAACAAAAATTTGTCCGAATGCTATTGTTCTGGATGTTCACGGGATAGGATTTTTATTAAATGTGCCATTGAGTTTGTTGAGTAAGGTTCATATTGATGAAGAAAGACTCATCCCTGTTTATGTGGTATGGCGTGAAGATAGCGTTGATATATATGGCTTTGAGAACGAAGAACAAAAATTACTATTTCAGCGACTTGTCTCTATAAGCGGGATAGGTCCCAAGATGGCTTTGGCAGTCTTATCTACTCTTTCCGTGAATGATTTTCGGCAGGCTGTGATGGGGAATGACTATAATCTTATAGCGACGGCACCGGGAATTGGTAAAAAGACTGCTCAGCGGTTGATTCTGGAATTTAGAAATAAGATGGGAGAGGATACAGAATTATCTGCTTTGCTAACACCGCCGGAGGAAAAAATAGTAGATACGGATGAAGTCTATCAAGCAATGTTGTCTATGGGCTGTTCTAATTCGGAGGCAAGAAGTGCGGTCTCTTATGCAAGAAAACAGTTAGGCGACCATGCGAGTATTGAAGATTTGATTCGGAGTGCATTGCAGTACCTGAAAGGAGGAGTTCGTTCATGAGTCCCGAGAATATCTTTGCACCGGAGCCGATAGAGGATGAGTCTGTATTTGATGAACAGATTCGTCCCAAACGGTTACAGGACTTTCCGGGACAGGAAGCGGTGAAAGAGAAACTTATGATTTCTATTCGCGCGGCGAAACAAAGGAAAGAACCATTAGACCATATTCTTTTGTATGGTCCACCGGGGTTGGGTAAAACGACGCTTGCCCGAATCTTAGCCAATGAGATGGGAGTGGCAATACATCAAACTTCCGGACCTGTGTTAGAAAGGCAGGCAGATTTATCCGCCATACTAACAGGGTTGAATGAATTTGATATTTTATTTATTGATGAAATACATCGGCTTAACCGTCCTGTGGAAGAGACATTATATTCTGCGATGGAAGATTTTGAAATTGACATAATGTTAGGGAAAGGACCTACTGCTCGTTCTATTAAATTAGGATTGAAACCATTTACCTTGATAGGTGCGACCACCCGAGCCGGTCTCCTCACTCCACCATTACGGGCGCGATTTGGAGATTCCTGTCGGTTGGATTTCTATTCTCCACAGGAATTACAAACTATTATTCATCGGTCGGCTCGGATTCTAAATGTACCGATTGATGAAGATGCAGCATTAGAAATCGCAAGACGTTCACGAGGCACTGCTCGTATTGCTAACCGGTTATTACGAAGAGTACGGGATTATGCTCAGGTGAAAGGTGATGGAACTATAACGCTATCTATTGCGGAGTCCGCCTTAAAATTATTGCGGATAGATGATTTAGGGCTGGATGATATGGACCGTTTATTGATAAAAACGGTTATTGAAAAATTTTCAGGGGGTCCGGTCGGATTGAACTCACTTGCTGTTGCAGTTGGAGAAGAACGACAAACGATAGAAGAGGTTCATGAACCTTATTTAATACAGATAGGCTTTTTGAAACGGACACCCCAGGGGAGAGTTGCAACTCCGCTGGCTTATAAACATTTTGGACTAACTCCGCCAAGTGTAAATACTCCTTCCCTTTTTCCAGATGAGTAAGGTATAAATCTTTAAAAAAATAATACTCACAGGTTAAAATAGATAACAGTCATTGAAGAAACCGTATTAATAAATAAGTTGGGAATAAT
>FWWL01009951.1_pt1 | contig 11232 bp, 7 predicted proteins | sample 2228331 | NCBI WGS metagenome assembly FWWL01 (sample SAMEA103939775, study PRJEB20133) | metagenome
GACCGCGCCCGCGCCGTCGCCCGCCTGATCCCGGTCGAGCCGCTCGCCGCCGGCGCCGCCGGTCTGGTGCGCGTGGACGCCGTGATCGCGCCGGCCCCGAATCCCGCCCTCGCCGGGCCGAAGCTCGCCGACAGGCGCGAGCCGCCGCCTGCGCCGAAGGCCGTCGAGACGGTCGTCGCCAGGCCGAAGGCCAAACCCGCGAAAGCCGTCAAGCTCGCCAGGGCCGAGCCGAAACCCAGGGCCCGCGCCGAAGCCAGCCCCCCCAGGCGGACCGTCGTCGCCAAGCCGGAAAAGTCGCTCGCCAAGGCCGCGGCCGGCCGCAAGAAACCCATCCAGCAGGCCGATGCGAAGGCCAGGCCGGCGAAGGCCAAGGTCGTCAAGGTCGCCGCCAAGGCCGAGGCGGCGCGGCTCCAGAAGGCGAAGCTCCAGAAGGCGACGGCGGAAAAAGCCAGGATCCAGAAGGCAAAGGCCGAGCCCGCCCGGAAGGCGAAGCCCACGATGACCAAGGCCAAGGTCGCCAAGACCTCGCCCCCCAGGACCGTCCCGCCCACGCCGCGCCGCATCGCGCCACGCGGCGAAGGGCCCATGCGCGTCGCCCGCGCCGACCGTTGCGCGGCGGCGGATCCCGGTGAGGCCCTGGTCTGCGCCGATCGCCGTCTGGCGGCCCGCGACCGCCAGCTGCAGCAGGCCTATCGCGACGCCGAGGCCGCCGGGGTGCCCGCCTCGGCGCTGCGCCGCCAGCAGACCCGCTGGGTCCAGGCCCGCGCGGCCGCCGCCCGCGAAGCGCCCTGGGCCGTCGAGGACGTCTACGTCGCCCGCATCTCCGAGCTTCACGATCTCAGCCGCGACGCGCGGGAGAACTAGGGCCCGCGAGCGGCCCAGCAAGGTTGACCCCGCCCGCGGGGCGCGCGACCTAAGCGCTGCACGCTGGAGACCGCCGCCTTGTCCGACCCGATCCGCATCGCCATCGCCGGCGCTCTGGGCCGCATGGGGCAGGCGGTCGAGAAGGTCGTCCGCGCCGATCCCGCGCTGGCCCTCGTCGCTCGCTTCGATCGTCCCGGCGCGGAAGGCGACGGTCTGGTCTCGGCCGCCGAGGCGCTGGACGCCGCCCAGGTGGTCATCGACTTCACCACCCCCGCGGCCTCGGTCGCCCTTACGGCCCAGGCCGCCGGCAAGCCGGTGGCCCTGGTGATCGGCGCCACCGGCGCGTCCGACGCCGAACGCGCCGCGATCGCGCAGGCCGCCGCGCGCAATCCCATCGTCTTCGCGGGCAACTACTCCCTGGGCGTGAACCTGCTGATGGGCCTGGTGGCCCAGGCGGCCCGCGCGCTGCCGGCCGACCTGTTCGACATCGAGGTGTTCGAGGCTCACCACCGCCACAAGGTCGACGCTCCATCGGGCACCGCCTTCATGCTGGGCGAGGCCGCCGCCAGGGGCCGCGGCGTCCGGCTCAGCCAGGTGGAGCGCCGCGCCCGCGACGGCATCACCGGCGCCCGGCCGTCGGGCGAGATCGGCTTCTCGGTCGTGCGCGGCGGCGGCATTGTCGGCGAGCACAGCGTCATCTTCGCCGGCGAGGAAGAGATCCTCACCCTCAGCCACTCGGGCCGCGACCGCGGCCTGTTCGCCCGGGGCGCCGTAGCCGCCGCCCGCTGGGTCGCGGACAAGCCGCCCGGCCTCTACGACATGCAGGATGTGCTGGGCATGAAGGACGCCTGACGATGGCGCGCGATGTCCTCGACCAGGACGCCACCGCCCAGCTGGCGGCGCTCCGCGAAAAGCGTATCTCGGCGGTCGAGCTGCTGAAGGCCTCGCTGGCCCGCCACGCAGAGACCCACGCCACCCTGAACGCCGTCGTCGCCGCCGACCCCGAGCGCGCCCTGGAGCGGGCCCGCGCCCTCGACGACGCCCGCGCCCGCGGCGAGACCCTGGGCCCGCTCTCGGGCCTGCCCATGACCGTCAAGGACACCTTCGATGTGGCGGGCATGGCCGCGTCGTCCGGGATCGCCCAGCTGCGCCGCCGCCAGACGGAAGACGCGGTCGCCGTCTCCCACGCCCGTCACGCCGGCGCAGTGATCTGGGGCAAGACCAACGTGCCCGTCATGGCCGGCGACTGGCAGTCGACCAACCCGCTCTACGGCCCCACCAACAATCCGTGGGACCCCACCCGCACGCCCGGCGGCTCGTCCGGCGGCGCGGCGGCCGCCCTGGCCGCCCGGGTCACGCCGCTGGAGATCGGCTCCGACATCGGCGGCTCGCTGCGGGTGCCCGCAGGCTTCTGCGGCGTCTTCAGCCACAAGCCCACCTGGGGCATGGTCTCGCAGCGCGGGCACGTCCCGCCGCACCCGGGCTCGTACGCTGAGCGCGACCTCAACGTCGTGGGACCCATGGCCCGCTCGGCCCGCGATCTGCGCCTGTTGCTGTCGATCCTCGAGGACGGCCCGCTGGCCCCCAAGGCCCCGCCCGCGGACCTCAAGGAAACCAAGATCGGCCTCTGGCTCGACGACCCCGAGTGTCCGCTCGATCCGGAGGTCCGCGCCACCCTGGAGGCCTTCGCGAACGAGCTGCGCGCCGCCGGCGCCACGGTCGAGCCGATCGCCAGCCCTGTCGACATGCGCGCGCTGCTGTTCGCCTACCAGACGCTGCTGGGCGGCGTGCTGGGCGAGGACATGCCGCCCGGCTTCATCCGCGGCATGGAGCGGCTGCGGTTCTTCGCCAAGGGCGCCATCAAGCGCGGCGCGGGGCCTCTGTCCAACGCCGCCATGGCCATGGCCTACACTGCCCGCCACCGCGAGTGGCTGGCCGCCGACGCCGTTCGGGCCCGCCTTCGCCACGAGATGGTCGAGGCCCTCGGCGATTGGGACGCGATCCTGGCGCCCATCACCCCGGTCCCGGCCTTCCCGCACGACAAGCGCCCCTTCCAGCGCCGCGAGCTCAAACTGTCGACGGGCAAGGCGATCCCCTACAACTCGATCCTCACCTGGATCGCGCCCGCCACCGCCCTGCACCTTCCTGCGACGGCGGTGCCCGCCGGGCTGACGGCATCGGGCCTGCCGGTCGGCGCCCAGCTCATCGGCCCGATCGGCGGCGACGCCAAGACCCTCGCCATCGCCCAGGCCATCGACGAAAACGTCCGCGGCTACATCGCGCCCAAGCTCTAGGTTCGGCTTCGCAACCCCCGCGGTCTGGGATACCCCTGTGGCAGGTCCGCGCGGACGGATCGGCAGGGGAGGCTGGCGATGGCGGCATGGCTACGGGCTCTGGCCCTGGGACTGCTCCTGATCGCGGCGGCGCCGGCGGCCGCCCAGCCGAACGCGCTCGACGCCTATGTCCACGCGCCCGACCCGGCCTTTGGCTGGACGCTGATCCGCACGGTCGACGAGGGCCAGGCCACCACCTACGTCCTGGAACTCACGTCGCAGAGCTGGCGCACCGCCGCGGACGTGGACAAGCCGGTCTGGAAACACTGGCTCACCATCGTGAAGCCAAAGGAGGTGCGCGGCGCCACCGGCATGCTGATCATCTGGCAGGGCGACAACAACGACCCGGCTCCCGCCAAGGCCTCGGAGCGCGCGATGCGCATCGCCACCGAGACCCACACCGTCGTCGCCGAGCTGGCCATGGTCCCCAACCAGCCGCTGCGGTTCACCGACAGCCCCGACAAGCCCAGGGTAGAGGACGACATCATCGCCTACACGCGGGTGAAGCATTTCTCCACAAAGGACGACACCTGGCTGGTCCGCCTGGCCATGGTGAAGAGCGGCGTCCGCGCGATGGACGCCGTGCAGGCCTTCCTCGCCACCGACGCCGGCGGTCGCACCAAGGTGGAACGGTTCGTCGTCACCGGCGCCTCGAAGCGCGGCTGGACGGCCTGGCTGGTGGCCGCCGTGGACCCCCGGGTCGTGGCCCTGATCCCGCTGGTGATCGACGCGCTGAACAGCGAGGCGATTACAAAGCACCACTTCGAGGCCATGGGCTTCTTTTCCTCGGCCCTGGACGACTACGTCGAGCACGGCCTTTTCCCGGGCAAGATCGGCACGCCCGAGTACCAGGCCGTCCTGGCGATCGAGGACCCCTACAACTACCGACACCGCGCCGCGCTGAAGATGCCGAAGATGCTGATCAACGCCTCGGGCGACCAATTCTTCCTCCCCGACAATTCCCAGTTCTACTGGGCCGGCATCCCGGAGGAAAAACACATTCGCTATGTGCCCAACACGCGGCACAATCTGGCGGGCTCCGACGCCCAGGACACCCTGATCGCCTTCTACGACGCGGTGATCAGCGGCCGCGACCGCCCGACCATCACGTGGACGAAGCAGCCGGACGGCACGCTGGTGGTGAAGCCCAGCATCCCGCCGAAGGAGGTCCGCCTCTGGCAGGCCACCAATCCCAGGGCCCGCGACTTCCGGATGGACACGATCGGCGCCGCCTACACCAGCGCCGCGGTGCCGGTCCGCGCCGACCTGACCTATGCGGCAAGACCAAAGCCCCCGACGGCCGGCTACACCGCCTACTTCATCGAGGTCACCTTCGACAGCGGCGGCCGCTATCCCCTGAAGGTCACCACCGAGATCGCGGTCACGCCCGACGTCCTGCCTTTCCGCTGGGAGGATGCGGCGAAGAAGTACCCGCCGAAGCCCTAGCTTCGGCCGCGGTGAGGCTGTCTGGCCGGTTGTGTTCCGGGCGCCTTGAGCCTATCCGTCGGCCGCCATGGAAGTTCCTCCCGAAACCCCCCTGATTTCCGGGACTTCCCACCGGACGCGCCCGCCCGCGCCGTTCCTGCCGATGAGCCGCGCCGAGATGGATGTCCTGGGCTGGGACGCCTGCGACATCGTCCTGGTGACCGGCGACGCCTATGTCGACCATCCCAGCTTCGGCATGGCGATCATCGGCCGCCTGCTGGAGGCCCAGGGCCACCGCGTCGGCATCATCGCCCAACCCGACTGGCAATCCGCAGAGCCGTTCAAGGCGCTGGGCCGCCCCCGCGTCTTCTTCGGCGTCACCGGCGGCAACATGGACTCGATGGTCAACCGCTACACGGCCGACCGCCGAATCCGCAGCGACGACGCCTACACCCCCGGCGGCGAGGGCGGAAAGCGGCCCGACCGCTGCACCCTAGTCTACGCCCAGCGCTGCCGCGAAGCCTACAAGGACGTTCCCATCATCCTGGGCGGCATCGAGGCGTCACTGCGCCGCATCGCCCACTTCGACTACTGGTCCGAGAAGATCCGCCGCTCGGTCCTGGCCGACGCCAAGGCCGACCTGCTGCTCTACGGCAACGCCGAGCGGGCGGTGATCGAGGTGGCCAACCGGCTGGCCGCCGGCGAGGCCCCGCGCGACCTGGCCGACGTCCGCGGCGTCGCCCTCTTCCGAAAGGTCCCCGAGCACTACGCCGAGCTGCCGGCCGACGACCTCGACTCCGCCGACGAGGGCGCCGCCCGCAAGCCCGGCGACGTGGTCATCCGACTGCCGTCCTACGAACAGGTCGAGGCCGACTCCGAGGCCTACGCGCGGGCCTCCCGCGTGCTCCACCGCGAGAGCAATCCCGGCAATGCGCGCCCCCTCGTCCAGCGCCACGGCGACCGCGACATCTGGCTGAACCCGCCGCCGATCCCGCTCACCACCGAGGAGATGGACGCGGTCTACGACCTGCCCTACGCCCGGGCCCCGCACCCGTCGTACGGCGACGCCAAGATCCCCGCCTGGGACATGATCCGGTTCTCGGTGACGATCATGCGCGGCTGTTTCGGCGGCTGCACGTTCTGCTCGATCACCGAGCACGAGGGCCGGATCATCCAGAGCCGCTCTGAGGCCTCGATCCTCCAGGAGATCGAGCAGATCCGCGACAAGACCCCGGGCTTCACCGGCGTGATCTCCGACATCGGCGGCCCCACCGCCAACATGTACCGGATGGCCTGCAAGGACCCCAAGATCGAGAAGGCCTGCCGCCTTCCGTCCTGCGTGTTCCCCGACATCTGCCCCAACCTGAACACCAGCCACGACGACCTGATCCGGCTCTATCGCAAGGTCCGCGAGGTGAAGGGGGTCAAGAAGGCGCTGGTGGCCTCGGGCGTCCGCTACGACCTGGCCGTCACCAGCCCGGAATACGTCGAGGAGCTGGTCACCCACCACGTCGGCGGCCTGCTGAAGATCGCGCCCGAGCACACCGAGAACGGCCCGCTCGACAAGATGATGAAGCCGGGCATCGGCAGCTACGACCGCTTCAAGGAGATGTTCGACGCCGCCGCCAAGAAGGCGGGCAAGAAGTACCACCTGATCCCGTACTTCATCGCCGCCCACCCTGGCACGACCGACGAGGACATGATGAACCTCGCGATCTGGCTGAAGAAGAACGGCTTCCGCGCCGACCAGGTGCAGACGTTCCTGCCCTCGCCGATGGCCACCGCCACGGCCATGTACCACTCGGGCGTCAACCCGCTGAAGGGTGTGCGCCACGGCGCCAGCGAGAAGGTCGAGGTGGTCAAGGGCCTGCGCCAGCGCCGCCTCCACAAGGCCTTCCTGCGCTACCACGACCCCGAGAACTGGCCGATCCTGCGCGACGCCCTGCGCGCCATGGGCCGCGCCGACCTCATCGGCCCCCGTCCCGACCAGCTGATCCCGGCGCACCAGCCCGGCGGCGGCAACGGCCCCCGCCGCCCCAACCGCCACCCGGGGACCAAGTTCACCACCAAGGGCGTGCCGCTGAAGGGCTGAGCGCCCCTAGATGGACACCTGCGCCCCCAGTTCGACGACCCGGGACGGCGGCACGCGGAAGTAGTCGGCGGCGCGCTCCGAGTTGCGCAGCAGGTAGGCGAAGAGCCGGTCCTGGACCTGGGCGAGGCCCTTGCGGGGACGAAGGACGAGGCTGCGCCGGCTGACGAAGAACGACGTCTTCATGATGTCGAACTTCAGCCCCCTGGCGCGGGCCAGCGCGAGCCCGCGCGTCACATCCGGCGTCTCCATGTAGCCGAAGGTGAGCGTCAGAGCGGTGAAGCCCGGCGCGGGCTCGTGGATCTCCACCCGATCGGCGTCCGAGACCCGCGGCCGCCGAACGGTCTTCACCGTCAGCAGCACCACCCGTTCGTGCAGGACCTGGTTGTGCTTCAGGTTGTGCAGCAGCGAGCTGGGAACCTTGCCCGGGTCGGCGGCGAGGAAGACCGCGGTCCCTCTCGCCCGCATCGGCGGACGGGCCTTGAGCATCGCCGCCACGTCGGCGACGTCCAGGTCGCTCTGTTCGGCGCGCGCGAGGCGGGCGCGGCCGCGCGTCCACGTCCACATCACGAAGATCAGCCCGGCGGCCATCAGCAGGGGGATGTATCCGCCGTGCGCCACCTTCATCAGGTTGGCGGCGAGGAAGCCGGCCTCGACCAGCAGGAACGGCAGGAACACCAGCAGCGACACCAGGATCGACCGCTTGTGCAGCCGGTGGATCGCGACGACGGCGAGGATCGACGAGGTGATCATCGCGCCGACCACCGAGATGCCATAGGCGCTGGCCAGTCCGCTGGACGAACCGAAGCCGAGCACCAGGGCGGTGACGCCCAGGAGCAGGATCCAGTTGACCTGCGGCGCATAGATCTGGCCCGCGTGATGCTCGGAAGTGGGCTTGAGCGTCAGGCGCGGCAGCAGCCCGAGCTGGACCGCCTGCTGAGTCAGCGAAAAGGCGCCCGAGATCACGGCCTGGCTGGCGATGACGGTGGCGGCGGTCGCCAACGCCACGAGCGGCAGCTGGAACCACTCCGGCGCCAGCAGGAAGAACGGGCTCTCGGCGGCCTCGGCGTCGGTCAGCACCAGCGCGCCCTGTCCCAGGTAGTTGAGCGTCAGGCACGGGAAGACGAGCGCGAACCAGGTCGCGTTGATCGGCTTGCGCCCGAAGTGGCCCATGTCGGCGTACAGCGCCTCGGCGCCCGTGACGGTGAGAAACACCGAGCCCAGGATCAGCGCGGCCAGTCCGGGGCGCCCCCGCAAGACCTCGAAGCCGCGCGAGGGATCGAGCGCCCAAAGGATCTGGGGCGCCTCGACGATAGACCTGACGCCGAGGACCGCCAGCACCACGAACCACACGACGCAGACGGGCCCGAACCAGCGGCCCACGCCGCCGGTGCCGCGCCGCTGCACGGCGAAGAGGGCGACGATCACGGCCAGCGCGATCGGAACGATGAAGGGATCGATCCGCCCGGAGAGTCCGTCGATGATGCGAAGGCCCTCCACCGCCGACAGCACCGAGACCGCCGGCGTCAGCATCGCGTCGCCGAGGAAGAGCCCGGCGCCCAGCATGCCGATCAGCATGACCAGACCGGCGCCACGGCCTCCGGCGCGCTGGACCAGGGCCATCAGCGACAGCGTCCCGCCTTCGCCGCGATTGTCGAAGCGCATGAGGATCAGCACGTACTTCAGCGTGACGATCACCATCAGCGCCCAGAACATCAGCGAGACGACGCCGGTCACGTCGGCGGGCGCGAGCGCGCCGCCGGGGCCGCGCAGGTGCGAGATCGATTCCTTGAAGGCGTAGAGCGGGCTGGTCCCGATGTCCCCGTACACCACGCCCGCCGAACCGAGGGCCAGCGCGAGGAAGGTCTTGAGGCTGGGAGGCGCGGTCGGCGTCTCGTCGGGGGCGGTGATGGCGGACATGGAGCCCTCAGTGTGAGCGGAGCCGCCTTCTCGCGCCGGGCCACATAAAGATCCCATGTGGTTGCGGGGCGGGAACGTCGGAAGCGCTTGCAGCCGGGCCACCGGATCGCATTTCTGAGGGCGAAGTCCTGAAGGGGCCTGGCCATGAGCCTTGCCGTCGAAATGCAACCCGCGCGAACCCTCAGCCCCGGTCTCGGCTATGCCGTCGCCGCCGGCCTCGTCGCCGCCGCCACGGCGCTGGCGCTGTGGCTCGAGGCGGCCGTGCGGGTTCCGAACCTGTCGCTGCTGTTCGTCCTGCCCGTCGTGCTGAGCGCGATCCGCTTCGGAACCGGACCGGCCTTGAGCGCCGCGGGCCTGGGGGTGCTGGCCTACAACTTCTTCCTCCTGGAGCCGCGCCACACGCTCAGGGTCACCGACTCGGGCGACGTGCTGGCCCTGGTGCTCCTGCTCCTCGTCGCGGTCGCGGTCAGCGCCGTTGCGGCGCAGGCCCGGCGCCGGACCCAGGAGGCGGTCGAGGCGGCCGACCGGGCCGCGGCGGTGCGCGAGCTCGCCCGTGACCTGATGGCCGAGCGCAGTCCCGAGGGCCTGGCGCGCCGGTGCGCCGACGCCCTGGCCAGGATGTTCCACACGCGGGCCTGCGTCCTCCTCGTCGATGGCGATGAGCTGAGGGGCGGCGCCTCGGATGGCGAAGCGCTCGCGCCGGCCGACCTGGACGCGGCGCGCTGGGCGGCGGCGGCGGGTCTGGCCACGCGCGGCGGCGCCTATCCCGTGGGCGAGTCCAGCTTCGACTTCTGGCCCCTGAAGACGCCCCTGCGGCGGCAGGCGGTTCTGGGGGTCGCGCTGTCGCGGCTAGACGCCGGGCGGCCCCTGCAGCCGGAACGGCTGGTGGAGACGGTGCTGGGCTATCTGGGCGTGGCGCTCGACCGCGAGGCCTATGCCGCACAGGCGATGGCGAACCAGGTTGCGGTCGCCGGCGAGCAACTGAAGAGCGACCTGGTGGCCGCGGTCTCTCACGATCTCCGGACGCCGCTCTCGACCATCCTCTTCACCCTGCAGAGCCTGCAGCGGTTCGGCGGCCAGCACGACGACCAGGCCCGCGCCGAGCTGCTGGCCGGCGCCGAGGCCGAGACCTCCCGGTTGGCCGGGATGGTGGACAATCTGCTCGACATGAACCGGGTCGAATCCGGCGCGCTGGGCGACCGTCGCGAGGCCTGCGACGCCGCCGACCTGGTGGAGACGGCCCTGACGCGGGCGGCCGGCGTGCTGCGGGGGCGGACGGTCCTCAATCGGGTCGCGCCCGGCGTCACGCTGCAGGTTGATCCGGCGCTGTTCGAGACGGCCCTGGCGAACGTGCTCGCCAACGCGGCCAAGTACGCCCCCGAGGGCGACATCGAGATCACCGCCGCCCGCGCGGACAACGAGGGCTGGGTCGAGGTGAGCGACCGCGGCCCCGGGTTCGGGCGCGATCCCGATGCGCTGTTCGCGCGCTTCGTCCGCGGCGAGGCCGGCGACGGCCGCGCGCCCGGAACGGGTCTGGGCCTGGCGCTGGCCCGCGCCTTCCTTCGCGCCATGGGCGGTGACGCCACGGCCCGAAACCGCGAGGACGGCGGCGCCGCCGTCCGGCTGACGGCGCCCGCCCCATGACCGGCGATCCGGCGACCGTGCTGGTCATCGAGGACGACGCGCACCTCAACAATGCGCTGACGGCGACGCTAAAGGCGGCCGGCTATCGGCCCGTATCGGCCCGGACCGCGGCCGAGGGTCTGCGCTGGTTCAACCACTACGCGCCGGATGTGATCCTGCTGGACCTGGGCCTGCCCGACCGCGACGGCCTGACCGTCATCCGCGACCTGCGCGCGCGGGGCACGACGCCGATCGTGGTGCTGTCGGCCCGGGATGCGGAGGCGGTGAAGGTCGAGGCCCTGGACCTGGGCGCGGACGACTATGTCGCCAAACCCTTCGGCGTCGACGAACTGCTGGCGAGGCTCCGGGCCGCCCTGAGGCACGGCGTCCAGGCCCGCGGCGCCGAGCCTGTCGTGACGGCGGGCGACCTGGTCATCGACCTGGGGATGCGCACGGTGAGCCGGGCCGGCAATCCCGTCAGCCTGTCGCCCAAGGAATACGATCTCTTGTGCGAACTCGCGCTGCGGCTGGACCGGCCGGTTCGCCACGCCGACCTGCTCCGCGCGGTCTGGGGCAGCGAGAGCGCCGACGTCCAGTACCTGCGGGTCTACATCGGCCAGCTCCGCCACAAGCTGGGCGGAGAGCGGATCGCGTCCGTCCCCGGCGTCGGCTACCGCCTCAACGCCCAGCCGTAGCCGACGAACCGCCACCCGACGAACATGACCGGAGCTCCTCTCCCAAGCGCGGAGCGCTGTGGGAGAGGCCGGGAGAGGGCGGCGCGGCGGTGGCCGCAAGCTCCGCGTTGGACCCGATCGCACTCCCTACCTCCCCCGCGAAGCGGCGGGAGGGGGACCAGTCGCCGAGCGCAGCGGAGAGCGACTGGTGGAGGGGGCGAGCCTCAGGCTCAGCGGAACGATTGGCCGTGTTTGGCTCAGCAGGTGGGGCCCGCCCCCTCCACCAACCGCTCTTCAGCCGGCG
>FWWL01009953.1_pt1 | contig 11231 bp, 23 predicted proteins | sample 2228331 | NCBI WGS metagenome assembly FWWL01 (sample SAMEA103939775, study PRJEB20133) | metagenome
CGCAATCCGCGAAGGCGGCCGCACCGTCGGCGCCGGCGTCGTCACCAAGATCCTCGCCTGAGGCACAGGACACCCGAGGGGACCGGCACCATGGCACGACAACAAATCCGCATCAAGCTCAAGGCCTACGACCACCGCCTGCTCGACCAGTCGGCACGCCAGATCGTCGAGGCCGCCGAGCGGACTGGCGCGGCCGTCGCCGGGCCGGTCCCGCTCCCTACCTCCATCGAAAAATTCACCGTCATCCGCGGGCCCCACATCCATAAGGATTCCCGCGAACAGTTCGAAATCCGCACCCACAAGCGGCTCATCGACATCATCGAGCCCACCTCCAAGACCGTCGACACCCTCATGCGGCTCCAGCTCCCCAGCGGGGTCGACATCGAGATCAAGCTGTAACCGCCATGACCATCGAAGGACTGCTCGGACGCAAACTGGGTACCACCCAGGTCTTCGACGACAAGGGGAGGCTGCGGGGCGTCACCGCCGTTGAGGTTGGCCCCTGCTACGTCACCCTCATTCGCACCCCCGAGAAGGATGGCTACAGCGCCGTCCAGGTCGGCTACCAGGAAGACCGCCGGCTCAACCGCCCCGAGACCGGCCACCTCCGCGCCGCCGGCGGCCTCAAGCTCCGCCACCTCGCCGAGTTCCGCACCGATGGCACCGCCACCTATACCCTCGGTGACCGCCTCGGCGTCGAGCTCTTCGATGTCGGCACCCGCGTCGATGTCACCGCCACCTCCAAGGGCCGCGGCTACCAGGGCGGCGTCAAGCGCCATGGCTTCCGTGGCGGCCCCCGTACCCACGGCCAGAGTGACCGCCATCGCGCCCCCGGCTCCATCGGCTCCGGCACCACCCCCGGCCGCGTCCTCAAGGGCACCCGCATGGCTGGCCACATGGGCGCCGAGCGCGTCACCATCCGCAACCTCGAGGTCGTCACCCGCAACGACGAGCGCGGCATCATCTTCATCGCCGGCTCCGTCCCCGGGCCCAAGGGCGCCCTCGTCCGCATCCGCAAGGCAAGGAAGGTATCGAAATGAAGCTCCCCGTCTTCGATACCGCCGGCAACCAGGTTCGCGAACTCGAAGCCGCCGATGAGGTCTTCGGCATCGAGCCCCACGGCGCCGTCCTCCACCAGGCCTACGTCGCCCAGATGGCCAATCGCCGCGCAGGCCTCGCCAACACCAAGCGCCGTGGCGAAGTCGCCGGCTCCACCATCAAGATCCGGCGCCAGAAAGGCCTCGGCCGCTCCCGCCAGGGCTCCATCCGCGCACCCCATCACGTCGGCGGCGGCTCCGCCCACGGCCCCAAGCCGCACAGCTTCGCCAAGGACCTGCCCCGCGCCATGAAGCGCCTCGCCCTCCGCTCCGCGCTCAGCAACCACGCGCGCAACGGCAGCCTCTACGTCGTCGATGGCCTCGCCGCCCCCGATGGCAAGACGCGCACCGTCCAGGCCATCCTCCAGGCCCTCAAGGTCGACCGCACCGCCCTCGTCGTCAGCGGCGAACACCAGGCCGACCTCGCTCGCGCCACCCGCAACATCGCCTTCGCCCGGGCCCTCCCCGCCCAGAACCTCAACGTCGTCGACCTCGTCAATGCCCACGCCCTCGTCATGACCGAGGACGCCGTGCGCAAGTGCGAAGCCCTCTGGGGCGGCGCCAACATCAAGCCGCAGCGCGGCCGCGTCCGGGAGGCCGTCTAATGCCGAACGAACTGCACCCCTACGCCGTCCTCATCCGGCCCATCATCACCGAAAAGTCGACCATCCTCGCTGGCCAGGATAAGTACGTCTTCGAAGTCGACCCGCGCGCCAACAAGGCCCAGATCAAAGAAGCCGTCCAGCTCGCCTTCAACGTCCGCGTCCCGGCGCTTCGGGCGCCGCATCGTCCACCGGCCGAACTGGAAGAAGGCCATCGTCACGCTCGTCCCGGGCGACAAAATCGAACTCTTCGAGGGGGTCTAGGCGATGCCCATCAAGCAGTACAAGCCCACATCGCCCGGCCGCCGCAACGCCTCCGGCCACACCTTCGCCGAAATCACCAAGGACCGGCCGGAGAAGTCCCTTGTTGTCTCTCTGCGCAGCAAGTCCGCCGGTCGCAACAACCAGGGCCGCATCACCGTCCGCCATCGCGGCGGCGGCAACCGGCGCCTCTACCGCATCATCGATTGGAAGCGCGATAAGCACGGCATCCCGGCGCGCGTCGTCGCCATCGAGTACGACCCCAACCGCACCGCCCGCATCGCCCTCCTCCAGTACGCCGACGGCGAAAAGCGCTACATCCTCGCCCCCAACGGGCTCACCGTCGGCGCCACCCTGCTCAGCGGCCCCGAGGCCGAAGTGCGTGTTGGCAACGCCCTCCCGCTCGCCAACATGCCCACCGGCACCCAGGTGCACAACATCGAGCTCACCCCCGGCAAGGGCGGGCAGCTCGTCCGCAGCGCCGGCGCCGCCGCCCAGCTCATGGCCAAGGAAGGCGACTACGCCCTCATCCGCCTCCCCAGCGGCGAAATGCGCCGCGTCCGCATCGAATGCATGGCCACCGTCGGCCAGGTCGGCAACCTCGAGCACTCCCTCGTCAAGCTCGGCAAAGCCGGCCGCTCCCGCCACCGCGGCCGCCGGCCCGAAGTCCGCGGCGCCGTCATGAACCCCCGCGACCATCCGCACGGCGGCGGCGAAGGCCGCGCACCCGTCGGCATGCCCGGGCCCAAAACCCCCTGGGGGAAGCCGGCCCTCGGCTACCGCACCCGCAACAACAAGCGCACCGATAAGTACATCGTGCGGCGCAGGTCGTAGGAGAGGAGCAGGACATGTCTCGTTCCACCAAGAAGGGCCCATTCGTCCATCCCTCCCTCGAAAAGAAGGTGATGGCGATGCGCAACGCCCAGAATCGCACCGTCATCAAGACCTGGTCGCGGGCCTCCACCATCCTCCCGGAGATGATCGGGCTCACCATCGCCGTCCACGATGGCCGGCGCCACGTGCCCGTCTTCATCACCGAAAACATGGTCGGCCACCGGCTCGGCGAATTCGCCCCCACCCGCACCTTCCGCGGCCACGTCGCCAAGAGCGATAAGCAGAGCAAGGTGAGGCGCTAACCATGGAAGTCCGAGCCGTCACCCGCGGCATGCCCGCATCCCCCCGCAAAGTCCGCCTGATCCTCGAGCGCCTCCCCGGCCTCACCGTCGACCAGGCCCTCGCCCTCCTCCGCTACGTGCCCTCCCCGCACGCACGCACCATCTCCAAGACCGTCATCTCGGCCGCCGCCAACGCCGAGAACAACTACAACCTCGATGTGGATGAGCTCTACATCAAGCGCGCCTACGCCGATGAAGGGCGCACCCTCAAGCGCTTCCGGCCCCGCTCCCGCGGCCGCGTGAGCCCCATCCTCAAGCGCTCCAGCCACATCACCATCATCCTCGACCAGAAGGAGGCCTAGCCCATGGGTCAGAAAGTCCACCCCCACGGCTTCCGCCTCGGCATCCTCTACGACTGGGAATCCAAGTGGTTCGCCGATCGCGACTACACCCAGAAGCTCCACCAGGATGTCCAGCTCCGCCAGTTCGTCCTGGATGAACTCCGCGACGCCGCCATCAGCCGCATCGAAATCGACCGCAACGCCAACCTCACCACCATCACCATCCACACCGCCAAGCCCGGCATCGTCATCGGTCGCGGCGGCGCCAAGGTCGAAGAACTGCGCGGCGCCCTCGAACGCTTCACCGGCGGCCGCGTCCGCGTCAACATCCAGGAAATCCGCGTCCCCGAGCTCGACGCCTACCTCGTCGCACGCTCCGTCGCCGACCAGCTCGAGCGCCGCGTCGCCTTCCGCCGCGCCATCAAGCAGGCCGTCCAGCGCACCATGCAGCGCGGAGCCCGCGGCTGCCGCATCACCATCTCCGGCCGCCTCGGCGGCGCCGAAATGTCCCGCCGCGAAACCGAAACCCAGGGGCGCGTCCCCCGCCACACCCTCCGCGCCGATATCGATTACGGCCTCGCCGAAGCCCACACCACCTTCGGCCGCATCGGCGTCAAAGTCTGGATCTACAAGGGCGATGTCCTGCCCCAGCGCGCCGAACGCCCCAGCGAAGAGCCTGCACCCGAGCCCGTGGCCGTCAGCGCCCGCACCACCGAGCCCGAAGGCCCTGCCCACACCGCCATCTCCATGGAACAGCAGGCAGCCGTGCGCGAATCCACCGAGGGAGCCAACTGATGCTGCAGCCACGTCGCGTCAAACACCGCAAGCAGCACCGCGGCCGCATGGATGGCTCCGCCCAGGCCGGCAACTACATCGCCTTTGGCGAATGGGGCCTCCAGGCCCAGGGTGCCGCCTGGATCGACTCCCGCCACATCGAAGCCGCCCGCCGCGCCATCACCCACGAAATGAAGCGCGGCGGCAAAGTCTGGATCCGCATCTTCCCCGATAAGCCCGTCACCGCGAAGCCCGCCGAAACCCGCATGGGCTCCGGCAAGGGCGCCCCCGATCGCTGGGTCGCCGTCGTCAAGCCGAACCGCATCATGTTCGAAGTCGCCGGCGTCCCCGAACACGTCGCCAAAGAGGCCCTGCGCCTCGCCTCCCACAAACTCCCCGTCCCCACCAAAATCGTCCAGCGCGAAGAGGCGGTGATCTGAGATGGCCAGGAAGGCACAGGAATACCGTCAGCTCGACGACGCCCGGCTCGATCACGAAATCAACGAAGCCTACCGGGCACTCTTCACCCTCCGCTTCCAGCACGCCTCCCGGCAGCTCGAAAACTACCGGGCCCTGCGCGACGCCCGTCGCACCATCGCCCGCCTTCGCACCATCAAGCGCGAGCGCCAGCTCCAGGCCCTCGCCAAACAGGAGAACGCCCATGGGTAGCCAGCGCATCCTCCAGGGCACCGTCGTATCCAACCGCATGCAGAAAACCGTCGTCGTCGCCGTCGAGCGCAAAAAGACGCACCGCCTCTACCACAAGGTGGTCACCGTCACCAACCGCTACAAAGCACACGACGAACACAACACCTGCCGCCTTGGCGACGTCGTCCGCATCCAGGAGTGCCGCCCCATCTCCAAGGAAAAGCGGTGGCGCGTCATAGAGATCGTCACCCGCGGCGATGTCGCCGACGTGGCACCCGAAACCATCGGGCGCGACATCGAAACCACCACCCAGGTAGCGCCGAAGTCGGAGGTGAGCGCGTGATCCAGCAGGAAACCCGCCTCAAAGTCGCCGATAACTCCGGCGCCCGCTCCCTCCTCTGCATCCGCGGCGGCAGCAAGCGGCGCTACGCACGCCCCGGCGATGTCATCGTCGCCTCCGTCAAAGTCGCCCAGCCCAACTCCAACATCAAGAAGGGCGATGTCGTCAAAGCCGTCGTCGTCCGCGTCGCCAAAGAATACGGCCGCCCCGATGGCTCCTACATCCGCTTCGACGACAACGCCGCCGTCCTCCTTGCCAACGACGGCGAAAACCCCCGCGGCACCCGCATCTTCGGGCCCGTCGCCCGCGAACTGCGCGACCGCAACTTCATGAAAATCGTCTCCCTCGCGCCGGAGGTGCTCTGATGCCGGCCAAGATCAAGAAAGGCGATAAGGTCGTCGTCATTGCCGGCAAGGACCGCGGCAAACGCGGCACCGTCCGCCAGGTCATCACCAAGCACAACCGGGTCATCGTCGAAGGCGTCAACATCATCAAGAAACACCAGCGCGCCCGGCAGCCCGGCCAGGCCTCGCAGATCGTCGAACGCGAAGCCCCCATCCACATCAGCAACGTCATGCTGATCGACCCGAACACCGACCAGCCCACCCGCGTCACCTTCCGGCGGCGCGAAGATGGCACCCTCGTCCGGGTCGGCAAACGCAGCGGAGAGGACATCGAGTAATGCCGCCCCGCCTCAAAGAGAAATACCAGAAGGAAGTCGCACCGGCGCTCCAGCAGCAGTTCGGCTACCGGAACGTGATGCAAATCCCCCGCATCACCAAAGTCGCCGTCAACGTCGGCCTCGGCGAAGCGCTGCAGGACGCCAACGCACTCGACCGCACCACCGAGCAGATCATGGCCATCACCGGCCAGAAGCCGGTCATCACCCGCGCCAAGCGCTCCATCGCCAACTTCCGCCTCCGCGCCGGCAACCCCATCGGCGTCGCCGCCACCCTCCGCGGCGACCGCATGTACGAATTCCTCGATCGCCTCATCGCCGCCGCCCTCCCGCGCATTCGCGACTTCCAGGGCCTCAACCCCAACGCCTTCGACGGCCGCGGCAACTACAGCCTCGGCCTGCGCGAACAGCTCATCTTCCCCGAAGTCGACTACGACCGCGTCGATAAAGTCCGCGGTCTCCAGGTCACCATCGTCACCACCGCCAAGACCGACGAAGAAGGGCGTCGCCTCCTCGAACTCATGGGCATGCCCTTCCGCAAGAACTAGGAGCACGCCAATGGCATCCAAAGGCATCGTCAACCGCGACCTCCGCCGGCGTCAGCTCTACGAGAAATACGCCGGCCGCCGCGCCACCATCAAAGCCGAACTCAAAAAAGCCTGGGGCGATCCCAAGCGCGTCGCCGAACTCTACGACGAACTCCGCAAGCTGCCCCTCAACAGCAGCCCAACCCGCCTCCACAACCGCTGCCTCATCACCGGGCGGCCAAAGGCCTACATCCGCAAATTCGGCCTTTCCCGCATCACCATGCGCGAATTCGCGCACCGGGGCCTCCTCCCCGGAGTCACCAAGTCCAGCTGGTAAGTGCGCAAGCAAACGCCAGGGGGAGATCGCACATGACCGTAAGTGACCCCATCGCTGACATGCTCACGCGCATCCGCAACGCCAACGCCGCGCGGCACGACGTCGTGAACATCCCGGCCTCCAAGATCAAAGTCGCCATCGCCCGCGTCCTCAAAGAAGAGGGCTTCATCCGCGACTACCAGGTCATCACCGAGCCGGGCAAACCCCAGCCCAACCTTCGCGTCGAGCTCAGCTACAGCGGCCGCAAGCAGCCAGTCCTCAACGGCCTGCAGCGCGTCTCCCGCCCGGGCCTCCGCGTCTACGTCCAGCGCCGAGAAATCCCCCGCGTCTACGGCGGCCTCGGCATCGCCATCCTCTCCACGCCCAAAGGCGTGATGTCCGGGCAGGAAGCCCGCCGCCAGGAAGTCGGCGGCGAACTTCTCTGCTACGTCTGGTAAGGGGCCACACGGATGTCTCGAATCGGTCGCCAACCCATCCCCGTCCCCCCGAACGTCACCATCACCATCGACGATGGCAACCTCGTCGTCGTCAAAGGCCCAAAGGGCGAGCTCACCCGCAAGTTCCCCTCGCCCATCCGCTTCGAACGCCAGGATGGCGTCATCACCGTCACCCGCCCCGGCGACGACGGTGAGCTGCGCGCCCTCCACGGCCTCTCCCGCACCCTCCTCGCCAACATGGTGACCGGCGTCACCAACGGCTTCACCAAGGTGCTCGAAGTCCAGGGCGTCGGCTACCGCGCCCAGCTCCAGGGCACGGCCCTCCAGCTCTCCCTCGGCTTCTCCCACCCCGTCATCGTCAACCCACCCGCTGGCATCAAATTCAGCGTCGAAGGCCCACGCATCACCGTCGAAGGCATCGATAAAGAACAGGTCGGCCAGGTCGCGGCAAACATCCGCAAGCTCCGCCCACCCGAGCCCTACAAGGGCAAAGGCATCCGCTACCTCGGCGAGCGCGTCCGCCGCAAGGCCGGCAAGTCCGGGAAGGTTGGGAAGAAATGACAGCCACCAGCGTCGAAGCCCGTAAGCGGCGCCACCTCCGCGTCCGCAAAAAAGTCTCCGGCACCCCCGAGCGCCCGCGGCTCAACGTCTTCCGCAGCGCCCAGCACATCTACGCCCAGGTCATCGACGACACCACCGGCCGCACCCTCGCCGCCGCCAGCGACGTCGAACCCGCCCTCGCCACACAGGCCGAAGGCAAAACCAAAACCGAGCGCGCCGCCCTCGTCGGCGCAGCCATCGCCGAACGCGCCCGCGCCCGCGGCATCGACCGCGTCGTCTTCGACCGCGGCGGCTTCCTCTACCACGGCCGCGTCCGCGCCCTCGCCGAAGCAGCGCGCGAAGCAGGATTGGGGTTCTAAATGGCAGACAACCGCCCAGAACGCTACGAACAGCCCGGCCCCGATGACCTCACCGAAAAGGTCATCTACATCAACCGCGTCGCCAAAGTCGTCAAAGGCGGCCGCCGCTTCTCCTTCTCCGCCCTCGTCGTCGTCGGCGATGGCCGCGGCTCCGTCGGCGTCGGCCTCGGCAAAGCCAACGAAGTCCCCGAGGCCATCCGCAAAGGCTCCAGCCAGGCCCGCCGCGCCATGGTCCGCATCCCCATGAAGGGCGGCACCATCAGCCATCCCGTCTGGGTCCGCTTCAAAGCCGCCAAAGTCATGCTCAAGCCCGCCAGCCACGGCACCGGCGTCATCGCCGGTGGCGCCGTCCGCTCCATCATGGAAGCCGCCGGCGTCACCGACGTCCTCGCCAAGACCTTCGGCTCACGCAACCCCATCAACGTCGCCCAGGCCACCATCCGCGGCCTCGCCACCATGCAGGATACCGATGGCGCACGCGAACGCCGACTCGCCATCGCACGCGGAGAGCAGTAAATGGCACGCCTCACCGTCACCTACCGGAAAAGCGCCATCGGCTACCGTCAGGACCAGAAAGACACCATCCGCAAACTCGGCCTCCGCCGCCTCAACCAGAGCGTCGAGGTCGACGATACCCCAGCCATCCGCGGCATGCTCCAGAAAGTCGCCCACCTCATCGAAGTCAAAGAAGGAGGCGCCTGATGTTCGGTGCCCACAACCTTCGCCCTCCAAAAGGTGCCACCCACGCCAAGAAGCGCGTCGGCCGCGGTAACAGCAGCGGCCACGGCACCTACGCCGGCCGCGGCCTCAAAGGCCAGCGCTCCCGCTCCGGCAAGAAGCTCGCCTACGATGCCTTCGAAGGCGGCCAGTTCCCCATCTCCCGCAAATTCCACGTCCTCCGCGGCTTCAACAACAAGTGGCGCGTCCCCTACCAGCCCGTCAACCTCGAAGCCCTCGAACGCTTCGATGACGGCGCCACCATCACCCCCGAAACCCTCAAAGCCGCCGGCATCCTCAAGCACCTCCGCGAACCCGTGAAAATCCTCGGCCGCGGCGAACTTACCCGGAAGCTCACCATCACCGCCCACGCCTTCAGCGCCACCGCCCGCCAGCGCATCGAAGCCGCCGGCGGCACCGCCATCACCATCGCCAGCGACGAAGCGAAGGACAGCTAGCCATGACCGTCCAGACAGCGCAGCGGCCCCGCCTGCTCCAGGCCATGGTCGACGCCTTCCGCCAGGAAGACGTCCGCCGCAAGCTGCTCTTCACCCTCGCCATGCTCGTCGTCTTCCGCTTCGTCGCCCACGTGCCCCTCCCCAACATCGACCGCGACGCCCTCGAGGCCGCCTTCGAAGGCAACGCCCTCCTCGATTTCCTCAGCATCTTCTCCGGCGGTGCCCTCCAGAACCTCAGCGTCGCCGCCCTCGGCGTCTACCCCTACATCACCGCCTCCATCATCATGCAGATCCTCCAGCCCCTTGTCCCCTCCCTCCGCGCCCTCGCCGAGGAAGGCGAACAGGGGCGTCGCCGCATCCAGGTCATCACCCACTGGGTCGCCGTCCCCCTCGCCATGCTCCAGGGCTACGGCCAGATCCTCTTCATCAACGCCCAGGGCGCCGATGTCGTCCGCGACTTCGGCTTCCAGAACGACGTCCTCGGCACCTTCGCCACCCTCTTCACCCTCGCCGCCGGCACCATGTTCCTCGTCTGGCTCGGCGAACTCATCACCGAGCACGGCATCGGCAACGGCGTCTCCCTCATCATCTTCGGCGGCATCGTCGCCACCCTCCCCTCCCTCATCCCCAGCATCACCACCACCAGCATCCTCACCGTCCTCGGCTTCGCCGTCGGCGCCCTCGCCCTCATCTACCTCGTCGTCTTCTTCCAGGAAGCCCAGCGACGCGTCCCCGTCCAGTACGCCCGCTCCGCCTTCCGCGGCGGCCGCATGTACCGCCAGCAGGGCCAGAGCCACATCCCCCTCCGCGTCAACATGGCCGGCATGATCCCCCTCATCTTCGCCTTCTCCATCATGATCCTGCCCGCCACCATCGCCTCCTACTTCATCAACTCCGGCGGCTGGGTCGGCTCCGTCGCCCGCTTCTTCGTCGATCAATTCCAGGGCGGCCGCGGCGGCAGCGGCACCGGCTGGTACTGGCTCATCCTCTTCATCCTCGTCGTCATCTTCACCTTCTTCTACACCATGGTGCAGTACCAGCAGCAGCAGATCGCCAAAAACCTCCAGCGCCAGGGCGCCTTCATCCCCGGCATCCGCCCCGGCCCACCCACCGAGGCCTACCTCATGCGCGTCGTCACCCGCATCACCTGGGCCGGCGCCTTCTTCCTCGGCTTCGTCGCCATCATCCCCTTCTTCGTCGGCCTCTTCACCGACGTCCGCGCCCTCACCATCTCCTCCACCGGCTTCCTCATCGTCGTCGCCGTCGTCCTCGACACCATGAAGCAGCTCGAAGCCCAGCTCCTCATGCGCAACTACGAAGGGTTCATTCGCTAACGTGTACATCGTCCTCCTTGGCCCACCCGGCGCAGGCAAAGGCACCCAGGCCCAGCGCATCGCTGCGGCCACCGGCCTCCTCCACATCTCCACCGGCGACATGTTTCGCGAGCACGTCCGCAACAACACCGAACTCGGCCAGCTCGCCAACCAGTACATGTCCCGCGGCGAACTCGTCCCCGATGAAGTCACTATCTCCATGCTCCTCGAGCGCATCAGCCGCGACGACGCCCGCGCCGGCGCCATGTTCGATGGCTTCCCCCGCAACGTCACCCAGGCCCGCGCCCTCGATGAAGCCCTCGCCAGCCGCGGCGCACGCGTCGACCGCGCCCTCCTCATCACCGTCTCCGATGACGAGCTCGTCGCACGTCTCGGCGGCCGCTGGATCTGCCGCACCTGCGGCCGCCTCTACCACGAACGCAACGACCCACCCCGCCAGCCCGGCACTTGCGACGCCTGCGGCGGCGAACTCTACCAGCGCGACGACGACCGCCCCGAAGTCGTCCGCGCACGCCTCGAAAAACAAAAACCCCCGGCCGACCTCATCGAGCACTACCGCACCGCCGGCGTCCTCCGCGAAATCGACGGCGAACGCCCCCTCGATGCCGTCACCACCGCCCTCCTGGAGGCCATCCGGTAGGGAT
>FWWL01009958.1_pt1 | contig 11228 bp, 10 predicted proteins | sample 2228331 | NCBI WGS metagenome assembly FWWL01 (sample SAMEA103939775, study PRJEB20133) | metagenome
GCGGCCCGACGACCGACCCGGCCCACCCGCGGCTCGCAGCGTCGGCGCCTGGACGCCAAGAAGCGGCGCGGCGACGTGAAGCGGGGCTGCTCGGGCGACTGGTCCTGAGTCGTCGAGCCGGCGCATCTTCCCGTCGGAACGCGCCGGTTCGGCGACCAGCCCGGGCGACCGTCGGCGACGAAGGACTCCCGTGCGCCGACGTACGCTGCTCTCCCTGCCTGCCCTGGGCTCGCTCGCCTGGATGTGGGCCGCCTGCGCACCGAGCCCCGAGGAGGTCCCGCCCGTGCCCGAGGGTGCCAGCGAGCCGCAGCGCGTGACCTACGGCTCCGACCCCAGCCAGTTCGCCGAGCTCGGACTGCCCGGGGGCACGCCGCGCGGCGTGGCGGTGGTGGTGCACGGGGGGTTCTGGCGCGCGCAGTTCGGCATCGAGTACGCCCAGCCGCTCGTCCCCAGCCTGCTCGCGCAGGGGTGGGCGACCTGGGCGGTGGAGTACCGCCGGGTCGGCAACGGCGGCGGCGTCCCGGAGACCCTCGACGACCTCGAGGCCGCGATGGAGCGGCTCGCCGAGGAGGGCATCGACGGGCCGGTCGTCGCGATCGGCCACTCCGCCGGCGGCCACCTCGCCACGTGGCTGGCCTCCCGCCGCGAGCTCGCGCAGCCCCTGACCCACGTGGTCTCGCAGGCCGGGGTCCTCGACCTGGTCGCCGCGCACGACGCCGGTCTCGGCGGGGGAGCGGTCGAGGCGTTCCTCGGCCGGCCGCCCCGCGACGGCGACCTCGAGGTCGACCCCGTCCAGCAGGTGCCGCTCGAGGTGCCGGTGTGGTGCGTGCACGGCACCGGCGACGACATCGTGCCGCTCAGCCAGTCGGAGTCCTACGTCGCTGCGGCCACCGCCGCCGGCGCGACCGTCGAGCTGGTCGAGGTCGAGGGCGACCACTTCGCCGTCGTCGACCCGGGCTCGGACGCCTGGGCCCGGACGCTGGAGATCCTCGACGGGATCTGAGCCAGCGCACCCGGTCGTGCGGCCCAGCGCGCGTCCTGCCGCTCGCTCAACCGCACGAGCCGCTCAGCTCGGCCGCCCCGGGCCCGGCTGGCAGCGCGGGCACCACCACGTACGCCGGTTCGCGGGGTCGTGGGGGATCTCGTCCACCATCCGCACCGTGGTGCCGCAGCGCAGGCAGGGCCGACGTTGCCGACCCGCGACCCAGTGCGACTCGCCGCGCCGACCGAGGCCGGTGGTGACCTGGTAGGCGCCGGGGACGGTCGCGGAGTGGCGCAGGGCCGTGACGGCGCGGTCGACGAGCCGCGGGACGTCGACCTCCCCGATCGGTGTCCAGGGGCTGGTCCCGAGCAGGAACGCGAGCTCGTTGGCCCACAGGTTCCCGAGCCCCGCGACCCGGGTCTGGTCGAGCATCGCGCTGACGAGCGGGGTCGTGGGGTCGGCCAGCAGGCGGCGTACCGCCTCCTCGCGGTCGAGGTCCTCGTGCAGCAGGTCCGGGCCGAGGTGCCCGACGATCCGGTGCTCCTGGTCGGTCGCCACGAGGTCGAGCTGGTGCAGGCGCAGCCCCCACGCGGTGCCGGTCGGGGTCTCCAGGACCACGCGCACCTGGTGCTGCAGCCGCGCCGGCAGCCGCTTGCCGGGTCCGGTCACCGACCACTCGCCGTCCATGAGCAGGTGGCTGTGCAGGGTCACCCCGCCGGAGAACCGCTGCAGCAGGTGCTTGCCGTGGGTCGCGTGCTCGATGACCTCGCGCCCGGACAGGTCGCGGGTGGCCAGCCGCGGCACCCGGAGGTCCGAGCGCGTGACGGTACGTCCCAGCAGGCCGCGGTCCAGCCGCCGCGCGAGCTTCCAGACGCTGTCCCCCTCCGGCACGGTCCCGAGCCTAGGAGCGGGCTGGGCGCCCACCGCGCACGGTGCGTTCCCCCGGCTCGAGGGCGCCGGACCGACGGCTCGGCAGGGCGTTCCTCGCCGGTGGTCGGCGGGAGCGCCTAGGGTCACGCAGGTGCCGGAGTTCGCCTGGCTGCCCGCCAACCGCGCCACCCCCGAGGACGTCGAGACGGTCCTCGGCGCCGGTGGCGCGCGGCGCTGCCGCTGCCAGGGGCTGAAGGTCGAGGGCTGGATCTGGCGCGACAGCACCCAGGAGGAGCGCGAGGCCGCGCTGGTCGCCCAGACCGCGTGCGGCACCGACGGCCCGACGTCCGGGCTGATCGGGTACGTCGACGGCGACCCCGCCGGCTGGGTGGCCGTCGAGCCGCGCGAGAACTACCCGCGCATCTGGAGCCGCAAGCAGCCGTGGATGCGGATGGACCCCGAGCTCGAGGGCGTCTGGTCGGTGACGTGCTTCGTCGTGGCCAAGGGCCACCGCGGCACGGGGCTGACCTACGAGCTGGCCGCTGCCACGGTCGAGCACGCCCGCGAGCAGGGGGCGAAGGTGCTCGAGGGCTACCCGATGGAGCCTGCGCCGGGCAAGAAGGTCATCTGGGACGAGGCCTCGGTCGGGCTGCTGCCGGTCTTCCTCGAGGCCGGCTTCGAGGTCGTCGCCTCGCCCACGCTGCGCCGTCGGGTCGTACGCCGCCACCTCGGCGCGGAGGCGGTCGCCACCGGCTCCTAGGCTCCTCCCGTGCCCGCTCGTCTCAAGCCCGCCGACCCCGCCGCCGTCGCGGAGGCGCTGGCTCGCGTGGATGCCGGCTCCGCGGAGCGCGCGGACTGGAAGCTGCTGGTCAAGCACGTCCTGGCGGTGCTGGAGACCCGGGCGCCGGGCCGCTCCGTGGAGGTCCGCGTCCCGCCGTACGCCGCCGTCCAGTGCGTCGAGGGGGTGCGCCACACCCGGGGGACCCCGCCGGCGGTCGTGGAGACCGATGCAGCCACGATCCTCGCGGTGGCGCGGGGCACGACGACCTGGGCCGAGGCGGTGGCCTCGGGGGCGGTCCGGGCCTCGGGCGAGCGCACCGACCTGTCGACGTACCTGCCGCTGCTCTGACCCGGGCGCGCGGCTACCGTGCGGGGCATGAGCCACGACCTCAAGGCCCGCGTCCAGTCCGTCCTGCCCGCCCTGCGCAAGGACCTCGAGGACCTCGTGCGGATCGAGTCGGTCAGCGCCGACCCGGCGCGCGCCGGTGAGGTGCAGCGCAGCGCCGAGGCCGTGAAGGCGCTCTTCGACGCCGAGGGGTTCACCAGCGAGATCGTGAGCGAGGACGGCGGCGCCCCCGCGGTCATCGCGCACAAGAAGGGCCCCGAGGGCGCGCCCACGGTCCTGCTCTACGCCCACCACGACGTGCAGCCCGAGAACGACCACGCCGACTGGGACTCCCCGCCGTTCGAGCCGACCGAGCGCGGCGAGCGCCTCTACGCGCGCGGCGCGGCCGACGACAAGGCCGGCATCGCCGCCCACCTCGGCGCGGTCCGGGTCTTCGGCGACGACCTGCCGGTCAACGTCGTGATGTTCATCGAGGGCGAGGAGGAGGTCGGCTCCGAGACCCTGCCCGCGCTCCTGGCCAGGCACCAGGAGGCGCTGCGCGCCGACGTCATCGTGATCGCCGACTCCGGCAACTGGGACATCGGCGTTCCCGCGCTGACCACCAGCCTGCGCGGCCTGGTCCGGATGGACATCGAGGTCCGCACCCTGACCCACGCCGTGCACTCCGGCATGTGGGGCGGCCTCGTCCCGGACTCGCTCATGGCGTTGAGCCGTGTGCTCACCAGCCTCCACGACGACGAGGGCAACGTCGCGATCGCCGGCCTGCACAGCGGCCCGGCCGCCGACGTGGAGTACCCCGAGGACCGGCTGCGTGCCGAGTCCGGCGCCGCCCCGGGCATCGAGTGGATCGGCTCCGGCTCGGCCGTCGAGCGGCTCTGGACCAAGCCCGCCCTCTCCATCACGGGTCTCGACGCGCCCCAGGTCGCCGGCGCCTCCAACACCCTCGTCCCGGCCGCCCGTGCCCGGCTCTCCCTGCGCATCGCGCCCGGAGACACCACCGCCAACGCCGTCGCCCGCCTCACCGAGCACCTCGAGGCCCACGTCCCGTGGGGCGCGACCCTGACCTGCACCGTCGTCGACACCGGCGAGGCGACCGCCATCGACGCCACCGGACCGGCGTACGACGCCGCGCGGGCCGCCTTCGCCGAGGCCTGGGACGGCACCGAGCCGATCGACATGGGCGTGGGCGGGTCGATCCCCTTCATCGCCGAGTTCCTCGAGGCCTTCCCCGAGGCCAGCGTGCTCGTGACCGGTGTCGAGGACCCCGACACCCGAGCCCACGGCGCCAACGAGGGCCTGCACCTGGCGGAGTTCGAGCGCGTCGTGCTCGCCGAGACGCTGTTGCTCGCGACGCTCGGCTCCGCCTGACCGACCCCCCGACCCGACCCGCTCCGCCCCGACCCCGGCAGGCCGAGCCGGCGCGAGGTCTGCGCCGGCTCGGCGCCCCGCGCGTCGGGTGCGACCCCCGTCCCGGATGCGACCTGTCCCACGATGCGGGACGGGCCCATCCGGAAGGACCTCCTGTCCGAATGGCGATGAGGTGGGTGACGGCCGTCACTCCCTCGACATAGGTTGCACAGCCAGGTGGGGAGCCTCCGATCCCCATCGTCGACAAGGCGCCACATGGGGAAGGGGCCACACGCATGACCGAGACCGCTGCACGCACGCCCGACACGGGCGGCAGTGCCGAGCAGACGCAGGCAGCCAGCCTGGACCGTCGCCGCTTCGTCGGCTACGTCCTGGGCGGGGCGACGCTCGTCACCGCCGCCGACATGACCCTGGGTCGCGCCAAGAGCCGCCTGGGCCTGGGGGGCGCCGCGCACGCGGCGATCCCCAGCGTCCCGCAGATCCCGGAGCTCTACGACCTCGAGGACCTCCAGACCGACGCGGCGCTGCCCACCAGCCAGCTGATCACCGTGACCATCGATGAGCGCGGGCACGCGAACTTCGAGTTCCCCCGCGCCGAGGTCGGCCAGGGCATCATCACCTCGACGATGATGATCCTCGCCGAGGAGCTCGACCTCCCGATGAGGAAGGTCCACGTCACGCTGGCCCCGGCCCGTCCCGAGCTGCTGCTGAACCAGCTCACCGGTGGCTCCAACACCACCGTCTCCACCTTCACACCGGTGCGGGTCGCCGCCGCCGTCGCGCGCCAGCAGCTGCTCGAGGCCGCGGCCGCCCGCCTCGGGGGCGACGCCACGCGCCTGACCACCATCGCCGGCACGGTCGTCGACGCCCTGGGCAACTCGCTCTCCTACGGCGAGCTGTCCGCCGACGCCGCCAGCGACGCCTTCAAGGAGGTGTCGGTCACGCTGCGGCCGCCCACGTCGTACCGCGTCATCGGCACCGGCCAGCGCCGCGACGACGCGCTGGCCGCGGTCACCGGCAAGAAGGACTTCACGCTCGACCTCGACATCCCTGGCGCGCTGCCGACCATGGTCTGCCGCCCGCCCGACCACCGCGGCACGCCGGTGCGGCTGCGCAACGAGCGCGAGATCCTGCGGATGAAGGGCGTCACCCACGTCGCCCAGATCCCCACCGGCATCGCCGTGCGGGCCAAGACCTTCGGCCACTGCATCGACGCCATCCGCAGGATGGACGTCGAGTGGGAGCCGGGCCCGATCGCCGGCAAGTCCGACGACACCATCCTCGAGGAGCTCGAGCGTGCCGAGCTTCCGATGGCGGTGCCGAACGTCCCGATCCTCGCCGAGCAGATCGACACCAAGTTCGAGTTCATGTTCCGCTCCAGCGCGGCGCTGGAGCCCTACTGTGCCATCGCCGACGTGCGCGAGGACGGCGCGGAGATCTGGGCCGGCCTCAAGGTCCCGATCCTCTGCCAGCAGAACATCGCCACCGAGCTCGGGATGCTCCCCAACCAGGTGAAGGTCAACGTCGTCACCAGCGGTGGTTCCTTCGGCCACAAGCTCTTCAGCGACCACGCGATCGAGGCCGCTCGCGCCTCCGCGGCGATGGGCGTCCCGGTGAAGCTCATGTGGCACCGCGCCGACGAGCCGCGCCAGGGCCGGCTGCACCCGATGGCGACCTCCCGGGTGCGGGCCACGATGCTGGCCAACCAGGTGCTCTCCTTCGAGCAGCGCCACACCAGCGTCGTCACGGACTTCAGCCACGGGCTCGGCGAGATCATCACCTCGACCCTGGACGAGGCGCCCACCGAGGTCGGTCGCTTCGTCGGCGGGTTCAGCTTCGCGCAGACGATCTTCACCCTGACCCAGGAGCTGCCTTACAACATGGGTGTCATCACCCAGCTCCTCAACGAGACCAACCAGGACTTCTCCACGGGCTCGATGCGCAACATCTACAGTCCCGACACCTGTGTCGCGGCCGAGCTCACGATCGACCAGATCGGGGCGAAGATGGGCAAGGACCCGCTCGAGATCCGGCGCGAGCTCGTGAAGAACGACCGTGTCCGCGCCGCTCTCGAGGCCGTCGCCAGGCGGGGCAACTGGGGGCGGAGGATGCCGGCCGGCACCGCCCAGGGCATCGCGCTGCACAAGGAGTACAAGGGCTGCACGGCCGTGCTGGTCGAGATCGACTGCCGTCCGCAGACGGTCAACCGCCGGGTGCGCAACGCCGTGACCGGTCCCCGCGTCACCAAGGCCGTCATCGCCGTGGACGCCGGCCTGGTCATCAACCCCATGGGCCTGGAGGCCCAGATGCAGGGCGGGTTCATGGACGGCATGGCGCTGACGCTCACCAGCAGCTGCCACCTCGAGGACGGCAAGTTCCTCGAGGCCAGCTGGGACAACTACTTCTACACCCGGCAGTGGAACGTCCCGTTCGACCTCGACGTGATCGTGATGGACCCCGACACCGAGCAGCCCGGCGGTGCGGGAGAGGCGGCCGTGGGCTCCTCGGCCGCAGCCATCGCCTGTGCCTACGCCCGGGCGACCGGCACGATGCCGACCCGCTTCCCGATCAACCACGGCGAGATCTCGTTCAAGCCGAAGACCTTCATCCCGCCCATCCCCCCGTCGCCGCGCAACGGCCTGAAGAGGAAGTAAGGACCACGTCATGGCCAAGCACAGCTTCATCGTCAACGGCGAGCGGGTCACCGTGAAGGTCGACAAGGACGTCCGGCTCCTGTGGGTGCTGCGCGACATCCTCGGCGTCACCGGTCCCAAGTACGGCTGCGGCATCAACGTCTGCAAGGCGTGCACCTCGCACGTCAACGGCAAGGCGGTCAACCCGTGCGCCATCCCCGTCGGTGACCTCGGTCCCGACGACGAGGTGACCACCATCGAGGGCCTGCCCAAGACGGTCGGCAAGAAGCTCCACCCGATGCAGGAGGCCTGGATCGACCGCGACGTCGCCCAGTGCGGCTACTGCCAGCCCGGCCAGATCATGGCCGCGGTCGACCTGGTCAAGCGGGTGAAGGCGGAGAACCGCGCGATCACCGACAAGGACCTCGACTCCATCCGCAACATCTGTCGCTGCGGCACCTACACCCGCATCCGCGAGGCGATCGTCCAGGGCGCCCGCCGGATGTGACACCGCGGGGGCCAGGCCCCCGACCGGCGCCACCGCCGCACCGGACCAGCACCAGCACCGCCCGTCCCGTGACCACGGGGCGGGCGGTGCTGCGTCCCGCGTAGAATCCCGCCCGTGCCCTACCAGAGCAGTGGCCCTCGTGCCCGCAGGGGCGGTGACGGACGTCTGACCGACGCTCTGGACCCGCACGACCAGGGACCCCAGGACGCCTGTGGCGTCTTCGGTGTCTGGGCCCCCGGGGAGGACGTCGCCAAGCTCACCTACTTCGGCCTGTACGCCCTGCAGCACCGCGGCCAGGAGTCGGCCGGCATCGCGGTGAGCAACGGGCGCCAGATCCTGGTCTACAAGGACATGGGCCTGGTCTCGCAGGTCTTCGACGAGTCCACGCTCGACTCCCTCAAGGGTCACCTGGCGATCGGCCACTCGCGCTACTCCACGACCGGCGCGAGCACGTGGCAGAACGCCCAGCCGACCTTCCGGCCCACCGTCGACGGCTCGATCGCGCTGGGCCACAACGGCAACCTGATCAACACCCACGAGCTGCGCGGGCTGGTCGCCGACCTCCCCGGCCCCGAGGACGAGCTGGACCTGCACCAGCGCCCGGGCGAGGCCGCCACCAACGACACCAGCCTGGTCACCGCGCTGATGGCCCACCACCCCGACTCCACCCTGGAGCAGCGCGCCCTGGAGGTGCTGCCGCTGCTGCGCGGGGCGTTCTGCTTCGTGTGGATGAACGAGGACACCCTGTACGCCGCCCGCGACCCGCAGGGCATCCGGCCGCTGGTCCTGGGCCGGCTCGACCGGGGCTGGGTCGTGGCCTCGGAGGACGCCGCGCTGAAGACCATCGGCGCCTCGGTCGTCCGCGAGGTCGAGCCCGGCGAGATGCTGGTCATCGACGAGAACGGCCTGCGCTCCCACCACTTCGCCGAGCCCGAGCCCAAGGGCTGCGTCTTCGAGTACGTCTACCTCGCCCGCCCCGACGCGACCATCGCCGCCCGCAGCGTGCACCAGGCGCGGGTGGAGATGGGCCGCCAGCTGGCTCGCGAGTTCCCGGTCGAGGCCGACCTCGTCATGCCGGTGCCCGAGTCCGGCACCCCCGCCGCTGCGGGATACGCCGAGGAGTCGGGCATCCCCTTCGGCCAGGGCTTCGTCAAGAACGCCTACGTCGGTCGCACCTTCATCCAGCCCAGCCAGACCCTGCGCCAGCTGGGCCTGCGGCTGAAGCTCAACGCCCTCGAGCACATGGTGCGCGGCAAGCGGCTGGTCGTCGTGGACGACTCGATCGTGCGCGGCAACACCCAGCGCGCCCAGATCCGGATGCTCCGCGAGGCCGGTGCGCTCGAGGTGCACGTGCGGATCTCGAGCCCCCCGGTGAAGTGGCCGTGCTTCTACGGCATCGACTTCGCCACCCGGGCCGAGCTGATCGCCAACGGCCTGGACGTCGAGGAGATCGCCGCCAGCGTGGGCGCGGACTCGCTGGGCTACATCTCCCTCGACGGGATGATCGACTCCACCGGCCAGACCCCCGACACGCTGTGCACCGCCTGCTTCACCGGGGAGTACCCCGTGGAGCTGCCCGACGAGTCCCTGCTCGGCAAGCACCTGCTCGAGGCCACCTTGAGCTCGCCGACCATGGGCCGGGCGCTGCCGGTCCTCAACAACCCCTGACCGGGCGCCCCGCGCCTCGACCAGACCCGACGAGCCAGGAGCACCAGCCGCTGTGAGCCAGACCCCCTCCGGTGCCGGCACGACCGCCGGCAACGCCTATGCCGAGGCCGGCGTCAACATCGAGGCGGCCGACCGGGCCATCGACCTGATGAAGGGCTGGGTGGAGAAGTCCTCCCGTCCCGAGGTGATCGGCGGCCTGGGTGGCTTCGCGGGCCTCTTCGACGCCTCCGCCCTCACCCGCTACAAGCGACCGCTGCTGGCCACCTCCACCGACGGCGTCGGCACCAAGGTCGCGATCGCGCAGGCCATGGACGTCCACGACACGATCGGTCGCGACCTGGTGGGCATGGTCGTCGACGACCTGGTGGTGTGCGGCGCCGAGCCGCTCTTCATGACCGACTACATCGCCACCGGACGCGTCGTCCCCGAGCGCATCGCCGCGATCGTCAAGGGCATCGCCGAGGGCTGCGTCGAGGCCGGCTGCGCGCTGGTCGGCGGCGAGACCGCCGAGCACCCCGGCCTGCTGCGGCCCGACGAGTACGACGTGGCCGGCGCGACCACCGGCGTCGTCGAGGCCGACGACCTGCTCGGCCCGGGCCGGGTCCGCCCCGACGACGTCGTGCTGGCCATGTCCTCCTCGGGCCTGCACTCCAACGGCTACTCCCTGGTGCGCCACGTGCTGCTCTCCGAGCAGGGCGCCGGCTGGGCGCTGGACCGTCACGTCGAGGAGCTCGGCGGCGACCTCGGCACCACCCTGCTGACCCCCACCCGGATCTACGCCAAGGCCTGCCTGGACCTCGCGCGTTCCACGACCATCCACGCGATGTCGCACGTGACCGGCGGCGGCCTGGCGGCCAACCTCGAGCGGGTGATGCCGGTCGAGCTGTCGGCCACGATCGAGCGCGGCACCTGGACCCCCGAGCCGGTCTTCGACCTCGTCCGCCGCGTCGGCGGGCTGTCGCAGGACGACCTGGAGTCGACCCTCAACTGCGGCGTCGGGATGGTCGCGCTGCTGCCCGCCGACCAGGTCGACGCGGCGGTGGCCCTGCTCGAGGGCTACGGCATCCACGCCTGGCCTGCGGGCCGGGTGGGCGCGGCCACCGGTCGCGGCGGTGCCGTCGAGCTGGTGGGTCAGCACCCCGGCTGGTGAGCCCCGTGGGCGCCTCCGCGCCCGGCACCGGGCGCTGACACCGCCCTGTCGCCACGTGACGCCCGTCACCCTGTGCGCTGGCCGGGTCCGCGTCGTACGGCGAATCGCAGCATGGGTGTGCGGGAACAGCCGGGCAGCAGGTAGCGTTGCGCCCACGAGTGTTCGAGAGCAGCCCGGGAGCCGAGTGCCCCGGCCAAGTGTGCGAGGGGGCTGGACCCTATGGGCCGCGGCCGTGCAAAAGCCAAGCAGACCAAGGTCGCTCGCGAGCTCAAGTACCGGACTCACGAGACGGACTTGAGCGCGCTGGCGGCAGAGCTCCACGGGGGCGAGTCCCGTGACGAGGCGCCGGAGGACCACGACGAGTGGTCCGACTACGCCGACCCGCGGCGAGACTGACGCACCCCGACTGACGTCGAGCCGGTCCTCCCCACGGGGAGGACCGGCTCTCAGTCAGCTGTGGACGCGCAGCCTCAGGCTCGGCCCGGGACCCACAGGCTGCGCAGCCGCCCGACCGAGCGGAAGCGCTCCTCGGCGACCCGGTCGGCGGCGGCCGCGGGGGTGACCCCCTCTGCCGCCGCGAGCGCCAGCACCCGACGTGTGGTGTCGAGGATGCCGGTGGCGCGCTGCTGCGCGCGCTCGAAGGAGAAGCCCCGCGGGTCGAGCTCGTCGGCGACCTGGATCAGCCCGCCCGCATTGACGACGTAGTCGGGGGTGTAGGTGATCCCCGCGTCCTGCAGGTGCTTGTCGACGCCCGCGTGCGCGAGCTGGTTGTTGGCCGCCCCGCACACGACGCGGGTGCCCTGGGCGGCGAGCACGTCGACGACCGCGTCGTCCAGCGCCCCGCCCATGGCGCACGGGGCGTAGACGTCCAGCCCCGCGGCGAGCAGCTCGGCGGTCGAGCCGGCGGGCCGGACCCTCGGGTG
>FWWL01009959.1_pt1 | contig 11228 bp, 6 predicted proteins | sample 2228331 | NCBI WGS metagenome assembly FWWL01 (sample SAMEA103939775, study PRJEB20133) | metagenome
TCAATACCGCTCACATTCTTTGGCGGAATCGGTGGTGCGAGCAAAAAAGGCTTTTTGGTGAAAGGTTCTAATTATCTTGAACAGCTATCAAAAGTGAACGTCGTTGCCTTTGACAAAACTGGAACATTGACAACGGGGAAATTGAAAGTAGTCAAAATTTCTTCTAAGATAGACAAAGACGAATTCTTAAAGTACATCGCACACGCTGAGTATTTCTCAAACCACCAGATCGCTCAAGCAGTAAAAAATGAGTACAAAGGTAGTTTTGTTGAAAGTGAAATAAAAGATGTAAAAGAAATTTCTGGGATGGGAATAAGTGCCGTTGTGTTCGGTAAAACGGTCTTGGTAGGAAACGAAAAATTGATGAACAAAGAATCGATTCAGTACGAAAAGGCTAACGAATACGGAACAGTTTTCTACTGTGCTATAGATGGAAATTATACAGGATATATAGTTGTCTCCGATTCTTTAAAAGAAGATTCTAGAGCAGCGGTTGAAAATCTTAAAGATATAGGAGTAAAGGTTGCACTTTTAACTGGAGATAGCAAAGATTCGGCTTTGCACTTTTCAAAAGAACTTGGAATCGACCAAGTGCACTATGAACTTTTACCACAACAAAAGGTTGAAATCGTTGAAAAGTTAAGCAAAGAAGGAAAAGTTGCTTTCGTTGGCGATGGAATAAACGATGCACCAGTTTTGATGAGAGCGGACGTTGGAATCGCCATGGGAAAATTTGGAAGTGATATAGCTATTGAAAGTGCAGACATTGTTTTAACAACCGACCACCCTTCCGCTGTACCAAATGCGATAAAACATTCTAAAAAGACGATGAAGATCGTTTGGCAAAACATATCTTTCGCTCTTGGTGTTAAATTTCTAGTCTTGATTCTCGGAGCTATAGGATTTGCCAATATGTGGGAAGCGGTCTTTGCAGATGTTGGAGTTACACTTTTAACGGTTGCAAATTCGTTGAGAGTACTTAGAAAGTGAAAAGAGTTCCCTCAACCAAGGGAACTCTTTTCATTATTATTTCATTATTAGAGGTGTATCGGTTTTCCAGTTATCCCTTCAACTGCTCCCAAAAAGCTTTCTGAAAGCGTTGGATGTGGATGTATGGAATGTTCAAGTTCTTCCGCTGTCAAACCGTTTCTAACAGCTACAACAGCTTCCATTATTAAATCTGTCGCAAATGGTGAAACTATCGATGCTCCAAGTACTTTCTTCGTTTCTTTGTCAGCTATTACTTTTACAAATCCTGCATTTTCTAACATCGTTCTCGCTCTTCCATTTGCAGATATTGGGAACTTGGAAATTATCACTTTTTCTTTGTCAACATCTTTTTCTCTAACACCTGTTGAAGCGACCTCAGGATTTGAAAACACTATAGAAGGCACCGCAGAATAATCCATCTTCGCTTCAATTCCAGCGATATTGAGCGCCACAGTTATACCTTCGTACGATGCAACGTGAGCAAGCATTATCTTTCCACGGATATCTCCTATAGCGTACACGTTCGGAATGTTCGTTCTCATTCTTTCGTCTGTTCTTACTCCTCTTTCAATTTCAACACCCAAGTTTTTGACATCTTCAGGTATATTAGGTCTTCTTCCAACAGCAACCAAAAGTTTTTCACTTCTTAGCTCAATATGACCATTTGGTGTTTGAACTTTTAGAATGAAACCGTCTTCAGTCTTTTCAACGTCTTCAGCTTTGCTATTTTCGAATATTTGAACACCTTTCTTTTTAAGTGATTTTCGAACTTCTTCGGAAACATCGTCATCCTCGTAAGGAAGTAATTTCAAAATTTCAACGACGTTTACAGACACTCCGAGAGTGCTAAAGAACGTTGCGAATTCTACACCAATGACTCCTCCACCAACTATCGTAATACTCTTTGGAAGTTTTTGCATTTTAAAGACATCATCGCTTGTCCAAATACCTTCAACACTGTCAAACGGTGGAAACATAGTTGGAACTGAACCGTGCGCAAGAACTAAGCTTTCAGTCTTTAATTCTTCTCCAGTTTCCTTTATTTTGACTGTATTTTTATCCGCGATTTCAGCTGTACCTTTGACAAGTTGGATATTGTTTTTCTTAAAAAGAAATTCGATACCTTTCCTTGACATCATAACGGTTTTGTTCATATGAGCGACTATCTTTGAGAACTCAAAGGAAGGTGTTGCAATGATTCCGAGCTTTTCAGCTTTTTCGAGTATTTCTGAGTAGAGATGAGCGGATGTAAGAAGTGCTTTTGTAGGTATACATCCCCAGTTTGTACAAGTACCACCCAAATGTTCTTTCTCAACAACCGCAACTTTTTTCCCAAGCTGCGAAAGTTTTATAGCACACACGTACCCTCCAGGACCGCTACCTATAACTATTGCATCAAACACAAAAATCAGCCTCCTCATAATTTCGCCAATTTTTAAATAATATTCTTTAAATGAAAAATACTTACTCTTCAAAATTTAGCTCTTCAAGAAAATTATATCACTTTACCAAAATTTTTCGAGGTTCTAAATATCTAAAAATAAAAGGCCCCTAAAAAATCAGGAGCCTTTTACAAGTGTTTCTATTGAAATCTCATTTGTAGCTTAGCATGGACCTTTTTTTGTTTCCTTAAAACCTCCGACACCTTCCAACTCTGCTTCCAATTCCTCAAAACTTTTTGCTGGGAATTGCTTTTTAACAAGAACCCTAGTTGCTTCAGCTATTAAAATAACTGCAAGTAGTAATTCTGCAACAGCGATAGTAACAAGCACATAATTGTTAGCAATAAAATTGTTTCTAACTAATATAACTAAAGCTGACAATGTTACAGCAAACATAAAGACCATTGGTATAACGATATAGAATATCTTCTTGCCTTGTTTAACTAACCAGGCACTTAACGAAAGAAGTGCTAAAGCTGCAAGTAACTGGTTTGTGCTTCCAAATATCGGCCAAATTTTTGTGTAGCCGTAACTTAAAAGTCCCCAAGACGCTCCGATTGTAAGTATTGTTGCCAAATATTTGTTTGTCATAAACGAATTCTTTCCAAAAACAGTCTCAAACAATTCTTGCAAGAGATATCTTCCAAGTCTTGTTGCGGTGTCGAGACTTGTTAGTGCAAAAGCGGTAAATGCTAAAATAACGAAAACCTTCCCAAGCTCAAATGGAATACCAAAGCTTGTCATAAAAGTTGCAACGCCACTTGCAAATATTATTGCTGGAGTTCCTTGTGCTTGCGCAACATAAGCAACAGAGATAAGAGCAACTATTGCAACTAACCCTTCTATCAACATTCCACCATAACCAACCAATTTTGCATCGGTTTCTTTATCTATTTGCTTTGAAGAAGTTCCAGAACTAACAAGTGAGTGGAACCCTGATATCGCACCACAAGCCACTGTTACAAACAATATTGGGAATAGATACTGAGTCCCTGCTCCAGTTGTTACAGCAAAACCCTTGTAAGCTTCGAGTTGTAAAACCGGTCTGGTTATGAAAATACCTAAAACACCACCTACTAACATAGCGTATAGTAAGAATGAGTTTAGATAATCTCTTGGCTGTAGCAGTATCCAAACTGGTAATACTGAAGCAACAAATATGTAAACAATAAGTACATTTACCCAAGCTTGTTTACTGATAGCAATGAACGGGAAAACATAGCCTATGTAAATTGCTAAAGCTAACAAAGCAACACCAACAATCGTTGAGATTGTTAAATTTGCGTTCTTTCTGTAGACAAGAAATCCAAAGGCTACTGCAACGAATATAAACAGTACTGACGATGTACCTGCAGCCGTTCCGGGTTGGAAACCTTGAACATCCGGATTAAATGCAAAGGACGAAGCAACTATATCTGTAAACGCAGCAACAACTAAGACTAAAGCAAGCCAAGCGAAAAGGTTAAATAAAATTTTCGCTCTTTTACTTACGTTATATTGAATAATTTCTCCAACACTTTTTCCACCATGCCTTAATGAAGAGAAAAGTGAACCAAAATCGTGAACGGCTCCAAAGAAGATACTACCAAGAACGATCCACAAGTACACAGGAAGCCAACCAAAAATAGATGCCTGAATCGGTCCTGCTATCGGTCCAGCTCCTGCTATAGATGAAAAATGGTGTCCCAAAACAACTTTCGAGTTTGCAGGAACATAGTCAACACCATCGTACTTTTTGTGTGCTGGAGTCTCTCTGTTAGGATCAACCCCCCACATCTTTTCCAAAAACGGTGCGTAGAACTTGTAGGCTAAAAAGAAAAACAATCCACCGAAAAGTACCAGCCAAATAGAATTCATACTCTCCCCTCCCCGTATAAGGATATGTGGTTTTTGATTAGTTTTCTTAAGTCCTTAGCATCTTTATTCTGATAAATTTTGTTTTCATCAGAAAATACAGCAACTAACTTGATTTCACTCCAACCGTGTAAATAAAACTTATATACCTTCCTAAAACGATATTTTTTTACAAAATGAATTATTTGATTAGTACCTTTATTAAAAACTAAGATTACGTTAAACTTTGTAGACATATGATATTCGTTTGGGAACGTATTCATTTGCAGATAAGTTTCAACGTCTTTCATAAAAGCTTCAACTTTTTGAAGATCAGGTTCAGGGAAAAATTGAACCACAAAATACTCAAAATTTTCATATCTATCGATAACATCTTGTGCAGTTATGAAAGTTCTTACTTTAGTGTCAAAATATTTAGCAAACAGGTCGCACTCAAGGTTTTCTATCTTAACGTTCCTTGCGACCTCAAAATTAGAAACTAAAAGTTTTTCTAAAGAGTCAAGAAAAGATTTTTCATTCATAGCATTTCCCCTATTGTTTTAAGTAAAAATTACCTTCTCTCAAAATTTGCCACTTAATTGTTTATCAAGTTCTTTGTTTGTTATGATTTTATCAAATTAGACTATGTAATGTCAAATATCTGAGCTGTTGTCAGAGTTAATCTGAACTAAATATTAGAAAATAACATACAAAATCAAAATATTTCAATCGTTTCAATTTGAATTTTAAATCTTTGATTTGTGACCCATCTTGCAAACCTGAATTTTACGTTTAGAAATAAATCGAAAGCACTTCGATTTATAATAGAGTTTTTAAGAATTCCAAGTTCCTTCAACTTTCCACAAAAGCTTTATTTACAGATAAGCTCAAAATCGTTTTATAATAGAACGATTGTGTTGAATTTTCGTTTTAAAATAAAACGTATTAAAAAATATTCTAATAAACTTTAGAAAGAAAAATAACCTTCTCTACATTTCAGTTGAAGATTCTGTTGTTTTTGGTGTTCAACCATATGATCTTTTAATTTATGCAATTCAGAAGTATTCTGGAATAATTATTGACAAAGTTAGCACTTTGCCGAGTTGGAGTTTGTTAGTAAAAACAATGTATGAATAATATCCAAATAAGAAAGTTATTGTCAGCAGTAGTTCAATTACCCTCAAAAAGGTACCAGCCCGTTACGAATCTAACTTAGGGAGATGATGGAAAACATACTGCAGAAAAGTGTCTACTACGATGTTCTAAAGATAGTTCAATCAACAAAAATCACCTTGGTGTAACGAAAGCTGTTTTGATTTAAAGGTTTATTCAAAGGGGGAGAAAATCTTTCTCAGTGACTCGGTCTTTTACAAAGTCTTCGATGGTGATGTTGGAAACTTAAAAGAAGCTTTCGTAGTTTTCGCACTCAAAGATTTTGGAAAACTCTTGGAATGATGTGGTGATGGAATATGTGCTAAATCTAAAGCAAAAAGTCAAACAATGTAATACGATCTTGTTGATGTAGAATGTTTTTTAGGTGTGAGATAGTATCGAATTAACCTTAACTCCAAATGGGATACACCTGCAGAGAAGACTGTAGAACTCATCCTTTCAGGTCCTGAGGACGTTTTCAGAGGTTGTAGTATAGTCAATTTGAGAGGCATTGCTGGAAGCACAAAAGGACCTATATTTAAATCCCCGAAGTTTCTCAAAAATGTTGTTTGGCTAAATTGATTATTTTATATATCCAAACTTGTAGACATTTTTTTGATAATAGACCTGCACAGGTAATAACAAAGCTGATGGGAAGTTTTCGTGATTAGGTGCATCAGGAAAGTTTTGTGTTTCCAAACACAAACCTGCGTATCTGTTGTAAATCTTTCCCCTTTTTCCCTGAACTTTTGAAAGATAGTTTGCAGTGTAAAGTTGAACACCAGGTTGAGTCGTATAGACTTCCATACATATTCCACTATCTTCTTCGTACAACTTTGCAGTAAATCTCAGTTCACCCGGTACACCGTTGATGACAAAGTTGTGGTCGTACCCTAAAGAGCCTTCTTTAAGTATTTTCTCGATACCTTCCAAAAGTTTTCTCGGTTTTCTAAAATCAAGATTTGTCCCTTCAACAGGCTTTATTTCACCCGTTGGAATCAAGTTCTCATCAACAGGTGTGTAGAAATCGCTGTTTATAGCCAAATAGTGGTCTAAGATATTTTCTTTTGTCGATAGGTTAAAATACGAATGCTGTGTCATATTAACAACCGTAGGTTTGTCAGTCGTTGCAAAATATTCAACAACAACCTGAAGATCTTCAATTGTGTATTTTACCGTAACATCAAGATTTCCGGGAAACCCTTCCTCACAATCGGGGCTTAAATATTTGAGCACCAAAACCTCTTTTTCACCCTGTGATTCAACTTCAGTGTCAAACACAGCCGTGTGAAATCCTTTCTTCCCACCGTGAAGTGTGTTAGGTCTGTTTCCATCGTTAAGTGGAAGCTGGTAAGTTTTACCATATATTTGAATTCTTCCATTCGCTATCCTGTTAGCATACCTTCCTACAACGCAGCCAAAAAAGTAACCAGAGTTGAGTTTCTCATACTCTTCCAATGTATCAAACCCCAAAACCACATCAATTAGATTTCCTTCTTTATCAGGAATCCAAAGTTCTCTTATTATCCCGCCATAATTCAAAATCTTGCACGTTAGCCCTTTTTCCGAGCTGAGAGTGTATTCGTAAACAGGCTTTCTATCAGAAGTTATACCAAAAGGTTGTTCTTGAATGTTTGATAACATACAGTTCCCCCTTCGAATTGTTGTCTTAAAAGCATTGTGAAGTTTTGAAATATTTTACCACTTTTGAAAAAGGTTTTCTACAGAAATTTACAAAACCCCAACCCGATGAGTCTGTAGCATAACAGGAAAAACTGGTATAGCACTATGCAAAAGTCCAGATTAATTCTGCAGTTTTTGTATTTTCGTTCATTTTTAACTGTAAAACTCAAGGATAATTTCCAAAACCATCTGTCATTGTTTTGAGCTTTACAAGATTCTTTGTTAAGGAGACTTCTTCAATAATTTTCGGGGTATAATTTTAAACAAGAATAAACAAACAACTTTTGAGGTGTTTTCGATGGAATTTTTTGCAAAAATAACAGTACAAACCAACAATGTGCTTCGAACTAAAAGAATATTCTCTTTCTAAACTGGAAAGTGCGCTTTCAAAAGGTGGAAGTTTCTTACTAAACGTTAGTAACGAACGAACAGCTTTCAGCAGGTGGGTATCACCAAAGAGAACTCGCTCATATCGAGAGAGATAAAGGAATACTGATTATAGAAAATTATCTCGGGGGATTCTATTACTTCACTTGTGACGAGATAACTTTAAACGCTGATACGGTTAAAATCATTGAATCAAAACATTGAAAAAATACTTTTCCAAAATTGAATGATATTAAAGATGCTCTTTTGAGGATGGTTATTTATACTAACATAAAGGAAGTAATAATGGAAAATAAACATTTTTCAGTCAAACTTGTGCTAAAGCTAACTACTTCTTCAAATGATAAACATTTGCCAAAATATTCAAAAGCCCTTAGAAGCATTACAAAACGGATTTGAGCTAATATATGAAAGCTTGAGGTGATACGAAATGATCAAAAATGTATTAAGGGACTATCCCGAAAAATTAGTGGAAGAAGTTTTACAAATAAAGCAAACAACTACCGACGGGAGAAAACTATTTGAGACTTTGGCTAACCAAAACGAAGGAACTGAATTTGAAAGAGCGGTTCGTTTTTTTGTACTCAATAGAATAACTTTTTCTGGAACGGTAGATTCAGGTGGCTATTCTCAAGATGCTTTCAAAAACAGATTCATAGAAAGTGCAATAATAAAGCTTTTGGAAGCTCACAAAATTGTTAAAGACTTCAAAATCACTCCCGGAGACTATGAACAATTACTTTTTGAAAAGGGAGAAAATGTATTCATATTTCTTGACCCACCATACATAAAAGCCACAAAGTCGAGACTATAGGGCAAAAATGGTCATCTCCACACTTCCTTCGACCACGTAAGGTTCGCTGAAAATGTAAAAAAGTGTCCATATAGATGGAATGAACAACTACAAACAAAAACAAGCTCAAATGCGAAACTTTGAACATAGGTTTGATATAAGAACCTTTCAAGCTGAGAGAGGTAAATACAAAATTGAGATTCTAAATTAAAAAACATTTGAACTTTTACCTTATTGACATAGTAAGGTAATGGTCGCAGGCTCGGACACTATTTGCGTCCTCGCACTGCTTCCTTTACCCAGTTAGATACGAAGTTATCTCACGAGGTGAACTTTATGAACGAAAAAGAAATAATGACGGTTAAACAGGTGTCAGAATATTTACAGATGGACGAACACACCATCTATAAACTTGCCCGCTCTGGTCTTATCCCTTCCCTTAAAATCGCTGGTCAGTGGCGGTTAAGGCAAGGGCTGTAAATAGTCTGTCAGGCCAATCTATATCATCCAGGAATAAAACATGCTGGTTCATATATTCATCTTTTGAGGGAGGAGATGTTCTTCCTTCTATTAACTTCTTGTATGGAGTCTTTGAAAGTATAAAAGACTCCAATGTTACATTGCTCCTGCCAAGTTTTCGCTCTAACTCTTTGATCTCATTTTTTAACTGTATCTTTTCGTCGTCTAATCCCTTTGTGTGCTCCAAACCCTTTGGGTCTATAAAGACAATGGTTTGTAGACTACCCTTTTTTACCCACATAATAAAATCAGGATAGAATTTTGACCACTGAAGCTGAAAACCCACACCAGAAAAAGGATAATTCCTTAGAAGGTACACCTCAACATCCGAAAATTTAGTTTTGTTGTTTCTCAAGTACTCCTTGAGGCCCAGGACGAACCTATACTCACTTTCTACTAAACCCGCAGGAGAAATTCTATCTATTTTCCTGCTTTGAAGTAATATCGGCACATAGAGAAAGCCATCAAAATGAACTCGCGGCAAGGTCTCATTATCTTCTTCAAGAAGTCTCCTTAAATCCTTTGCCAAATTCCTTATCTCTTTAACCAGTTTTTTCTCTCTCCTGTCTATCTGTACTATGTAACCCTGTCTTTCTTCAGAAACAAAGGGGAACATCAGTTGCTTAACCTCAACATAACGCATATTTTCTGTTTCAAAACGCTTCGCATTTTTGCTGTAAAACAGATCCAGATATTTTTTAATGACCAGGAGTGCTACATCCTCAAGTCGTCTTATATCTTTCTCCTCGTTGACTTTAAATATTTCTGGTGGTGCCAGGATGATATATCTGTCAGATAAGAGGATGTTTTTAAGGGCATCTTTATCAAACACCAGATTCCAATAGTTTTTTTGAATCTTAAATTCAACTATTTCCTGCCAGAGCCTTTCCCAGTCAAGTAGCTCTATAGTAACTTCCGGAAATCTCTCTTCTCCAACTTTTGCCTGTACCTCTTCTGCTTTTATTCCTTCCCCCTTTCTTTCCTGTGCCAGATATATCGTCACCTTTGGCAAAAGATCAATAGTGTAATAAATCTCACTGTCAATCGCCAGTCTTAAAACTTTCTCTTCCTCAAACTTCTTTCCCGGTTTAGTAGAAAGGGTGTAAAGAGTGTTCCATTTATCTTGATGTTGAGGCTTTATCGGTATTTCAATAGTCTCAAACTCTACCTCCTCACGCCTTATTGCCTCCAGGAACATGCTCAGGTAGTCCGCTTTAATACCATAAATGTTAAGCATTTCCAGCAGTCCAATGTGCGAATCTTCGCCACTTCTTTTGAGAGACATTCCTTTGCCTTTGAGCCTTACTCCCCTTCCAAATAACTGAATAATCTGGGGACCTTGTCCTTTCCCGATATTCAAAAGCCCCATAGAAGAAACACGCCAGGTATCCCAGCCTTCGATAAATTTCTTTGAGCCGATTAGAAGATTAATTCTGGAGCCTTCTCTTTTGATTTCGTCAAAAAGTGAGCCCGAGATAGCATCCTGCTCCACCAGGATTCCTTTTTTCTCCAGTTGCTTTTTGAAAGCCGAGACATCACCTATGTTTATCACCCCGAAATATTCATTCTCACCAACCTTTAATCCCAACTCCCCTTCAGCATTTTTAAGCTCATATAACCCAAGACCTCCTCTTCCACCGAAAACTCTTTTATACAAGTCTTCAAAGTCAACGCCCCTTGTCCTGAGATACTTGAATCTCTCCTGAAATACATCTTTACCATCTTCATCTTTTAAGTTTGTGTTGCCATCGAGAATATTTCTCGCCCACTTTTTTACCCAATCTTCCTCCCTTAAAACCTTTCTTATAAACTCCACAATCTGAATAACATCAGACTCCTCTTCTTTTCCAGCAACTGTCGTCCCTACGAAAATCCAGAGTGGCTTTTCCAGATTGTATTCCTTTGCCAGTTTTTTATTTTCCTCATAAGCAAGCACCTGCTCATAAAAAGAAAGGAGATTAGCGACAAACATTCCTTCTTGAAATTCTTGCTCAGAAATCTTTGCCTGTTTTACATTCAAAACCGAAAAATCTTTACCATAACCGTCAAGGTAGAAGTATTTATAGGAATAATCAAAAACGATTGATTTAGCATATTCCTGGAGTGTTTCTTTATTGTTTTCACTTAAAATCTGTCCAAAAGTTGCACTGTATTCAAAGACAAAGCCATTTTCCGAAAGTCTGTTTCTAAGCCTTGCCCATTTTTGCTCTTCTGACCTTTTACCTTTATGCCCCTCGTCAACAAAAACAAGATTTCTTCCCTCAAAAACCTCAACAGGAAGCGTTATCCCTCCGCCCTTTTTCTCCTCCACAATTTTCGTCATCTCTATAACCAGGATTTCATTGTCACTTCTTAAACCACTATTCAAGCTACCAGTATAAAGCCTTGAAGGAATTCCGCTTTTTTGAAGTTCCTCAAAGTGCTGTTTG
>FWWL01009971.1_pt1 | contig 11222 bp, 7 predicted proteins | sample 2228331 | NCBI WGS metagenome assembly FWWL01 (sample SAMEA103939775, study PRJEB20133) | metagenome
GTTGCAAGGTATGTGTCGTGACTTCATGGGCTCGCCTCGGCAAGAAAGAAAAAAAGGTCGTCGGCCTTGCGACCGACGACCCGGCTCGGAGGAGGGACGTCATGCTAAGCGGCTATTGGGTGATCCCCAGTTTTTCCTCTTCCTCTTCGGCAATGATGATGCGTGGCGTGACCATCATCATCAGGCTTTGGGTTTCACGACCGACGCCCACGTTCTTGAACAGGCGGTTCACATAGGGGATCTTGCTCAACAAGGGGACACCGAATTCGTTCCGACCTTCGCTGAGACGTTTGATACCACCCAGGAGAACGGTACCGCCGTCGGGCACACTGACGGTCGTCAACACATAGAAGGACGAAACTGTCGGCAACTGCACCGTGGTACCGGATCGAGTGGTGCTCTTGGCGTTTGCTTTCTTGGTGGCATCGTTAGGTTGGTCTTGGTTTCCCTCGGCCGAGGTGGTCTCGGTCGTCGTTTCGGAACCCACGAACGTGAACTCGTTCACTTCCTTAATCTTGGCGAAGTAGGGGATGATCGTCATCCGCACGAAGCGGCGGTCTTGAGAGACAACCGGCTGCACGGTGAGGAAGGTCCCTTCGTTGACCATCGTCACGACCGGTTGCTGAGCCGCGGCAAAATCACCGACCACCGGCACCACGCTGATGACGAAGGGGCTCGTGGACTGGTCGGCCACCATACCGTACTGACCGTTGAAGAGGGTAACCTTGGGTGCCTGGAGGACGTTCGAACGACGATCGCCCTGGGCGGCTTCGATGAAGAAGAAGGCCTCAATGTCGCTGAGGATCGCGAACCCGAGTGAAGCACCCGCCGTGGGATCGTAGCCGCCGAACTGAGGCACCGCCAGGCTGTAGCTACCTTGTCGGAAGGGGATGTCCAAGTCTGCGGAGAAGACGTTGGGGGCGGATAGACCGACCGTCACACCCTTGCCACTATCGCGGTCACGCAGGTCACGCACATCGAGCTGCTCGTCCGCATCGCCTGTGGGATCTCCGGCTTGAACGATCTGGCCAAATCTCACACCGTGTCGGCCGTCGATTTTGTCGTCGATGTCGAAGTCAAAGTCCACACCGATACGTTCGAAGAAGTTGTCGTTGAGGGTGATGAACCGTACCTCGACAGTGACCTGAAGGTCCTGCATCCGCCGCAACTGTTCCAGGAGGTCGGAAATCTGCTCGTGAACCTCTTGTGTCTGGCTAATGACGAGGCTCAGATTTGTCGGGAACGGTGAGATCGACCCCGGGCCACCGACCGTATCCCAACTGTTGGGCGACACTGTGGTCTGGATCAAGTCGATCAAGCTCTGGAAGTCGGCCAAGGCAGCCCCACCCATGCCACCTCCGCCTGTGGAGAATGGGGCGGTGCTGCGCCCAGGCGAGGCATGAGCGGCCGCCGAAGACATCTGGGCGAGAATTGTGGGATTCACCGCGGCCGTGGCAGCGGAGCCGTTTCGGCCTGCTACCATGGCCACCGGCGAAATCGGGCTGGCATTGGGGCCAATGCCAAGCTGGCTCAAGGCCTGCTGGTAGGAGGCATCAAGATGGAGTCCCTCACCGACAAAGTTCGGCACGGGCGACACCAAGTCTGCGACGTTGTACACAACCGGGTACACCGTACCGCGTCGGTATTGCTCGCTGGTGATCTTGAGCACGTCATCCTTGACCACATAGGTGAGGTGGAGCGGCTCCAAGATCAGATTGAGAGCACTCTTCAGGGAAATCTGCTGTGTGAGGTTAATTGTCACCGGGGCATCGGTCGTCACACCTTCGGAAGCCAAGCCTTGTGGGTCGATGTGGAGGTTGATGTCGGCGAGTTTTGCCAGGTAGTCCAAGACCCGCGAGAGTGGTGCGTTTTCGAATTGGAGCATGACCGGCGTCTGAAGTTTCCGTTCAATCTCCAATTCCAATTCCGAACGCTGGCGGCCGGCCTCGGTGAGTTTTGATCGCCGCTTGGTCAAATCGGCCCACGACGAAGCGTCCGGCATGACATAGGGGTTCGAATCATCGAATGGGATGGAGGCCCGATCCACGGACGCCAGTTGAGCGAGGAAGCCCTCTTCCTTTTGGTCTTTGATGGCCATGCTCTCGCTGTACTGCCGGATGAACCGGGCGTTCAGGACGAGTTGCTTGGTCACCGGGTTTTCAGGATCGAGCTCCGCAGCCTTCTTGGCCACGACTTCTGCCTCGGCGAACCGCTGCTCTCGCATCAATTGGTTGTATTGGTCCACCATTTGGGCGAGCTTGGTTTGCCGATCACGCAGGTCGTTAGTCTCTTGGCTGATTTTCTGCGTTACCTCTTGGTTTTTCTCTTCACGTTCAATCCGCGGTCGATTCTGCTCCATGTACTGTTGCAGATCGGCGATCTGACGATCGAGTCGGCGGAGGAGCTGATCGCGGGTCGCCGGATCAACCGCCGCGGTCTCGACCATCTTACGGGTGTCTTGTAACATCTGAATGCCTTGTTGTGGGTTGGAGTCCCGAAGGGCCAAGGCACGCGATTCTCGTTGTGCGACTTCTGTAGCCAATTGTCGGGCCGCAATTTGCTGCTGGGCAACGGGATCGGGGGCCGCCGGAACGCTCCCTGACATGAGATTCATCGTTGCTGTCCGGGCCGCATCTTGCTGGAGAACGTCCTGCACACGCTGCGCGGTTGCCGGGTCGAGCTCATGGAGATAGGCCGTTGCCTGCCGGAAGTAGTCCATGGCTGCGGCATGGTCCCCACGACGCAGGGCGTCTTCCGCTTGCTGGACGAGCATCATTCCGCGGCTGGTTGGAGCGGGTTGATATGTGGAGGCCGGAACGTTCCGCGTCCAGTCCCGCGTAGGATCATATACCGCAGCCGCCGCAACGTTACCGCTGTACGGTCCGGAGGCTGGGACCACCGCTTGAGCACCGGCCGGACGGACGGCACCGACTTGCTTGGCCTGTTGAATGTCGGCGATCAAGCGGGCTGGTGAATCTTCGTTCGGAGAGAACACACTTTCCGGGAGGTTGAGGGCCAAGATTTGGTGGGCAAGGGTTTCGGCCGTACTCACGTCGGACATGGCGAGGGATGACCGCGCCTGCGCCAGGAGTTGCATGGCCCGCTGCTTCTGAGCCGCAAGCGCCGGATCGAGACCCCGATTTCGCCGTTCGTTGGCGGCCCGTTCCAGAATCGTCTCCGGCTTCATTTCGAACGGGCTAAAGGTCACACCCTGTTGGGCCGCAAGTTGGGCCAAACGTTCGGCCTCATCCAAATCACCCCAACGCAACAGGCCGTCGGCCTCTTCAATGAGTAACTTGGCATAAAGCCGTCGCCAACCCTCGGTTTGACCTCGCTCGGCCTTCTGCGAAAGGAGGTTTTCGTGTGTCTGAATCAGGGCTTCAACCCGATCGGGAGAATCATCGTATCGACCGTAAGTCAATCCCAGGGCACGCACTTGCTCGACATAACGGCGGGCCGTCCGCACATCACCCAGGGCCAAGGCTCGACGTGCTTCCAGGAGCCATTGGTCGCTTTGCTGCTGGGCAGGCGACTTTTGGGTGGTGTTTGCCGGCGGTGCAACCTGTGTTACCTGGCCAACGGGAGGAAGAGAGGTTACGGCACCGGGCGTTGCTCCGGCAACTTGTCCGCCTGCGCGTCGGATGTCTTCGGCCAATTTGGCAGGCGAATCTTCTTCGGGGGCGAAGGTCGCGGGTAATCCCGCCGCCATTTGGCACCATTGAGCCGCCTCATTCAGGTTTCCGCGGGCCAGTGCCATTCGACCATTCCGCACGTAATTTTTGGCTTGGGTCTTAGGATCGGGCGTTTGGCCCATGCCACGGGCATCAAAGGGGCTTTGCGGCACGGTTCCCGTGGCCTGTTGTCCCTGCCGGGCACTTTCCAAGGCCTTGCGAACCTTGGCCGGTGTGTCCCCCAGATAAAGCGGCGGATAATTCACGCCCAACTGTTCAGCCTGACGAAGGAGTTGCTCGGCGCCGCTGAGATTCCCTTCGGCAATGGCCTGCCGGGCCCGAGCCAAAAGATCGTCGCATTGCCGCCGGAGTTGCTCGGCATTTGCCACAGGACCGTTGTCTGGACCTTGGCCGAGTCCTTGGCCTAAGGCTGGACAATTCAAGATGAGGAACGCCAGACAGAAGGCCACCATTCCCTGGTAGATTCGTACACGCGCGTTCAACCCAGTTCTCCTTTCGAGATCACCAACGAGCCGTCCGTTACTTGTTCCTGTCTTCATGGAATCCTGAGACCCTGATATGCGTCGGTTGAAAAACGGCATAGCGGTATCGCCTCCATGCGATTCCCTACCAGCCGCAATCACTCACCAGCTCCATCCCTCTGGAGCAATGACCTTTGGCGAGGATTGGGTATTTTCCACCCCGTCGGCAAGTGTACGTGCGGGATTAATACCGACGGTCATCCGCTGGGTCAAGATCGAATTGTCTGTTTTCTGTCGAATCTCGTTGTCACGTGTGGGTGGCGTCGTGGTCCCCCTGAGCAAACATCCTCTCACGACTTCCCCGGTGTTGGTCATCCGCTACCTGCGGACTGACTTTCTCGTTTCCCCTGATCATCCATGACCAACCCATGCGTCTTTTCACGAAAATGGTGGCGAAGAATAACGGGCTTCTGGCCCTGCCGTCAACACCAAAAAATGAAAAGATTCCAGGAGATTCGAGGTGCCCCGATCGGTTCCCGTAGCATGACAAGACAGAGCGGCCAGCAGGTGAGTCGAAGGGCGAGAAATGCCGCGCGGCAAAGGTGCGACCAAATCTGCTGAACGTGGAATCCAGAAGCCTTTATGCCCCGGAGAGCGAAATGGGCGGAGGGCGCCCGTTGCCTGTTGACCGGGCAAACAATGTGGTCGTAATGGCCGCGCAAATCGTGACCGGATTACTGTTCCACGGGTGATCGTTCAGCCCGTACAACCTGCTGTAGCATCCAAGCGATGATCCCAAGCCCGATTACGAAACTTACGAGAAACAGGACCATTGGTCCCCAATCAGGCCTGGTTGTCAACTGGTGTAAAGACACTAGTGGTCTCAATTCTATGTTTTGGACAAGTTGACGACTGACAGCGTTGGTGGAGAGGACGATCACTTGGGCCAAGCTGGCCAACAGCACGGGTCCACGGGAAACCCCTTGCTGTCGGACCCAGAAAAGTGCAGCCACAACCAGACCCGGCGAAGCACCGGTTAGCAAGGTCAGCGGCAATCGCCAATCACTCCACATGTAGGAAAAAACGGATTGTGGCCATGTCCCGAAGACGTAACCCGTCCCTGCACTTGCGTACACTAGAGCCCCTATGATCCCTATCACAAGGCTGAACTGGCTAAGCCACCGGCGATATTCCAACGTCCCCTTTTTGTCGAAGAACACTGCATCCACCAGCGACCAAACGGCGGTGGTCATAAGTGCCATTCCGAACACCATCGGCCAGCGGTGCCACATTGAGGCGTCACCGAAATTGTGGCCGGTACCCGTGGCAGCCCCGGCGACGTGATTGGTCAGCCAAATAAGCTTCCACCGCTCCGGTGCGGCCATGAGGCTCATCCCGTTGGAAAACAAAATGGCGATGATGACAAAGAACCCCGCGGCAATCCAACCGGCCAACAAACGCCAGGTGGGAATGGTTCCTTCGTCCCCCCGAAGTCCGAATGAAAACGCATAAACACCGTAGTAGGCCACCAAAAGGAGCGCGATGATCGCCAACCAGAACCAAGCCGTGAGGATAGTTGCCGGATAAAAGGCCCAGGGGTAAGCCACCTGAATAAAAAGTAGCGGCACGATCCCGAAATTGATTCCAAAGGCCACGATCACCGGCATCTGACGCCCCAATCGAATGGCCCACCGTCGGGGAGACCCTTGCCAGCGAGAAAAAAAGACGACCAGAATCATTCCCGCCAGCCAAAGGTTCATCGGAATCATGTGAAGGATAAAACCCAGCACCTTAAAAAACTGGACGAACCACATAGGTGCCGGGACGGCGGGCAAAGTTGAAACGTCGAGCGGTTCGATCACGGTTGAGTCTCCAGTCTCTCGAGGCTTGGATAAATCCCCCGTGGCCGCTGGGGGGCCAAAGTCAGGAGATAATCGGCCAGCAACTCGGACTCTTCGGGTGTTCCCGACCAAGGTGGCATGAAGTAGTGCGTTTCATGGAGGTGACGAATCATGTCCACCAACATGGGCCGAGGACGGGAAAAAAGGATGGGCCCCACCGCTGAATATCCGGATTCCGCCGCATGACAATCATTGCAGTGGTGCATAAAAATGACCTGGCCCAGGTGCCTGCGGTCTGCTTCAGGCAAGGCCAAGAGTTTATTGGGGACAATCCTCCCCTGTTCAACAACCTGCGGGAATCGCTCCACCACATAAGCGCGGGTCCACCGTCCGCTTTGAAGGAATCCATTGCGGCGGAGCTCGGGAACCTCCCTTTCCAGGACTTGATTACCGAGCACAACGCCATACACCACGTAGGGTTTTCGGACGGCCTCACGGATAAACTCGCCGGCACTGAACGCCGCTATCCCGAACAGCAGCAACGATGCCGCAAAACCAGGCGTCATCCAGCCTGGGTTCCGGTATGGTCCGAGATACAGTAGTACGAATACGGCTACGGTGAGCGCGAAGATGAGCGTAGTCAAGACCGTCAACACGGCAGCGGCTTCCAAAGCCAATCGGGCGGATTCCGGCAAGAACACCAACCACCCAATTCCGCCAATAGTGATTAGGACAGCTCCCACAAACGCGGGTCGGGTCGAACGACGGACAATTAACGAGCGGACCTCACCAATGGGCAAAAGGAGTGAGCTGTGGAGATAGACGTACAGGGATGTCAGAAGAATGGCCCCGCCCGTTCGGGAAATGACCTGGGGCAAAAATTGGGGATTGAAAAAACCCGTCCAGAAAGAAGGGGATTCCAACCATCGGCCGGGGGATAGCATGAATGCGGTAATGCCCGTGATCAGCACGAGGCTGATCCACGCGGCGGTGGCATAAATCCACGCCACGATCTGATGAGTTTTGGGAGCGAGGCGGCCCCAATAGTAGTAGAAGATGAAGGCCGCCGTGAGCTCAATGACAAAAAATACCCATTCGGTGGCCCAACCAAAGACAAACGTTCGAATGAGGACTTCCGTTGCCAATGGCGAGGCCAGGCCAATCGTCCACCAGATTCCCACGCCGGTGATCGCCCCAAAAACCACGGTAAGTAGGATGAAAAAGGGGGCATGTCGGCGAAGATAGGCGAGGTATTCGCGGTTGCCCGTGCGGTAGGCAAACGACGTCTCAACGGCGAAAAACAACCCCCCACCAACTGCGTAGTGCGATACGAGCACATGGAGGACCGCGATAACCGCGATGAGCATTGGGGACGTCAAAACCGGCACATACCACCAGGGGTAATGCATATTTTGTGCTTCCCGAAACTGCTGGCACTGAAGCGGGTGTCCGTAAAACGACAGACGAAACAGTAAAAAATATTGTTGCCGCTAACGGGTTAGCAGGCAAGCCCTCGAAGGGCGAATAAGAGAGGCAGGGGGAAGTTCGAAAGGCTCGCACCGCGTCCTTGTGAATCGGCCCTGACTCAGCCTGTGCGGGATGCCACGGCTTTTGTGTCTCCGCATTCGCAACATGCTCGTAGCCCGATTTTGCTGAGCATCCAGACGGCCGGGCACCAATTCGTGAACGCGGACTGGACAAGGTTAAGGCCGACGAAGGCCGTCAAAATCAGCCAAAGAGGAGAATGAAAGTAGGCCAGCCCTGCACTCAATGTGACAACGACCCCCGCCATTAACCGTAATCCACGTTCGATGGTCATTTTCCGTAACCTCCTTTTCAGTAAATCACTTGGAATCGGTTTCTACCGGTGAATTTGCGGAACGCACCTCGTCGGGGCCCCGCTCTTGAGTGGCTTGAGAAGAGTCCTCAAAGGGCGTGGAGCACGCCGAAGGGCCACAACAACCCCCACTCATACAAGTTGGGATGCCAAGGGCCGGCAAAATCCACTTATTAAGAATAATCCAACCAGCAAAAATGGCAATAATCAGAATCAGATCGCGACTCATTTTTTTTCCTTTCTTATGGGCTTCTGACTGCGCTAGGACACGGACTGGCCGAACCGCTCTTGCCATTTTTTCCTCAGGCATTCGTGCAGCCTGGCGTGGACCTCCGGAGGGAGTTCGTAGGGGAGGTCGCCCTTATAAAGGGTGATCGTTTTGCGAAGGGTGTCGATGACGACCCGACAAGGATTGCACCCCTCAAGATGGCGGGAAAGCTCCTCACACACTTGGGGGTCGATTTCCCCGTCGATGTAGGCATTCAAAGCGGCCAGCAGTTCATCGCATTTCATTGACCGTAACCTCGCCCATATTGGCTACTACCCGGTTTGATGCCCGACGTCTGGGCAAAGTTACAAGTTTAGCGAAAAACGCGATCCCAAAGAATCGGCGCCCCAGTGGAGTGTACCCACTTTCGGCTGCTATGGGGCACGCTTCAATCGTATCAGTAACCGCGTGATCAGCTGCAAACCCGCGTTTGTTGGGGCAAAATCCATAGTCTGCCTCGGAGGGCCACGCGTCGTGAGCCCTCACCATAAGGTGGGGATGGATTGTCGCCCGGTCGGTCAACACCGTCCGCCAGCCTGCGCGGGTGGCTTACGGTGTTGACGTGCCATACGGAGTGGAGGGCCCTGCGCCGTCGTGGCCGTGGTACCATGATGGATTGTCAACCGACACGTCATCCGATGCGACGGCGCGCGTCCCTCCAGATTTGATGGAACGCCGGGCGACACCGTTGTACACTTGGCATGACGTGATGTACATCGGTTCAATAAAGACGGCGAGACGACGCGGGGTTTGCCCTACCAATTGTGCAGACACGCGGCATGAGCCACACTCGGAATCTGGCCGTGGAGAGATCACGCCGAAACCTGCTTGTCGTTTTTGCGAGACGCAGATTGTGCAAAGGCCAGCCTCTTTCGGTGGTGCATTTGATGAGTACAATGGGCAGCGTTATGCCGTGCCCGTTACTTGTTGACGCCACTGTCTGACATAGGGGTTACTGTATGGCTGACTGGATGATCGATTTCCCGGCGACCGGTGGATGGTCCGACCGTCGTCCGAGTCTCCCGCAGCGGAGGCCGATGCTCACGGCCGGTCTCGTTTTGATGGTTTTAGGGATGACAAACCTACTGCCGTTGCAACCGGTGTTCGCCGAAAGTGCTCTTCGGTTTGCCCGGCGGGTGATCAATCCGGAATCGGAGTTTACGGCCTGTGCGGTGTTTGATGTTAACGCTGATGGCCGGTTGGATATCGTGGCGGGCGGCTGGTGGTACGAAGCGCCGACCTGGAAAAAACATTTCCTCCGCGAAGTCCCCCAAATCCGCGGTCGTTATGACGATTATTCCAATCTTGCACTGGACGTGAACGGGGATGGTTGGATTGATGTCATCAGTGCGAATTACCGCAGCGAAAGCCTCTTTTGGATTCAGCATCCGGGACCGGAGCTCGGGCCTTGGAACGTGCACCTCATCGAAAAGCCTGGTCCCATGGAGACCGGTCGTCTCTACGACGTGGATGGAAACGGCACCTTGGACGTTTTGCCCAACGGAATGAAATTCGCCGCGTGGTGGGAATATCGACGCGACGGGGCGGGGAACGTTCAGTGGATCCGTCATGATCTGCCTCGCGAGATCGCGGGACACGGAATAGGTTTTGGAGATGTCAACGGCGATGGTCGGGGTGACGTTGTAACTCCCATGGGGTGGTGGGAGGCACCGGAGGATGTGATCAACGGCACATGGGTTGCGCACCGAGAGTGGACACTGCACCGGGATGCCTCTGTGCCCATCATCGTGGAAGACATCGACGAGGACGGTGATAGTGATATCCTTTGGGGACGTGGTCACAACGTGGGACTCTATTGGCTTGAACAGATACGAGATGGCGACTCCCGGCGCTGGACGTTTCACGTGATCGATACAAGTTTTTCGCAGCCGCATTCGATCCTTGTGACGGACTTGGATACCGATGGGCGGCGCGAATTCGTGGCGGGAAAGCGTTACCTCGGGCACGACGGGCGCGATCCCGGTGAGTGGAACCCTCTGGCCATCTACTGGTATCGCTTTGATCCGACGCGAAGAACGTTTATCAAAGGCGTTGTTGACGAGGAAGGACCGGTGGGGTTTGGCCTCGACCCCAAAGCGGCGGACATCGACGGCGACGGAGATATCGATCTGGTGGCCTCTGATCGTAGCGGCCTGTATCTGCTGGAGAATTTGTTAAAAGGTGACCCGGGAGAGACAGCAAGTCCCCCGTCTGCTCCGTCGGATGAAGAACCCTGGACCAAGGAGGATCATCGCAATGTGCTTCTCTATGTGGATGAGAACAACGAGACGAAAACGGTCTCGTCGTTGAAGGAGTGGGGAATTCGCCGGGCACATATTCTCAAAGGGATGATGGCTGCGATGGGCCCACTGCCCGGTCCGGAGCACCGTGTGCCGCTCGGTGTGGAAATCATTTCCGAAGAGGTGACGGATTTGTATCGTCGGGTGAAGCTGACATATGCCGCGGACGAGTCCGACCGCGTTCCTGCCTATTTGCTCATCCCGAGAAAGCCACCACAACGTAAGCCCGCCGTCTTGTGTTTGCACCAGACGACCCCGTTGGCCAAGGATGAGCCGGCGGCTACACATCCCAATGCCGCTTGGCCATATGCGCATGAACTTGCTTTGAGAGGCTTCGTGTGCATCGTGCCTGATTATCCATCTTTTGGCGAACATGCTTATGACTTCGGGGCTCACCCCGAATACGCCAGCGGTACCATGAAGGCGATTTGGGACAACATCCGGGCAATCGACCTTTTGGAATCAATTGCCGAGGTCGATCGTGACCGGATCGCCGTGATTGGGCATTCCTTGGGCGGACACAATGCCTTGTTCACCGCGGCATTTGACGAACGGATTCGGGCCGTCATTTGCAGCTGCGGCTTTACCGGTTTTCACGACTACTACGGCGGAAAGATCGCCCCGTGGGCACAAGACCGTTATATGCCGCGGATTCGCACAGTCTATGGAAATGATCCCGACAGGGTCCCCTTTGACTTCTACGAGGTTTTGGCGGCCTTGGCACCGCGACCGGTCTTTGTGAATGCCCCGTTGCGAGATGCCAACTTCGATTGCGAAGGGGTGAAGAAGATTCTCGCCTCGATCGAACAGGTTTATTCCCTGT
>FWWL01009972.1_pt1 | contig 11221 bp, 12 predicted proteins | sample 2228331 | NCBI WGS metagenome assembly FWWL01 (sample SAMEA103939775, study PRJEB20133) | metagenome
CTGAGTTTCTTAACAGGATTGATGAGATAATTATATTCAATCCTTTGACAAAGGAGATAATGAGGGATATCGTTGAAATTCAGATGAAGAAAATAAAACAATATCTTAAGCAGAAGAAGATAGACATTATCCTCAGTGATGCAGCAAAGGACTATATAGCAACTATTGGCTATGATCCAGTGTATGGGGCAAGACCTCTAAGAAGAATTATTCAAAAACAGATACTTGATGTCCTTGCTTTAAAACTTATTGATGGAACATTCAAGGAGGGTGACACTGTAGAAGTTGACTATATAGATGGTAAAATTGTATTTGATAGGCTTGTAAAAGCAGAATTAGTTTAAAAGGGAGGTGTAAAATGTCAATTGTTAAATGGAGCCCTTTAAAAGAGCTTGAAGAAATGAGAAAAGAAATGGACAGACTATTTGAAGAGTTTTTGTCTCCAGTAAGAAGAAGGAGAGATGTTAGCACAGATGGGATAATATCGCCAAATGTAGATATCTTTGATAGGCAGGGAGAGATAGTAATACAGGTTGAACTTCCAGGCGTAAAAAAAGAGGATATTGATTTAACGCTGACAGATGACAGAGTTATTATAAAAGGAGAAATTAAAAAACCAGAAGGCGTAAAAAGCGAGGATTACATTTTAAATGAGCGGAATTATGGAGCATTTACGAGGACGATAAATCTTCCTCAAGATATAGATAAATCCTCTGTGAAAGCAACTCTTAAAGATGGAATTCTTGAGATAGTTTTGACAAGGAAAGCAGAGGCAAAACCAAAGGAAATTAAGATACCTCTTGAGTAAAAGAGATGGGCTGGCTGGTTAAATTCATGATTCGCCAGCCAGTTCATTTTTAGCTATTTTATCAAGAATTCCATTTATAAAAGATGAACTTTCTTTTGTGGAGTATTTTTTAGCAATTTCAACTGCTTCGTTTATTGTAACTTGAAATGGAATATCTTGCCGATAGAGAATCTCATAAATCGCAAACCTAAGAATATTTCTATCTATTGTTAATATTCTCTCAAGATCCCACTTATTGGCATATTTTTTTATAATACTGTCAATCTTTTCTAAATTCTGCAGTGTTCCTTCAATGATTTCATTTGCAAAAGATACTATGCTGTTGTCCCTTTGTTCATTTTGTTGCCAAAAAGCATCAAGCTCATGGTACAAAAAATTGTAATCTTTGCCATTATTTAGTTTTTCGTTTATATCCATAGCATAAAGGAATTGAAGAATGTATTCTCTTGCAAGTCGCCTTTTCATCGGAAAGTTTTTTTCTAAAGTATCCAAAATGACCTTCTTTAAATTTGTTCTAATACTCTTGCCATTTCAATGGCTACCAATGCTGCATCCCAACCTTTGTTTCCGGATTTAGAGCCTGCTCTTTCAATTGCCTGTTCAATTGTCTCGGTGGTGATTACACCAAAGGATACAGGAATTCCTGTTTCAAGACTAACAAGAGCAATTCCCTTTGAAACCTCAGCTGCAATGTAGTCAAAATGAGGAGTGGCGCCTCTTATTAAGGTTCCAAGACAAATGATAGCATTGAATTTTCCTGATTGGGCTAATTTTTTTGCAACGATAGGAATTTCAAAAGATCCAGGCACTTTAACTATTTCAATGTCATTCTCCTTAGCTCCGTGCCTTATTAAAGCGTCAAGAGCACCTTCAAGAAGCTTGGAAGTTATAAAGTCGTTGAATCTACTAACAACAATGCCAAATTTTAAGCCCTGTGCTTGTAGCTTTCCTTCAATAATTCTCATATTATTGCCTCCTTATGGATAAAATAATTCAAATCTTCTCATTCTAACATTTATTATGAATGCTATGCCTATGAAATTTGCAAGAAGCGTCGTTCCACCGTAACTCATAAAAGGCAAAGGAATACCAACTACAGGCATAATTCCCGTTGTCATTCCGATGTTTATAAAGAAATAGAGGACAAATATAGATGTAAAACCAATGGAGATGAGTTTGCCAAAATTATCCTTTGCTATTGTTGAAGTTTTAAGGCATCTTGTAAAAAGAATGAAATAAATAGAAAGAAGAAATAAACAACCCAAAAATCCCCACTCTTCTGCAAAGATTGGGAAAATAAAATCAGTATGTCTTTCTGGAAGAAACTTCAAAGGTCCCTGTGTGCCCTCAAGATATCCTTTCCCCAAAAAACCTCCTGAACCAATGGTAATAACAGATTGCATTATGTTATATCCAATCCCTCTTGGATCAACAGTAGGGTCTAAAAATGCCAACAGTCTGTTTTTTTGATAATCCTTTAGTCCATACCAAAGCAGTTCCCACAGGAATAATACTGAAGTAATTGCTACAGATATGAAAAAAATTAGTAATCTTGTAGGCAAACCTTTGTAGACTACCATTATAAAAGTAACCGTGAAGATTAAAATTGCCGTGCCTAAATCAGGTTGCTTCATAATAAGTAAAGAGGGTATTATTCCAAAAATAGCGATGGTTTTTAATGCATCCTTAGTTGAAAGAGGAGATTTTTTGTTTTCTAGAAAAGCAGAGATGCTGATGACAAAGATAATCTTGAATATCTCTGAGGGCTGAAAAGAAAAGAATCCAAGATTGATCCACCTTTTTGCTCCCATAACTGTTTTTCCTGTAAATAGGACTATGACGAGTAATAAAATGCCGACGATATAAAAAATGAGCCAAACATTCTTGAATTTTGTATAATCAACGATTATAAATAAAATAAGTGATAAAATTGCTATACAAAGCCATAAAAGTTGTTTTACATAAAAAGGAGGATGTTGTCCTTCGTCCATAGGAGGTCTTGTTGCACTGTAAATTGTCATAATGCCGATAATGGAAATAAAAATTACAACTGCAAAAGTAATCCAATCAAAATGCTCAATCATTCTTCTGTCAATCTTTAACATTTAGCTGCCTCTTTTTAATAATGTATCCTTCTAAGATATTTTTTGCCACTGGAGCAGCAACTGCTCCACCACTACCACCATGTTCAATTATAACTGAAAAGGCAATTTCTGGATTGTCTACGGGAGCAAAGCCAACAAACCATGCATGATGTTCAATGTTAGTTTTATTTATTATTTTTTCTTTAACTTTTTTACTTACTACCTGAGCTGTTCCTGTTTTGCCTCCAAATCTTATTATTGATGAACGGGCTTGAGCAGCTGTGCCTTGTGGTTCATTAACTACTGCAGATAAAGCATCTTTTATTATTTCTATGTTTTTGGGATTAAATTGTAAAGTTGTAAAGTTTGCTTTTTCTCCTCTAATAATGTGGGGAGTAAATTTTTTCCCTCCATTTACTACTGTAGAAATCATCAAAGCCATTTGAAGAGGAGTAACTCTTAGAAATCCCTGTCCAATTGATGTATTGAAGGTATCGCCAAGATACCAAGATATTTTTAATGTTTTCTTTTTCCATTCTTCATCAGGCACAAGACCATCCTTTTCATCAGGGCTAAAGCCTGTAGAACTCCCAAGTCCAAGCATTGTAGCGTACTTTTTAATTTTGTTTATACCAAGAAGTCTTCCAAGTTCATAAAAGTAAACATCACATGATTCAACAAGGGCTCTTCGGAGCTTAACAGGTCCATGTCCTTCTTTTTTCCAGCATCCAAAAAACCAGGTTCCATAACTTAATCCGCCACTACAGGTTGTAAGTATTCTTTCTGGATTTACAACACCCTCTTCAAGCCCTGCTATAGCTGTTATTATTTTAAATGTTGAACCAGGAGGATAAAGTCCTTGAATTGCTTTATTGAGTAAAGGTTTTTCTGGGTCTGTTATTAGTTTATTCCAATACTCACTTGATACACCTTCAACAAACATATTTGGATCAAAAGAGGGAGAACTTATAAGAGCAAGAATTTCACCTGTATAGGGTTTTATTGCAACAAATGCTCCAGAATAACCTTTAAATGCATTAAAGGCAGATTCTTGCAGGATTGCATCAATGGTAAGATAGACATCTTCACCCTTTACAGGCGGTGTTTCTTTAATTAATCTTAACTCCCTTCCGAGGGCGTCAACTTCTATAATTTTTTCTCCAGGAATTCCACGCAGTTTATCATCAAATATTTTTTCTATTCCTGTTTGACCTACCATAAAATAAGGAGGTAAGTTTTTCAGAGCAGGATTTGATTGCATTTGTTGCTCTGTAATTTTTCCTAAATATCCCAATAAATGGGCTGTAGCCTCGCCGTAAGGATAGTTTCTTTTCATCTCTATGTCAATCTGCAAGCCTGGTAGTTCTGATTTTCTTGCCTCAAGCATGGCAACTTCTTTAAATGATAAGTCTTCTTTAATTCTGATTGGAAGATAAATGCTTTCAGGTTTACGACTGAGTTTTTTTTCAATTTCCTCGTAGGGAATGTCTAAAATTTTAGAAATTATTTCTCTGTCTATTTTGTTTGCATACTCAGGTAATATTGAAACACTGAATATAGGAATATTCTCAACAAGAGGAATTCCGTTTCTGTCATAAATTATCCCTCGCGGAGCTGGTATTTTTATTATTCTTATTCTATTTTGTTCTGCAAGTTTTTTGTATTTGTCTGTGTTAATTGTTTGAAGTTGCCAAAGCCTTAATGTAACTGTCAAAAAAATCAAACAAATTGTAACAAAAAATAATTTCTCTTTAGTGTTCATCAGGGTCTTTTCCAGCTTAAAATTAAACCAAATGGTATGTTTATTAATCCTGAAATAAGTATTTTTTTCAATAACAAAGAAGGAAAAATTTCAATACTAAAAGAATAAATTATAATTGAGCTGTAAATAGTTTCATCCAGTATTGTAAAACTAAAAATCACAAGAGTTTTAAAAATTTCTGTCCAATTAAAAAAAATTTGTCTGGCAAGCACTATTAAAAACATTCCTGTTATTGATTTAGAAATTATAGCGGGACCAATTATTCCTTGAAATAGATCCTCTATCAATCCGATAATAGCGAAAAAGATCAATGGAAATAATTCAGAGGAGGTAATTTTTTTTTGTTCTGTTTCAGTAAATGTATATTCTATGGCAAAAAGATAAATTAATAGAAAAGAGAAGTTTAGTGTATTCCCATCAATCAAAAAATATTGCTCTGTTAGGAAGACAATAAAAATAAATATTGCCCATTTCAAATGCTTTTTCACTTCTCACTTCTCACATTCATTTTATTACTGCAACTTCTTCAATATTCAATTCGGATTGAAAGGGAATGACTTCAATATATTGAAATAAACCGTTTTTTTTGCTAACACTCTTGACAGCCCCAATAGCTATGCCTTCAGGAAATATTCCATCAGTCCCTGAGGTAACCAATCTATCACCTATGAGTACATCCTCTTCAAGTGGTATATATTTCAAAACGCAAATGTTTGAGCCAGTTCCACTTAAAATTCCTTCTATTCTTGTTCTTTCTAATCTGGCGGCAACTGAAAAATTAGGATCCGTCAGTAAAATTACCTCAGAAAAATGTTCTGAGGTATAAATAATCTTTCCAATTAAACCTCTATATGTTATTACTGGCATATTTATTTTAATTCCATCTATGCTTCCCTTATCAATCCATAGTGTTTTTAAAAATTTATTAGACCCTTTTTTAATGACCTTTGCTATAGCTAAGAGATCCTTTCTTGTTTCTCTTAGATTTAAGAGAGCCTTTAATCTCTTATTTTCATTAACCAATTCTTGATAAGATTTTGTTTGCAATTTAAGATTATAAAGTTCTTCTTTAATTTTTCTGTTTTCTTCTCGCAAATATAGCAAATCAGAAAAAGCAGCTTTTATTGAATTTAATGGTGAAGTAAACTTTATTAAATAAATCTTATTGAAGCTGAAAGTTCCCTTTGACTGAAAACTTATCAATAAAAAAGAAAATGCTGTAATAATTAATAAAAAAATCGCAGTTGATTTTTTTATCATCAGTTGACATTAATAGAGACTTTTTTAAGTAGTTCTATTTTATCAAGCATTGCTCCACAACCCTTTACTACTGCTCTAAGAGGATCATCTGGAATTATAACTGGAACACCAGTATGTTCTCTAATCAGAATATCAAGTCCACGAAGGAGGGCACCTCCTCCCGCAAGAACTATTCCTTTATCTGCTATATCAGATGCAAGTTCAGGGGGGGTATTCTCAAGGGTTACCTTGATGGTCTCTAAAATTATAGATACAGGTTCTTCCAAAGCTTCTCTTATCTCTTCTTCTGTTAAATTAATTGCCTTTGGTATTCCGCTTACGAGATCCCTTCCTTTTATCTCTATTGTTTTGTTTGAGTTTATAGGATATGCACTACCAATATTGATTTTTATGAGTTCTGCGGTTCTTTCTCCTATCATGAGATTGTATTTTCTTTTTATGAAAGTAATTATAGCTTCATCCATTTTATCTCCACCAACTTTTACTGCTTTTGAACAAACTATGCCACTTAGTGATATTACAGCTACATCTGTTGTTCCACCTCCTATGTCAACAATCATGTTGCCAGAGGGTTCATCAACAGGTAGTCCCACCCCTATTGCAGCTGCCATTGGTTCTTCAATTAGATAAACCTCTCTTGCCCCTGATGCCATTGCTGCATCTTTTACAGCTCTCTGTTCAACCTGAGTTATACCTGATGGAACTCCGATTATGACTCTTGGTGATATAAAACATTTTCTGTTGTGAGCTTTGGATATAAAATACTTTAGCATCTCTCCTGTGGCATCAAAATCTGCTATAACTCCATCTTTAAGAGGTTTTATGGCTATTATGTTTGCAGGAGTCTTCCCCATCATTTCTTTGGCTTCAGTACCAACGGCTATTACTTTTCTGTTGTCTTTTCTTAATACAACAACAGAGGGTTCATCGCAAACTATACCTTTTCCTTTTACATAAACAAGAGTATTTGCTGTTCCAAGATCAATAGCTAAATCATTTGAAAATTTCCCAATTAATTTTTGAATAAACACTCCAATCCTCCTTCTTGCTTTTTCTTTTGATATTTTAAAATATTTGAGCTTAATCTTGATATTAGATTTTAGAGAATGCCTATTTTATCTCCATTTCATCAATTACATATGTGCCTGCTATATGATCGCCTATTCTTTTTCCTTCGAGGCTTCCAATTATTATAATCAACTCAATGACTATTATTAAAAAGAAAATGAACAATCCAAAAATCGGGATTATCAAGAATAATAAAGATAAACTTATTGGCAGATTTCTAATTATTGAGTCTCTAAAATCTGCAGGCTGTCTATGTTTATTCATGACCTTTATTCTGAGAAATTTCTTACCAATGCTACTTCCTTTAAAAAGTCCATCACTTATTAGTAGATAAAAAACTCCTATAAAAAGACCAGCATTTGGAAAGACTTTCCACAAAACTAAAACAAGTAATAGGTCAAGAGTTTTTGCAATGGTTCTTAAAAAGATTAAACTTAGGGTGTTTTTATTAGTCATTTTTATTGCTCTATTATTAATTTAAATATTTTATAATAATACTACCACTTGCCTCTTTTTTGCATAAACAATTATGATAGGATACAATAAAATTTATGAACAAATCAAAATGAAAATTTTTAAAGGAGGTTAAAATGACCCATAGAGTTTTAATATTCATTGCTATTTTTACATGTGTGTTTTTTGTATGTTCAGCATATGGAGAAATTGTTGCTAAACCAGGCACTTTCGATCACTTGCAAATTGAAGCCCCTGAGATCATAATTGCTGGAGAAGAAACTAACATACTACTCTTTGCGGTTGATGTATTTGGTAATCCTCTAAATATGCCAGCAGACAGTTCAAAGAAATATAAACTTGTTGTATCAGGTTCGGCAAGAGTATTTCCTGAGCAATTTAAATCAAACGAAATAACTCAATCAGGTTTAAAAATAAAGATTTTAGCTGAAAAGGCAGAGCCTATAATTTTAAGTATTTATGAAGAAGGTAAAGCTTTCCCAGTTTTAGAAAAAAAGATAAACATTATTCCAAATGTTATAAGTGCTCTTTATATTAAAGCTCCTGAAACCGTCAGTGTAGGTGACGAACTCACGATTCAGATTTTTGGAAATGATAAATTTGGTAATACTGTCTGTAAGGATTTTGATTATAATTTATTAAACATATTTTTTAAGGGAGACGTAACTCCTCAGATAAGAGAAATACAATTTATTCCCGACAACTGCGGTGTAAATGTGAAGATTTATTCCGAAAAAATCGGGAAATTTCATATTGAAGCAAATTTATTAAACAAAAATATTTATGGTAAAAGCAATATCATAGAGATTGTAAATGGTGAAGTTTATGGTTTTATTGTGGAGGCTCCAAATGAAGTCGTTGTAGATGAGCCTTTTGATATAACAATAACAGCAATTGATAAATTCAAGAATGTTGTTAAAGATTTATCCCTCCAGAAAGAAAAAGTGATAATTGAAGCAAGAGGCAAGGGATACATTTTCCCCTCAGAATTGTCAACACATGCTTTTTCTAATGGAATTGCTAGGATTAGTTTAAGATATGACAGACCAGAGGAAATAAGAATTAATGTTAAAGTTTTTAGAGAAGATAATATAAAAGGCGAAAGTGATGTAATAAGCGTTATTCCACCACAAATAAAAAAATTTCATGTCGTTACACCAGATACAATCATAACTGGACAGAAATTCAAAGCAAAGATTATTGCATATAATCATCTTGACAAAGTTATGTCTAATTACAATAAATATGGTAAAAATGTTCTTTTGATGTCAACAGGTTCAGGTACACTTACACCTAATAGACTTCATGCTAAAGCCTTTGTAAATGGAGTTGCTGTAGTAGAATTAATTTATGATAAGGCAGAAAAATTTGACATCATTGCAATTCCAGAAGAAGAAATGCCTTCAATTGAATCCAAAGTAAGCGAAGAAAATCAAATAAAGCCAAAAAAAGAAAAAATGATAACTAAGCCAAAAAAGGAATTGAAATCTGATCTTTCACAAAAAAAGACAAAAAAGCAAAGCTGTGTTACTAAAAATAAGAAAACAGAAAAAGTAATCCATCCGACTATTTTAGAGCTTAAAAACATTTCACTCATTGAAACAAAAAACAAAGCTACATTAACTCTTTTTATTCCAAACATAGGTAAAACAGGAGGATATTGTCCAATAACCAAAAAGGATGGCGGAACCATGTCAGTAATTTTGGAAATATATCCTGTTAAGAATAAGCTTGAAAAATCAATACAATTTGAGTCAGATTTTATTAAAGAAATCACAGTTAATGAGGAAAAAAATAAAGTAGTGTTAAATATTATTCTTAAAAAGCCTTTCAGATATCGTACTTTTAAGAAATCAAACGAGTTAATAATTGAGTTCAGGAGAAGTTGATGGTTTTTTTTGAAAGGCTTAAAGAAAAATTATCAAAGACTAAGCAAAGTATTGTTGAAAAAATTGAAGCCATAATTCCTGTTGGGAAAAAGATAGATGAAACTACAATAGAAGAACTTGAAGAAATTTTAATTTCTGCAGATGTTGGAGCAAAGGCAACAGAGGACATAATAGAGGCATTAAAGAAAAAAGTAAAAGAAGGAATTATCAAAGACACTACTGATTTAAAGGGAGAACTTAAAGAGGAATTAATAAAGCTTCTTGAAGGTGATACGAATTTGAATGTTTCTAAAAAGCCTTCAATTATTCTGGTTGTTGGAGTAAATGGAGTAGGAAAGACAACGACCATTGGTAAGCTTGGTTACAAGTTTATAAGCGAAGGTAAAAGCGTAGTTTTTGCTGCAGCAGATACTTTCAGAGCAGCGGCTATTGAGCAGCTTGAAATATGGGCAAAAAAAATAGGGGCAGAAATAATAAAACACCGTAGTGGAGCAGATCCAGCAGCAGTTGCCTTTGATGCGTGTGAATATGCGAAGGCAAAAAACAAGGATATAGTAATCATTGATACTGCAGGAAGACTACATACTAAATCTCCTCTTATGGAGGAACTAAAAAAAGTTAACCGAGTAATACAAAGGTCAATACACGATGCACCCCATGAAACGCTCCTTGTACTGGACTCAACTACAGGGCAAAATGCAATTAGACAGGCAATTTTTTTTAACGAAGCTGTCAATGTTTCTGGAGTTGTTGTAACAAAGCTTGATGGTACAGCAAAGGGAGGAGTTGTTTTTGCCATAAAAAAGGAAATTGGTTCACCTATCAAACTCATTGGACTCGGTGAAGGAGTCGGAGATTTAAAGGAATTTAATGCCAGAGTCTTTGTTGACGCTTTGTTTGATTAAATTTGGTTGCGGGGAGAGGATTTGAACCTCTGACCTTCGGGTTATGAGCCCGACGAGCTACCAGACTGCTCCACCCCGCGATTATATTTAAAAATAACATAGATATTAATGAATTGTCAAGGCGATGGAAATTGTTATTGCTTCAAGAAACAAGAAAAAAATTGAAGAGTTAAAAAGAATTTTAGAAGGACTAAATACAAAACTTCTTTCTATGGACGACTTTCCTGAGCTTGAGGAAGTTGTTGAGGATGGAGAAACCTTTGATGCAAATGCTCTCAAAAAAGCAAGGTATGTCTGCAATAAAACAGGATTACCATCGCTTGCTGATGATTCAGGTCTGGAAGTAGATGCATTAGGTGGCAAACCAGGAGTAAGATCAGCTCGTTTTGCCAGAGAAAATGCAACAGACGAGGATAATATTAAGAAACTTTTAGAAGAATTAAATGGAGTGCCAGAGAACCTAAGGAGCGCTCGTTTTGTATGCTGTATAGCTTTAGTTTTACCTAATGGAGAAGAGCATCTTTTTTGGGGCTTTGTGAAAGGAAAAATAACAAATCAGCCACGAGGGGAAAAGGGTTTTGGATATGACCCAGTGTTTATCCCTGAAGGTTATGAAAAAACTTTCGCAGAAATGGAGTCATGCGAAAAGGATAGTATAAGTCATAGAAAAGAAGCTCTTGACAAATTGAAGAAATTTTTGATAGACTACCGCACCTTTTATAAGCAAAATTTATTATAAAATTATAAAATTTAAGTTGCTTTTTATTTTGTGATGAGTTAAATTATATTCAACTGAATTTAATGAAGTCAAAATCAAAATAAGGAGGATTAAATGAGATTAGTATTTCTTGGTGCTCCTGGAGCAGGTAAGGGAACGCAGGCAAAAAAGCTCGTAGAAAAGTATGGAATCCCTCAGATATCAACAGGGGACCTCTTAAGAGCAGCTGTTGCAGCTGGAACTCCGCTTGGCA
>FWWL01003558.1_pt1 | contig 11217 bp, 10 predicted proteins | sample 2228331 | NCBI WGS metagenome assembly FWWL01 (sample SAMEA103939775, study PRJEB20133) | metagenome
CAGATTTCAAAATAGCGATATCAAGCTTACCATTTCTGGATTTTCTTTTAAACCTTCCCTTAAAATTTAAAAACCTTTATGCCAACTTTTTTCTTTACAGATATTGAGGGTTCTACCAAGCTCTGGGAAGAGTATGGAAGCCTGATGGGGAAATCACTTTCCCTGCATGATTCAATTCTCAGAGAATATATACTCAAACATGGAGGGAAAATTGTCAAACACACGGGAGATGGGGTATTCGCGGTGTTTGAGAACAATAAGGCCTTGCTCTGTGCTTTTGAGATTCAGAGGCATCTTTTTCAACAAGACTGGGGGAATTTACCTCCCCTTCGTGTCCGGATAGCTCTTCATACAGGAGATGCAGAAATACGTGGAGAGGATTATTTTGGACCAGAGGTGAATAGGACTGCCCGGATTCTTGGTGCAGGATGGGGAGGTCAGATTCTCTTTACCCAGGAAGTCCTTAATTCTTGCATTATTCCTCGGAATGCAGAGGTGAAGGACTATGGATTTCATCTTTTAAAGGACCTTCGTGAACCCTGCCAGATTTATGGACTTTTGCATCCAGACCTCCCTTTTAAAGAATTTCCACCTTTAAATTCCCTTTCCCGTTATCCGAATAATCTTCCCTCTCAACCCACTCCTTTTTTAGACAGGGAGAAGGAGCTTGAACAAATTTCAAGATTATTAAAAGACCCTGCCTGTAGGCTCCTTACCCTTGTTGGTCCTGGAGGAGCTGGAAAGAGCAGGCTGAGTTTGCAGGCAGGCGCGGAGTATGTGGAGGAATTTCCACATGGAGTTTACTTTGTTCCCTTAGCTCCTTTAACTTCTTCTCAGCTTATCATTCCCACAATTGCAGATGCTTTGAAATTCCAATTTTATCGTTCCAGAGACCCAAAAGAGCAACTGTTAAATTATTTAAAGGATAAGAAAATGCTTTTGATTCTTGATAATTTTGAGCATCTTATGGAGGGTGTGGGTCTTGTGAAAGAGATTCTTGAGAGGACAACACAGCTTAAGCTTTTTGTTACTTCTCGTGAGAGGTTAAATCTTCGTGGGGAATGGGTCTTTGAGCTTTATGGAATGGAGTTTCCTGAGGAGGAAGTTGAGGAGGTTGGAAGCTATGGTGCGGTGCAACTTTTTTTGGAAGGTGCCAGAAGGGTTGCTCCGGATTTTTTTCTTTCTTCCGGGGAGGCACCTTATGTTTCCCGTATATGCCAGTTAGTTCAGGGTTTGCCTTCAGGGATTGAATTGGCATCCTCCTGGGTTCGTATGCTCACCTGCAAAGAAATTGCTCTTGAGATTGAAAAAAGTCTTGATTTTCTGACAGGTACCTTAAGGGACCTTCCTGAGCGTCAAGAAAGCCTGCGTGCAGTATTTGAACATTCCTGGAGGCTCCTTTCAGAGGAGGAGCGGAAGGTATTGAGGAGATTATCTGTTTTCCGTGGAGGTTTTAGCAGGGAAGCAGCTCAGGAAGTGACAGGTGCTTCCCTTTCAAACCTCCTTTCTTTGGTGGACAAATCCCTTTTAAGAAAGAAATCTCCAGGAAGATTTGAGATGCTTGAGGTTATAAGGCAGTATGCGGAAGAGAAGTTAAAGATGGAGGGAGAGGAAAATCAGATGAGGGAGCTTCATTGTGTTTATTATGCAAACTTTTTAAAAGAAAGACACTCTTTGCTTTTAAGTAAACAGGAAGATACTTTAAAAGAGATTAAAGGGGAGCTCGAGAACATCCGTTCTGGATGGGAGTGGGCAGTGGAGCAGGGAAGAGAAAAAGAGCTGGATGACCAGATGGATTGTTTATTCCTTTTCTATGAGATAAGGGGGATGTTTCTTGAGGGAGAATACATGTTCGGGAAGGCGGTTGAGAGGTTTCGGAACAAAGAAAAGACGAATTTTTTAGGAAAGCTTCTCCATCACCATGCAGGTTTCTGCTTTTGTTTAGGTCTTTACGAGAAAGCGAGGTATCTGGCGGAAGAGAGTTTAATAATTTTTAAAGAGCTTAACAATCCAAAGGCACTCTCAAGTGCACTCAATGTCCTCGGCAATATTTCTGCTACGCTGGGTTCTTATTCGGAAGCGAAAAGGTTCTACGAGGAGAGCCTTGAAATCCGCAGGGTTCTGGGTGATCCCTATTTAATTGTATCTTCTCTAAATAACCTGGGGACTCTCCATATGGATTTAGGAGAGTATGAGGAGGCAAAACAACTTTTTGAAGAGAGTATCAAAATATTGCAAGGACTCGGGGACAGGTGGATGATGGCTAATGCTCTTGGCAACCTGGGTGTTGTATTTTTCTATTTAAATGAATATGAAAAAGCAGAAAGAAACATACAGGAAGCCCTTAAGATTTACAAGGAGTTAGAGTTTCTCTGGGGAGTCAGCGCGTGTTTGAATAATCTTGGTGTGATTGCAACTGTTACCGGAAGGTATCTTGAGGCAGAGAGGCTTTTTAAAGAAAGTTTGGAGAAAAAAAAGAAATTGGGTGACCGGGTAGGACTTGTAGACTCCTGGACGGGGTTAGGAGATTTATATTGTAAACTGGGAGAATACGAGGAATCTAAGAAGTGCTACAGAGAGGCGCTTAGGGAGGCAAAGGAGATTGGGGCATTGAATTTGGGTTTTGGAGCATTGGTGGGCCTTTCAATTTTATTTACCCTGGCACCTGGGGAGGAAACTGTGCGGGAGGAAAGGAAAAAAAAGGCATTTGAGATACTTTCTTTTGTTGTGGAGAACCCTTCCTGCTATTTTCGTGTGCGTGAGAAAGCGCAAAAGGCTCTTTCTGAGCTTGCGTTGTCTCCGGATATTAAGGAGAAAATATCAGAAAAAGTAAAAGGTATGAGCTTGGAAAACCTTATTGCGGAGATACTTTCTTTATTACCTGATGAGAAGTCCTTAACCCATGTTTGACAGTTTTGATAGTAAAATACTCCTTTTAATGTAGCGGTGCGATTTATCGCACATTTAAAATGCTTAATTTTCAAGCCCTTAAAGAACCTAATTGTCAAACATGAGGTGACACCTCCACTTTGAGAGAATTTATAAGTTTGATATTATTTTTCCAGTTTTATCAATATAAAACTCTTTCTCACCAATTTTTATACGTGCTAATCCATTGGAGAAAAATGAGGCATCATCAAATTGTGGTTTGATTACTATTTCTCCTTTTTTATCAATAAATCCCCACTTATTGCCAATTTTTACAGCTGCCAGCCCTTCGGAGAAGATTCGTGCCTCATCAAATTGGAGTTTAATGACTATATTTCCCTTTTTATTAATATATCCCCATTTATTACCAATTTTTACACTTGCTAATCCTTCGGAAAAGTTTTCAGTATCATCAAATTGTGGTTTAATGACTATATTTCCCTTTTTATCAATAAATCCAACCTTATCACCAATTTGTACAGCTGCTCGTCCTTCAAAAAAATACTGTGCCCAATCAAATTGTGGTTTAATGACTATATTTCCCTTTTTATTAATATATCCCCACTTATCATTAATTTTTACAGGTGCGAGTCCTTTTACAAAATATATGGTAAAGTCAAATTGTGGTTTAATAACCATATTTCCCTTTTTATTAATAAAACCCCATTTATCATCAATTCTTACAGGTGCTAGCCCTTTATAAAAATACAAGGCAAGGTCAAATTGTGGTTTAATCACTATATTTCCCTTTTTATTAATATAGCCCCACTTATCACCAATTAATACACTTGCAAGTCTTTCAGAAAAACCAAAAGTAAAGTCAAATTGTGGTTTAATCACTATATTTCCTTTTTTATCAATAAAACCCCATTTATTACCAATTAATACAGCCCCAAGCCCTTCGGTAAACTCCATGGCATAATCAAATTGTAGTTTAATTAGTAAATCTCCCTTTTTATCAATAAATCCCCACTTATTGCCAATTTTTACAGGTGCCAGCCCTTCAGAAAAATTTCCTGCTTCATCAAATTGTGGTTTTATAACTATATTTCCTTTTTCATCAACATAACCCCATTTATCACCAATTTTCTTTGGATAAAGTCTAACTTCTATTTCCATATCTCCATTTTTTAGCCCACATTAAAGTGGTCCATCCATTTTCATTTTTTGCGTTTATATTTGCACCTTTTTCTAAGGTTTTTTTTACTTCAAGTATATTTCCCTCTTTTGCGGCTTTAATTAAAATTTTATTCCATTTCATAATTTTCCCTCTTAAAATTATAAAACTATTTTTGTAAAAACTTCAAATTTCTGTAGAATCCTATTCTTTGTATGATAAATCACACCGCTATAAGAATTATATTGTTATTATTTTTGTAACAGCCATTTTTATGCGACCAACCCTTGTTTCTAAGTTCTTTCTCTTTTTGTTAGGACCTTATAAAATCAAGAATTTTGATAAGTTCTCTCTTAATTTCCCTTAATAATTTTTTCTCATCCTTATCAAGAGGAAGGTCCATCTGTTTCTTATTCTTCATACCTAAAATCTTTTTCTTAACCCCCTCAATCGTTAAACCCTCCTCATAATGCAATTTTTTAATTAAATTAATAAGAGTTATATCCTCCTTAGTATAAAATCTCCTCCCCCTTATTTTTTTTGGTTTTAAAGCAGGAATCTGGCTTTCCCAGTATCTTATAATATAAGGCTTCACATCAGTTATAAGCGAAGCCTCTTTTATTGTATAATAATATTTTTCCTTCACGAAAGGTTCAATCTTGACCTTATTAAAATACCCCTGAACTTATCCCTTTCCTTCTCCTCCATTTTCTTACCAAAAAGAATCTGCAAATGTGCTGGCTGATTCAAAAGCATAACCTCATTAATTTTTTCAATGTTCATATCAATCAAATTAAGACCAGCACCCATTCTAAGATGTGAGGTATACTCCATTACCTCTCTTGAAGTTAAAAATTTCGCACTTTTCAAAATTCCTATAGTTCTTGAAATTCTGTCCTCCAAAAGTTCTCTTGAATCCTTCATAAGTTTTTCTCTCTCCCCCCTTTCCATATCCATTATTTTATAAAGAGCATTCTTAAAGTTTGAAAGTATATCTTCTTCTGATTTTCCAAAGGTTCTTAAAGAAGCAAACTGAAAAATATTACCAAGGACATCAGAACCCTCACCATAGTAACCACGAACAGTTATGTCATTTGAAAAGGAATATTCTATAATATCCCTTATTTTCCCTGTAATAACAGAAGCAGGGAGATGTAAAAGAGAAGAAACCCTGAAACCTGTTCCCACATTTGTTGGACAGGAGGTCAAAAACCCGTATTTTTTACTGAAGGAATACTCAACTATTGAGCCTATAAGTTCATCCACCTCGCTTATTTTCATAAGAGCCTCTTCAAACATAAAACCAGGATAAAAAACCTGTATTCTAAGATGGTCCTCCTCGTTTATCATTATACTTATCTTCTCTTCCATATCCATACAAACCCCACTACCTTTCCCATTTTTTATGAGGTCTCTTGATACAAGATGTCTTTCAAGTAAAAACTCCCTCTCTATTTCCTCAAGCTCTGCTATCTCATAAATCTTCAAATCCTGTAATTCTTTTATAGAAGTAAGAGCATCTTTTATAATATTGAATATCTTTACCCTTTTTTCTTCATTAAGAAAAAGAGAAAAAGTATGACCTTTTAAATTTCTCGCAAGACGCATCCTTACTGATAACACTATATCAGCATACAAGGGACTGACAAATCTAAGCCAAAAAGGTATCTTTTCACTCATCCATTTAAACCTTTCAAGCATCATCTTTCCCCTCAATTTCATTAATAAGATCCCTTAGCCTTGCAGCTCTTTCATATTCCTCCCTTTTTATAGCTTCATCAAGTGCCCTCTTTAAAACCTTTAATTTAAATTCTCTACTTTCCTTATAAATTCCTGTATAAACTTTACCTTTATGCTCCTTTCCTTTATGATATTCATAAATAATCCTCATTGTATGGGGTTCAAAGGAATCATAACATCTCTCACATTTAAATTTTGAAATTTTTAAAAACTCGGAAAGCTTATATCCACAATTTTTACATATAAGCTCCTCCTCAGGTTTTAAAAGGGGGGCTTCTTTTTTAAGAAGAGGGGGAGAAATTTCTTTAGAAGGAACACCAAGAGACTCTTCTTCTGCACAGGATTTACAAAGGTTCATTACCTTTTTCTCATTAGCCTCATAAATAACAAGCTTTACCTCAGCAGGGAACTTATTGCATTTTTCACATTTTTTATTTGTTTCGCCTTTCATTTCACCTCTTTTAGTCTGCCATTATGTAAATAATAAGATAAATCAAAGTATTTTGTCCATAAATGGTTATGAGAAACCATAATTAAAGATACAGCCTTTTTATCAACAAGTTCAAAGAGAATATCCATTACCTTATAGGCATTTTTTTCATCAAGATTACCTGTAGGTTCATCCGCAAATATTATTTCAGGCTCATTCACAAGAGCTCTTGCAATAGCAACCCTTTGCTCCTCACCCCCTGATAATTCAGAAGGGAAAAAGTGCATTCTATTTTCAAGCCCCACCATTTTTAAATAAAAAGCAGATTTTTCCCTCGCTTTTTTAACACTTTCCCCCCTTATTAAAAGAGGTATCATAACATTCTCAAGAGCATTGAACTCATTTATCAAATTATAAAACTGAAATATAAAACCAAATTTTCTATTCCTGAGATCAGAAGCAAATTTTTCATCATCAAGAGAAATTCTTTTATCCTGGTAATAAACCTCCCCTCTATCAGGCTTATCTAAAAGAGATAAAATCATCAAAAGGGTTGTTTTACCCGAACCCGAGGGACCCTGAATTAATAACTTTTCTCCCCTTTTCAAATAAATATCAACTCCCTTTAAAATCTCTATCCTTCCATTGGGAGTTTCAAAACCTTTAAATATATTTTCTGCCTTTAACACTATCTCACTCATATCTCAATGCCTCCCTCGGTAAAATATTTAAGGCTTTAATAGCAGGAATAAAAGAAGAAAGAAAAACAATTATATAGGCAGAAATAATTATGAGTAAAACATCCTTCATGTTTATAAGCACAGGCATATAATCTATAAAATAAACATCCGGAGGCAACTTTATAAGTTTATATTTACCAGCAATAAACCCAAGAAAAGAACCTAAAAGAGTTCCAGAAAATATCCCAATACTACCAAGGATAATTCCTTCAAGAAGAAAGATTCTAAATACATCTTTCCTTCTAAATCCCATACTCATTAGAATCCCTATTTCCCTTGTTTTTTTAGCCATAAGAACAAACAGATTTCCTGAAATCATAAAAGAGGCAACAAAAATAAGAATTGTTAAAATTAAAAAAAGGGCAAGCTTTTCAAGCTTTAAAGCAGAAAAAAGGGAACGATTCATTTCTATCCATGTTACAGTATAAAAGGGATATCTCAAAATTTTTTCCAGTTTATTCTTTATATCATTTGCCCTATAAGGGTCAGAAAGCACAACCTCAATCAAGGGATTTTCCTTTTTTAAGATTTTGTTAAATTCTTCTAAGGAAACAAAAGCAAAGGAGGCATTATATTCATAATATCCAAGGTCAAATATTCCTGAAACAAAAAATTTTTTCACCTTTACCGGAAAAAAAAGAGATGAAACTTCTTTTTCAAGGGGAACAATAAGATTTATGGTATCACCAGGTTCTGCCCTCAATCTGTAAGCAAGAAAAAGCCCCAGCAGTATCTCTCCATTTTTTAAACTAAATTCCCCCTCAACAATGTTTTCCCTTAGCTTATTATAAAGAGGAAAATCCTCCTCAGGTATTCCTCTTATAAGACCTCCATCTACATTATCCTTATGTTTAAAAAGTGTTTTTGTAATTTTATAAGGAATAACTTTCTTTATTCCCTTCACCCTGTAAATCTCTTTGATAATACTATCAGGATTTTCTATTTTCTCACCATCAAACTTCTGAACAAGAATGTGAGGAGCAAGTGAAAGGATTCTTGATTTAATTTCTGAATGAAACCCTGTCATAACACCTGTTACAAGAATAAGGGCAAGAACCCCCAGGAAAATCCCTGAAACGGATAAAAAAGCAAGAATTGAAAGCAAAAAACCACTTTTTAATCTTAAAAATCTCCTTATAAGAAATAAATAAAGTCTCATTCTTTTTTTGGTCTCAAACCAGGGAAAAGAATAACATCTCTTATATTTTGCCTGTCAAGTAATATCATACATAATCTATCCATACCTATACCAAAACCCGCAGTTGGAGGCATTCCATAAGAAAGTGCTTCAATAAAATCCTCATCAAAGGTATGGGCTTCCTCATCTCCCAGCTCTCTTAGCTTTATCTGAGCTAAAAATCTCTCCCTTTGGTCAATAGGGTCATTCAATTCTGTAAAAGCATTAACTACTTCCATACCCGCTATATAAAGTTCAAATCTTTCCGTTAACCTTTCATTATCCCTTTTCTTTTTCGCAAGAGGTGAAAGTTCCTTGGGATGGTTAAAAACAAAAGTGGGATTAATATATTCATCTCCACATAAGGCATCAAAAAGTTTATCAATAACCTTAGGAAATCTTTTCTCAGTTATTGAATACTTTTCAGCAATCTCTGCAAGTTTTTTCTCATCTGCTTCAAGAGGGTTAAATCTAAGTTTTTCTTCAAGTGCCTTTAAATAATCAACCCTTTTGAAAGGTCTTTTAAAGGAAATTCTCTTCCCCTGATATTCAATTTCCTCCTTACCCTTAATTTCAATAACAAGTTTATAAAGTAAATCTTCAATAAAATCTGCCAGAATTTCATAATCCCAGTATGCAATATAGCCTTCAAGAAGGGTAAATTCAGGATAATGGGATTTATCTATTCCCTCATTTCTGAAATCCTTGGAAAATTCATAAACCCTTTCAAATCCTCCCACAATAAGTCTTTTAAGATATAATTCATTGGATATTCTCAAATAAAGTTCTGTATCTAAGGCCTGAGAGTAAGTTTTAAAGGGTCTTGCTGTTGCACCCCCATAAATTGGTTGTAAAACAGGGGTTTCAACCTCAATAAATTTATTTTCATTAAGGTAATTTCTTATAAAATCAAAAATTTTTGTTCTTAATTTAAAATCTTCCCTTGATTTAATATCAGAAATTAAGTGCAAATATCTTTTCCTGTACATTAATTCTTTATCCTGTATTCCGTGAAATTTTTCAGGAGGTGGTAAAAGAGTTTTTGTAAGAATAACAAAATCAGAAACAAAAATTGAAAGCTCTCCCTTCTTGGTTTTCCCCACCTTTCCTTCAACACCTATAATATCTCCTGGGTCAATAAATTTTCTGAATAGGTTAAACTTTTCACCTAAGGAAGTTTTTTCAAGAACAATCTGAATTTTTTCCCCCTCATCTTCAATAACAGCAAAAATAAGTTTCCCAAAATCTCTGAAGAATTTAACACGCCCAGCAGTCTTAATAGCTTTATTCATATATTCTGCTTCCTTTTCCCTTATTATTCTTATATCAGTTTTACCATCAAACCTATAGGCAAAAGGTTCAAAACCCATTTCCTTCAATTTTTTCAATTTGTCAAGTCTTATTTTATATTCTTCTGGATAATTTTCCCTTTCCATATATTTTTATTCTCCCTCTTGATTATTTTTACTCTCCATTAAGAGATAGGCTTTTATAAACTCATCCAGCTTGCCATCAAGAACATCATCAACTTTTCCTGTTTCAAGACCTGTTCTGTGGTCTTTTATAAGTTTGTAAGGATGAAGAATATAACTCCTTATCTGATTTCCCCATCCTATCTCTGTTTTTTCCTTTTCAAGTTTTTCAAGTTTTTCCTTCTGTTTTTTATCATAAAATTCCTTTAATCTTGCCCTTAAAATTCGCATTGCATATATTCTATTCTGGTGTAAGGACCTTTCACTCTGGCATGAAACAACAATACCTGTGGGGATATGTCTTATTCTTATTGCAGTTGAAGCTTTCTGAACATGCTGACCCCCTGGCCCTGATGCCCTGAAAGTTTCAATTTCAAGGTCCTCGTCTTTAATTTCTACCTCAACCTCCTCAACCTCAGGATATACAAAAACAGCAGCAAAAGAGGTATGTCTTCTTCTTGAAGCATCAAAGGGAGAAATACGCACAAGCCGATGAACCCCCCTTTCAGCCTTTAAAAGACCGTATGTATATTCACCTTCAATAAAAAGGGTTGCAGACTTTATACCAGCTTCCTCACCCGGCTGAACATCAACCTTTACTTTAAATCCCTTCCTTTCACAATACCTTAAATACATTCTCAAAAGCATACTTGCCCAGTCCTGTGATTCTGTTCCCCCTGCTCCAGGATGAATTGTAAGAATACAATTCTTCTGGTCCTCAGGGCTTTTTAATATAAGTCTTAATTCAAAGTCAGAAATTTCCCTTTCAATCTCTAAGGTTAACTTTTCTATCTCACTTTCTAACTCTCTCTCAAGTTCCTCATCTTCACTTTTCAAACTCTCAAGCTCCTCAAGCTCCTTTAATTTCCCCTCTATGTTATACACCAGATTCAAAGTGTTTTCTATTTCCTTCAACTTTTCCATAATTTCCTTTGCTCTTTTTCTATCATTCCAAAATTCTGATTTCCCCGACTCCCTTTCAAGGTTTTCTTTCTCTTTTTTAAGGGAATCAGGGTTTATAACCTGTTTAATGTTTTCCCATTTTTCTTTAAGCTTTTTTAATTCCATAAAATTAATAAATGATAACACAAAAAGAATTCCAATTTCTTTTAGAAAAATATTCAACTGCAATAAGAAATTTCTGGTTAAAAGAAAAGGAGTTTATAAGAAAAGTGATAGAAAAAAAGGGAAAGGATTTTAATTATTTTGAAAAACCCCTTTTAAATATGTTTTTTACCTTTGGAGATAAAATTAAACTGGTTAAAAAAATAGAACTTGATATAGGAATTGAGAATTTAAATAAACTCAAAAAGGGAAAAAGTTTTCTTCTTACCCCTGGAAATATACCTTTAATAGAAGTTGAATATCTTTATTTTTTGATTCTTATTTCACAGCAAATATTTTGGAGACCCAGCAAAAAATATATTGAACTCTCAGAAAAATTACTTAAATATTTAAAAAATTACGGCTTTAAATCAATAAAAATTGAGCTTTTGGACTTGAAAGAAATAATTAAAAAAACAAAAGATTTTGACTACTTTGTACTTGTTGGCTCTGATAGCACAATAAATGATTTTAAAAAAAATATAAATAAAAATAAAAAAATCCTTTCT
>FWWL01009982.1_pt1 | contig 11217 bp, 11 predicted proteins | sample 2228331 | NCBI WGS metagenome assembly FWWL01 (sample SAMEA103939775, study PRJEB20133) | metagenome
GATGTGACTCCAACAACAGCTATATCTACATACATTTCATATTCCCCAAAGACCTGTATTAAGTGGATAAATAGGGATGATGAAATAAGGGAGATTAATATTGAGCATTTTGAAGGTTTGAGCAAGGATATGTTGGGTGACTTTCCTCTTGTATCCTTCATCAGGTATTTTGTTGTTGAATACAGGAATGAGGTATTGAAAGAAAAAAGCCTTTTAGATACACCGGGGTTTGATGCAATAGATGAGAGGGATAAAAAGAAGGCACTTGAGGTTATAGGTGAGTCAGATGCGATATTCTGGGTCATTGATATTAATGATGGGACGATAAGTTCAAATTCATTAAAGTTTATAAAAGAGAATATCATTGATAAACCCTTGTATTTCATTTTAAACAAAGCTGATACAAAGACCCAAAAGGAGCAGAGAGGAGTGCTGGAAGGATTAGAGAACACATTAAATAGAAATGGAATAAAGTTTAAAAAATGCATTTTATATTCAACCAGAGATGGCAATTGTAAAAAGGAAATAGAGAATTTGATAAATGAGGTTGCTAAAAAAGAGAAACGGGATTTTTATAAGGATTTTATTTCTAGGATTGATGGGGTTATAGAGGATATAGGAAATGAAATACAGAAGAAGAAGAGAAGTTTAAGGAAGGCTGAGAAGAAGAAAATGGATGTAGAGAATAAGATTATGCAGTTTAAAAATACGAGAAGAGAGTTACGGAGAGTGATAAACAAGATAATATACGACGAATATGAAGACGAAGATGAATACGATGTTTGGGATGAGTTAAACTCCAAGGTGAATAAACTGTGTTATAAATCGGTTCCTGATCTGGTGAAACGAACTCAGCATCGTATTACGCCCTTTATAAAGGAAATTAAACATTATGAAACTAAAAGGAAAAGGGCTCTGGAATTGAAAAATGAATTTAAAAATCTAATGGGGGTGTAAAGATGAGCATACTTGAAAGATTTGAGTTTATTAAGGAGAGGGTTAAGGGCATTGCTGAGGAGGCATTCTCAGAGGGGTTTATTACTGAGAAGGAAAAAGAAGATGTCTTTCAAACCCTTGAGAAAGAGAGGATTACAATAGGTGTTGTTGGACAGGTGAAATATGGGAAGTCAACACTTATTAATGCCTTAATTTTCGGAAATAATATTTTACCTGCTGCTGCGACACCCATGACTGCCTCTTTATCCGTATTGAAATATGGGAACGAAGCAGTTGAGGTAGAATTTTATACCAAGGAAGATTGGGAGATTATTGAAGAAAAAGCAAAAGAGAACTCGGAAAAAGTTGAGGTAGTATCTGCAAAGGAACTTATAGAGAAAGCCCAGAGAATAAAATCTCAACTTCCATCACTTCTTGGAAAGAAGAAAAAAATAAGTTTTAAAGAAATTTATGATTATGTTGGAGGGGATGGAAGATACACGCCAGTTACAAAGGCACTGACAATCTGGTATCCATCAGAGAGGCTTAAAGAGGTGGATATTGTTGATACCCCTGGTTTTAATGACCCGATTATATCAAGGGAATACAGGGCGGAGGAATTTCTTTCAGAGGCCGATGTCGTCCTTGTGTTGTTTTATAGTGACCGACCTTTTGACATTACTGATAAGGAGATAATATTTAAAAAAATAAGAAAAGTGGGAACAGGAAAGGTTGTTATTATCCTCAACAAATATGATATAACATTCAAAAACCTTGGGACAGTTGAAAAGGTTGAGAGGTATATTAGAGAGAAATTTGAGGAAGAGGTGGCAAAATTAGAGGAGGAAGATAAAATTATTGCCAGGGTTTTCAAGGATGTAGAGCCTATTCGCTGTTCATCACTGGCTGCTTTGCTTGGCAGGATGAAAAGGGAAGATATTGAGAAGGACGAGAATTTAAAAGAATATTTTAATAAATTTATGAACGATTTTCCTTTCCTTAAGACACAGGATAAGTTCATTGAGTTTAGTAACATTAAGAAGGTTGAGGAGCAAATAGATAATATTATCAAAAAGGATAAACTCAGGATATTAAGTACAAAAGCACAGACCTCTATTTTAGAAAAAATAAAGGAAAGACTGATTGAAATACTTGGGAAAATAGATGCCTTAGAGGCGGAGAGAAAAGGATTAGAAAGAAAAACAAGTGAAAATGTGCAGGAGTTAAAATCTTTAAAAACAATAGAAAAAACAATAACAGATAAAATTGAATCAGAGATACTTAATTATCGGAGCTCCTTTATAGAAGAAAAGAGAGATATGGAGGAAAAATTATTAGGTGCTAAGAAAAGGGCACTTTTAAGGGAAATCATGATGGAACTCCCAGAAAAAAAGTGGTATGAACGGGCACAGACTTATTTAATGACATGCAAATATATAGTGGAAAACCACCTCCTTGAGTTCAGAGGGGAAGTGGAAAAGGAATATTATGATTTTCAAAGAAAGCAATATCAAAAAATCAGAGACATTATTGATGATATTGACATGGAAATTGAGAATATGATTGCGAAGCATCTGGAATATAGTTCAGATATTGTAAGAGAGATGAAGAATCGGTTTTTAGGTATATTGAATGAACGGATAGAAATTGCAATGCGCACAACGATAGAGTTTAGTATGCCCCCTTTTTGGAGGTGGAAAACATCAAAAGCGGAAGCCGCTTCTGAGATAAGAGAGGGAATTGATGACATTATTACAAAAGAAACTATAATTGGCCCTATAGAAGAGTATATTCAGAGGATGATGGATCAGTTGGCTTACCTACGGGAAAACTTTAATGATAGAGTTATAAGACCAATCCGAAATGCCATTGAAAATGCTATAAGGGAGAAAGAAAATAAGGAAAAAAGATTAAAGGAGATAAGCAAGGAGGAAGAAAATCTAAAGAAAAAGAGGGACTATATTGAGAATAAAATAAAAAGGTATCAGGAGGAGATAGAAAGCCTAATGGAGGGACGGTAAATGATTAAAAAATTATGGGAAAAAATTAAAGAAAAAATAAAACCGAAAAGGAATAGGCAAAAAGGTAAAATATTACCTCCCAAACCTGAGCTTCGTCCTGAAGCGCCCCAAAACTACATTCATCTATCTTTTTTAAAACATTATCTTAAAAAATACAATCTGGATTCACGGGACGAAAATTCATTCTTCAGTTTAAGAGCCCATCTAATAGATGATGGGAAAAAGGTTGTGAGTGATAAGTTAAAAGAGGTTATATCTAAATCAAATACAGTGGATTCTATTGCCACTGAACTGCTTAAAAGATATAAGGAGTTACGGGAGAAGGAGATAAAATTGTCATTACGACCTGGAGATGAGGATAGAAATACTCCAAAGATTTACAAGGGTTCTGTTAATAAATATTTGAAAGAATTCGGACTTGAGAAAGAAGCAGAGAAGAACTTTCCAGATACAATTCTCAAGGTATTAGATAAAATCTACGATAAAGGCAAACAACAGATGATTAACAGATTAGAACCAAACATGAAATGGTTGGAGAAATTTCTGTCAGAGCGTAAATTAGAAGAGGCTGATAAGGAAATTAAAAGAATAAAGAAAATCCTTGATGAATCATGAAAATGATGTAACATTTTCTGTAATAATAAGTAAGTTTTTCAAAGGATTCATATAGTCTTTTCTTCACGGGTAATGAGAGTTTGATTCTCAGAAAGAAGAGCAATAACTGCGAAATATCAAATACAGTCCAAAATATTATGGAATGATGGGAAAACTTGCATGAAAAGATAAAATGTTTTAAAATAATAGATTACTATGCTGGTAGGATACAATCAGAATGTTTATTATAAGGGGGTTACCTTTCATGTCCAGACCGAGGATAATGGAGTGCAAAATCCATATATAGTGACACATGTTTTTATTGCAGGAAACATTATTGCCACAAAGAAGACAAGTTACATGGACATCATTAAGGTCGACAATCTTGAGAAGGTTCTGAGAGAACTTATGGAAGAACAGCAAAGGGAGATGGTGCAAAGAATAAAGAACGGAGAATATGATTCCCATCCCCTTGTAAAGGACCTTCTGAAGGAGGAGTCTGCAGGACCTCAGGAGGAAGGTTTTGATGAGGTTGACCTTGATTCAGGGGAGAGTATTGATGATGTGATTTTGGATTACCTTGAAGAGGAAGAAAGTGAAAGAAAACGCTGAGCGCCTTTTCGGAGGATATTCACTTTCACAACTGAGGGAAATTTCAAGACAAATAAGGGTGGATATTCTTAAGATGCTTAATACTGCAAAGTCAGGGCATACCGGTGGTTCCCTTTCTGCAGTGGAAATCCTCGTATCTCTTTTTTATGTCATAATGAATCACAGGCCTCATGACCCAAAATGGGAGGAACGGGACCGATTTGTTTTATCCAAGGGACATGCTGCCCCTGCGCTTTATACTGTACTGGCACACTGCGGGTATTTTCCAAGGGAAGAACTCAACACACTTAGACAACTGGGCAGCAGGTTGCAGGGACATCCTAAAGCAGATTCAGTGCCAGGGGTGGAGGTTTCAACCGGTTCCTTAGGACAGGGATTGTCAATTGCAAATGGTATCGCCCTCGGTTTAAGGCTGAGCCGCAAAATCTCCAGGGTATATGTGCTCCTGGGGGATGGTGAAATTCAGGAGGGAATGGTCTGGGAGGCAGCCATGTCAGCGAGCCATTATTCAATAGATAATCTCTGTGCCATAGTTGACAACAATGGGTTTCAGATAGATGGCGCTGTCCATAAGGTTATGAATATCTATCCCATAGGTGATAAATTTTCTGCCTTTGGATGGAAGGTTTTTGAGGTGAATGGTCATGATTTTTGTGAATTGATTGAGACCTTAAATGAAGCGAAAACAGTCAAAGGCAGACCCAGTGTTATTATTGCAAAGACAATAAAGGGCAAGGGTGTCTCATTTATGGAGGGCAAATACGAATACCATGGGGTCCCTCCTACGGATGAGGAGCTCTCAAGAGCATTAAAGGAACTGGGAGCAGAATGATGGAGAAGATGGAAGCAACGCGCGATGCCTATGGCAGAATCCTCGCAGAACTCGGAGAGGAGGACGAGAGAATTGTTGTCCTTGATGCTGATCTCTCATCATCTACAAAGACATCTCTCTTTGCCAGAAAATTTCCGGAGAGGTTTTTTAATGTGGGCATTGCAGAACAGAATATGATGGGTATGGCTGCGGGCCTTTCAACAACTGGCAGGATCCCCTTTGTGAGCACCTTCGCTATCTTTGCCACAGGCAGGGCATGGGAACCAATCAGACAGTCAATATGTTATTCTCATTTCAACGTCAAGATTGTTGCCACCCACGCAGGGATAACTGTAGGTGAGGACGGTGCATCCCATCAGGTGACAGAGGATATTGCCCTCATGCGAGTCATTCCAGGGATGAATGTAATTGTGCCAGCAGATTCTGTCGAGACAGAGAAGGTTATTCGCTCAATAATCAATCTTGACGGACCTGTATATGTTAGATTATCAAGGGCAAAATTCCCTGTTATCTTTGACAGCCAGTATAATTTTGAATTTGGTCGTGGGAAGATTATCCGGGAGGGGAAGGATGTTGCCATAATTGCAATCGGGCTTATGGTAAGCCAGGCATTGAAGGCATATGAATTGCTGAAGAAGGAGGAGATTCACGCAACAGTAGTAAATATGTCCACTGTTAAACCAATTGATGTTGACTTAATAAATCAGGTGGCGATTGAGACAGGGGCTATTGTAACCTGCGAAGAACATTCTGTCATTGGTGGACTCGGATCCGCTGTGGCTGAGGTTTTATCCGAAGAGGTGAATGTCCCATTAATCAGAGTTGGTGTGCAGGACACTTTCGGTCTTTCAGGAAAGGCAGAGGATTTGATAGAATATTTCCATCTGACGCCAGCAGATATTGTTGATGCTGTAAAGAAGGTAATCTCCAGGAAAAAAGCCAGGAAATGATACAATTATTCCATGTGTCAAGATATTACGAGAGTGTGCCTGCTCTGGAAGATATAAATCTGCGTATAGAAAAGGGAGAATTTGTCTTTATAACAGGTCCAAGCGGCGCCGGCAAGACCACGCTCCTTAATCTGTTATTCAGTGCAATCCGGCCTTCCTCCGGTCAAATTCTGATAGATGGGAGGAATATCGCCCGCATCAGCAGATCCGGGATCACTGTCCTCAGGCGGAACATTGGCGTGGTCTTTCAGGATTTTAAACTTATACACTCAAAGACCGTGTTTGATAATGTGGCAATTACATTGTATGTTCTGGGTAAGCCCTTCAGTGAAATCAAAAGGAGCGTATATGCGGTTCTTAAAGCAGTGGGTCTCCAGCATAAAGCCAATGTCTATCCTCAGTTTCTCTCCGGCGGCGAACAGCAGAGGGTTGCAATTGCGCGGGCAATTGTAAATGAACCCAAGATTCTTCTGGCTGACGAACCAACGGGAAATCTTGATATAGACCTCACTTATGAAATTATGGAACTTTTTTTTAAAATTAACGCAAAAGGAACCACAGTAGTAGTAGCCACCCATAATAACGAACTTATAAAGAAATACAGCAAGAGGGTTATTTATCTTGAGAAGGGTCGTATAGTTGAAAGATGAACAGAATTCTCTTTATATTAAGGTCCTCCTTTGACCACATTCTACAGAATCCAATGTTGAATATTCTTTCAATTTTATCTCTCGCGCTTGCTTATTTGATTTTCAACACATCCATGCTTATATTCTTTAACCTTCAAAATACTGTAAGAAGGTGGGAAAAGTCCTTTGTAATTATTGCTTACATAAAAAAGAATATTTCTGATGATGCCCCAAAGAAGATCATGGAAGATTTACAGAAGATGGAGGAAATAAAAAATATAAAATATGTAACTGATGAAGAGGCATTGCAGAATTTTAAGGAACATTTAGGCAATGATGCCTTTCTCCTTGATGGGCTTGAGAGCAACCCGTTGCCTGCTTATTTTATAATTACACCGTCAGGAAGTGAAAGCGATAAAATTGAGAGGATAGTTGGAAGATTGCAGAGGACAGAGGGTATAGAAGAGGTCCAGTATGAGAAGGAAGTGATACTCAAGTTTATAAGGGCATTAAGCACTCTGAAAGTGCTCTCAGGGGTGTTAAACTTATTTGTCATTGTTACAGTAATATTTATTGTCTCCAATACAATCCGGCTCTCTTTTTTTGCAAGAAAAGAGGAGATTGAAATTATGAAACTTGTGGGTGCATCAGATATCTTTGTTGGGGCACCCTATGTAATTGAAAGTGTATGGCAGAATCTTATAAGCGTAATTTTCTCCCTCATCCTACTGTATTTTCTTTACACCTCCTTCCTTCACCCGCTCTCTGATTCACTCTCGTTTCTCTTCGGTGTCCGGGGATTTTCCTTTCTCAGCAGGAGGGATATCATCATTGTTATTTTAATTGCTGTTTTTATAGGGACAGCTGGTAGTTTTGTTTCTCTCCGGAGATACTTGAGGGTATGAAGATAAATACACTGGTAATACTGTGGCTTGTATTGTTTATTTCTCCTTCTCTTGGGGACGAAAGGGATGATGCCCTTAAAAAACTTGAGGCGATTAAGAATGAACTTCAGCAGAAGAAAAAATCAATAAAACAGACCGAAAGAAGGGAGAGGTCAATACTGGCAATAATTGATGGACTTGAAAAAGAGTTAGTAGAACTTGAAAGGGAGGAGTTCGATCTGAGAGAAGAATATGAAAAAAACAGAGAGGAAAGTGAGAGAATCCAGGAGGAACTTGAAAGAATAAACATCAGAATTAAGAATGGACAGAGGAGATTTGCCGATAGAATGAGAACCCTCTTTAAGGTCCACCACTGGGGTTATTTCCCGGCACTTTTTAAGGTTGAAGACCTCGCTAATTTTATGGTGAATTATAAATTTTTAAATATCCTTATTAAAAACGATAAAGATATAATTGATGGATTGCGCCAGGATTTTGAGAGACAGAAAAGGTATTTAGATGAACTCAATAGAGTAAAGGAGACTCTGATGAGGCAGGAAAAGGCCCTGCGGGAGAAGAAAGAAAATTTAATTTTGAAAAGAGAGGAAAAAAATGTTATACTATCAAAAATTAGAAGAGAGAAGTTACTTTATCACAGGGCAATTAAGGAACTTGAGGAGTCAACCAGGATGATAGAGGGTATGCTTAATGAGATCCAGGCGAGAAGCGAGGGTGAAGATATAGAGTTTATATCTAAAAGAGGCAAGTTAAAGATGCCGGTGGAGGGAAAGATTATTAAGTCCTTCGGAAAGGAAATTGACCCGAGATTTCATACTATAATTTACAGGAAGGGGATTGTGATTAAGACAGAAGAAAACTCCTATGTTCGCTCAATCTTTGCCGGCAGGGTTGCCTTTGCAGGGACCTTCGCAGGCTATGGTAATTTAATTATAATCAAACATGGGGAAAGTTATTATTCTGTTTATGCCCGGCTCTCAGAAATTTTTAAAAAAGAAGGGGACAAAGTTGAGACAGAAGAAATAATCGGAAGGACAGGGACATCAGGATTGTTTGCGGAAGAGGGGTTATATTTTGAATTGAGAAAGGGCGGGACGCCACTGGACCCGGAATTATGGTTCAGTAAAAATTAGAGGGAGGAAACATAAAATGAAAGGATTTACGAAGATATCGCTTGCCTTTACCTTTATTGTGATGATTGGAGTAATGATCTCCGGCGGTAATTTCTGTAAGTCCAGCGCAGAGGAAGAAAAAGAGAATATTTACGAGAATTTAAGTTTGTTTACCGAGACAATGAAAAAGGTTCAGGAGCTTTACTGGAAGGATGTAAACACAAAGGATCTCATCTACGGAGCACTGAAGGGAATGCTATCCTCACTTGATAGATATTCAAGTTTTATGACCCCGGAACAGTATAAGGAAATGAAGGTTGAAACAGAAGGAAGTTTTGGCGGAATTGGTATTGAAATCACCCTTGAGAACCATGTACTTACAGTTGTTTCTCCAATTGAGGATACCCCTGCTTTCAGGGCAGGAATTAAGGCAGGCGATAAGATCATTGAAATTAATGGTGAATCAACACAGAAGATGTCGCTGGAAGATGCGGTGAGGCGTCTGCGAGGGCCCAAAGGAACCAGCGTTACTATCACCATCTTCAGAGAGGGTTTTAAAGAGCCAAAAAAAATCACCCTCGTGAGAGAGATTATTTTGATCAAGAGTGTGAAGTATAAATTAATTGAGCCGGGTTATGGATATGTGAGGATTTCGCATTTTCAGGAGAGAACCAGTTCTGATCTGAAAAATGCCATTGATACGCTCCAGAAGGCAACGGGTGAGCTTAAAGGGCTGATTCTTGACTTAAGGTCAAATCCAGGAGGATTGCTTGATGAGGCAATTAAGGTTGCAGACCTCTTTCTTGATTCCGGAGTAATTGTCTCTACTGATGGGCGTCTTAAGAGTCAGAAAAATGTATGGAAGGCAGAGAGCGGTAATGATTTTACAAAATTCAATATAATTGTTCTTATTGATAAGGGCTCTGCAAGTGCCTCTGAGATTGTTGCTGGTGCATTGAGAGACAATAATCGTGCTGTACTTATGGGTACAGCCAGTTTTGGGAAGGGTACAGTTCAGACAATTTATCCCCTTCAGGATGGTTCCGCTTTACGTCTGACAACGGCACATTATTTTACTCCAAGGGGGGAATCCATTGAGGAAAAGGGCATAAATCCAGACATAATTTTTGAACAACCTGTCACAAAGGAGGAAATGGAAGGGAAAAGGAGCGTAAGCAGAGAGCCTGATATCGGAAGCGATGCAGAGGTTCAGCGTGCACTGGAGTATTTAAAAACCTGGTACATCTTTTCACACACGTCTTCAAAAAACAATGTAAAGGAGAATCAGGCTAGAGTTAATGAATAACGCAATATAAGGATGCCGATCTTCTAAATGAACTGGCTATTTGTGGTTTTACTTCTATTAGGAATTGTCTACACAGTCGATGTTGGGAGAAAAAATCCATCTGCATTATATGGTGGCATTTATCTTGTTCTGCTTGATTTTGTTGTTGAGCGTCTCAATGTCCTTTTCGGTCCTGTCTGGCTTGCGGACAAAAGTGTCTATCTCCTGCAGGCTGGACAGCCAGCAGAGGTTCCATTAATTGCCCTATTTGGCGGGGTCTTTTTATGTAATTTATTGCCAGAAGAGAAGCATATACTTCTTATTTCATTAGTGTTTGGGTTGGGGGGCGCGGTGGCTGAGCGGATCCTCGTTAGCATGGGCTTACTTACCTGGCATGATAACTGGGGGTTCCTGAATGTCTTTTTAATGTATTTGATTCTCGGTTATCTCACCTTTAACTTTTATTATCTTACCAGAAAATATCAGTTTATTAATTTTTTGATTACTGGTTTTATTGTTATGGTTTTGTTCATGGTTTCAAAATAAAACAGAATTTTCAAATTGAAATTTCCTTTTAAAATTTTATCGCGAAATTTTCAAAAAAATCAATAAAAAACTGGCATAAATTTTGCAGTGTAATGCATGTGAAATGGGGAACAATTTTGCAGTGTAATGCATGTGAAATGGGGAACAAAAAGAATTGCTGGGAGATTCTAAAGTGTGGATATAGCCCTGAGGGAGGAGTCCACTCCGTTGAGGATATCTGCCCGGTAATTATTGCGAGCGCTGTTGACGGAGTGAACAGCGGAAAGAACGCTGGTAGAATCTGCTGGGCAATTGCAGGAACGAGATGTTATGGTGAGGTGCAGAAGAGTTTTGAGGAAAAAGAATTCCTCTGCCTTGATTGCAAGGTCTTCAGGAGGGTTCTCAAAGAAGAGGGCCTGTCCCGCATTAAGTTGTTTTTGAATAAGTAGGGAATTACACGTTATTGACAGGTGTCGGCAGGGTGCCTATATTTTAAGATTTTTTTCTATTCGCAAATCTGCCCCTGAGTTACGTTATTTCAGAAGAAAAAACCGAAGTTCTCATAGGTTGTGTTGAGGTTAAATTCTCCAGATTCAGTATTATGAGTGCCCTCAAATGTCGCCTTTCCTGTCCAGTAATGGCCCCATCTGTCTGTACAATCACCCTCGTTTACAATGTAAATATTAGAATTTGAAGAATTATCGGTAATCTTTGGACAATTGTCTGACTCTGATTTTGTCTCCATAGGCCAGGGTGGCTGGGTGTATACATCAATCCGGGGTAAGTCTTTTGGAACTCCCCAGATGAAGAGATGAAAAA
>FWWL01009983.1_pt1 | contig 11217 bp, 5 predicted proteins | sample 2228331 | NCBI WGS metagenome assembly FWWL01 (sample SAMEA103939775, study PRJEB20133) | metagenome
CCATCGCCAAAACCCCCTACAAAAATCCCCCCTCCCCGTGGGCGCCAGCCCAACGGGGAGGGGGCAGGGGGGAGGGGCGATGTTTGAGGATATCTTCTAATATGACACATTTAAACGCAATTGGTATTACAAAAACTTTAGGCAATTTCTCATCATTGTATCACCCAATGCTGACGAGGATGGGATAACCTATGTCAAAGAATATGCCTCTCCGAGGTTCAGGAGGTTCCCTATGACTACCTTCAGTTCCCGACCCATACCCGAGACCCGCCATCGCCCGCCCAGTCCGGCCATCTCCCGCGGGGCCCTGACCGCCATGGGAGCGGTCGGCCTGGCCCTCCTGCTGGTCAGCCTGGTGCTGGCGGCGAATAACTTTCCTTCATTCCCGCCCGCTGCGGAGCAAATCGGCCCAGGCCAGAGTTACAGCGGTACCTACACCGACACCCATACGGCCAACGAGGTCTACCGGGTGCTCCAGGAGACCTACATAACCGGCACCGCCCGCACGCTGGCCGATAATCCGGGCGAATTTACGACGCTCGCGACTTACACGGACGTCATCGTCTTCGTCCCCTACACAATGCCGGCCGAAGGGGGGTACATCTACCGCATCGCGCCCTATATTTTCCAGACGGGTACGACCCGGATGCGCGTTGCCCTGTACGCCGAAACCGATGGCGTCCCCCGCCTCCTGCTGGCCCAGAGCGACGTGCTGACCGTCAGCGAGGTCCTGACGGAGCCGGGCTGGCTCTGGTTTGACATCCCTCCCCAGCGGATTCCGGGCAACACCCGCTACTGGCTGGCCTACCAGGCGGATAACGACCAGGCGCTGCTCGGCTGGAAGTACGCCTCCGCAGCAGAAGAATACCGCCAGCGCCCCTGGCCCTGGCTGCCCTTCCCCAGCCTGGCTGGACAAACGTTTGCAAGTGGCACCTATCGCCGTACCTGCTTCCAGATCGCCTACACTGCCACCCAGTACGCGCTGGACGCCGCCTACACCATCCCGGTCACCCCGGCGCTGGATGCCTACACCGTGACGGTGCGGGGTGGCACGTCTGGCGAGCCCTTCAGCGTCACTGCCGACGAAGTGGCTGTGGGCACCATTGTCTACAGCCCCACCGCGCGTACCGTCTTCTCCGATGATATGGAAAGCGGCATCGGCGAATGGACGGCCGATGGATTCTCCCAGGTCGTATCCGGCACGGGATACTACAGCAGCCCCGAACACGCCTGGTGGACCGACGACGTGCCCTACACCAGCACCGCTGTTCTCACCTCCCCCGTCGTCGCCATCCCCTTCAGCGCCCGCGATATGGAACTCCGTTTCTGGATGCGGATGGTTTCCGAGTTTGGTTGGGACGGCGGCTGGCTGGAATACCGGATCGGAGATGAGAACGGCGACTGGTCTTCCTGGTCAGAAGTCCCGGTGACCGACATTATCGCGGGCCACTATAACTGTCTGCGGGGAGCGCTGGCCGGCTGTACAGGGTTTCATGGCGTCACTGGCCCTCACAACGGCTGGAGTGGGAGCGACCTCATCGGCACCATACGGGTCCAGGTGCCCCTCTCGGCCACCGGTCGCCTCATCCAGTGGCGCTGGGTCTTTGAGTGCGATGGTATTGGTGGACAACCCGGCGGTCTGGACGGCTGGTGGATTGACGACGTGCGCGTGGTCGGGACCGTCTCCGAGGATACCGTTCTGGTAGTCCCCCTGGACCCCGCCCTGGCCAGCGACGGCCAGATCGTCGTCCGCTTCCAGGACACCCTGACCAACACCTACCCCGACCTGCTGGGCATAGACCTGATTGAGGTGACGGGCATCCTCTACAACCGCGCCCCCGTGGTGACCGTGACACTGCCCAACGGCGGGGAGTACTTCAGCGGAACGCAGACCGTCACCTGGACCGGCCTGGATGTCAACGGGGACGTCGTCACCTACAACATCTACCTGAGCCTGGACGGTGGCGGAACATGGTCGGATAGCCTGTACGAAGTGGCATATCCGGAAAGCGGGACGCCTTCCAGCCACTCCTGGGATGGGTTCAATACGACGGTTTTCACGGATTGCCATCAGTGCTTGATCCGGATCACCGCATCGGATGGTGAGGCCCAGAGTTACGACGTTTCCGACGCGCCGTTCATCATAGACAACACCCCGCCCTCCGTCTCCCTCTCCGCACCCAACGGCGGCGAATTCCTCCGCGGCGGCGATACCTTCACCATCACCTGGTCCGCCTCCGACGCCAACTTCGGCCCCTCCCCCATCGCCCTCGCCTACTCCCTGGACGGCGGCTCCTCCTTCACCGACATCATCACCGCCACCGAGAACGACGGGGAATACCCCTGGATACTGCCAGCGATAGACAGCAGCCTGGTGCGGGTGCGGGTCACCGCCACCGACCGCGCTGGCCATTCCGCCTCCGACGAGAGCGACAACTTCACCATAGACAGCACGCCGCCGGATGGGACCATCGCTATCGCCGAGGGAGACTACACCCGGCTGCGGGAGATTCATCTGATTCTCACCGCGCCGGACGACACCGTCCAGATGTACCTGGATGGCGACGTAGAGAATGCGGCGAACGTGCGGCAATGGGTGGCCTACACCACTGCAGTGACCGTCACTCTATCCGGCGGCGATGGGAACAAAACGGTCCGCGTGCAATACCGGGATGCTACGGGCAACACTGGCAATTGGGCACAAGCCCTGATTATCTACGACGCCACACCGCCAGTCATCTCCGATATGTCTCCTGCCGATGGGAGCACCGTCACCACAGGGACGCCGGTCATCAGCGCCACCGTCCGGGACGCCACGGCGGGAATAGACCCCGGGACCATCACGATGACCGTGGATGGTGTTTTTGTGGAAGTGATGTATAATGGAAGCACGGTTTCCTGGACACCCGATCCGCCTCTGGCCAACATCTCCCACACTGTTACCCTCTCCGCCCAGGACTACGCCGGGAATGCGGCATCCGTCACCTGGGAATTCGCCGTCAACGAACCTCCCGCCACCATCTCCCTCACCGCGAACCCACCCGCCATCGTCGCCGACGGGGTCTCCACCAGCACCGTTAGCGCCACTGTGCACAGTTCTTCCGGCCATCCGGTGGCCGATGGTACCGAGGTTGTCTTCACGACCACGATGGGGACGCTGGCAGGTAACGGCATCTATACGGCCACAACGCAATCCGGTGTGGCAGTTGCCGTCCTGACCGCGCCCACCACCGACGGCGTGGCCCGTGTGACAGCCCGGGCCGGATCGGCAGAGGCGAGCATAGAGGTTCTCTTTACCCGCTACCGGGTCTATCTGCCTCTGGTGATGCGGGGAAGTTCCCCCTGAGCGAGAACCTGTAAGTTCCGCCGGACATCCAGGGTGGGGTTGCTACGGCCGTGCCGTTCCAACCCCACCCGCACATTTGCAGCAAAGGAGACAGCAATGACGCCTGTGAAACAGTGGTCCCGCCGGGATTTCCTGCGCGCGCTTGTGATCGCGCTGGGAGGACTGACTGCGGGGCAAAGCATATGCCGTTCCATGCGGGGCCTCGCTTCCACCGTGCAGAACAACTTCACCCCCACCGCCCGTACCTACCTCCCCCTGGTAATGAGCAGCAAGCCCACCCCTACCCCAACCCCCACCCCCACCTCAACCGCCACCTCTACGCCAACTGCTACCCCTACCAGCACCCGTACCCCTACCTCAACCGCTACCACCACCGCCACTTCTACCCGAACTCCCATGGCAACCCATACACCGCTACCGGGGTCTTCGCGCGTCGTCCACGTCCACGCCCCCTCCGCCACCTACTGGAACGGCAGCAGCGGGTACTACTACAACTACGTGAACCAGTCGGTGGTCAACGATATGGTGGACCGCGGGGTGACCGCCCTTACCGGCACCTCCACCCGCGCCGACGCCTGGCGCGCCCTCATCCCCAACTACTCCGGCGGCATCGTCGCCATCAAGGTCAACTTCAACAACAGCCAGCATGGCAACCTGATCAATGCGCTCATCCACCCCGTCAATGCCGTGATCCAGGGACTACTGGAGATCGGCGTGGCTCCCCAGAGCATCCTGGTGTACGATGCGGTTCGTCCCATACCCACCTACTTCCGCAACGGATGTCTGTACGCAGGTGTGCAGTTCTATGACGTAGACGACGCTGACTTCCCGGTCGCCGTCTCGTTCAGCCGTCCAGGCATTCCTGCTGAGTACCTGGCCAGAGCGGCGGTAGACGCGGCCTACCTGATCAACATGCCCATCATAAAGGGGCATTCCATCACCGGCGTGACGCTGGGCTTCAAGAACCATCTGGGCACAATCAACAGCCCCATTTACCTGCACGAATACATCGCCCCGATGTGGGGCCAGTACTACGATCCCAACTACAACCCCATGGTGGACATCTACCTGACCCCGCACATCCGCAACAAGACCGTCCTGGTGCTGGGAGACGGTCTCTTCGGCAGCCGCGATAACACGAACAGCGTACCCACCCGCTGGCAGACCTTCGGCAACCAGTTCCCCAACAGCCTCTTTTTCGCCCGTGACCCGGTCGCCGTGGACTGCGTGATGTACGACCTGCTGGCCGCGGAGGGATGCCCGTACACCTGGGATGAAGCCACGGATTACCTCCGGCTCGCCGCGGCGGCAGGACTCGGCACTTACGAGCACGGAGACCCCTGGGGAAGCGGGTACTCGCACATTGACTACGTGAAGATCAGTCTGTAAACCGTTCGCCCTGGCCATCCCCGGCGCCGATCCCGGGATGGATAAGCGACGAGGAGATACGATGAACGCTTTCCGAAATCTGGTCCTTTCCATGTTGCTGACCGCGACGGCGCTCTGCTTTCCGCTCGTTCCGGCCAGCCGCGCCGGCCCGACCATTCCGAGTGCCCTTGCCACCCAGGACGCCCCGGACCCGACGGGCCCCGGTTCCCCCTCCGTTCTGGAGCCCCAGGCCATCCCCGATGCCGACTGGCCCCAACTCCAGCGCGACCCCCAGCACACCGGCTATAGCCCCCAGCAGGTCAACCCGCCCTACCGCTACTACTGGCGCTGGAACCAGGTCCCCTTCGCCAGCCGCACCCAGCCCGTCGTCGCCGACAACCGCCTCTTCATCGGCTCCCTCAACGGCCGGATGTACGCGCTGGACGCCGATCAGGATGCTGGAGGCGGACCGCCCACCATCCTCTGGTCCTACGACACCGGTTCCCCCATCCGCCACACCGCCGCCGTCTACAGCAACACCGTCTACTTCGGCGCCCACGACGGCCGGGTCTACGCCCTGAGCGCCGCCACCGGCGCCCTGATCTGGTCGTTCCTGACCGGCGGGGGGATCGCCGCCGCGCCCGTGGTGGATAACGGCGTCGTCTACATCGGCTCCGCCGACGGCTACTTTTACGCGCTGGACGCCGCCACCGGCCAACTGCGCTGGAACTATTACGCCGGCGCCCCCATCCTCACCTCTGCCGCCCTCAGCGCCGACGGCCAGACCGTCTTCTTCGGCACGGAAGACATCTACGCCTACGCGCTCTATACCGCCGACGGCCGCCTGCGCTGGCGCACCCGCCTGCAGGGGCAATCGCTGGCGGAACGGTGGCCGGTGGTCGTCGGGAACACCGTCATCTACCGCTCCCAGCCCCTGCGCAATTTCCACTTCCTGCTCCACGAAGGAGATGATGTGATGGATCAGGCCGGCGCGGTCCGGCCCAACTGGGCCGAGGACTGGAACGCCGTCCGCCCGCGCATTGTGAACTTCCTGACCGTCAACCCCGACCGGCAGACCTTCTTCGCGCTGGACGCCGCCACCGGCGCCCTGCGCGGTCCGGCGCCCGTCCTTTACACTTACGGCAACGGTGACGCCCCGGCCCCGCCCGTGGTCAAAGACGGCGCCATCTACCTCATCTACCGCGCCCGCCACGGCATCCAGACCGACGGCGGTTCCAGTCACGTGACCACCAAATACGACGCCGAGTTGGGACGGATGGACCCGGCCACGCTGGACATCGTCGGGCTAACCGCCAGCCAGGCCTTCAACTACCAGATGCGCTACACCTCCGACGAACCCTCTATGATCTCTATCGGTGGGAACCTGCTCTTTGTGGACAACTGGGAGCGGCTGGGCGCATTGAACCTTCAGACCGGCGCGCTCATCCCCATTGCCAACGTCGCCGACAATTGGCTGGCGTGCCCTCCGCCGGATGGTCAGTGCCCAATCCGCTCCGGCCCGATGCCCTTCTTTGAGGTTCCCTGGCCCTTCCCCGGCCCGCAGGTCGGTGAAGGCGTCATCCATCGCCCGCTGGTGATCGCCTCAGGCCGGCTCTTCTGGCGGGTGGTGGAGGGCGGTCTGGCCTCCATCGGTCCGGCGACGGGTACGGCTTCGGCCCTCACCCCACCCCCAATCCCCCTCCCCTCTCCCAACGATTGGGAGAGGGGAGGGGATGCTGCCGAAGGCAGCGGGGGTGGGGTGAGGTCTATCGCCGCCACCCCGCCCCTCACCTCCTACGTCTGGATGACCGTAACCCGGCCGGTGAGCAATCCCCCGCCCGACCTGGTCCAGCGGTTAAACGAAGAGGTGGAGCGCATTGTGAACACGAACAACCACCTCCTCCCCTACTTTCTGGAGCGGGGCTTTACCACCCCTATGCTTTTCCCAGGCGACTCTGTGTACCCTGAAGAAGGTCTGGCCAAAATCACTCCTGCCGGGAACATCTACTGGTTTGACCCCGGCGAACTGGTCTACACGCTGAGTATCGCCTACCCATATCTTACCGATACCCTGAAAACTCGCGTCCGTTCCTACCTGGCCGCCGAGATGGCCCGCTACCCGCCCCTGGAGCCTCTACCGTGGGACACGCCGATCCCCTGGCTGACTCAGGGTGTAGCACGGGAACTCTACCCGGTCTCCTTCCGCCCCAACTGCTGGCCGCCGCCGGACCCGCCCCTTTCCACCCTCTACGCTCTCTGGGCCTACGCCCAGTACACCGGGGATTGGGCCTACGTCCAGAACCGCTGGTCGCAGATAGACGCGCTCTTTGACCGCAAGAAGGGGAGCATAGACTCCTATGCCGCCATCAGCGGGGCCATCGGCTACGCCCGCATCGCCCAGCGCCTGGGCCGCACCGCCGAGATGAACGAAGGGGTCCAGGTCGCCGTCCAGGCGATGACGGCGGGCCTCAACTTCAACACCTTCAAGAACACGGCCAACGCCCGCTACCTCGACCCTCGTGACCAGACGACCGGCTGGCGAGCGCCCGTCTTCTTCGGCCTGACGCCGGAGGTGGGCCGCTACATCTCCGACACCAACCGCATCACCGTGACGAACTACCTCTCCAACCTGACGGGCCCCAACGGCGTCTTTCTCTGGTACCTCACCCGCCTGGGGTTGCAGGCGGAGATCGGCGAATCCAGTTTCCACGGCCCCGACCTGGCCTGGTCCATCTTCCTGGCGAAGGCCTACGTGGAAGGAGCGGGGAAAGCCACGCTGCGGAAGTACCTGGACCGCCCCTGGGGGCTGGGAGACCTGTACTACATCCAGAAACTGGTCGCCACTATAGAGGCGCCCGGCACTGAGGACTCCACACCTCCCGTCATCAGCGGCGTTACCGTGGAGAACGTCACTTTTTACAGCGCCACCATCTCCTGGCAGACCGACGAACCGGCCAGCAGCGAGGTGGAGTACGGGACGACGACCTCCTACTCGCATCACGTGAACCCGGGAGGCGCGGTCATCCAGCATCGGGTCACCGTTACCGGCCTCTGGCCGGAGACCCTGTACCACTTTCGCGTCTGTTCTACCAGCGCTGGCGGGCGCAGTTGTTCGGAAGATGGCACGTTTACCACCCGGAAGGGCTACCTGGTGTTCCTGCCGGTGATTTTGAGACAACGGTAGGAGGCCCCGATGAACAACCGGAAGATCTGGCAGAAAACGAGCGCGCTGCTTGCCGCCCTGTTCCTTCTGGGGAGTATTCCCCCTCCGGGCAATCCCCCGCAGAGCGTCGCCGCCACCGCCACCCGCCGGGTCAACGTCTGGCGGACGGCATCCGGCCCGGTGGACGACAACACCGCCTCCATCTTCTGGTTCGGCCACGAAACCGGCCACAATCTCTACAACTACGTGGACGTGCGCGTCGGCTTCACCAGCCAGTATCTGCGCATCTTTGTGACGGTGGTGGATTACAATCTCTGGCAAATGCCCTCCGAAGATAAAGACCCCCGTCTCTACGACGCCGTCGCCATCTACCTGGATACAGCGGGAGACCGCGCCACGGCGCCACAAACGGACGACTATTTCTTCATCAACGGCTGGCGCCACTCCTGGCCGGGAGAAAACAAGGAGGCTTATCACCGGGACGGTCAGGGAACGGGAAGCGGGTGGAATGAGAACTGGTCGGCGCCGTGGACGGAGAGCGTCGGCTACAACTGGTACAACACCGGCCCCAACAACAACGGGAACTGTCCCACAGAGCCCTTTGACTGCGACGCCGGATGGTCAACGGCTATCACAATTCCCTTTTCCTCCCTCGGCCTTTCCGGCCCGCCCGCCCCGGGCGCGGTCTGGGGGCTGGGAGTTTATATCTACGACCGCGACGCGCCGGAGCCGGCCCCACTGGTAAGCCCTCCGGCGATGTGGCCGGAGACGTTCAACGCCGGCAACCCCAGCACCTGGGGCGAGATCGCCTTTGACCCGCCCCGCTACGCTCCCCGCCCGGCTGTCGCCAGCGGGACAACCGTCGTCCGGCGCGACCTTGGCGGCAATGTGGCCGATGCCTACGTGGGCGGCGGCGGCGATTGCAACGGCGGCTACCTTGGCGGCGGCGACGTCAACCACGGCGACGAGGGCCTCTTCGTCGCCAATCAATCCCTGATCGGTGACTTCCCCTGCTGGAGCAAGTCCTACCTGCGCTTCGGGCTGGGCGGCATCCCGCCGGGCAAGGTCATCATCTCGGCCACCCTTACCCTGCACCTCTGGGGCAACGCGGGCTATACCCCCTCACTGTCCCTGCCGTCCTACATCCACCTGTTCACCGTCGCCGAGGACTGGGACGAACATACGATTACCTGGAACAACGCGCCGATGGCGAAGGAGAACCTGACCGCCACCTGGGTCTACCCCCGCACCGACCAGGAGGACGATTTCCCCGGCATCCCCTACACGTGGGACGCCACGCAGGCGGTGGCCGAGGCGTACGCGGCGGGCCGCCCCCTGAACGTTGCCCTCTACACCGCCGACACGAACTTTGATAGCAGCAAATACTTCGTCTCCTCCGACGCCAATAGCGACTGGGTACCCGAGGGGAAACCCACATTGCGGGTCATCTGGGGAGAACCGGCGCCGGGGATGGAGAAGCGGGTCAACCGCCCGGCGGCCCGCACCGGCGACGTGCTGACCTACACCATCCGCCTGCGCGGGGCGGGCACCACTCTCTACCTGCGCGACCCCATCCCAACCGGCACCGTCTACAAACCGGCGAGTGCCTCCGGCGGGGCTTTGTACAACGCGGCGGACAACCGGGTGGAATGGAGCGGCTTTCTGAGCACGACCAGCCAGTTAACCCTCACCTTCGCCGTCACCGTCACCGTCGCCGGCCCTCGCGCCATCGTGAACACGGCGACGGTCACCGACACCGCCAACACCCTCACCGCCTCGGCAACGACCATTGTCAACGGCTATCCCCTCTACCTGCCCATCGTGTTGCGGAACAGATAGAGAACGGTTTCGGCGCTGGCGGTCTTCAGCCGCCAGCGCCGAAACCCAACTCATTCCCCAATCCCCATTCCCCAATCCACCAACACCCAATCCACCAACCCACCAACACCACCTTTGCACAAAACCGGAAAATCGTGTATCCTTCTACTCCAGATACCGACATCTCCGGAGCGTTTCCCGTGCCCGACCGATTTTCCCTTGCCGTCATCATTGTCAGCTGGAACGTGCGCGACCTGCTGGAGGCTTGTCTGCGCTCCCTCTTCGGCGACCTGGCCGGGAGCGGTCTGGAGGCGGAGGTCTGGGTGGTGGATAACGGCTCCTCCGATGGGACGCCGGAGATGGTCACCCGCGCCTTCCCGGACGTCCGCCTCATCGCCCGGCCGGATAACATCGGCTTTGCCGCCGCCAACAACCTGGCCATCCGGGAAGCGGTCGGGAGTCGGCGGTTGGCAGTCGGGAGTCCGCGTTATCTCTGGTTGCTCAACCCGGATACAGAAGTGCTCCCCGGCGCGACGGCCGCCCTGATCCGCGCACTGGAGGGGCACCCCCGCGCGGGCGTCGTCGGGGCGAAACTTCTTTATCCCGACGGCACCCTCCAGCACTCCGCCTTCCGGTTCCCGGGACTGGTCCAGTTGGCCTTTGACCTCTTCCCGATGCCCGCGCGTCTCTACGAGACCTCTCTGAACGGCCGTTACCCGCGCCATCTCTACGAGGGAGAAAAGCCTTTTTTTGTGGACCATCCCCTGGGTGCGGCGATGATGGTCCGTACCGAAGCGGTGAACCAGGTCGGGTTGCTGGATGAGGAGTACCGCATCTACTGCGAGGAGATAGACTGGTGCTGGCGGATGCGTCAGGCGGGCTGGCGGGCGCTCTGCGTTCCCGCCGCACGGGTGATCCATCACTCCGGTCGCTCCACCGGTCAGGTGCCCATCCCGTCGTTTGTCTATCTCTGGACCAGCCGGGCGCGCCTCTACGCCCGTCACCACGGTCCCCTTACCCGCTTCCTGGCCCGGCAACTGGTCGCCATCGGGATGCGCCGACGGATGCGCGCCGCCTCCCCTCAGTGGCAGGAGGCCATCCGGCAGGTGCTGGAAGTCTGGGCAGTCCACAGTCCACAGTCCACAGCCCGCAGTTCGTAGTCCACTCCGCGCCTCGGCGGTGAAAATGACGTACAGCTTTCGTTCCCGGCGGGTCTGCGACCCGCCGATTGCCAGACGCGGTCACAGACCGGCTTTGAGCGGCAAAAAACAGCAGGTAGCAAGTAGCAGGTAGCAGGTAGCCTGATTGCTACCGGCTTCCGGCTTTCCGTTTCCGGCTACCGGCTTCTGTCCAGCAGGCCGAAAAACTGCGGAAATCATAGCGCCCGGAAAATTCGCCAGACTCCAGTGTGGAAATCATAGCGTCTGCCAGCAGTAGGTAGTCACTCTGATAGGTAGTGATAAACCCAAGGGGCCAGTTGTGCTGGTTTTATCTGCCCCTCCCCCCCTGCCCCCCTTGACAA
>FWWL01009986.1_pt1 | contig 11214 bp, 11 predicted proteins | sample 2228331 | NCBI WGS metagenome assembly FWWL01 (sample SAMEA103939775, study PRJEB20133) | metagenome
TTAAGTCCTCCTCAAGCTCCTTCACATCCCTTGAGCTCACAAAAGATTTCGCAGAAACAACCAATATAACCTTATCACAAACCAAAACAATATCATACTCCGCACTCTTACCATCCCTCCTTACCTTCAACCTCTCAAACACACTTCTTACATTAAATCCACGCTCAACTAAGAAATTCTCACAAGAAGGTTTAACCATTCCCTCAACAAACCTTCCCCATCCATCCGTAATACCACTTACAGCCTCCTTAAATTTTCTTATCTCCTCCTTAAACTTTCTTATCTCCTCCGAAGTTTTTCTGTTCTCCTCCGATAGCCTATTTATCGACTCAGAGGTTTTTCTATTCTCCTCTGATAGCCTATCTACCTTCTCTGATAGCCTACTTATCGACTCAAAAGCTTTTCTATTTTCCTCTGATAGCCTATTTACATTCTCTGATAGCCTATTTATCGACTCAAAAGCATTCCTAACGAGCCTCTCAGTTTCTGAAAGTCTATTTCTCCCTTTTGCTGAAAGTCTATTTTTCCCTTTTGTATAACCCATCAAGTTATATTTTAATGTTCATCCTGAAACAAAAATAATCAAAAATTTTCTTTCTTCTCATCCGCAGGATCCAAAAAAGATGCAAGAGAATAATAATTGTGAGAGAAAAGGGAACAGATCTCCTGACTCCAAGATTTTGAGGTTACTTGGCTTGTGGAGAGTCTCAGTGTTTAAGCGATACTTTTGGGGGTATGTGTCGGGTGTGATTGAGAGCATAAGGGACGAGATAATGTTGAAGGTAGCTGTAGTGAATATGATGTTTGTTGGGGGTGTATAAGGGTAGAAGGTTAGGGGGAAGTGGGATGAGGTATAGAGAAGTTCTCTTGTATCATATGGAAGAATATTCAATAGGTTTTCTTGATTTGCTTTGGGCAATGGAACATCTTTGAACTGTGGACATCTTTGAGACCTGTCCTTACAAATCTCAAGAAAATTGTTTTAAAAACAAGTTATGATTTAAGGCTTGAGATTTTAGTCTTTACTTTCTCTATCAGGTTTCAAAGAAGATTTAAAAGTTTGAAGTCTCAGCAACTTATAGATTTTCTCTTTTTAATGGAAAACTCATCATATTCCTTGATAATGCGAGGTTACACATGAGTGAAAAAGTTTTGTGATAGAATAATTTTTTTTGTTTATTTCTCCATATTCTACGGATTTGGATCCATAGAAATTCCCTGAGCTTATCTTTTGGAATAGTTATTTATATGTTTGAAAAGGTATCTTAAAAACAGGGTGTTTAAAGACATTTCAGATATGGTCAAGTATGAGATTCTATTTATCCATATCTAACACCATATATCACAAAAGTAAGATCTTCATAGCCTTAACAAAAATTTCATTGCAAAAGAAAGTATGTGGTAAAGACATTACAATTTTCTTTCTGTGTATGTGTGTCAAATATGTGGGTTCCAAGCTCCCAAATGGTTTGGAAGATGTCCTGGTTGCGATTCTTGGAATTCCCTTGTTGAGGTAATAGAAGAAAAAAGAAAAAAGAAGGGGAAAAAGTTAGGAGGCAGAACAAAAGGTGATAAAGAGCAAAAAGCGGAACAGGATAATGGACCCACTATTATTCATGAGCTTTTGGAGAGAAAAGATGAGGTCAGATTAAAAACACAAATTGGAGAGTTTGACAGAGTTCTTGGTGGCGGAATTGTTAGAGGCTCTGTTATTCTACTTGGGGGGGAGCCCGGAGTTGGGAAATCTACTCTCTTGACTCAGGTTGCGTCTCGAATTTCTGAGAATTCATCCGTTCTTTATGTCTCATCTGAGGAATCTCACATACAGATAGCGATGCGATTCAAAAGATTGGTAGGGGAGAAAAAAGATGAGGAGAAGAAGGAAAAATTATATGTGCTTTTTGAGAACACGATAGAAGATGTTTTTGAATATGCAGAAAAGATATTTTCAACAAATGAAGGTATGGTCGGTGGGCTTGTAATACTTGATGCGGTTCAGAGTTTTCTTTCATATAAACTTGAATCTGCTCCCGGCACTGTATCGCAGGTGAGGGAGGTGACATCAGAAGCTGTGAATTTCGCACGCAGAACGGGTATACCTGTGATGATTATCGGACATGTTACAAAAGAAGGAATAGTTGCGGGACCGAAAACACTTGAACACATGGTTGATGTTGTTCTATACCTTGAGTCAGAGGGTATGTGGAGGGTTCTACGTTCAACAAAAAATAGGTTCGGCTCAACGGGGGAAATCGGAATTTTCACAATGACAGAGAGAGGTCTCAGCGAGGTTCAAGACCCATCAATAGCATTCTTATATTATGAGGAACTACTCAATACACCGGGAATTTGCTTATCAGCTGTGGTTGAAGGAACACGGGTTTATATTGTAGAGGTTCAAGCACTTGTATCAAAAACTCATTTTTCAGTGCCAAGAAGGAGCTCGCAGGGTTACGATATTGTGAGATTGAACACCCTTACTGCAGTGCTTGAAAAAATAGCAGGGCTTACATTGTGGGACAAAGATATATTTGTGAATATAGCAGGGGGTTTGCGCGTTATGGATGTTTCCGCAGATCTTGCTGTCTCACTCGCAATTATAAGCTCGTATCACTCCATACCGCTTGGAAAAGTTGTTGCTGTGGGGGAAATAGGGCTTTTAGGTGAGATAAGACCTCCTCAGTTTATTGAGCAAAGATTAAAAGAAGCTCAAAGAGTAAAGGTGGATAAGATAATAACTGGAAAAATTGACAACAGTCAAATAACCGCACAGCATACAAAAATACTCAGTTTCCTCTCAATATCGGAACTACATCAATTCATACTGAAATCAACAAATGATTTCAAATAATTTCCAGCATGAATAAATCAATAAAATCATACTTGACCAATAACCCATTGCGCATACGCTATGGATCAATTTTATTATCCTGTGTAGATAAAGGTTGAGTTGTTGAGGGGGTGGATGTTGTCGGATACGGAATTATTGACATAAGAGATTTTATCTTGGGTGAGGAAACTTGTGTTCAGCTGTTCTTTATGCTGGTGTGGTAGAAAATTTTATCCGCAAGGGAAGATTTTATCCGCAAGGTATGAGCTTCTTACCCGGGGTCCGACAAATACTCCCTTAAACCCAAGATTAATACAATAATTTTCGAGCTCTTCCCAATCACAAAAGAAATTTTTTACATTCTGATTTTTCTTCAGTGATGGTTGGAAGTACTGACCTATGGTTATTATATCACAACCTGTGTTTCTGACCATCTTTATGCACTCGTAAAGTTCTTCTTTTGTCTCGCCAAGCCCAACGATAAAAGATGTCTTTGTTATTGAGCCTTTCTCTTTTGCGTATCTTAGTATTTTTAGTGCTCCTTCAAAGTCTCCGTATGGTCTTACTTTTGGATATAGTGAGTATACCGTCTCAACATTGTGAGCAAAAACATCGGGTTGTGCTTCAAGTAGTATGTCAATGAGATCTAATCTGTATCCAAGATCTGGCGAAAGTATCTCAACTTTCGCACCAGTTGATTTAACCTCTTTTATGCATTTTGCAAGATGATTTGCTCCCATATCTTCAAGGTCGTCCCTATTTACCGAAGTGAGGACAACATATCTCATTCCAAGTTCCTGAACTGCTCTTTTCAGATTCTCTGGCTCATGGGGGGCTGGTTGTGGGGGATTTCTCATCTTCTTTATTCCGCAAAACGAACAGTATCTTGTGCATATTCTACCCATAAGGAGGAAAGTCGCAATTCCTCTATCAAAACATTCAGATATGTTCGGACAAAAAGCTTCCTCACAAACAGTGTTAAGTCTATACCTTCTCAAAATCGCTTTTACCCTGTGTGTTCTGTGGATCAAGACGCGGGGTTTTATATGATTTTCTATCTTTTGACTTTCCATGCTCTAAATTTTTTGTTTGATTTCTTTTTTATTTTAAATTTCCTTTATGCGTTTGGGTTTTTTCGGAACTCGAGGTGTGCCGGGAAGCTACTCGGGATTTGAAACATTTTATGACAAAATTATAAGGAGACTTTCGGGCGAATTTGATATATTTGTGTTTAACAGGTGGAATTACCTACGTTATCCGTTTAACCATTATTTTGGAGCGAGGGCGATAACTCTGCCTGCTATACCACAAAAACATCTTGATACGATATCACATACATTTTTGTCTCTGATTTACTCCGTAAAACTCAAGTTAGATGTGGCAATGATATGTATAGTAGGTAATGCTCTGCTACTTCCGTTATTCAAAGCTTTGGGATATAAGACAGTGATAAATGTAGATGGTGAGGATTGGAGGAGGAAAAAGTGGGGAAAGTTTGCATCACGTTATCTGAAGATGAGCGAGAAATTTGCCTCAGTTTTTGCTGATATTATAGTGGCTGATGCACTTGAGGTCAAAAAATATTATGAAAGCGTGTATGGTGTTCCACCTGAGAAAATTGTCTACATACCATATGGAGGTATAGATGATTTTGATATAAAAAAAGCGGAGATTTGGGGTGAGGATGATTATCTTAAGATTTTTGGTTTGGAGCGAGGGAAATACTTTCTATTTGTGGGACGACTCGTTCCTGAGAATTCACCTCACACAGCAATAGAGGCATTCTTGAAAGCAAAAGAGAAAGGTGTTCTGCCCGCTGACTTCAAACTTGTCATAGTTGGAGATGCTCCTTATTCTGCGGGATACATAAGTAAAATAAAGGAAATGGCTAAACCAGCTCAGGACTCTGTTGTCTTCACAGGTTATATTTTTTCTTCTGGGTATATAAAAATCTCTGTGGGAGCTTTTGCTTTCCTGATGTGTGCCGAGATTGGAGGGACCCATCCCGTACTTGTGGAGCAAATGTCTCTCGGTAATCTCGTGCTCTGCTTTGATAATCATTCAAACAGGGAAGTTCTTGGGGATGCGGGTTTATACTTTCTTACCTCCGACGAACTTGCAAAATTGATGGGAGAGGTTACAAAACAGAGCTTCAAGGAAGAAGCACAGCTCATGAGAAAAAGAGCGAAAGAAAGAGCAGAGAAAAAATATTCTTGGGACGAAATAGCGGAAAAATACAAAGAACTCTTTCTGAAACTTTCTTCTTCTTAAAACTTTATAATCTTTGAATTTTAAACTGGCTTCTCAGCACTATATCCTTGCATTATCTCCGAGCACTATCTCCTTAGTTTCCGGATTATCTTTTTGAGCTTCTCGACTGTGTATTCTATATCCTCTTCTGATGTATATTTTCCGAAGGAGAATCTCACAGAGTTTGTTGCTTGTTCTGGGGAGAACCCCATTGCGAGGAGCACATGCGATGGTGTTTTTGATTCTGCAGAGCAAGCTGATCCCTGCGATACAGCTATACCTTCAAGGTCAAGAGATATTACTAATGCTTCTCCTTCGACATCAAATAATACATTTGATGTATTTGGAACTCTGAATTCAGGGTGTCCGTTTATTCCTAATACACCATTGATTTCCGATATCATACTTTCAAATTTTCTCTGTAGTTTCTTTAATCTTTCGTTTTCTTTATCCATTTCATTTACTGCGAGTTCAAGAGCTTTTGCAAATCCTACCGCTCCTGCGACGTCTTGTGTTCCAGCTCTGAGCCCGTCCTCTTGCTTTCCTCCATGCAAAAGCGGTTCTAATGGTGTTCCTTTTTTGATATAAAACACACCAGCACCTTTTGGTCCGTAGAATTTGTGTGCTGAGAACGTAGCGAAATCAATTCCAAGTTCTCTGGGGTTTGTCCGAATTTTGCCTGCTGATTGTGCCATGTCAACATGAACAAGAACATCATATTCTTTTGCTATCTTCACCACATCTTTGACAGGCATTATAACTCCTGTTTCGTTATTCACGTGCATTATTGATATAAGCGATGGCTTGCCGTTTTTCTTTATGGATTTTTTAAAATCATCTGGGTCGGGCAGGCCATATCTATCAACCGGTATAAACTCAACTTTCGCTCCAAGTTTTGCGAGAAATTCAAGAGGTCTTATAACGGAGCTGTGCTCTACCTTAGTTGAGATTATATATGGTGTTCTACCATTCGCAACCTCAAAAAAATATATACCTTTTAGCACAGTGTTGTTTCCCTCAGTTGCGCCTGAGTTGAATATAATTTCATAAGCTTCCACTCCGAGTATCTCTGCTACCTTCTCTCTTGCAGAGTTTAAAAGATTCCTCGCCTCTCTCCCAGACCAGTGTATTGATGATGGATTACCAACAGATATCGCTCGCGTCATCTCTTCTACAACTTCATCACGAACAGGAGTTGTAGCATTGTAATCAAGATAAACATATCTTATCTCATCCATATCAATTCAATTTAGTTAGTTGTTAATTGATTGAATTAATTGATTGAAATATCTTATGTGAAATTAAAATATGAAAATAAATAAAAAAAGTAGGTATAATATAGAAATAGAAAATTGTCCAACATAAATCAAATAAGGAATTATAAGCTTTACCTATTTTAATATGATGAAGAGAAAAGGTGTAGCATACTCTTATCCATCTGACAAGCTCAGGATGCTTATCAGGAAATTTATGATGTTCCCGGGTGTTGGGGAGAAGACAGCGGTGCGTTTTGCATTGTTTCTGGCGCAGGCTCCATCTTCATTTGTTGAATCTTTAGCTCATGATATACTTGAGGTCAAACGGAAGGTGGGCTTGTGCAAAAAATGTTTTTTTGTGTCCGATGGTAACCTTTGTAGGTTCTGCTCCGATGAAAGCAGGGATAAGAAAAAGATATGCGTGGTAGAAGGAATAGAAGATGTTATATCTATTGAGAGAGCGGGAGTATGGGATGGACTTTACCATGTTCTTTGGGGAGTTCTTTCCGCCCAAGAAGGTGCTGACCCATCTGAGCTTAAAGTAAAAGAACTTATTGAGAGGGTAGTAAATGACGGTGTAAAAGAGGTGCTCGTATTTACAGATACGACGGTTGAAGGTGAAGCTACTGCGATGTATATAAAAAAACTGCTTTCAAAATTCGATGTTGAGGTAACCAGACCAGCCTACGGAATGCCTTTCGGCGTTGAAGTCGAATTTATGGACCCATCAACACTAAAAAGAGCACTGAAAGCAAGGGAAAAGATGTGAAGGTGGGGTGAAAAGATATGAAGCGTGGGAAAAGATGTGAGAGCGTGAGGAAAGATATGAAGCGTGGGAAAAGATTTGGAGTAGGAGAAAAGATTTTAAGTGGGGGCAAAGATATGAGGCGTGGGAAAAGCTTTGAAGTTGGAGAAAAGATTTGGAGTAGGGGAAAGGATTTTAAGTAGGAGAAAGGTTTTGGAGTAGGGGAAAGGATTTGAAGCGGGAGAAAAGCGAAAAAACAAAATCCTATTTACACACTAAAATCAATTCTTTTTATTTTTACGTCTCCGTTTATCAACTCAATATATGTTCCATATTTATACCCCCAGAATCCTGTATTAGCATATATCTTTTCATCTATGTTCAGAACGACCGGTATATGACAGTGTCCGAATATCACCCCGTCAACTCCGAGTTTGCGTGATATTTCAACCCCGTTTTTGAGCATGTTGTAAAACAGTTTCTCCCTTTTGCCCTTAAAGTGTGGTAGGAGATTTTTTTTGTGTGAAAGTGAAGAAAATAATTCCCCAATAGTGTTTACGGTTTTCTCAAAATAGCCGTTTGAGGCGAATCTGAATATACCTTCTGTTTTAAGTATGAACTTCCTATATAATGTGTGAGTTATCTCACCTGAATACATATCCCCGTGCGACAGAAAAAATTCTTTCTTCCCTGTTTTTATAATCATCTCTCTTGCTCTTTCAATTCCCATATCATCAAGCCATATGAGGTGAAAATCATGATTACCTTCTATGTAAAATATGTTCATTCCTCTTCTCAGGAGTTCCTCTATTGCTTCAAGGATGGAAGAGAAAATTTGTTTGTTTTCTTCACTCCTACCTATCCATATATCAAATATGTCACCAAGAAATATTAAGTTGCCGTCAAGAGAACTTATAAATTGAGACAAGATATTCTTCCTGACATCATCTTTTTCCAGGTGCACATCAGATATGATATATATCTTGCCATCAAGTTCAATGGTTTTCCACATATCTTTGTCACCTTTACCCCCCGCTCCAATTTTGCCCAAAAGCATGCTTGCTATACTTTCTCTTTTTTCTATTTCTTACTTACTTTTTCTTATTTCTATTTCTTATTGCTTTCTTGCTTTTATACCAACAATTTTGCAGAAATCGTTTATGACTTTTTTTGATTTTTCTTCAGATTCAGTCTCAGAATAAACACGAAGCACAGGTTCTGTTCCGGATGGTCTAACAAGTAGAAAACCCCCGGTTTTAAACCTCAATTTGATTCCATCTATTTCCTCTATTCTATCGACCTTCATTCCTGCTATTTTATCGATTTCTCTTGCTATCTTAACTGATTTCTCTTTCATCTCATCGGGTATGTGGAAATCTTCTCTGATATATCTCAGTTTGCCGAACCTTCTTTCTATATCTCTTACCAAAGCTGTAAAATCCTTTCCTTCAAGGATAGAATGGGATATGAAAACACAAGCACAAAAGAGGCTATCCCTTTCTTTTAGGTGAAAACTCATTCCTATACCTCCTGATTCTTCCCCGCCTATTATTGCGTTATCCTCAAGCATTCCCTTCATTATATTTTTGAACCCTACAGGAGTTGTCACAACTTCAAGTCCCCAAAATTGTGCCGCCCTATCTATGAGGTCTGAAGCTGTAACTGTTTTATACACTTTCCCTCTTTGCCCTCTGTGTTTTGCAATGTGTTCTATAAGTATTGCAAATATTCTGTGCGCATCTATTATTTCTCCTCTTTTTGTGCATGCATATATTCTGTCCCCGTCTCCGTCGAATGCGAACCCGTCTGATTTCAACTTTTTGCAAGCTTTTCTCAATGGCTCAAGGGTATATGGTGTGGGTTCAGGTTTTCCATATGGAGGGAACAGAGGGTTTATCTCCCCCCTTATCTCAACCGCTTTCTTTCCGAAAATTATTTTCGTTAGTCCGGCACATGCACCGTTCATAACATCAAAAACAAAGCAACCTATTTTCTTTATGAACTTATGTATTTCAGAATCAGCTCTCACAGCCTCTATATAGGGAGTTATAATGTCCTCAATTTCAATAATGCTCTCAATTTTAATAATATCCTCAATTTTGACTTCAAGCGCCCTTGATTTTATTTCCGCTATCTTTTTTTTTCCTTCTTCTCCGAGCTCATCAATTATTTTTTCTATTTTCCTTGAAGTTTCGTCCGGAGCTGGTCCCCCGAACCATTCCCTTATCTTGAACCCATTGAACATATACGGATTATGCGACGCGGTTATTGCTACTCCTCCTGAGAGTTTCTGGGAGTTTATGAAAAATGACACAGCTGGGGTAGGGCATGGTTTGTCTGAGAGAAAAGTTTTAATACCCTCTGATGCGAGAACCGCTGCTGAGAGTTTGGCAAAATCATCTGAAAGAAAACGTGTGTCGTATCCTACTACAACTTCTGGTTTGCTGAAATTATCCTTTATATACTTTGCGAACGCCAGCGATACTAATCCAACATTATCGAAGGTGAATTCATCTGCTATCTTTGCACGCCATCCGTCAGTTCCGAACTTCACCATGATAAAAAAATTTCAGATTTTTAAAATAAGTGTGTAAAAACAAAAAGAAAAACAAACAAACAAATTTCTTTAAAAAATTTGATGTCCGATTACACCTTGAAATTTTTCACAAGTGCAGAGAGTTTCTCCGCTTTCAGAGAAAGCTCTTTTGCTACATCTCTTATATTTTGAAGAGAAGCTTGAGATGCTTCCATCATTTGAACTATCTTTAATGCACTTTGAGCTACACCTCTGGCTGCTTTATCTTGTTGACCAACTGCAGAGCTGATATAAGATGTGTCATCTTTCACTTTTTTGAAATTCTCTGATATCAGAGAGATGGCAGACATACCCTCCCTTGCTTTAATTACCTTCTCCTCAACAACTTTGTAGATTACATTGATGAAGTTAACCGCTTCATCAACTTTATCTGAAAAATCTTTGACTATCTTTGAGATCTCTCTTGCAATCTGTGCGGTTCTTTCAGATAGCTTTCTGACCTCTGCTGCAACGACGCTAAAGCCTTTACCGTGTTCACCAGCCCTTGAAGCCTCTATAGTAGCATTCAGAGCTAAAATGTTTGTCTGCTCTGTTATATCCATTATATTACCAATAAAATTTGATATTTGAGAAGAACCTTTTGATATAACCTTTATGCTCTCTATCACCTTCTTCATCCTTTCCGCAACTTCATAGATCCCAGAGATAGCGGATACGATAACATCAGAACCTCTGGTGATTTCCTGATAAGATTTTTCACTGTATTCTGAGATCTTTTTTACATTTTTAAACATTTCTGTTGCGGTAGCACTCAATTCCTCGGAAGCGGTTGAGGTTTTTGAAATCTCTTGAAACTGTACCTGTAGATTTGAAAGAACCTCCCCTTATCAAAGGCATTTCTTTGTCTCCTAAGGAATATATCGAAGATTTGGGAAGAAAATTATATGTGAAAATAACAGAAAACATTCAAGCAGAAATAGAAGAAGTAACAGAAGAGGATTGCATTCAATATATTTATGATCTCGTGATAAATAGGACATTTGAGGGTTATCAAACGGAGATAAAAACAATTTATGGACAATTACAACAAATTTTACAAGTTGCCATTCAACCCGCTCCGGATGAATGGGATAGGCTCTATAACGTGGATTTTTTCTTGGAGATTGATGGGAAGTATATAGGATTGCAGATCAAACCGATAACATACGAACAGACACCGGAAGTCTATAGGTGGAAGGAATGGTTAAGCAAAACGCATGATAAATTTGAAAAAGATAAAGGCGGTAAAGTGTTTATCATCTTTTCAATAAAGAAAGAAGGCAGGAAGGTAATCTATAATCCAGAAGTAATAGATGAGATTAAAAAAGAAATTGATAGATTGAGAAATAAATGAATTGACTTTTCCTTAAGCGGTTTCAAATTTCCGAAGAACTTTATCTAAGTTTTTATCCTGCCTATGAAGGATCGAAACTCTTTATCTGCTGTACTTTGAGCTATCTAATCTTTTTGAGTTTTTCCATATTTATTATCATTAATCTTCTTAACTGTTCCATCGAGTTTGCGTGTTTTTGATTCTTTTCCCTACCCTTGACTTTTT
>FWWL01005926.1_pt1 | contig 11207 bp, 10 predicted proteins | sample 2228331 | NCBI WGS metagenome assembly FWWL01 (sample SAMEA103939775, study PRJEB20133) | metagenome
TCATCGGCAGGTCGTCTTCTCCCAGGCTCATCCACGCCGCCAGCAGCTCGCGCATCACTTCCTGCTGCCCGATCCATTCCACGGCGAGCTCCACCGGATGGCTCAGATGCAGCACGACCCCTTCGACTTCCACCGTCATATCTCTATTGTCCCCTACACCCGCGTTTTCCGATTCTTCAGCCGGAGACAGAAAAGGCGCCGTGCGACCTGCGCCCGGCGCCTCGCGTCCATTTCCCGCGGCGCTACTTTTTCTGCGCCTCCCGAAGGATTTTCTTCATTTCGTGCTCGACTTCCTTGAACCCGGCGGGAATGGCGAACTTGCTCGCATCCACGGCGGCGGTTGAGAAGTTCGAATTCTCCGAAGTCATCTCCAGCAGCACGCTCGGCTCGCCCTTCTTCGGCCCTTCGGTCTGTTTTGGCGCGGGCGCCTCCTCCTGCTTTCTCCTGCGCCCGAAGCCGCCCAGCCCGCCGATCCTTCCGAGCCTGCCCAGGGCGCCGCCCACGGCGGATTCCGCCGCTGCGCCACCCATCTCGCCGGCGCCCGGCATGTCGATTTCAGGAAGCCCCATCCCCAGGCCCGTCATCCGCGTCACCTGCACCAGCGTCACACCCTCCAACTTCGCGGCCTCTTTCGCCATCCTCGCCATGCCCTCCGCCATGCCCGCCTGTCCCATGGCCAGTTGCATCGTCCGGATTGTTTCCGGCCTCATTCCGACCCTCTCCGCATAGGCCCTGTAAAAGGCGTTCACCTGCTCGTGGCCCGGCACTTGCGGCGTCCGCCACTCGTCGATGTCGATCGAATTGGTGAAGGTCTGCCCGGACTTCTGGTCCTTGATGTCCATCTCCAGGTGCAGCTTCATCAGCTTGGCCGGCATGCCCTGGATCACCTTGCTCTCGCCGCCGTCCTTGACCGAAAACCGGATGTCCGCCACCGGCTGCGGGTTGCTGCCCATCTGTTTGGCCATCCTCTCGGCCATCGCCGCCATGGCCTTGCGGAACTCCTCGAAGGTGATGACCGAGTAGGTCTTCTTCTCCAGGTCGATGTGGATCATCTGTTCCTTGTCCAGGTCGATGATGTCCACTTCGCGGTCCATGACTCGCGCGGAGCGGTTCTTCTGGAAATACACTTGCGTGTACATCGGCTCCTGGAGCTTTCCGGCGCCAGGGACGAAGCGCGTCATCTTCAGCAACGCTCCTCCAGTCACCTGCGACTTTTCCTGGTAGCTGAAGTCAGCCATGGCTGCTGCAGGAAGCAGAGCCAGCGCCAATGCAGCCGTCATCGTGGATTTCATGCCTGCAGGGTTCCTCCTTCCCCGACAGGGTAACCGATCCCCGGCCGCCGCGTAAATAGACAATCCGTGCCCTCCGGTCCATTCCATCGGCTGCTATACAATGAGGCAGTCGGAGCTGTGGCTTGAGCGATCTCTTCGTCCGTCCATCCAGAAGACAGGCGCATGCGCTGCTGATCCTGTGCCTGATTCCCGTCAGCGCGCTGTTGCACTATGTCTTCATCGTCCGCCCCGATGCGCCGAAAGCCCTGCTGCTCGCCGGGCTTCTGCCGCTCTTCTTCCCGCTTCGCCTCTACGTCCGCTCGCTCGCCTCCAGCCTCAGGGTCGAAAACGGCATGCTCCGCCTTCGCACCGGAATCCTCACCGAACAGGTCACCTCGATGGCGCTCGAGCGGCTTCAGGAAGTCCGCGTCCGCCGCACCCTCTGGCAGAGGCTCTGGGGCACGGGCGACCTGCACATCGAGTCCGCCGCCGAATCCAGCGGCATCGTCATGGCGGACGTCGACGACCCGCAATCCGTGGCGGACCGCATTCTCGAGCTTTCCCGCGCCGCGAAATCTGCACACACCTGACTCCTCCCATGCCCGATCCACAACCTCTTCTGAACCGCGTTGCCGTCGTCACGGGCGCCTCCCGCGGCCTTGGCCGCGCCATCGCCGCCGCACTCTCGGCTGCCGGCGCGCGCGTCGCCTGCGTCGGCCGCGACATCGAGAAGCTCGACGAAACCGCCCGCCTCTGCGGCCCCGGAGCGCTCATCGTCCCCGCGGACGTCACCCGCGAGGACGACGTCGCGCGCCTCGCCGCTCATGTCGCCGAACACCTCGGCCCCGCCCACATCCTCGTCAACAATGCCGGCGTCAACCTCCGCAAGCCGCTCACCGAGTTCACGCTCGAGGAATGGCGCTGGGTCCTCGACTCCAACCTCACCAGCGCCTTCCTCTGCGCCCGCGCCTTCGTCCCCCAGTCGATCCAAAACCGCTGGGCCCGCATTCTGCCTCTCACCTCGATCATGAGCCACGTCTCGCTGCCCGGCCGCTCCGCCTACTCGTCCTCCAAGGCGGGGCTGCTCGGCCTCACACGCGCCCTCGCGCTCGAGCTTGCGCCCCACCACATCACTGTCAACGGCATCAGCCCGGGGCCCTTTGCCACCGAGATGAACGCCGCCCTGATGAACGATCCGCAGGCCAACGCCGCCTTCCTCGCCCGCCTGCCCCTCGGCGAATGGGGCCGCCCCGATGACATCGGCGCCCTCGCCGTGTACCTCTGTTCGGATCAGGCGCGCTTCATCACCGGCACCGACATCGTCATCGACGGAGGCTGGCTGGCCCAGTGACTCCGGGCGCCCGCCTGTTGCAGCCATGAACCGCGACTCTCTCGACACCCGCTTCTTCGGCCATCCGGCAGGCCTCTCCACGCTCTTCTTCACCGAGCTCTGGGAGCGCTTCGGCTACTACGGCATGCGCGCTATCCTCGTGCTCTTCATGACCGCCGCCGCTGCCGCTGGCGGCCTCGGCCTCGACGCGCCCCGCGCCTACGCCATCTACGGCCTCTACACCGCCAGCGTCTACATGGCCAGCCTCCCCGGCGGCTGGATCGCCGACCGGATCCTTGGCCAGCAGCGCGCCGTGCTGTTCGGCGGCATCCTCATCGCTGCTGGCTACCTGACTCTCGCGGTCCCCTCCGCCGCTGCCTTCTTCCTCGGGCTCGTGATCGTCGTCCTCGGCACCGGCTTGCTGAAGCCGAACATCTCCACCATCGTCGGGCAGCTCTACTCGCCCGAGGACGCCCGGCGCGAGTCCGGCTTCTCGATCTTCTACATGGGCATCAACATCGGCGCCACCATCGCCCCGCTGGCCTGCGGCTGGGTGGGCGAGCGCGTCAATTACCGCCTCGGCTTCGCCCTCGCCGGACTCGGCATGGTGCTCGGCGTGCTCACCTTCTGGCGCGGGCTTCCCCGCCTCGGCGGCGCAGGCCGCAACCCTGTCGAGCCGCCCTCGCCCGAAATCGGCGCCCGCTGGCGCCGCAACTTCCGGCTCGCGCTCGCCGCCGCGGCGTTGTTGGCCGTGCTGCTGGCCGCCTCGCACCTGTCCGGCCTTTTCACGATCAGCGTCGAAGCGCTCGTCAACTCTGCCGGCGCGCTGTTCGCCCTCACCACGCTCGCCCTGTTCGCGTGGATGTTTTTCGGCGGCGGCTGGACGCCCGCCGAGCGCCGCCGACTCGCTGTGATCGCAGTGCTTTTCTGCGGTTCCTCCCTGTTCTGGGCGGCGTTCGAACAGGCGGGCTCCTCGCTGAATCTCTTCGCCCGCGATCACACCCGCAACGTCCTGTTCGGCTTCTCCTTCCCGGCCAGCTGGTTCCAGTCGCTCAACGCCGCCTTCATCATCTGCCTGGCCGCTGTTTTCGCATGGATCTGGATCCGCCTCGGCGAACGCCAGCCCTCTTCGGTCGCCAAGTTCGCTCTCGCCATGGTCTTCGCCGGCGGCGGATTTGTCCTCATGATGGAAGCCAGCCGCCGCTCCGCCTCCGGCGCGCTGGTCAGCCCGCTATGGCTCGTCGGCACCTACCTGATGCACACCATCGGAGAGCTGCTGCTCAGCCCCGTGGGCCTGAGCGCCATGACGCGGCTTGCGCCCGCGCGCGTCGCCGGCCTCATGATGGGCGTCTGGTTTCTCTCGCTCTCCATGGGCAACTACCTCGCCGGGCGGCTTGCGTCCTTCTACGGGCATCTGCCCCCCTATGAGCTGTTCCGCGCGCTCGCCGTGCTCACCCTCGCCGCTGCCGCCGTGCTGTTCCTGCTGGTCAAACCCGTCGACAGGCTCGCGGCGCAGGCGGACGCGGGCGCGCGTGAATCGTAAAATGAAGCCAATGGCCGCAGAGCACGAAAAATCCAAAGCCGCAGAAGACAAGGCCCGCGAGGCTTCTTTCGAGAAATCCCTCGCCGAGCTGCAGCAGATCGTCGAGGAGCTCGAAAAGCCCGGCGTGCCGCTCGAGCGCGCCCTCGAACTCTTCGAGAAGGGCGTGCAGCTGTCGGAGACCTGCCGCAAGCAGCTTGTGGAGGCGGAAAGCCGCATCGAGATCCTGTTGAAGCGCGGGCAAAAGGTCATTCCTCAGCCCTTCGGCCCGGAACAAAAATGACTTCTTCTGTTTTGCCGCTCTCCGAGTACCTCGCCGCAGCCGCTGCGCGCATCGACGCCGCCCTCGACCGCCTGCTGCCGCCCGAATCCGAGCCGCCGGAAACCATCCACCGCGCCATGCGCTATTCGGTCTTCGCCGGGGGGAAGCGCATCCGGCCCATCCTGTGCCTGGAAGCCGCCCGCGCGGTCTGCGGCAGAGACGTCGCGGGGATCGACGAGGTCGCCTGCTCGCTCGAGCTCGTCCACAACTACTCGCTGATCCACGACGACCTGCCCGCGCTCGACAACGACGATCTGCGCCGCGGCCGCCCCACCTCGCACAAGGTCTTCGGCGAGGCCATGGCGATCCTCGCCGGCGACGCGCTGCTCACGCTCGCCTTCGAGGTGCTCGCCTCCGCCTCTTCGTCAGCGCTGGTCGCCGAACTCGCCCGCGCTGCGGGCACGCGCCGCGGCATGATCGCCGGACAGGTCCATGACATCGAGGGCGAAAAGCTCGACCCCGCGCCGGAGCTGCTCGAACGCATCCACCGCGCCAAGACCGGCGCCTTGCTGCGCTGCTCGCTGCGCCTCGGCGCCATGCACGCCGGCGCCTCCCCGGAGCAGCTCGAGGCCCTCTCCCGCTACGGCGAGCACGTCGGGCTCGCCTTCCAGATCATCGACGACATCCTCGACGTTACCCAAACTCCGGAACAGCTCGGCAAGACTCCCGGCAAGGACGCCGCGCAGCACAAGATCACCTTCCCCGCCGTCTACGGTCTGGAGACCAGCCGCCGCATGGCCGAAGAGCAGCGCGCTCTGGCGCATCAGGCCATCGCGCCGTTCGGCGATGCCGCCTTCCGCCTCCGCCAACTTGCGGATCTGATCGTCGACCGATCCGCCTGACCGCCGTGCCGCGCCGCCGCATCGATCTGCTCCTGCTGGAACGCGCGCTCGCTCCCTCGCGGGAGAAGGCCCGGGCGCTGCTGCTCGCGGGCGCCGTGCGCGTCGCCGGCCAGACCGTGGACAAGCCCGGCGCTCTGGTCGACGAAAGCGCGCCCATCGAGGTCGTCGAGCCTTTTCCGTGGGTCAGCCGCGGCGCGCTGAAGCTGATTGCAGCCCTCGATCACTGGCAGATCGACCCCGCCGGGCGCGTCTGCCTCGACGTCGGCGCCTCCACCGGCGGCTTCACCGAAGTGCTGCTGTCGCGCGGCGCCGCGCGCGTCCACGCCGTCGACACCGGCCGCGGGCAGCTCCACTACCGCCTCCGCAACGATCCCCGCGTCGTCCTCCACGAGGGCGTCAACGCGCGCTTCCTCACCCGCGATATGCTGGGCGAACCTGTGCAGCTGGCCACTTGCGACGTCAGTTTTATCTCTGCTACGCTCGTGCTTCCGCCCCTCGTCCAGGCCCTCGCCCCGCCGCGCGAGTTCGTCATCCTTGTCAAGCCGCAGTTCGAGGCCGGCCGCGAGCACGTCGGCAAGGGCGGCATCGTGCGCGACCCGGAAGTCCACGCCGCTGCCGTCGAGCGCGTGCGCCAGTGCGCCCACTCTCTGGGCTTCTCCACGGACGCGATCGAGAGCCCCATCACCGGCGCCGAAGGCAACAAGGAGTTCCTGCTGTATGGATACGATCCGCACTGTCGGCATCATCGCCAAGCCTGACGTCGCCCACGCCGCGTCGCTTGTGGGCTCCCTGCTCGACTGGCTCGAACAGCGCGGCGTCGCCTTCCGCCTCGACCCCATCTCGGCTTCCTACGTCCCCGGAAGAGCGGAGCCCGTGCCGCGGGAGCAGCTCGCCGAAGGCTGCCAGCTTGTTATCGTGCTCGGCGGCGACGGCACCCTGCTCGCCGCCGCTCGCGCCATCGCCGGCCGCGACATCCCTCTGTTCGCCGTCAACCTCGGCGGCCTCGGCTTCCTCACCACCATCTCCACCAGCGAGCTCTTCCCGGAACTCGAGCGCGCCTTGCGCGGCGAAAGCCGCATCGCGCGCCGCCGCATGCTCGCCTGCGAGGTGCGGCGCGGCGACTCGGTCGTCTCCACCTACATCGCTCTGAATGACGTCGTCATCACCAAGGCCCACATCGCGCGGATGATCGATCTCGCCGCCTACGTCGACGCCCACTTCGTCTGCCGCTACAAGGCCGACGGGCTCATCATCTCCACGCCCACGGGCTCCACCGCCTATTCGCTCAGCGCCGGCGGCCCCATCATCTTCCCCAGCGTCGCCGCCGTCTGCATCACGCCCATTTGCCCGCACACGCTCACCAACCGCCCCGTCATCGTGCCCGATTCGAGCGTCATTCAGGTGATCAACTCCGCGGGCGACAACGACGCCTACCTGACCATCGACGGCCAGGTCGGCGAGCCGCTGATGCGCGAGGACCGCATCGTCTGCCGAGCCTCGCCGCACTCGCTCTCTCTCGTGCGCCCGCCGCGCATGCTGTTCTTCGACGTGCTCCGCCAGAAACTCAAATGGGGGGAAAGATGAAGCGCATCTCGCTCACTTCCTGGATCTTCATCGCCATGGCCGGCGGCATCGCCATCGGCCACTTCTGGCCCGAATTCGGCAAGGACACGGCCTTCCTCGCCACCATCTTCCTGCGCCTGATCAAGTCGATCATCGCCCCGCTGCTGTTCGCCACGCTTGTGGTGGGCATCGCCGGCTCGGGAAGCGCCAAGGCGATGGGCCGCATCGGGCTCAAGGCGCTCATTTACTTCAACGTCACCACCGTCGGGGCTCTCGCCCTCGCCCTGCTGTCGGTGAACTTCTTCAAGCCCGGCGTGGGCGTCTCCCTCGAAGGCGCCGGCAAGGCCGAGATCCCCGAAGCCAAGGCCAGCCTCATCGGCGTGCTCGTCAACGCCACGCCCACCAGCGTCTTTGACGCGATGGCGCGCAACGAGGTGCTCCAGCTCGTCGTCTTCACCGTGCTGTTCGGCATGGCCTGCATCGCCATGGGCGAGCGCGCCGAGCCCGTGGTGCGCTTCTGCCGCTCGCTCTCCGACGTGATGTTCGAATACACGCGCTACGTCATGTACCTCGCTCCCATCGGCGTGGGCGCCGCCATCGCCAGCGTCGTCGGCGCCAAGGGCATCGGCGTGCTGCTCGGCCTCGGCAAGCTCATCGGCTCGCTTTATATCGCTCTGCTCGGCTACGTCCTCTTCGTCATGGGCCCCGCCGCCCTGCTGTTCCGCATCCCGGTGATGCGCTTCCTGCGCGCCGCCAAGGATCCTTACATCCTCGCCTTCTCCACCGCCTCCAGCGAAGCCGCCTTCCCCATGGCCATGCGCAACATGGAGCGATTCGGCGTGCCCCGCCACATTGTCAGCTTCGTCCTCCCCACCGGCTACAGCTTCAATCTCGACGGAAGCACGCTCTATCTCGCCCTCGCCTCCGTGTTCGTCGCGCAGGCGGCGGGCGTGGATATGTCGATGAGCCAGCAGCTTACCATGATCGCCACGCTCATGCTCACTTCCAAGGGCGTCGCCGCCGTCCCGCGCGCCTCGCTCGTGATTCTCGCCGCCACGCTCTCCACCTTCAACCTCCCTCTGGAAGGCGTGGCGCTCATCCTCGGCGTGGATACACTCATGGACATGGGCCGGACCTCCGTCAACCTCCTCGGCAACTGTCTCGCCACTGCGGCCGTCGCCCGCTGGGAGGGCTACGACCTCGTTCCGCAGGACGAAAAGGAAGAATCCGCCGCGCCCGGCGCGGCTGCCGCCCAGGCACAGGAGTAGACCCCGATGATGCTCGGCGCGGTCACCTACAACGTCCTCAAGGACTGGGATCTGGAAACCGTCATCACGAAGCTCGAGCAGGCTGGCTTTGAAGCCGTCGAGCTGCGCACCACGCATGCTCATGGCGTCGAACCCTCCATCTCCGCGCAGGAGCGCGTGCGCGTCCGCGCCCGCTTCGAGAAATCGAAGGTCCGCCTGCTCAGCTTCGGCACCACCTGCGAGTACCACAGCCCCGACGCCAACATCCGACGCAAGAACATCGAGGAGACCAAAATGTGGGTCGACCTCGCCCATGACACCGGCGCGTGGGGCGTGAAGGTCCGTCCCAACGCCCTGCCGAAGGACGTGCCCCCGCAGGTCACCATCGGCCGCATTTCCGAAGCCCTGCGCGAGGCGGGCGACTACGCCGCCGGCCGCGGCGTCGAACTCTGGCTCGAAGTCCACGGTCCGGGCACCTCCGCTCCGCCCGTCTGCGCCGACATTATGCGCGCGACGAACCACAAGGCTGTCGGGCTCTGCTGGAACTCCAACCCCGGCGAAGTGCAAAACGGTTCCATTCGCGCCGCCTTCGATCTCCTCCGCCCCTGGATCCGCAACGTCCACATCAACGAACTCGCCGATCCCCGCTATCCCTGGCGCGAGCTGTTCACCCTGCTCCGCCAGAGCGGCTACGAGCGCTACACGCTGATGGAAGTGGCCGAAAGCCGCGAACCGGAACGCTTCCTGCGTTACTACCGCGCCCTGTGGAAGGAGCTCACCCGCCCATGACTCTCTCCCGACGCCTCTTCGCCGCCCTCGCCTTCCCTCTGCTTCTTGCCGCCCAGGTTCCCACGCCGGAGCAGCATTTCGGCCATGCCATGGGCGCCGACCGCACGGTGCTGGACTGGCACAAGGTCGTTGCCTATTTTCAGCAGCTCGAAAAAACCTCCCGGCGCGTGAAATTCCTCGAATACGGGAAATCCACCGAGGGCAGGCCGATGATTGCGGCCATCATTTCCGCCCCGGAAACGGTCGCCAATCTCGAAAAATACCTGGCCATCCAGCGCCGTCTCGCCGATCCGCGCATCACCCCGCCGGAAGAAGCCGCCCGTCTCGTCAGGGATGGGAAGACGGTCGTCCTCATCACCTGCAGCGTCCACGCCACCGAGATCGCCTCCACCCACAGCGCCGTCGAACTCGCACACCGCCTCGCCACGGCGCAGGACGAGAAGACGCGCCGCATCCTCGACAACGTCATCCTCGTCCTCGCCCCCTCGATCAACCCCGACGGGCTCGACCTCGTCACCGCATGGTACCGCCGCACCCTCGACACCCCCTTCGAAGGCACCAGCCCGCCCGAGCTCTACCAGAAATACATCGGCCACGACAACAACCGCGACTGGTATTTCTTCACACAGGCCGAAAATCGTGCCGTCATTGAAAAATTGCACAACGTCTTTCGGCCACAAATCGTCTACGACGTCCACCAGATGGGCATGTTCGGCGCGCGCATGTTCGTCCCTCCATGGATGGATCCCATCGAGCCGAACATCGACCCGCTCATTGCACAGCTCTGCAACATGGTGGGCATGAACATGGCCGCGGATCTCACCGCCGCGGGACGCAAGGGCATCCTCGTCAACGCCATGTACGACTACTGGACCCCCGCGCGCCACTACCAGAGCTATCACGGCGGCCTGCGCATCCTCAGCGAATCCGCCAGCGTCCGCATCGCCACTCCGGTCGACATCGACCCCGCGAAAATCCCCGCCCGCGGCAACAACTACTCCCCCCGCGAAAGCTCCTGGAACCACCTCGAACCATGGCCCGGCGGCCGCTGGACCCTGCGCGACATCGTTACCGATCAGCTCATCGCCATGGAGAGCCTGCTCGACACCGCCGCCCTGCGCCGCGACCTTTTCCTGAAAGGCTTTTACGACATCCTCCGCCGCGCCGCCACGCGCACGAACCCCTATGCGTTCGTCATCCCCGCCGCGCAGGACGATCCCGGCGCGGCTCGGCGCCTGCTGGAAACCATGGACTTCGCCTTGGTGGAAGTCGAACGCGCCTCCGCGCCCTTCACCGCCGCCGGGCGCGAATATCCCGCGGGCTCCTACGTGATCCGCATGCAGCAGCCGTACTCCTCGTTCGCCAAGACGCTGCTCGAGCGCCAGCGCTACCCGGATCTGCGCCAGTATCCCGGCGGGCCGCCCAAGCGGCCCTACGACGTCACCGCGCACACGCTGCCGCTGCTGCTGGGCGTGGATGTGCACACGGCGGACAGGCCTTTCCAGGCGAAGCTCGAGCGCGTGCGCGAGTTCCGCTTTCCGGCGCGCGGCCTGGCTGCATCCGACAGCGACTCCTGGCGCGCCGTCACCGCCGCCTGGCGCGACGGCCGGCCCGTCTTCCGCCATCCGCGCACGGGCGAGTTCGCCGTGGGCGCGCGCCCCTCCGCGGAGTTCGAGCCGTTGCGGGAGCCGCGCGTGGCCGTCTACAAGCCGTTCGTGCCCTCGATGGACGAGGGCTGGACCCGGTGGGTGCTCGAGCATTTCGGCTGGCGCTACACAAGCGCCGGCAACGCCGATCTCCGCGCTGGGCGCCTGCAGGAGCGGTTCGATGAGATCGTCTTTGCCGACATGGGCGCGAATGCGATTGAAAACGGCCACAGCCGCGGCTCGATGCCGGAGGAGTTCACCGGCGGGCTGGGCGAAGAGGGCGCCGCCGCGCTCCGGGAGTTCCTCGCCGAAGGCGGGCGCCTGCTGTTGTTCAACCGCAGCGGCGAATATGCCGCGCGGCGGCTGGGCCTCGAAGTGCGCAATGCGGTGCGCGACGTGCCTTCGCGCGAATTCTACTGCCCGGGATCGTTGCTGAACGTCCGGCTGGACGCGGCTTCGCCGCTGGCGCTGGGCCTGCCCCCGGAGTTCACGGTGTGGAACGAGACGAGCCCCGTGTGGGAGAGCCAGAACGGCGCCGCATCGGCGGTGGTGCGCTACGCCGCCTCGGGCGTGCTCGCCTCCGGGTGGCTGCTGGGCGAGCAGCACCTGGCCGGGAAGCCCGCGCTGCTGGACATTCCCGCGGGGAAGGGCCGCGTC
>FWWL01009988.1_pt1 | contig 11203 bp, 10 predicted proteins | sample 2228331 | NCBI WGS metagenome assembly FWWL01 (sample SAMEA103939775, study PRJEB20133) | metagenome
ACTCTTTCCCTACACGACGCTCTTCCGATTGGGAGCATATCTCCCTGGCATGACCGTCCTCTCGTCTCGTTGTTGCTTCTGATCCGGCTACCGGATCACGATCCCCAGGATCACCAACACGGCGAACAAGGCGCTGGCGATAATCCCCAGCCGCTTCAGGTCGTTGACCACGTAGCTGTACTCGATGGCCAGGTCGGCCGGGCTGCGTGAACTGGTCGAGCTGCTCGTGGCTGCGGCCGGCGCTTGCCGCTGGATGCCGCCGGCCTTAGCTTGCGCTGCTGCCGACGGTTTGCCGTCGCCGTACATCCGCGGCGAGGCAGACGAAGGCGCACGCCGCGCTGGTTTCTTCTTTGCCATGAGAAAAATCCGCTCCTCTAGGTGCTCGTTTGGTTGAATTATACCGCAGCAATGGCGAGAATGCCAAAAAAACGATAGAGGGTGAGGCAGCCTCGTCCCTACGACGCCGCACGGCGGAGCCAACGCGCCGTGACCGCAGCCAGCAGCACGGATAGCTCGCCGACGCCGAGGGCGCGCAGCGCCAACAGATAGAACGCGCCGCCGACCAATCCGGCCCCCAGCAGCACCCCCGCCTCGCCGAGCAGGCCGGCCGGCAGTCGGGCGGCCAGCTCGCGCGCGATCGCGCTCAGCAGCAGGCCCATGAGGGCCGCGGCCAGCGCAGTCCGAATCACGGTCGGCTGGATGCGCTGGCCGTAGAAGCGGCCCAGACTACGGATCAGCAGCCCAGCCATGAGGGCGGCATGGCCGATTTGCTTGGCCGAATCGGCCAGCACGAGGCCGAGGAAACCAAGCGGCCCCTTCAGCAGCAGAGCGGTCACGAAGTAGAGGCCTACCCCGATCACACCGACGGCCGCCGGCGTGCGGGTATTCTGCCGCGCATAGTAGGTGTAATTCAGCAGGAAATCTATCCCGGCAAATGGCAGACCGATCAGATAAAAACGCAACGCCTGAGCCGTCATCATCGTGTCGGTCGGGGTGAAGCTGCCATGCTCGAACAGCAAACGGATGATCGGCTCGGCCAGGGCCCACAGCGCGGCCGTCGCCGGGAAGAGAAGGACGATCACCAGTCGCAGGCCGCCGGCGAAGAGGCTGCGGAAGCCGTCCCAGTCACCGGACGCGGCGTGCTGCGAGAGGCTGGGCAGGGCCGCCAACGAGACGGCAACCGGGATCAGGCCGAGCGGGAGCTGGATCAACGTGGTCGCATAGCGCATCCAGCTCACGCTCTGCGGCCCGGTCGCCGAGGCCCATCGGCCGTCCACGATGATCTGGATCTGGGTCACAATCAGGCCGAGGGCGATGGGCAGGTAAAGGCGCAAGATGCGGCGCACGGCCGGATGATGCCAGGCGAGCGAGAAGCGCAGGCGCACCTCACGCAGTCCGGGCAGGAGGACGGCCAGTTGGAGCAGGCTGCCGAGAAGGATGCCCAACGGCAGCGCGAAGACGCCGATCCGCCCGGCCAACACCGGCGCGGCAATCACGATGCCCAGGTTGAAGACCGCGCCGCCCGCGGCGGTGTAAGAGAAGCGCTTCTGCGCGTAGAGCAGCCCCATCATCCCGCCTGTCAGCCCGAACAGGAGGACGGCCGGCGCGATCAGCCGCAAGCACTGCGTCAGCACGGCTTGCAGGGCCGGATCGGCGAAGTCGCCCAGGACGGCCGCGATCGGTGCTGCGGCCAGTTCCAGGCCGACGACGATCAGCGCGGTCGTCAGCGCGATGAGGGAAAGCATGGCGCTGGCCACGCGTGCCAGCTCCTGGCGGCGTTCGGGCCGCGCATATTCGCTGAACACCGGCACGAGCGCGGCGCTCAACATGCCGCCCACCAGCAGGTCATAGATCATGGTGGGGACGCGCGCGGCGAGGTTGAAGGCGCTCAATTCCCCGCGCGAACCGAAATACCACGAGGTGATCGTGTCGCGCGCCAGGCCGATGACGCGACTGGCGATATTGCCCAGGCCGACGATGCCGGCTGAGGTGGCCAGTCCGGCGCCGGCCTGCTTGCCGTCGCGTGGCGCGCTCAGCGACGGAATAACTGCCAGGGGAGACAGTGGAGCCGATGCGTTGTGATTGTCGGAATGGCTCACGGTGGTTGCCCTGTCCACAAAACGACGATCCGACCGGCCCGATCAATACGGGCGAGGGGACCTCGCCCCTACGGCTGGGTTTGGAGAGATTGCCAGTGCTGCGCCACGATCTTCTCGATCAGGGCCGTGGTGGAACGCTCGGTGATATACGGCAGGTAGACCACCTGGCCTCCGTAGGCGACGGCGATGGCCGCTTCGGGCGGCCGCGGCCCGCCGGGCTGGCTCCAATCGCCGCCTTTGGTGTAGATATCGGGCTGCAGCGCCTCGACCAGGCCGTTGGCGGTCACGTCATCGAAGATCACCACCACATCCACGCACGCCAGCGCGGCCACCAGCTCGGCGCGCTCGGCCTCGGGCACGATTGGCCGGCCGGGCTTGCGCGCTCGCGTCGAAGCATCGCTGTTCACGCCCACGAGCAACGCGTCGCCGAGCGCCCGCGCGGCCTGAAGATAGCGCACATGGCCCACGTGCAACAGATCGAAATGGCCGTTGGTGAGCACGAGGCGTCGGCCACACTCTCGCAATGCCTGGCGCCAGGCAACCGCCTCGGCCAGTGTGAGTATCTGTCCCAAATATCGCTCCTTGTCATCGGGTCGCTCGCGCGCGCCACACTGCCCACACGAACCGCGGCAGGGCCAGTTGCCGTCGCCACCGCCACGGCTGGGTGATCAGGCGAAAGAGCCATTCCAGGTTGAGCCGCTGCATCCACGCCGGTGCACGGGGGCGCACCCCGGTCAGGTGATCGAATGCGCCGCCCACGCCGATCATCACCGGCACGCCCAGGGCCGCCTTGTATCTGGCGATCCAGAGGTCCTGTTTCGGCGCGCCATAGGCCACGAAGAGCACATCGGGCCGCGCAGCACAGATGCGGCCGATGATCCCGGCGGCATCGGTCTCGGCCGGCGAGCCGGCATATGTGCCCGCGATGATGACGCCCGGATAGCGCGCTTGCAGGATGCGGCCGGCCTGTTCGGCCACGCCGGGCCCGGCGCCGAGCAGATAGAGACGCCATCCCGTGCGCGCCGCGCGTTCAGCGATCAACGGCAGCGCGTCGGAACCGGTCACGCGTTCGGGCAGCCGCTGTCCCTGACGTCGTGCCGCCCACAACAGCCCCACGCCGTCGGCAACGCACAGGTCTGCCTGCTCTAACACCGCCCGGAACGGTTCGTTGCGCTGAGCTTCCATCACGAATTCCGGGTTCACCGTGGCGATCTGATGCGGCTTGCCGGAAGCGATGAACGCGGCGATGTGTTCGAGCAGCTCCGCGTACGTCAACGCATCAACGCGCACGCCGAGAATGCGCACACTCTTCCCCATCGCTGCCCTGCCTTCGTCTGCCTGTCTCCGTGTCTACCCGTCTACCTGCCTGCTCGTCTCCCTGCCCACCTCCTCCAACACCGCCAGCGTCTCCCGCGCGCACTTCTCCCACGAAAAACGCTTGACATTCTCCCGGCCGCGGCGCGCGAGCTCGGCGCGCAGGTCGGCGTCGGTGACGAGCCGATACATTGCCTCGGCGATGGCATCCACATCGTGCGGATCCACGAGCAGGGCCGCGTCGCCGGCCACTTCCGGCAATGACGAAGTGTTGCTGGTGATCACGGGCACACCACACGCTCCCGCTTCGAGCACCGGAATGCCGAAGCCTTCATGCAAAGATGGAAAGACGAACGCCAGCGCGGCGCTGAGCAGGCCGGGCAGATCGGTCTCTGCCACATAGCCAGGGAAGAGGACACGGCCGCTCAGCCCGGCGCGGGCCGTTTTAGCGAACAGATCCTCATAGAGCCAGCCGTGCTTGCCGGCCAACACCAATTGCACATCGGCAAAGGCCGGCCGGCCGGCCACCCGGCCGAACGCCTCGATGACACGCGCCAGGTTTTTGCGCGGCTGCAACGTGCCCACATACAACAAATAACGTCCGGCGATGCCATAGCGTTCCCGCACGGCCGCCAGTGTCGCATCATCCTGCACCGGCCCCAGCGCCTCATCGCGGCCGAGGTAGATCACCCGTACTTTGGCCGGATCCACGCCGCAGGCGCGCACCAGGTCATCCTTCGTGGCTTGCGAATCGGCCAGCACCACGGTCGCGTGCCGGGCATTCCAGCGCGTGGACCAGTCGAGGTAGCGTCGGTCGGCTGGCCGGTGCGCCTCGGGATAGCGCAGGTAGCCGAGATCGTGCACGGTGACGACGCTGCGGCGAGGATGGACGAACGGCAGAACGTGCGCCGGCACGAAGAGCACATCGGGCGGCCGACGCGCCATCTCGAAGCTCAGGCGCATGTGCGTCCACAGCCGGGGCCACGGGATGTTGACCACGGCCATGTGAGGGGGCAGTGCGACGCCTGTGCCGGCGAGCGCGCGCGCCACCTCGGCCGCGGTGACGCCGTTCGTGTACAGGCGCATGGCCGGCCCGGAGAGGTGCTGCCACGCCCGAAGCAATTGCAGGGAATAGGTCTCGGTGCCGGTGCGCCGGGCCACGAAGGCACGGCTGGCGTCAATCCCGATCAACATGGCAGCAGCCGCTATGCAGCGGACAGGATAAATCGCTCGATGACCGTCACGACCCCGTTTTCGGTCACCGATGGCGCGATCCAATCGGCGGCCGCCAGCACTTCAGGAGAGGCGTTGGCGACGGCCACGCCCAGGCCGGCCCACTCGATCATGCTCAAGTCGTTGCCCGAATCGCCCACCGCGATCGTCTCGGCCTGCGGGATGCCGTACCAGTCGGCCAGGAAGGCCAGCGCCTTGCCCTTCGAGACATTCGGCGATGTCACCTCCACGAAGAGGGGATGCGAGCGCATGACGGTCAGGCGGCCACCGACGCGAGACTGCAACTCCGCGGTCAAATGGTCGCTGGCGGCCTCCTCGCTGATGAACAGCCCTTTGAGCACGGGCCGGCCTGCGGCGACCAGATCGGCGAAGGTCTCCTGCAAACTGCAGACCGGTTGGGCATCCAGGCCGAACCAGCGGTCGTAGAATTCCGGCGCATGGATCGTCGGACCGTGATAGATGGTGTCTTCGGTGTAGATATTCAGCTCGAGCCGACGGGCCTGCGCCAGGGCGATCACCTCGGCGAAAGGCGCAGGGGGCACCCCTTCGGAGAACAGGGTGCGCGCCTCGCCCCCGCACTCTTTGATGAGCGCGCCCTGAAAGCAAATGAGCGGCGTGCACAAGTCGAGGGCGGCGCCGTAGCGCCGCGCCGATACGTAGGGCCGGCCGGTGGCCACGATCACGTGGACCCCGGCTGCGGTTGCCGCGGCCACTGCCCGGCGCACGGCAAGGCCCGGCAACCGGCCATCCTCGACCGTTGTGCCGTCCAGGTCGAGCGCCAACAGACGATAGGGCATCTTTTCGCTAACTCATGTCGTCACGACCACGATCCGGTCGAGCCCGGCGTAGTCGGGCAAGATAATCACCTCGGCACCCGGCAGGGCGAGCTCGGCCAGCGTTTTGACTGCCGCGCCCTGGTCGGCGCCGATCTCAAGATAAATGCGGCCGCCTGGACGCAATTTCGTCGGCACGCCGGCGCGCGCCAGGCTATCGAAGAACGCCCGGAAAACTTGAAGTCCGTCCGGGCCACCGTCCAATGCCACACGCGGCTCGTAATCGCGCACGGAGCGCGGCAAGCGTGCGATCTGATCTGTGGCGATGTAGGGCAGATTGGCGATCATGACATCTACCGGCACGGACAACGGCTCGATCAGGTGGCCCATCCTCAGCTCGACCTGCTCGCCGACGCCGTAGCGCGCGATGTTCTGCGCCGCAACCGCCAGCGCGTCGGCCGAGATGTCCACGGCGATCACCCGCACAGCCGGCGCGTTGACCGCGATGGCGACCGCAATCGCGGCGCTGCCGGTGCCGATATCGGCGACGAGAGGGGCGCGGCCTGCTGCCGACAGATGACGAAGATGATCCAGGGTACGCTCCACCAGCAATTCAGTCTCCGGCCGCGGGATCAGCACGTGGCGGTTGACGACGAGATCCAGAGAGTAGAATGCCTTGACACCGGTCAGATAGGCCACCGGCTCCTGGGCGATGCGCCGTCGGATCAACGCCTCGTAACGGCCGATCTCCGTCTCGGTGAGCTGGCGGTGCGGGTGGGCATAGAGCCATGCCTTGCTGACGCCCAACACGTGGGCCATGAGCACAGCGCTGTCGAGCTGCGGCGATTCGCAGCCCTCCTCGCGCAGGCGACGCGTGGCCGCCAGCATCGCCCGGCCGACGTCGGTCGAACGATCCAGCGACCAGATGAAGCCGGAGGGCAAAACCTCCGGCCGGAGCTCATTCATCGGTGACTGAGCTCCATCTCCCCTGGCGGCATTGCCTGGCGGCAGCGCCATGCTGCCGGATGGTGGGGTGGTTTTCGATTGTATGCGGTTCAATTTACTCTTCGCCCTCCAGGGCCTGAAGTCTTTCCGCCTGCTCGGTCGTCGCCAATTCTTCGATAAATTCATCCAGCTCTCCGTTCAAGACCGCAGGCAGGTTGTAGACCGTCTTGCCGATGCGATGATCGGTCACCCGATTCTGTGGGAAGTTGTAGGTGCGGATCTTCTCGCTGCGCTCGCCGGTGCCCACCTGGCTGCGGCGGGCCTCGCTGCGTTCTGCGGCCTGCCGCTCTCGCTCCATCTGGTAGAGCCGGGCGCGCAGGATGGCCATGGCCTTGGTGCGGTTCTGCAGTTGCGACTTCTCGTCCTGACAGCTCACCACGATGCCGGTCGGCAGATGTGTGATGCGCACGGCTGAGTCGGTGGTGTTGACGCTCTGGCCGCCGGGACCGGTGGCACGGAAGACGTCAATGCGCACGTCGTTCGGATTGATCTCGACATCTACCTCGTCGGCTTCGGGCAACACGGCTACCGTAGCCGTGGAAGTGTGGATGCGGCCGGCGGCCTCGGTGATGGGCACTCGCTGCACGCGATGTACGCCGCTCTCATATTTCAGCCGCGAGTAGGCGCCGCGACCTTTGATCTGGAAGATCACCTCTTTGAAGCCGCCGATGCCGGTCTCGCTCTGGCTCATCAGCTCGGTCTTGAAGCCGTGCGCGTCGGCCCAGCGCTGGTACATGCGAAAGAGATCGGCGGCGAACAGGCCGGCCTCTTCACCGCCTGCGCCGGCCCGGATCTCGACGATGACGTTCTTATCGTCGTTCGGGTCCTTCGGCAGGAGAAGCCGTTGCAGTTGGGCCAGCCGGGCCTCTTGTTCGGCCTTCAGCCGGGCCACCTCAGCCTGTGCCAGTTCGACCAGCTCAGCATCGGTCTCGGTCTCGGCCAGCAATTGCGCGTCGGCCAGCTCAGCTTCGGCGGCGCGATAGGCCCCGGTCACCAGCGAGGCATCGGCGTAGCGAGCGGAGGTGACGATCTCCTCGATTTCGGCCTGTTCGCGCGCCAGCTCGGCCAGCCGAACCGGATCGGCCACCACGGCCGGATCGGCCATCAGCTCGTTCAGTTCTTCGTAGCGACGTGCGATCGCCGCGACTTTGTCTAATACCATGTTACCCCAGAAAGACCGGCAAATTGCCGGTCGCCAGAATGTGTTTCCACTGCGCCGGGTCGTTCCCCTCGGTGAAGGCAGCCGCCTCCGCCACGACCTGGCCGCCAGAAGATTCGACCAGCTTGCGCATGCCGGCCAGCGTGCTGCCGGTGCTGATCACGTCATCCAACAGAATGATCCGTTTGCCCTGCACCAGGCTCAGGTCTTTGCCGTCCAGCCATAGCGTCTGCGGCGCGCCGGTGGTGATGGAGAGCACCTCGACGCTGATCGCGCCGACCATGTACGGCTTTCGCGTCTTGCGCGCGACGATGTACGGCAGCCGCATGCGCACGGCCACCGCATGGGCTAGCGGGATGCTCTTGACTTCGGCCGTCATCAGGGCATCGGCGTCTTTCGGCAGCCGGGGCGCCAGCTCGTCGGCAATGGCCTCGACGACCTCGTAATCGCCTAGCATGTTGAAAATGGCGATCCTCACTCCTGGAGCCACTTCGAACAGCGGCAGATGACGTGTCAAGCAGCAGATTTGAACGGTGTAGTATTCTTGAGACATGGTTTTCTCCTCAACGTGAGTGTTGTTCACCCTGTCATTCATCCATTCTACCACAAGGCTGCAGGAGAAAGTAATCGCGCAGGCCGACAACTGTTCACCTGGGCTGTGGGACAAAATTGTGACGCAAGGAACACAGCAGCGCCTCCGCCTGCTCGCGGATGGCCTGTTCGCACGCCGGATGGCGCACAGCCTTTTCCAGCAGGGCCTGCGCCTGCGCGGTTTTTCCTTCCGCTGCCGATGGGCGGCCTCCAGCCAGGGTTCCAGGGCCAGCAGGCGCCGCACATACGTCTGCGCGGTCGCATAGTCGCCGCGCCGTTCGGCGGCATTGGCCAGCCAGGTGAGGGCATCCAGGGCCTGGACGTGCAGCCGCTCGCGCTCAACCGCCACCCAGTCGTCGAACTCCGGGCAATCCGTGAGCGTAAAGCCGGCCAGCAGGTCGCCGCGGTAGAGCGTGACCGCCTCAGCCAGCCGCGCCAGGCAATGGCGGCAGGTCTCGCGGCGGCGGTGGCGGTGCTGCAGCGTCTCGTCCCACAGCCGCCGCCAGGTCCACACATCAATGTCCACATCGGCGGTGGCGACAAACTGGACGGTCTGAGGCGTGACCAGGAAGAAAGCGTCCCCCAGCGCGCGCCGCGGGTTGTAGAGGGCCTGGCGGAGGTTCTGCGCGGCGTGGGCGGGCGCGGCGTCCGGCCACAGGAGCGCGGCCAACGCCTCGCGGCGAAAGGCGCGCTCCGGCTCCAACGCCAGGCGCACCAGCAGCGCGCGCACTTTATCCGATTCCAGGCGCGTGACCGCTTCCCCATCCAGCGCGATGGTGAACGCACCCAGGAGGGTGAGCGAAAGGTGTGGCATAACAGCTTGGGGCATCTGTCACATTTCAGAGAAAAGCGTCTCGACCACGCCCTAGATTTCTCCGCGATGCACCAACTCCCACCCGTGATACACCAACACCACGCCCTTGAGCGTCACCCGCGCGGCGACGGCCTGCACGCGGCTATCGGTCAGGTAGCGGCGCAGTTGGGCCTCGGCCTCGGCGATGAGCGCGGGCAGGCGCGTGGCTTGGTCCTCGCTGCGCGGCAGGTATTTCAGCTCGATGAGATAACCATACTGGATGTCGGGGTAGCGCGCCAGGAACGGCTCCAGGTAGATGTCGGCGAAGCCGCCGCCCATCTCCCGCTCCGACCAGGGGATGAAGAAGTAGGTCACGTTGAGGTAGGCCAGCAGAAAGCCCTGGATGACCTTTTCGCCGCCCAGATAGTCGCGCACCGAGGTCTGCTGCGCCACCTGCTCCGCCAGGAAGTCGAAGAACGGCTGCCATTCGCCGCGATAGGCCATCTGCCCCAGCATCTCGGCCAGGCGGCCCAGGTCGAGGCGGAAGATGTCGGTTTCGTGATAGCCATCGCGCAAAAAGCTGTACAGCAACTCGCGGATGGTCAGGTTGGGGATGCGCAGTACCGGCAGCCCCTCGCGCACGCCGTCAAAGGTGAGCAGACCCATATAGTACAGCAGCGAGACGAAATTATTCACGCTGGTCAGCCGCTCCAACGGGAAACTGATCGCGATGTTCCCCGCCGTCTCTCCCGCCTCGATGATCTCGCGCAGCCGCCCAAAGTTGCCGTTCAACCGGCGGTCTACCGTCAGCAGGTGGCGCAGCTTGCCGTAGTCCGTGCGCACGTTTTGATCCAGCAAGGTCTCCGGCATCCCCTGCTGCCGCACGGCTTGTTTGACAAAGTACCACACCATATCGGTATTGTAGATGTATTCCGTGGCCCGCGTGGCAAACCGGTAGCGGCCATACCAGGTGGATAGGGTCTCCAGCGCGGCTTCTGCGTCCAGTGGCAGGCTCCCCTCGCTGTGGTAGTGCGTCAAAATGGCGCGGACTTCCTCTTCCGTGAAGCCGAGCATGGCGTTAAAGTCAGGCTCCAGGCTGATATTGTCGCCGATGTTAAAGCCGCTGGTGACGTCGTCCATCGTGATGGGCGAGACGCCGGTGATGAACATCCGCGCAATCCCTCCCATTCGTCCGGCGGTGGCGCCCTTGAGCAAGTTGAAAAAGTAGCGAAAAAAGCCCCCGCCGTGCGTCAGGTCGCGATAGGCAGTCTCGCCGGCCGTCGTCAGGATGGTGTTGGTAAAATTGTCGTACTCATCGATGAACAGGTAAATCCGCAAGCCTTTCCGCGTGGTGCGGAAGAACAGTTCCTGCAGCCGATCCGCCGTAGTGGGCGGCGCTACAATCGCGGTGCGTTCCGCCTCAAAGTATGCGGCGTAGCGATCCAAAAAATCGTTTAACACAGCCTGCCCGTGCCGTTCAAATGACGCTTGTAACATTTGCATATCGGGATTGACTGTGGCAAAATTAAACGTCATCGTGAGATAAGAGTGGCGCTCCGGCGTGGGGTGGCTGCCGATCCAGGTGTCGCCGAACAGCGCGTCAAAGTCGTCTCGGGCATTGATGTCGTAATAGGCGTCCAGCAACGACAGCCACAGCGACTTGCCAAAGCGCCGCGGGCGGATGAAGAACAGGTAGTAGGGCGCGGCTTCGATCAGCGGGATGAAGCGTGTCTTGTCCACGTAGTACATCTTGTCCAGCTTCATCCGCCGGTAGTCGGCGATGCCGTAGGGGATGCGTTTCACCGGTTGCATACGTCCCTCCTGCGCGCTTCGTGTTGGATGTCCGATGATGTGTATTGGTAACTACTCAGCCAGCATCCTGAGCGGGTCTACGAGTTAACGCTCTTAACGAAAAGCGACCAGTCGAAGGATGCGGCCATCCGCTTCGCAAGCGCCCTTCGACTCCGTACCTCCGCTCAGGGTGCTTGCTCCGCTCAGGGGCTGAATAGTTACGTGTATTGTACCCTCTTCCAGGGGTGCGCGCAAGCAACCATTGGCAGAGGGATTTGCAGGCCGGGAGGGTCGGCTGTTGTAAGAAATCGCCAGACGCTGGGGCGCCTGGCGATTTCCACTTCAGCGTGAAACTTTGGCCTTGCTTGCTATCGGGCTGATTTTACGACCAGCGGCAGATAAACGCCCAGCCTGGGCTGCGGCGACACTGCCGCCATCGGGAAGA
>FWWL01009989.1_pt1 | contig 11201 bp, 7 predicted proteins | sample 2228331 | NCBI WGS metagenome assembly FWWL01 (sample SAMEA103939775, study PRJEB20133) | metagenome
TAGCCGATGTGGGGGCGGGTTGAGGTGTGGGGGTCTCTAATACCTGGATATAGCCGCGCCAGTGGCGGTTGGGCTCAGAAGCGCTTCCCAGCGGGTACGCTGTTAGGCGTAGGGCGAGCGTTTGGCCATACGAATTCTGCCAGGTGAATTCTTCCTCAAAGGGGGTTTCGGGGGCTTCTAGCCAGCGCTGGAGATGGGAAACTACATTAGCCGGCAGGAAGATCTCAAATAAATTGCTCCCAATCCATTGTTCGGGAGAAAGATCCAACCAGCGGGAAACTTCCGGGCTACAGGCTACGCAAATGCCATTGACCCGGCAGGTGAACCCCCATCCCTGCGGAGTGGGTTCCGCTGAGGCCTGATGGCGAGAGGGTGTCTTTCCCTCTTGGAAGGAATTGAGTTGTTCGAAGAGAGCATCAAGCCGGCTGTGCAAGGGTTTCTTCGACATGGTGGATTATCTCCTGGGCCAATACACGGTATTGTAGCGCAGCCCGACTCTTGGGGGCATGCTGGATAATGGGGGTGCCAGCGATGGCGCTTTCGCGTAGCCGTGTGTCAATGGGGATCACGGTTTCCATGAGTCCCTCGGCGAAGTGGTCGTGCAAGTATTGGTAAAGTGTGCGGTGGATACGATTGCGCTGGTCGAACATGGTAAGGAGCAAGCGGTAGGAGAGGGCAGGATTGTACTGCTCGCGAATGCGACGGATTAGTGCCAGTACATTTCTTAGGGCATAAATTGAGAAAAACTCTGCCTGGGTGGGAATCAGGGCTGTGTCAGCAGCAGCCAGTGCGTTGCTCATCAGAGCACCCAGAAACGGGGGACTATCGAGAATCACGTAATCAAACCTGGCACCCATAAAGGGGAGTTTCTTTTGGAGCAGGGTTTCATAACCCGGTTGGTGAGTGAGCAGGCGCTCGGCTAAATTTAGCGAGGGGTTGCCGCCCAAGAGGTGAAGCCGTTGGATTTTGGTGGGCTTCCAGAGCGCTTCTGCCGAGGGGTAATTTTCCAAAAGGATGTCCAGGATGGTAACCCTAATCTCCTGAGGATCTGCACCAACGGCCAGCGTGAGGTTGGCCTGGGCGTCCATATCCACGAGCAGAACGGAATACCCCATCTCGGCCAATGCGGCCCCAAGATTGACCGAGGTTGTTGTTTTAGCCACACCGCCTTTCTCGTTCGTTACCGCTATACACTTCATCATGCCCTCCTGCGCGGTTGACTATTGGTTTTTGCCGTTGCCGGGCACCTCATCATTCGATGAGGGAGCAGACGGACGGTTGAAGACAATTTGAACGTGCGATGCACCCAGCGCGCGTTGGAGTTCTTCCATGGCGATATCCAACATGGTCTGCGGATCTGTGGCAGCGCGAATCCGCCCGGTGATTTCCAGAGCCTTGCGTTCGCGTTCAGCGCGGCGTAGGGTGGTTTCGAGCAAACGGGCGTTCTCCAGGGCAAGGGCTACCTGCGCCGCTATGGCTTTCAGGGCTTCGATCTCTTCCTCGGTCCAGTCTCGTTCGGGTGCCCCCACATCCTGGACCCGAATGACACCCAGAATTTCATCACGTAACTGAATAGGTACCGTCAAGACGGCTGCCTGCCCCTCCTCGGCTGGGACAACTGTCACCTCACCCCGGCGGATAGCGGCTTCAATCTCCGGCTGCGAAAGCGGGGGTTGAGCGAACAATCCCTGTGCGGTGTAGATGTAAGCGCGGTGACGGCGAGAACGGACTTCTTTTTCCCATTCCTGCTGGAGGTAGCGCCGGTTCACGCGACGTGCCTCGTCCAGGGCACGCATGGTTTCATCAAGCAACTGGTTGTTGACGATAGCAATAGCAATCTGATCAGCCAGCGTACTGAAGAGTTCAATATCTTCTGGGGTGAAGGCGTTGGGTTGAGTGCTCTGAACATCCAGAGCGCCAATGACACGATTATTGGCGATAAGGGGAAGTGCAATTTCAGAGCGCGTTTCGGGCAGGTCGGGGTTCTTAAAGTGCACTGCGTCTTCGCCCACGTCCGTGGCGATACGGGGTTGCCCGGTGGCTGTCACATAGCCCACAATACCCACCTTACCAACTGGCAGTTTATGCTGGCGCGCTAGCATGCGCTTGCCCCCTTCGCTATTAGCGGCACGCAACACCGCGTATTCGCCTTTCTCATCAAGGAGAAAAACGCCAACATGGTAGAAACCAAAGCGCTCGCTAATCAGGGTGGTCACTTGATTGAGCAGACTTTCAAGTGCCTGGGCAGACACAATGCTCCGCGCGACATCGGCTACCGTCTGGAGCTGACGTGTGCGGTAGCGCAGGGCTTCATTTTGCTGAGCCAGTTCGCGGGTGCGCTCACGAACGCGGTCTTCCAGTTCGTTAATAAGGCTGCGCAGTTGTGCTGTCATCGTATTGAAGGCACTGCCCAGTGTCCCAATCTCATCCCGGCTTTCTACGCTGGCCTTGGCTTCCAGATCGCCAGCCGTGATTCGCTCGGCAGTCTTTGTTAACTGAATCACCGGCGCGCTCAAGGCCCCTGAGACCCAGGAGGCTGCCAGACCCACAGCCGCAGCAAACAATGCGGCAATGATGACTGCCAGACGACCCTGGGCTTGAAGCAAAGCCAGGAGGGTGCTCTGCTCGCGTACGAAGAGGACGTACCAGGGTTTGGTCTGTAAACGCACAGCCACACCACTTTCCAGGTGGCCGGGTCTATCCGGATGAACTTCCAAAGTAAAGTAGGTTACACTGGAACCGTGTTTTAGGACATTGGCCAGGTCTGTCTGGTTGGTATAGTTTACGTAGGGATGGTAGGGTAGACGATTGAGTTGTGCTAATTCCAGAGTTTGTGAGTAAGTGGGGGGAGTGAGGAATTTATAGAGGTGGGTTGGCGTCATGATATCGGCAATGCGCATAAAGTTTTCGTCCAGCAGAATGGGGTAGGAATGTAAGCCCAGAAGATTGAGTTTGGGCTCCAGCAGGCGCTGGAATATCTGGGCGTCGTATTCAAGGCGCAAAACCCCGATAATCTGCTGGCGCTCATCACGGATAGGCACGGCGAAGTAGATATAAGCAACTTTGTTCTCCGGGTTAAATTCAATAGGGGAGATATACACCCGCCCGGTACGTGTCACCTGCATGAAATAGTCGCGTTTGCTCTCATCCTGACCAATTGCGGCTGGGTTACTATCGTAGATGTTCTGCCCACGTAAATTGAGTAGCCCGTAGGAGACCAGGTGGGTTTCGTGCTTTAATAACAGAGAGTTCAGGGTCACCCGCAGTTGTTCTTCTTGAGGGCTACCCTGCCGTTTGGCGGGATCCATAACCAGATAATCGTAGAAAACTCTCAGATTGGCCTCGGTGATGAGCGAGTCACGGTTGGAGGTGAGAAAGGTGTCAATTTCTTGAGCCACCTGCTGGGCAGCCAGGCGTAAAGCCTGATTACTCTGATTTTGCAGGCTGGTGAAGATGAAGCGCGTATCAACCAGCGAGAGCAGAATCAGGGGAGCGATGGCCATCCCCAACGCGCTGGTGACCAGTCGGACGCGCAGGGTGACGGTCACGTAGTCCAGACTGAGCAGCACTAGGTAAACCATCACCAACGTGCCTAAGAGGATGGGCAACGAATCAGCAATGACGGGAATTGAGACCTGGAGCTGCGGAAATAGTGATCCTACCAGGGCGGTGGTTACGGCTATGAAGAAGGCGCGGGTGATTGCCGGTTCACGATTTTGCTCTTCCAAAACCCCGGTGGCAACCAGAATGCCGTAAAGGAAGGATAGCAACGCGAGATAAACGGCGGTGGATTGGCTCAACGCTGCCAGGATCAAAAGGGAGAATTGGAAAGCAGGCGCGAGCCGGGGCATTGCCTGGCGGTAGTCGGCTTGCTCGGGTGAGTTGGCAATGATGGAGAGGACAATCAATGAGGTCAGCCCGAATGTGATTGCCAGGACGTAAAGCTGCCAGAACTGCGGCTGGTAAAACATCCCGATCAGGAAGAGAGCGGCCAAAAGCCCCAGGATCAATGCCGTACTGAAGGTTATGGCGGTTGCCAGTTGTCGCTGTTTGGTTTCAATCGGGATCTGCGTGGGATCAAACACAGGTAATGCCGCGGATGAAATCATGCCTCACCTCCCGGCTGGTCCTCGCTACCTTCCTGGTGCTCGTCGCGCAATTGTACCAGCACCTCAGAAACTCCCAGAGCACGACCGATTTCAAGCGCCGCGGCTCGCAGGATCCCATCTACATCGGTAGCGGCTTGCACGCGGCTGCCCAACGCACTCACCAGATGCTCCCGCTCAGCGCGTGTGCGCATCATCTCCAGCAGACGCGCATTTTCAAGCGCAAGGCCAACACGTTCGGCGGCGCTGTTAAGCAAACGCAGGGTGTCTTCGGAAACTCCTTCCCCCCTGAACTTAACCGAGATGACCCCCACGGCCTCACCGCGTGCCCGGATGGGAAGATAAAGCACGTGCTGTGTTCCTTGTTCATCTCCAGAGGTTTTTAGGAGTGGCTGCGATTGGTGGATGATCTGTCCAATTTCTGAAGGGGGTGCAGTTACCGGTTCAAGCCGGTTGGCGCGCCAGCGGTAGCCGCGTGGCTTGCGAGAAGCGCGCAAATAATCCCGCCACTGCTGGCGAACAACCTGACGGTAGCGCGTTTCCAATTCAGTAGCATACTCCTGCAGCCGATTAATCAATTGGCGCCGTTCCAGAGCTACGCCTAGCTGATCAGCGATGGTCTGGAGCACCTGAATATCTTCTTCGCTGAAAGCGCTCACTTCTGTGCTTTGAATGTCCAGAGCCCCAATGACCTCCTGCCCTACTCGAATGGGTAAGGCAATCTCGGAGCGTGTTTCTGGTAAGTAGGGGTTTTTGAAATGCACGGCGTCTTTCCCCACATCCAGGGCGATGCGAGCTTCACCTTTTTCTACGACATAGCCCACAATGCCCTCGGCTCCTTTCTTAAGGCGGTGGCCTGCCTCAATCATGCGCTGGCCGGGTTCGCTGCTGGCTGCCCGCAGGATTGCATATTCTTTGGCTTCGTCCAGGGTAAAGATACCGGCGTGATAAAAACCCAGGTAGCGCTGAATTAACGCCAGCGCAGAGCGGAAGAGCGTCTCTTCGTCTGCCTCGAGCGAGATCTCACGGGCGATCAGGCTGGCAACTTCAAGATAGGTACGATGCCGCCGCAACTCGCGGGTACGCTGTTCAATGCGCACTTCCAGGGCAGCCCGTTCGGCTTCAAGGGTATATGTCAACGCTTTTTCTTCCTGCAAGGCACGGTAAAGTTCCTGTTGAGCAACGCCGTATGAGGCCATAAGGAGGCCAACAACCAGGAGCCAGGCCACGGTAGCCGTGATCCAGGTGAGCAATGGGGCGTCCACTGGAGGAATGCCTAGTCGTGCAACCCATCCGGTTAGATGAATGGCAGCCAGGCTGCTTATTCCTAACAGCACGAGACTGAAAAGGACATAAGCACTTCGTTGCCCCAGGAAAGCATATGCCATCAGAATAAGTGCCAATAGCCATACCCAGGCAGTGCTTAGTGGTCCCCGGTAGAGGAGTTCAAGCCCTCCCAGGACTCCCAGCGTTATCAGCAGGGCCGCAATGCGCAATGCCTGGGGCTGGCGTTGAATCAAGACACTTGCGCTGAGCCAGAGTAGCACCAGGGTCAGGACAAGGATGGGCAAGTACTGGCGCGTCTGAAAGAGACTCAACGCCACCCACACGTAGCCTAGTGCCGCGCTAACCCATGCAATATAGAGTGCTCGTTGCAGAATGGTTTCACGGAGAGCCGTCGTGCCTCCAGGAGCCGTAGAAGAGGTGAGAGACGAAGGGGGTAATTGGCTCATCGCCCGTTATCCTTTGTGGCGGGGGTTTCGGGGGGTATGAGGTGAATACTGGCCTCGGCAATGTTGGGGAGTTGAGCCAGGGCTTGTACGGCTGTTCGTAAAATCTCATCCACGCTTTCCACCCGCGAGAGCGTCGTACTGATTTCATTCAAGCGCTGTTCCAAAAAAGCCTGGCGTTGAGTTTCCTGAAAGAGGCGGGCATTCTCAAGGGCTGTGGCCGTTTGCATGGCCACTGCATCCAACCAGGCGATCTCTTCATTAGTGAGGTTCGGTTGTTCCATCTCCAGGGTAATGGTACCAATTATTTGATCGCGCAGTACTAAGGGGAAATGAGCCACATGGGCTGATGAATTGTTCTCCTGAGGTGCGGATGGGCTTTGGTAGGTCGCTTCAATGGTACCGTGTTCTTTCAAAAAATCTCCCCATTCTTCGGCAACGTGCGTTCTGGACAAAACTCGTACCTCTTCACGTAATTGCTGGATGCGCTGGTAGAATTCGAGATTTTCCAGAGCCAAGCCCAGGCTGTCGGCAATACCTTGCAGAACCAGGATATCGTCCTCCTCAAAGGCGCGCACCTGGGTGGATTGAACGCTTATGGCACCCAGGCACTGGCCCCGGCGTAGAATAGGGAGGGCCAGTTCAGAGCGCGTCAGCGGCAAATGTGGGTTGCTAAAGCGCACCAGTTCGACGCTGACATCCTGAGAAATGCGGGGTTCTTTACGCGCTGTGGCCGAGCCGATCATGGAGTTCCCACCTACGGCCAGCCGGTGCCCCTCCGCAAGCATGCGCCGCCCGGCCTCGCCCGTTCCGGCACGCAGCACAGCAAATTTGCCGCTCTCATCAATGAGAAAGATACCCACATAGTAAAGATCAAATTCCTGTTGAATCAGGTCAGCAACCTGTTGCAGCATTGTGGGTTGATCGGTAGCCGTATTAACCGTGCGCGCAATGGTTGAGGCCGTGTAGAGCTCGTGGATGCGTCGCTGTAGGGCGTTGGTACGTTCTGCGAGTTCACGTTCAAATTCGGTTCGAGTTGACCGCAGTTGGCGCTCTAATGTGTTTTTATCAATGGAGACCTGATTGAGGCGCTCTTGCATGAAAGGCAGGGAGAGCACTCCCAAAACTGCTGTGTAGGCCAACAAAATCAAGGCACTCAACCAGTTAGCAAATGTGTTGAAAGCGAGGATAGTTTCGGGGAGAGGAGTGGGTAAGATGCTAAGGCGCATGGCCCCAAGGATGGCCAGGGGGGTCAGAAAGGCTACCCCAACCCAGGGAAGCATCGCGGGCAGATCAAGTAGCAGGACCCCAACCAAGATGGTAGCAGCAAATGCGAGCATGCCGGTGGGTTGTGGGCCATAAGTCAGGGTAATTTGGGTTCCCACGAGATATGGGAATGCCCCGAGAAAGGCTGCTCGAAGCCCAAAGGGCCAGTGGCGCAGGAAAGGCAAAAGGAGCCCCAGTGCAAATAAAACTGCCCAGATCCCTACGCCGGGCTCATTGGCTCCCTGAAGGGCTCCAATTAGATGAGGCAGGGCAAACCACCCGATCACGGGGACTTGGATCAGGAGGGATTGTTGGAGCAGATACTCTCGGAGCGTTGGAAGTTCGCCTCGCTCCAGCACCTCAGGGGGAATGTTACGGGGTAAAACACGCTGCCACAGGCTCATAAGTTAGAGTTCCTCCCTGCGCTCATGGACGTCATTGTCTGTTGGGGATTCGTTGAGGAGGTAACGACTTCTAAAAGGGGCAGAGGGCGGCGCAGGGGGCGTAATTCGGATGTTGACCCGCTGGGCTCCCAGTGCCCGCCCGATTTCAATGGCTGAGGTTTGGAGGATGTTTCCCACGTCAGTCAATGTGCGGATCTTGCTGGTGATCTCGTATAGGTGGCGCTGGCGTTCTGCCTGAACCTGGATTTGGCGAACCAGGCGCGCGTTGGTCAGGACAGCAGCCAGGTTGGTAGCAAAAGTGGCGAACATTTCCTGATCCCTTTCGTCGAAAGCCGCAGGCCGCTCCGATTCGATGCAGAGCACCCCCAGAATCTCGTTTTGATAGCCCATGGGCAGTGCCAGCGCTGAACGTGCACCTGATGCCAGAGGCTGGAATTTCCCTTCGGGGGTGAACTCGCTAATTCGCAAAGGCTGCCGGTTTGCGGCTACCCAACCGGGGATCTCTTCGCCTAATTGCCAGAACATTCGGGAGAGCACATCGGTCTCATAACCGGCATGGGCTTTCAGTTCCAGTGCTTGTTCGCGATTGAGCAGGAAGATCGCAAAGCGTTCCGCGGGCAAGGCTTCATGCAGGCCACGGAGAGATTTTTCGATAATCTCTTCAACCACCAGACTGCCAGACGCCTCAGAAATGATCTGGTAGAAAAGGCGCTGCTGGTTAAGGTTCTGCTGAGTACGGGTGTAGAGCAGGGCATTATCCAGCGCGATTGCTAGCAGGCTGGCGAGGGTTTCCAGGATTTGTACATCTTCAGGCTGGAAAGCATCATAGGAGCGACTTTGCACATCCAACGCTCCCAGCAGGCGGTCTCCCACTCGGAGGGGTACCACAATTTCGGAGCGGGTTTCAGGTAACAACGGGTTGGGATAATAATCCGGGTTTCCCTGAACGTTGTTGGCAACAATGGTGCGTCCCAATGCAGTGGCCTGCCCCACCAATGAGCGTGAACCAACGGCCAACTGATGCCCAGATTGTTTCATGATTTGCCCAATTTCGCCCGAGGCCTCTCGCAAAATGGCATATCGCCCAAGTGAGTCCAGAAGGAAAATCGAGGCATGGTAGTATCCCAGGCGCTCACGTATCTGGTTGGTAGCATTTCGGAGCATGAGGTCTATGTCACGGGCGCTGATGGCTTCACGCGCGATCTCAGCCGAGGCCAGGAGCTGTTCGGCGCGGCGCTGGGCCAGTTGCTCGGTGCGGATGTATTCGCTGATGTCCTGGGCAATGCGAATCAGGCAGGCGCTTTTCCCATCAGGCGTGGGAATGGGAATGCGTGACACCAGTTCCCAGACATTCTCACCTTGTAGGCTGAAGTAGTAGTTAGGGGTGTTAACTCGCGCCTCACCTGATTGAATCACCTCGAGGTCCTGGGCCAAATCCAGGCTGCCCATCTCTCCCCCCAGGTCCATATCTGTTTTGCCCGTAATTTGAGCGAGCGAATCCACCCCGTAGTGGCGTAGAAGAGCCTGGTTGGCGTATAAAAAGCGCCCTTCTGCATCTTTGATGGCAATACGCTCTGGCAGGCTTTCTAACAGCGTAGTTAGGAGGACGTGTTCCTGTTCGGCGCGACGTTGACTTTCCTCAACCTCCATTTGCAGGCGGTGGGTTTGAATCGCCCAGGCCATCAGAGGGGCTACGCCCTCCAGTGTGTGCATGGTGTTTTCATCGAATCGGGCTTCGCGGTGCAGGTCCTGGAGGATGAGGGCACCGAGCGCTTCATCTCCCCAGAGCACCGGAACACCTAGCCAGGACTTGGCCGGAGTACCGATCAGGCGAACCCCCAACGTGCGAGCAGTTTCTTCCACGCCATGCGTGATCAGCAAGGGGTGTTTGTGGGTGATAATGTAAGAAGTAAGCCCCTCGCCAAGGGGGAGCGGATCCACCTTTAGGGGTTGGCCGCTTTCAAAAAGAGCAGGGAAGGTAATAACCTGCTGGTCGGCGTCCAGGAGCGCAAGAGCGAACGACAGGTCCGAACCGAAATGATCATGAATAAAGTTAGCGAGGGCAGTATAGAAATTGGAGGGGGATGTTAGCGTTGGAAAGCAGTTTTTAAGGAAAGCTTCGACCAAGGCGTGGAGCGGCTTGGTGACCTCGATTTTTTGCGGCTCGGGGGTGCGAGGTTGTCTGGGTTGTTCAGGGGGATGGATCAAAAAACTTAGGGCCAGTTGGTTGGCCAGAGTGCAGAGCACATTATAAAGGGCAGGAGGAAAGGCGTTTTTCTGCCCCGATTGTACATCCAGCACGCCATAAACCTGTGCGCCCGCCATCAAGGGGATGACCAGGATGGATTGGGCATCGCTCCAGATATGATTCGTTTGACGGTGCGGGCTATCGGCTTCCAAATGGGGGATGTAATAAGGGCGCTGGTTGGCGATAGCCCATCCGAACAAAGTTTCGGAATGGATAGGGACGTGCACCTGGTGAAAGGGGAATGTGTCCGGCGCAGGGGTTTGAATTGCTCTTAAGGCAACCGAGGTTTCATTTGTTTCCAAGACGTATACGGCCACATGGGGGATATTTAACCCCTGGGCAATTCTGTGAACGGCGCTGGACAGGAGTTCTTCACAATGGTTGACCACCGCAATGATGCGGGCAACTTCTGAGATCACCTGGGTGTAGGGTAGGGGGGTATGGAGGGTTTCTTCTAGTGTTGATTCTCCGCTCATAAACGGCCGCTTTTCAAGAAATTCAGTTTAATTCCCAGACAGATTCGCCATTGAGGATGCGCTTAATCTGGTCGGGGAAGCGATCAGGATCCAGGGGTTTGCCCAAGAAGCCGTCAAAGCCGGCCTGGCGGGCTTTGTTCATTTGCTCCAGGCTGGCTTCGGCAGTAACGGCCACTACGGGAACGTTACGAAACCGGGGAGATTGACGAATCTTGCGCAGGGCGCCGTACCCATCCTCGTAGGGCAGGCGGATATCCATCAAAATAAGGTCCACCTTGGGCAATGAATCGGCGAACTCAGCCACCTCATAGCCTGAGGTTTTCCATTCACAATGAACCCCCAAGTATCCCAGGAGACGTGCAATCAAAACGAAGTTGGAAACATTGTCCTCAACAACCAGCACCACCGTATCTTTGGTCAAAGGGCGGGTGCCGTGAGTTTGGCGATTGGAAAGCGGCGTTTGAGCCGGGTTTTCAGGTGAGGCGGTGGATGAAGCATTGGCATTCATGTTGCTATTCCCTGTGGCCGTTTAGAAGAAATTCGGCGATCTGGTCGAGGAAGCGGTCTACATCAATGGGTTTTTCGATATAACCATCACAACCCGCTTGAAGGGTACGCTCTTTATCCCCGCGCATTACATTAGCGGTTAGTGCTACGACCGGCACCCCATGCAAGTGCTCCTGGGATTTGATGGTGCGGGTGAGGGTGTAACCGTCAATATCCGGCATGTTGATGTCCATAAGAATCAGGTCCGGACGGTGGGCTTCAAGGATCCTGAGCGCCTCGGTAGCATTGGCGGCCTCAAGTACGTTATAACCGCTGGCCTGCAGCAGCCGCCGCACAAGGGTGCGATTATCCAGGTTATCTTCAACATAGAGGATGGTTTTCGGTGTTTCCATGACTTGCGCCTGGTTTATGGAATAGAAAAGAGGAATGCTTTAATAGCCATGGATGCCCCTAAAGGGGATGGT
>FWWL01009991.1_pt1 | contig 11197 bp, 11 predicted proteins | sample 2228331 | NCBI WGS metagenome assembly FWWL01 (sample SAMEA103939775, study PRJEB20133) | metagenome
TATGAAGATACTAATTGAAAGACGAAAGAAGGAAAGAGCTGAGCTTGAAAACGTAGCAAGGCTTGTAACTGGTTACCACACTATTAAAAATCTAAAATGGAAGAACTTAGAAGATTTGGATGGAAGACATGAGTATAAAGGGATTAGTATATACTACAGCAACGGAAGAATGCCGTCTGAATATTTTATAATAAAAAGGGATGGAAAATTTTTGTTGGTAAGAAAATCTAACCATTGGGGGAGTTTTTATACGATAAAATGGATAGCCCCCCCATTTGACTATGAGTACAACTGGTACGATTGGGAGCTGGAAAACGATAAAAAAAGAAACAATATGTATCAGTACGGCTTTATTGAGGTTGAAGAAATACTAAGACTAAAAGAACAAAATAAGGAGGTGAGTGGCATATAAGAGAAAAAAGAAGGTAAAATTGTAATTGGGTTTAAGAGCCAGCATGCTTCCCCTGGCATGCTGGCTGGTGTTGAAAGAAGGGAAAGATTTTAAAGGAAAAGAGGAGGAGTTTATGTATATTTTAAAAGATTACATGATTGCTTGTGAAAAGGGATACGAAAAGGACGTTGAAATGTTTTTAAAAAACAAAATTTTTGATGTTAATGCGGCTGATAACATAAAAGAAACGGGGCTAATGAAAGCATGCAGGGGGGGGCAGGTAGAAGTGGTAAAGATATTGCTAAAAAACGGCGCTGAGGTGAATGCGCAAGACCTTTTGCAAGTAACGGCGCTAATGCAAGCTTGCCATAACGGGCATGCTGAAGTGGTAAAGATATTGCTGGAAAACGGCGCTGAGGTGAATATGCAAGACGAGTTTGGACGTACGGCGATAATGTATGCTGCGGACAATGGCAGTCTTGAAGTTGTAAAAATACTTTTAGAAAATGGCGCTAATGTAAATGCTGTTAATGAAAGCAAAAGAAATTCTTTAATGTTTGCAAGCTGGAAAGGATACGCGGAGGTTGTAGAGCTTCTTATAAAAAACGGCGCTGATGTGAATATGCAAGACAAAGAAGGAAAAACGGCGCTGATGTATGCGTGTGAAAGAGGGAAAAAAGATGTAGTAAAAATACTTAGGGAAAACGGCGCTGATGTAAACATACAAGACAAAGAAGGAAAAACAGCGCTGGATATTGCAAAAGAAAAGGGGCATGAAAATATAGTAAAACAGCTAACAAAAGCAAGAAAAAAGAAAGTGTAAAAGGAGGCGTTTATGAAATTTGATTTAATTATAGCTTGTAAAGATGGACATGCAAAAGACGTTAAGACACTGCTTCAAAGTGGGGAAGATGTAAACGAAAGATTAAAATATAATAGAACATTATTAATGATGGCTTGCGAAAGAGGGCATGCTGAGGTAGCAGAAGTTATTATACAAAATGGCGCTGATGTGAATGCGAAAAATGTATTTGGAGAAACGGCGCTAATGAAAGCATGCAGGACGGGGCATTTAGGGATAGTAGAAATGCTACTGGAAAACGGCGCTGATATAAACATAAAAAACAAATACGGGAAAACGGCGCTTGACATAGCAAAAAAGGAGGGATACGAAAATATAGTAAAACGGCTAAAGAAAGAAAAAAAGAAGGTGTAATAAGTAAAGCCAGCATGCTTCCCCCTGGCATGCTGGTGGGTGTTGAAGGGGAAAACCAAATACCATAGGAGGCAAGTATGAAATATTACAAGTACGAGCTTATTATTACAACAGAAAAAGAGGTGGTAAAAATACAGGGCGTAGAAAAATTTGATGGTAACATTTTAAGCGTTGAGGCAAATTTTGAAGATATACATTTTAGAGATGCCGAAACGAAAATAATCGCAAAAATGTAAGACAAGGAGGATATTATGGAAATGCGATATTTTAATGGAACTTTTTATTGTGTTACAAAATATACAGAAAAAGATATACCAAAAGGAGCTGGTTTTAAGTGGAATCCAGCGCTTAAAAGATGGGAAACGCAAAGTTTCTCAAACGCAAAAAAATTAATAGACTATGCAGACAAAGAGGCAAGGGATGTGATAGAAGCTAAGGAAAAAGAAGAAATTGAAACAATAAAAGCAAGTATGAAAAAAGAGAGCGATATACAAATTCCTTGCCCACAAGGACTTAAATACTTTCCATTCCAGCTTGCTGGAGCAGAGTTTGCTTTAAAAAGAAAGCATACACTAATTGCGGACGAAATGGGACTTGGAAAAACAATACAAGCAATAGCAGTTTTAAATGCGACAGATTGGGAAAAGGTTTTGATTGTTTGCCCCGCCTTCCTTAAAATTAACTGGCAAAGAGAATTGGAAAAATGGCTTGTTAAAAAAGACATAAAAATTTGTATAGATAATACAGGAGGGGATGTGATAATAACAAATTATGAAAGACTACACAAAGAACAGCTTTCTGGCATTGTTTTTGACACTGTAATTTTTGACGAAAGCCACTACATAAAAAATCCTAACGCTCAGAGAACCAAAGAAGCGATGAAAATACAAAGCAAAAAATATATCTTTCTGACTGGAACTCCGATTTTAAATAAACCACAAGACCTATATCCAATCTTAAAAATTGCAGGTAGCCACCTTGTGGAAAGAGGCTACTATCCATTTATATTTAAATGGTGTGGAGCAAGAAAAACAAGATGGGGAATAGAGTTTGGATATATACCAGAAAAAACACGAGAAGCGCTACAAGAAGAGTTAAGAAAAAGTATAATGATAAGAAGAATGAAAGCAGATGTGATGGCAGAACTTCCCGATAAAACAAGACAGGTTATAGAGATAAATAACATAAGTGGAGATATAAAAAAGCTTATAAAAGAAGAGCTTGAAATATTTAAAAATGCAAAAAAAGATTTTGAAAAAGAAAAAAGCAAGCTAAAAAAACAAGAGCTTGCAGACGAGGAATATAAAACACAAGTGGCAAAGTTGCGTGTGCAATATTTTGGCAATATGCAATTGCTACAAAAACTAAAACACTCAATAGGACTTGCAAAAGTGGACTATACAATGCCACTTATTCTAAACACCATTGAAGAAAAACCTTGTGTTGTGGTGTTTACATATCATATCGACGTTGCAAATCTTATTTGTGAAAATTTACAAAAAGAAGGCATTGAATATGTTACAATAACAGGGGAAGATAGCGTGGAAGAAAGGCAGGCGGCGGTGGATAGGTTTCAAAATGACGCGAGCGTTAAGGTTGCAGTGTGTACAATTAAAGCGGCAGGAGTTGGAATTACACTTACGAGGGCAGACACGGCAATATTTGTGGAGAATGACTGGTCACCTGCAAACATGCTACAGGCGGAAGATAGAATACACAGAATAGGACAAAAAAGCAACGTAAACATTTTTTACGTTGTGTTTAACGAAAGCGTGGACGCTTACATTATTAAGAAAAACATGTTAAAACAGGAAATACAAGACGATATCTTAAACTACACGGAAGAAGACCTTCAAACTCTTGGGATGGCATAAGCTATCCCAAGAGCCCTATTTTAAATTTGTAACAGAATAATTTGTGTAGTATGTAATATTTGTAACACCAGATATGTTTATGTTAAAATTTGTAATGCCGTGCTTATCAGATATTACAACAGTTATTTGCCCCTGAAACACTTCCGTTTTTTGCTCTTGCCTTTGCTCCACGTTTTGAAGATTTGTAACGTTTCTTGCAGGTAGCCACCAGTATCCAGAAAGCCCTACACCAAAACCTAAAAGAAAAGCAATTAAAATCTCAATCATTTTTTGCATGCTTTTATTTTTCTTTTTTTGTACAGATGCCTTAACTCAAAAAAGAGATTTACACAACCTATAAGAAAAAGCGCAAAAGTAAGAAATGTTATAACACCAACAATTCCAAAGAAGAGCCTTGAAAATTCCTGGAAAAGATTAAATTCCATTTTCTTCCTCCTTTTTAACGTTATCCACAACCGTTACCAAAACGGTTTCGTCCATAGTTTCCTTAAGACGATACCAATCTGCAGGATGGATGGTAATGCAACCGTGGGAACCATCCCAAGCCTTGCCGCCAGAATGTATCTGCACCGCCACCATAACTTTTTTCCCACCGTGTAAAGGATTCGGTTTTGTGGCTGGTATCTCTTTTTTGCCATCCAGCGTTTCAAGCTCCCATACAGTCATGCCGTTTTTTCTAACTTTCATTTTCGCAACATAATCGCCAGCCTCAATTTCGCCCTTATAATTGTAAGAATTTGTGGGGTCTACATTTGCCCTTGCATAGCAAATTGCTTTATTGTAATAATCTTCATTAAAAAGAGTTACCTTACTATCGTACCTATCGCCATTTGCAAGGGTTATAACCTTATCTTTCTCCAAGCCGTGTTTTTCTACAAGAAGTCTTTGCATAGCGCCTCCTTATAATATATTATAATATATTTTTAGTTGTTTGTCAAATTTTTTTCTGTGTTTTCGGCAATATCTATTGTGTTTCGTCCATCGCTCCATTTTATTGCTTTTATTTTAACTTCAGCATTTATAAACAAATATACAACGGAAACGCATAGAATAATTATGGTGTAATACATATCCCCAAGCTTGTTTAAAAATTTTAAATAAGTTGCTACAAAAAACACAAGAAGAAACACAAAAAACTTTCTTGAAAACCACTTTCCCATTTTTAACCTCAAAATTTTTGTAAAAGATTTATAAGTGTAAGCATAAGTCCAGCGAGCATAGCAAACCAAGCAAGCGCCCTCGTGGCATCTGTTTGCTTATTATTAGCACACTCGTATAGTTGCTCAAGTTGTTTTTCAAAATTCCTGTGCTCCGCCTCGTTTGTAGCAATTGCTTCGTAAAGCGCCCGCACCTCACGCTCTATACTATCCAGCTTTGTTAGAATTGTTTTTAGTAAATCTTCCATACTTGCCTCCATTTATGCTACTCTTGTTATTTTTATGTAACATTTATATAATGTTGTGTTGATTTCTGGATAAATTTTTAAATATTGTGGAGTTGATGGAAAAGTTATTTGTGTCACGTAAAATTGCACATGTGTGTTTCTATCCCCTTTCAGCTTCAACTGATAATTATCGTGAAAAATCATATCGATTGTAGTAAATGTTAAACCGCTTTCAAATATTCGTGGTGAAGTAGTAGAAATCCGCAAAAGTGAAGAATTATAATCATAGTATTCCACAAAATAACCCGATGCGTTACCAGTTTTCCACCACAAACTTACACTTGTTTTTACAAATGTATCCATCCTATAAATTCCATTATTATTTGTAATTATCGGCACACACAAATAATCGCTTGTCGTAAACGATTCAGATCCCTCCCAGTCAATCACAAGAGACTCACCGACAGACAACTCGTCCGATACCTCTGCCGCAAGGCTTTCATCATTTTTAAAAATACTCCTTATCACGCGTGTTTTGTTTTCGATTGTAAAAAGCGGAGTTGTTGGCACTGGCATGCTATCAAATGGCGTGTCACGATATTTACCACCAACAAAAACATAAATGGAAGGACGAAAAATTATAAAAGCTATTTCGTCGACGCCGCCATAGCCATACTGTATTTCCGCTTTTCGCAGCATATAATCACTTACTATTTTTATATTGTTACTATAATTAAAAATTTCCAAATACCCGCCACCAGCCGCAGCAAGAATAACTCTAAACAATTTTTTGCCATTTTCATAAAAATAGCCAATAAAATCCGCAGACTCTTGATACCTAACCTCCAAAGCCGTTTCCTCTTTTACAACAAAAAGCCAAACATCATTGCCATTCATTTCTTTGCCAACATAAATCCATTTGTATTTATCTTCACCGCCAAGACTTATGCTATCATCGGTTATTATAGTATTGCCGACTGTTATTTTATTTGTATTTATTTCATCGGCAAACAAATCACCAACACTTAGAGAGCCCTGATTCTCGCTTGTTAAAACAATTTGATTTTTTGTTTTTAACTTTATTTGTTCTGGTGTTAATAATATGTCACCGATTTGCAATTTATTACATTTTAATGTTTCAAAAAATTCATTTTTTTTGTTTATATCCTTCTCCAATTTTGCTATATCTTGCTTTAACTCATTCCCTTGCGCTATAATGTTTTGCAAGATACGCAACAAAATTTTGTCTTTCAGGTCGGTAAGTGCAACCCTAAAACCTTTAAACTTCATTTTTCGCCTCCGCTTTTATATTTTGTATAAAAAGCCCCGTGATTTTGCAAAAATTCTTTCACAGCACGCTTAAACACGCTAATAGTCATGCTCTTTTTATTTATGTATCCGTTTTTGTATGCGTCCACAACAGCATCATAAAATTTTAACAACTCCTGCCCATCATCTTGCATATCGTTAAACGGATATTCCTCGCCCGAGTAAGCCTCTCTTTTTTTACGCAAGCTGTAAATATAATTATTCATTTTTGTGTTAAGCTTATTCATTTCTTTACTGCTCTTAACTTTATACGCAAAATTTTGCTCGTAAGTTAACGGACGCCCAATTAACCAGGAAAGGGCAATTTCCAAAAATTCCCGCTCTGGTGCCGTTTGTATTCGCTTAAAAACTGGGTCAAGAAACTTTTTCCCAGTCTGGCTTTGGTAAATGCTTACAATTTTGTAAATTGGAGAAAACAATCTTAAATAATTCATAAAGGTTTCTTTGGGCAACATGTCTTCATCAACCTTCGCGCCAGTCCTTGGATTTATGGAAAACACAAGCCCGATAACATTTGCAATAATTGGTGTTAGGTTTTTTGTAAAAAACTTTATCGGATTATTAAAAAACCTTATTATTTCGTTAACATCAAATTGCGGCAAAAGCCCTTCGCTCATAAACATTACAGCCTTTCGTGTTTCTGGATTTTTGTAAAGAATAATCGGATTTGTATCCTCCAGAAAACCTGTTAGTGCGCCAGTGTCAACAACCTCTTCCCGCTCTTTTTCCTGCACCGCCCGAAGTGTTTTTGTGCTTAAACGCAATGGTAAATTTGTAATTACTTTCGGTGTAACAAAATGTTCCAACTGTAATGGAATGTTTTTGCGCAACCAAGTATAAAAAAGGACAATCCTTTTCATTACGCCTTTCTCAAAAGCTGTTAACTCGTTGTAATCAAAAAGATACTTTCTTGTTATTTCCGCTGCCCTTTGTGCTGTATTGCCGTCTATTAAATGCGCAATAAACAAAGCCATTTTAGATTGTATTTCAATCGCCTCGTTTAGCTTGCCGGATTTTTCAGCAGCTTTTGCAAAAGCATTTGCAAGCCCTGTTGTTACTTTTGCTATGTTTCCTTTCTCTTTAATTTTTCTTAACTCTTCTGTTGCTTTTTTAATATCCTGCACAATTTCGTTTACAATACCACCATTTACAGCATTATGTTTTTGTGCAAGCTCTAAAATCTCCTGCTTTGTATACACTCGCCCGTTTTTTGTTGTTATTGTTGCCATCTCGTCGCTTAACAAAAACGCCCATGCTTTTATGTAACTTGTTTTGCTTACATTACTTAAAAGGGAGTTGTAAACGTTACCAACCATGTTTCTTGTAAAAAACGCAATATCCCCCACATATATTCTAAACGTTGTTAAAAAGCCCTTTATTAAACTTGTAACTGTATCGTAAATATTTAAAAAAGTTTCCGTGTCCTTTGTAAACTGTTTAGGATTTAAAAGCCTTTGCAGGTATTCTGCAACTTCTCGTGGAACGTACAATGTTTGTTTTATATCGGTAGCTCCCAAGATGTTGTTTATAGCAACGTAACCCTCCCTTTTTTGTGTGGTAGCTATATCTATAGCTGCCTTTTTTATGTCTCTTGTAAACACCGTATATGCGCTCTTTTGTGCTCTTACAGCAAGTATTTTTCTTACGTCCTGCTCAAAAGCATTCCCTTTTATGCCCAAATCCTCTGCAAGTTTTCGCCCACCACTTTGTATTGTTTTTATGTTTCTTTGCCGCATAAAATCGCCAGCCCCCGTGCCCCTAATAAGCCCTTGCGACTCAAGAACAATCTTCGCCTCTGGTGTAAGAAGATGGTAAATATAATCCACCGCCTCGCCGCCCTCGTTTATTTCGTCCACAAGCCTGTTTAATCTATCCGCCTGTACCTTATCTAACGCCTGCATTGCATCCGCATACGCCCGCTCAAATAAAAAGGAATTTTCCTTGTTTACTTTTTTTAAATTCTCAAGCCTTTTAAGTGCAAGCCGTAATTCTTTTGGGAAACTAACTATTGCCTTTTTATCATCACCACCAGACTCTTTTACAACACTATAAACAAAGCTTCTATACTTCGTATTGTTTAAATATTCGTTTATAAATAAATGCTTAAACGCATCTCTCGCAAGCCTTACTGCGTTTATATATTCGTTTGGTATTTCGCTAAATCTTTTTGTTTCAAGCATTTGTGTAATTTCTTTTGCAACATCGTCTTGGCTTTTATTTGTTGCTTTTGCAATTTTTTGTATTTCATTGTTTAATAAAGTAACGTATTTTTTACCGATAGCTTCACTTACCGCTTTTGCGGATTTTGCAGTCTTAACCGCCTCGTTAAAAATTTCAGGGTTATCCGCAATAAACAACCGCCGCATTGTTTTAGCCACTCCTTTAATAACAGGAAGATTTTTAATAGCCTTAACCGTTTCACCAGCCACCTTTGCAACTTTTTCCCCACCTTCGTATAAAGCAAGCGCCGTTTTAACGCTTGGGCTATCTATTTTTTTCTGTAAACTTACAAGCTCATCAATTCTTTTTTCAGCCTGCAAAATATTATTTAAGTATTTTTGCGTTATTTTTGTTTTCGGTAAGTTTTGTTTTGCTATTTCTTTTACACTTTCTAAAGCCTTTTTACTTGCAAAAATCGGGTCTTTTAAATCTTGTAGCAAAAGTTTTGCATTTTTAACCACAAAAGCCGTTTCTTTTTTAAGTGCATCGGTTTGTATTTTTTCCAGTGCTTGCAAAAGCTCTTGCGCTTTTACAGAAACTTCGGTAATATCATCTGTGTTTTTAGCTGTTTTTATTAGTTGCTTTGTTATCTTTTTCGCATCCGAGAGTTTCTGGGATTTAATTTTTGCTAAAGATTGTAAATACTTGTTTTTAGCAATATCTAAAACATCGTTACCAACCTGCTCTATTTTTTTCGCTGTATCAATTGCATTTTGTGCCTCAGCAATAGCCTTTCCAGATTTAACCGCCGCGTTAACAATTTCACCAACCTCTGCCCCAACAGCCCCACTTTTTACAATCTTTGCCCCTTTCCCAAGTGCCGCTATAGCCTTAACACCAGCCCCGATAACATTTAACGGGTCTAAAACAACATCCCCAGCAAGCCCAAGCCAAAACCTTTTGCCAGAAAAATCTTTATACTTTTTTTCCTCCTCTTCTGTTAAAGGAAGGTTTGCCGCCTTTTTATAAAGTATTCTTTTTAGCCCCTCGTCCGCCTCAAGCTCCTTCCCCTGCACAACATCGCCCCAGCTTCCGCCCCACAATCTTACAGGAGTTGTTTCTCCGCCGCCAACAAAACTTTGTGTAATTTTCGCAACAACATTTGCGGGAAGCTGTAATGTGTTTGTAATAACCTCCCATGTTTTTGTGGCAACATTTTTATCTTTTGCAACCTCGTCGGGGTTAATGCCTCTTTCTAAAAGCTTACCACGCAAGCCATAATAAACTCCGTAAAGTTGCGGCAATACGTTTCTGTTTTGTAAAACAACGTCACTCTTCCATAACTTGTCCAGCGCCTTGTAAACCTCATTAACATTATACGCCTCTATTTTCTCCCACAAGCTTTGTGGAACGGATTTTATAAACTCAAAAGCTATCTCGGGATTTTGCTGGTGTATTGCATTTAAAATATAATCAAGCTTTTCCTGGCTTTCCTTCGTTAAAGAAACAGCCCTGTTATCCTTAAGTGCGGTTAAAAGCGGATACACATTTTTAAGGTTTTCGTCCATTTTGCCTCCTTAAGGTTACTTTTTCGTGCTGGAAACCTGCTCAAAAATGGAGTTAATCATTTGGTTAAAATCCACACTGCCGCTATCTCGCCCCTCCTCAACAGCCTTTGCTCTTGCAAGCATAAGCCTTGCGCTTGCGTTTTTATAATTTGCATCCGCTAAAAGCCTCTTTCGTTCAATCGGGTCTCTCTCAATTTTTACACGTTCAGCTATTGCTTGCCCTTCTTTTAACAATGCGGTTGCCTCGTCTTTTAGTGCTTGTGCAACAATCTTTTTGTATTGTGCATTTTGCATAGCAGCCTGTGCTTGCGCCTGTGCCCTTTCTCCCTCACTCACTGGTCTGAGAAACTCTCCTGTTAGCAGGCTGGAAGATTGCCTTGCCAATTGTTGCGCTCTTTTTATTCTGTCCTCGTCCTTTACACCTTCAGCAACCATTTGGTTTTTAATTTTTTTGTTTATATATGCGTCCTTTGTAAGAGTGCGCATTGCATAATCCGCCAAAGCAGCAGTAATAGCTTGCCCCATGTTGCCTTTTGCTGTATTACGCCACGTATCTTTTACAACTGTTGGTAAACCTACGGATACAAATTTATCTGCAACCAAATCTTTATCATGTTGCTTTGGATAAGTAAGTGGTACTATTTTTGTTTTTGTGCTTTCTTGTTTTACCCCGTCTGTTTTTTGTGTTTGTGTTTTTTGTGTTTGTGTTTTTTGCTTTCCGCCTAAATTTTTTTGTTTGCTTGTTTTTACGTTTTTTCTTAAGTCATCCGCCATTTTTAAATCTTTTTCTGTTTGCCGCCTTGCCAACTCTATTTTAAGTCTCGTGTCTGTGTCCGCAGTTACTGGGGTAGCAACTTCGCCCCTAAACCACTTTTGCGCAAGATTTTTATCCAGCTTATGCAAATTATAAAGAAAAACAGTTTCTGGGTTGGTATGATATATGGCGCTTTCTGGTGTTGTAACATATGGGGCGCCTTTATGCTTTTCCCACGCCGTTTCTTTTGCTTTTTCCAAATATTCTGTTACATCTATGTCTAAACCTAAACCACCTTTGCTTTTATCCTGCTTTGTGTTTTTAACGTCCTTGTTATAATTGTAAAAACGGTTGTCCTGCAACAAATTCATATCCACCCCCTAAAATCCTCTTTTTATTACAAAACCACCATAGGAGCCACCGTAAGAGGAGCCACCGTAAGATGGTTTTGGCGATTGCTGTGGCTGCGATGGCGCGGATGGCGTGTGAGATGGTTTTGGCGATTGCTGTGGCTGCGATGG